>Ga0114957_1000424_pt1 | contig 55138 bp, 42 predicted proteins | sample BantaG_FD_87175 | JGI IMG/M metagenome (GOLD analysis project Ga0114957, IMG submission 87175) | Marine algal microbial communities from Bantry Bay, Ireland - BantryBay_4 metaG | ecosystem: Host-associated > Algae > Red algae > Unclassified | place: Bantry Bay, Ireland | collected 2014-11-21 | reverse complement strand
AATCGTAGGTATCCACATTTCTATGGGGGGTCAGTACTCCGGAATGTTATTAACATTTTCCCAAAAATAGGGGGGTCAATACTCCGGAATGGGTGGGTCAGAGGTTTCCGGAGGGGGTGGGTCAGTATGGCCGGATTTTACATTTGTAATCGTTTAATTTGCTTTTCAATAGTTTCTTTTTCTAAGGATGTGTCGTTAGTCTTTTCTGAGTACATCTGAGAAAGTTTAATTTTCAAGAGAGGCTCATCGATTAAGCTGATCAGGTTTTTATGATATTTTTTTTCTTCCTTTTCCTTAGGATCGTTTAGCCATTTGATAGTTTTGTTAATTTTTTCGACAGCATATTCTCCAACAAGACCGTCTGTTATAAAAAACGAATCGGAAAAAAGATCGCTAATGTTTGCTCCAAAGGAATGAGAGGGGCGGTCTTTATCACCAATGTTTAAAACCCTATTATTGTCTCCTTCTTTTTTGAGGTAAACAACATTGTAATTTGGAATGTCTGACAATGTTAGTGGGTCATGTGTGGTAAAGATTATTTGAATGGATAAATCTTTGACCTTGTTGAAAAGTGCAGGCAGGATATCTCCAATTGTTTTGATAAACGTCTTTTTCCACTGAGGGTGAAATCCAATATCTCCTTCGTCAATTAATATTAATAAGTTTTTTGAAGCTGTTGGATATGTTTTTTGATTAAGTTGTTCAGGTGAGAATATCTTTTCGATTTGATCTTTTACCGTGTAGAATTTTGCAAAAAGATCGAGATATGCTTTTTCTCCGGAGCTTAGACTAATTGCTGGTGTGGGGTTAATGAACCCTGGAGTAACACTAAACTTAGCTAATTTATTAATTAAATCAAGATGAGCAGTTAGGATTTTTTGAGCCTTATGGAAATCAACATAAAACGCATCTTTCATCTCAAAATCATTTGGCCTCAGTTTGTCTATGATGGCGAATGAATGGGTGACAAGATATTTGATTTCACGAGTAGGTAATTTAATATTGGTATCATTTTCAAAAGTATGTTTGTCAAGGAAGTCAAAAAAAGCATCTTTTGCTCTTTTGTTTTTGATAAGTTCTAGCTTAATATTATTCCTTCCTTTATAGTACCAGGTTTCACCGTCAATGTCGAGTGCTTCAAAAACGGTAGTAATTAATTCTCTAAGAAATAAAGCTTTGATGTATTTTCGCTTTTGTGAATAATTAGCTTCTTTGTTCCAGTCTTGGATTGCTTCAGTAAATTCGTTTGTAGCTTTCTTGAATAGGAACTCATACATTTCATGAAATTCTTCATCAAGAGGCGCATCTCTATTGCTATTGTGATAAGGTCCTTTAATGAAAAGCTTTATTCTGCTATAAGTGGGAATATTTAGCGAGTCTATTTTTTTTACAACCGTATTGTTACTTAATAGATAGATTCGTCTGAATATAGATTGGTACTTATGCTCTAAAAGAGGATTGTTACTCCTTTTTTGATCCATTAAACTAATGTCCTTTTCGATAATTCGATCAAGGGATAAATCAATGTCAGGTGTATGATCAAAGTCAAAGAAGGACTGCTTTAATTCAAGAAAAGGGTTGTAATAAATTATTTGATTGAAATTTAAAAGTTTTCCATTACTGAATTCCACTTTGATTTGGTCAAATGATGGAAGAGGGAGAAGATAATAAGTAGCGTTTTCACCTTCAGCATCTTCATAAATATATAAACCTCCAGAATAGCCAGCGTGAAGGTTGTAATGACTAGGATTTAAGATCGAGCGAATACAGCCCATTAAGGTCGACTTCCCGGCACCATTATTCCCAACAACAGCAGAAACCAAACTCAAGTTCTTATTCAAATCATGATAAAAACCTGGAATGAACTCAGGGTTTTCTTTCTGTGTTATTTTAATTGTTCTCTTGCCTTTGAAGCTATAAAAATACTTACCTCCAAAGTTAACATGAAAATCGCCCAGTATCTCATGACCTTTAACCCATATAGCTGCTAAATAGTTTTTTTGTCTGGGGAATTTGGGCATATCTATTTATTCTATTTAGGAAATGGTTTTTTACACAATTTTTATTCTTCCCCAGTTCTACTCCTTCTCCAACTCAACAACAATCTCCCGAAAACGACCCAGCCCAGCCTCCAAATTCTCAATAATCTCATGAGCCAACACATCCGGATCCGGTAAGTTATCCAAATCCGTCAAACTCTTATCCTTCAACCAGAAGATGTCCAAACTCGTTTTATCACGAGCCAGAATTTCTTTATAGCTATATTTTCGCCATCTCCCCTCTTCGTTTTTCTCACTCCAGGTTTGTTTCCGTTTATTGATGTTTTTAGGATTGTATAGTTTGACAAAGCCTGCCAGGTCTGCCATCGTTAATGGCTTTTTCTTTAAGGTATGATGGATGTTGGTTCTGTAATCATAAATCCAAACTGCCTTGGTCCATGGCTTCTTGCTTGCCGGTTTGTTTTTAAAGAATAAGACATTGGCCTTTACACCCTGTGCATAAAAAACGCCAGTTGGTAGCCGAAGGATAGTGTGCAATTCGGCAGTCTTCATGAGTTGCTTTCGCACTTCTTCTCCGGCACCTCCTTCGAATAAGATATTATCTGGGAGGACGACGGCAGCTTCACCAGTTATTTTTAATTGGGTTTTGATGTGCTGCAAAAAGTTCAATTGCTTGTTGGCAGTTGATTCCCAAAAGTCCTGACGGTTGTAGCTTAAGTCTTCTTTGACAATATCACCTGCCTCATTCGTGAAGGTCATGCTACTTTTCTTCCCAAAAGGTGGATTGGCCAATACATAATCGTATCGACTACCATCGTCAGAAATCAAGGCATCATTCGGATTGATAAATGATTCGCCATCTATCTCTCCGATGTTGTGCAAGTACATGTTCATCAAACACATTCGGCGGGTACTGGCAACAATTTCATTTCCGTGGAAGGTTTTGTTTTTTAGAAATTCTTTCTCTTCCCGGTCTAGTTTATTGTTTTCTACGATCCAATCATAAGCTGCCAAAAAGAAACCACCCGTACCGCTGGCTGGGTCGGAAATGGATTTCATGGGCTTGGGTTGTACACAGGCAACGATGGTTTTTATCAATGCCCTGGGGGTGAAATATTGACCAGCGCCACTTTTGGTGTCTTCTGCATTCTTCTGTAATAAGCCCTCGTAGATCTTCCCTTTGATGTCAGCACCCATCATGTTCCATTCCTCTTTGTCAATCATGTTGATGACTTTGAGTAGCTTGGCTGGGTCTTGTATTTTGTTTTGACTTTTGGTGAAAATCTGACCTAACATCCCCTTTTCAGTGGATAAGATTCTCAGCAGTTGACTGTAAAAAGATTCCAGTTCTGCACCTCGTTTGCCGGATAAGGTTTCCCAGTCGCAAGTTTCACTGCCTTTGATTTGCTTGCCTTCTACATCCTTTAATTTTGGAAACTTTAAACCCTTGTTATAAGGCGGCTTATTGAGCTCGTCTGCCATTTTTAGGAATAGCAGGTAGGTAATTTGTTCTAGATAGTCGCCGTAGCCTACGCCGTCGTCGCGAAGTACGTTGGCTAGGTTCCATATTTTTGAGATGATGTTTGAATCTGTCATAGTATATTATTTTTCTTGTATGGATACTTCGTAATTTATTGGAATGAAGTTTAGGGCATTAAAATCCTCAGCTTCAAGAATATAGAATTCAGCGCTATTTGAGGAGAAATTGTAATTGTATAATCTATAAAGGAAATAGTTTTTTGGAAAATCTTCGGCAAAACATTTTTCGTTTATTGAAATGTAAAAAGGTTCTTCTATTGAACCTGTTGTCGTCTTTACTTCGATGTATATCTCATTTCCATTTTTATCAAAAGATTTTACATCATAGCCATTCCCATCTAACATTTTACAAACTTCATTTTCTTTTTCGTGTAAACCAAGAGAACGCAACTTTTCCTTTTCATACTCAATAACTAATTGCTCACCAGTCATTCCGAGTTTAGAAGATGCAGCTTGTTTTTTACTCCAGTCAGTATTACGCCCTTGGTAAGTTCTGTTTTTAGGGATTCTAGATTTAGTTTGATTAGGTGTTTGCCCCAAGGTTAATCTTCCGGCCTGCTGATTTGGAGCGATTTCTTCTTCTGAGATAATTCTTTCTAAATCATCGAAAGTTGCTGAGTAAGTTGAAATAAATTGGCGGGTCATTTGAATCAATAAATCCCAATTGTAATTAGCAAGATTCGTTTTTTCAATAATAACTTCTTGATAGCTGACTTCTGGTTTTTGTAAATAAGCATCAAACGCATTTATCCTATCCTGACTTAAGGCCTGTGAAGTCCCTTGGGAATGATTTGATCTTAAACACTCAATTTTATAAAGCAATAGGTCGGGTGTCACTATTAAAGTAAAGAAAACTTTTTTGCTTGAATCTGGTCTATAAATTCGAACCCACAAATAATCTTTAAAAGTTCCTGACCATTGCCAGCCATGATCCTTTTTAAATTTAAAATTTTCAATGATAGAAAGCTCCGCCCATATGTTTAATTTCTTAACTAAGGGTTTTAATTGTAAACTATCAGCAACATTCTGGGGGTTAGAATTTCGATATTGATTTCCTGCATTTTTGCCAAAATGATCTAAATCATTTTTAGTGAAAAAAGGTATTCCTTTGTCGTAGTGATTTATTTGAAAGCCAAGATTTGATATAAATTGGCGATAGGAATCGTTTGATTCAAAGTCGAGCCACTCCTTTTTATTATTCTTTGCTTCTTGATAAGCAAGACGTATCAAATACTTAAATGGATACTCTTTCCCATCAGGAAAAACAACCCAGTAATTGTTATAAAGGAAATTAGTAGGGATTCCCTCTTGGTTAATTCGTAAACCAGCCTTTAAGATATGTTCTCTGTTAATACCTTCTAGCTTCATACTTTCTTTTTTATTTTACTTATCTGGTTCATTTTTTCTGCATTGATTCGCTCCAATAACACACTCGCAGGCTCATAGTCCGACTGGGCTTTGCATTTAGCAACTTCAGCTTCCGTCAGCAACTTGCCCTCAAAGGCTTTTTTCAAAATACTTTGCCGCAGGGCTTGGGCTTTTTTTAAACTCTCTACTATACTTTCTTCTACTTTGTCGCAGACGGATAGGCGGGATTCTATTTGTTTGACAATTTCAAGCTGAATACGAATGTTTGGTAAGGGTACAGGAAGTGAACTTAAAATTGTCTTATTTATCGATGCAAGATTTGTTGTATGTTTTCCATGTTTAAAAAAGTAACCTTTCCCGAATGGTGATTGGGCAAAGTAAGTTAGATAATACGGACTTAATTCGTTTTTATCATTAACTCTTGCACGAAATATATGGTTTTGATGAATGCAGTTTTTAACTTCATTTTTCCAAACGGTTCCTCTGCCTAACTTGTCTCTATCACCGCCCTCAGTGAATAATACATCTTCATATTCTAGTTTATATTTCAGTAAATCCGTCTTTAAGACTTCAATCATTTTTACCAATGATAAGTCAAGGTATCCATCTTGAACATTTGCTACTCTGAGGTAAGGTAGTTCAATAGTTTCTTTCCCTTCTAATTTTCGGCCTTTAGTGACGCCACCAGTTATATGAGCAATTTCTTTTAACTCAAAAAAATTATACTCCCCCTCAAACGCTTTTTTCAAAACCGCCTGCCGATAAATCTTTAATTGCGCCTGGGCGCGCTTAAGGTCGGTAATGCTGCTATCTAGTAGAGTGAAGAGGGATTCTATTTTGGAGACTATGGCGCGTTGGGTGGGTAAGGGAGGGAGTGGAATATTTTGTGCAAAAACATCTTTAGCTCGGACGGCAGGATAGGAAGTTCCGGTTTGTAATTTATTCAAAGAATTTAAAAAACTTGTAGATAAACTGAAGTAAAATATATAACCTGATGCTATAATACTTTTCCTTCTTCTCAGCACTGTGAATCCAGATGAACAAATTTCGTTTTCATATTCTTCACTTTTTACTATTGCAATATTCTTCAGATAAGTTCTAACAGTAGAAAATAAAACATCACCTTTTTTGATGATTTGTTGGGCCCTAGAAGGTGCATCTTGCCAAGAATATTCTTTATGGCTAACAATTTTATTCGAAACATTGTCTATTGCTCCAATGTCTAGATACTTTATATTTTTGGATAAAGGCATTTCTTTTCTTTTTACTTTTCTCGTCTTTTCACAAATTTCTCCCAAAGTACATTCAGTCCAATCTTCTCTCATTACGCAGCAAGTATTTCATTCAATTCATTAATAATAGCATCCATCTCCTTCCCAAAGAGCTGATACATTTTCCCTCTCCCACCTTCGGCATCAAACGGGGTATAATCCAAGTCATCAATTTTTATGTGGTAACTACTGATTACATGCTCTTTGATCATTCGCAGCCAGTCTATTTGTTCTGTCGTAAAGCGTTTATGATTCCCGGAATGTTGACCGAATAGCCATTTATGAAAATTGGCTTCTATAGTTGTATCATAAGCTTTCAGTTCCTGGTCTATTCCACAAACTCTTCGAATCAGGGAAACCAATGCAGTGAGCTCATCTTTTGGTTGCTCGCTTTTTACTTTTTCCAGTTGTGTGTAGGCCTCCCACACGTAGTCGGGGGCTAAGGTAGGTTTTTCTAGCTTTATTTTTTCCATCACTTCTTTGATCATGTTGAAAGTGATGTTTCGGCGATTATAGGGTTGGTTGTAAAAAATGCTTAGGGCTTTAATCTCGTCTTTGTTGGCTTCCAGATATTCACTAAAGTCTTTTACCGTTTGGGTGGCTTTGTCCACAGAGGTGGTATCCCATTCGCTTTTAGTAACGGTATCAATGTTGACGGAATCGATGATTTGTTCGTGTTGCTTACGGACGTTTTCTAGATACTCTTTTAGTACACCATTGAAGGTACTTGCTGCTTCAGTGATTAATGCATCCTGAGCATTCTTTTTGGCTGTTTCTATCAAGGCAGGCGTTCTGTCAAGAAGGGGAACCTTGTCAATCTCGGACTGAGCTTTGGTATCAATGGCATCCTGATCATAAGCCGCTATGAGTTCTTTGGTAATCTGTTTCAGGTTTTTACCGCCAGAAAATTCCAGCAATTTTTCTTTCTCTTTTTCGGTGATTTGTTTTTCCAGACGAATTAAGCGATTCGCTAAAGACAAAAACAAATCTTCTTCTCCTACACCCATGGTAACGGCTCCCAGTAAGTCCTTCATAGAGACAGAAGGTCTACGTTCCAGCGGGCGGCTGTCTGTCTTTTTAGATTTAGTGGCTCCCACTGCATCTACGATAATAAAATGAGTTTTGGTTTTGGCAGTAGTTGATACTTTTTGAAGGTCATCATTTTTGATGGTACGTGTACCCCGTCCTTTCATCTGCTCAAAGTAATTGATGCTTTTTACATCCCGCATAAATAAAAGAATTTCCAAAGGTTTGACATCGGTACCTGTAGCAATCATGTCTACCGTCACGGCAATACGCGGGTAATAGGAATTTCTAAATCGATTTAAAACTGACTTGGGGTCTTCTTCTGTTTTGTAAGTTACTTTTTTGCAGAAGTCGTTGCTTTCGTCAAATTCCTCCCGGATGATTTTGATGATATCATCTGCATGGCTATCCGTTTTGGCAAAGACTAAAGTTTTGGGAACTTCGTAGTCGCCATTTCCATCTACACGTTTTGGAAAGATGGTCGTTCTGAGTGCCCGTTTATATTCCCGAATGATATTTCGAATTTGACTAGGGTTGACAACCTTTTTATCTAAATCATTGCGTTTGTATTCAGTGTCTTCATCCTCTTGTTGCCAGCGTTTTGCTCTGGTCAATTTATCCCGTCTATCCACAAACCAGCCAGCTTGGATCGTTTCCCCGTTTTTTGAAATCTCTGTTTCGATGGTATACACATCATAAGGTACGTTGACCCCATCGGTCACCGATTCTTCGTAAGTATATTGGCTGACAACATTTTCATTAAAAAAACCAAAGGTTCTCTTATCTGGTGTTGCCGTTAGTCCAATAAGGAAAGCATCAAAATAATCCAATACCTGCTTCCACAAATTGTAAATGGAACGATGGCACTCATCAATGACAATAAAGTCAAATTGCTCAATGGGAACGTTTGGTGTATACTCTACTGGAACGGCTTTTTTCTTGGCTGTTTGTTGCTTCAACCAGGAATTCTCATTTGGGTTTTCTTCTTCAGCGCTGTCATCCAGGTCTTCACCTTTCAGAATAGAGTACAGTCTTTGAATGGTTGAAATACAAACCTGACTATCAGAAGCGATATAGCTGGAGGTCAAGCGTTGCACATTGTATAATTCGGTAAACTTCCGGTTATCGTCATTCGGCTGAAAGGTCATGAATTCCTGCTCTGCTTGCTCACCTAGGTTTCGAGTGTCGACTAAAAATAAAACTCGTTTAGCATCCGCATGTTTCAAAAGCCTATACACAAAGGTGCAAGCCGTAAACGTTTTCCCAGCACCAGTGGCCATTTGGATTAAGGCTTTGGGTCTGTTTCTTTTGAAAGAATCTTCTAAATTATTGACTGCTACGATTTGAGCAGGTCGAAGTCCGGTTTCATCCAAGAGAGGGGTTGTTAAAAGTCTTTCGCGAAGGCTCTTCCCTTTTTTCAACCATTCGGCAATCGTTTCGGGTTTGTGAAAGCTAAAAACATTTCTTCCTCTTGGTTTTGGATCTCTGTAATCGGTGAAGCGGGTGATGGTTCCAGTACTTTCGTATACAAAAGGCAAAGGATCGTTGTTGAGGTATTTTAGCTTTGCAGTAGCATATCCTTTTGATTGGTCTTCTACTACTGTTAGCCGGTGTCCTTCCTCTTCTCGCTTAGCCTCAATAATTCCAACCGGCTTTCTATCTACAAACAATACATAATCTGCTGGTCCTACATCTGTTTGGTATTCTCTTACTGCAATTCCTTTGTTAGCCGCCAGATCAACTTTTTTCTTTGATTGCACCACCCATCCAGCCGCGATCAACATTTGGTCGATTTTGTCTCTTGCTATTTGTTCTGGATTTTGATTTGGGTTTGACATTGGGTGTTTTTGCTTGTTTGTTGTTTGGTTTGTGAAGATATTGATAAAAGTTGGGAAATTTATTGGGTATAGGAAGGGTTTTGAGAATAGGGGTGGTTTTTGTTTTGTATGCGGCTTTGCAACCCTACGCTCATTAAAGCAGCTATTCCGTAGTTTTAATCTTGTTACTGTTTTCTCCTAAGTATAGTTTGATGATAGAATTAAAAACATCTTTAATGTCGACAAGCGATTGTTTTGTTACTTTATCATTTACCTTCTCTAATGATTCATTGAAATAAAAGGAATATAAAAAAATATTGCTGCCAAGTGTGTATAGAATTGTTGCTCCTAAAAATACAATCACTAATATTATAGATCCCGTTATTTTTATAGTCCCAGTGTCTAGTTTTTGAGCTATGATTATTATAGGTGTCAATAAGGGAATTATATAGATAATTGCTAGAAAAATTACTCCAAACCCCATCCAAGTTACCCTCCCAATAGCTCTTTGAGCAAGTCTAAGAATTGTAAATGGTAGTATTACCGAAAAGTAAATTATTTCTAACCAACTCTTTTTCTTAGGAATTTTATTTTCGACTATCGATTTATCTATGATGTTTCTATCAATGTATCTTTTCGAAGCGAACTTAGATACTTGCAGTTGAATGCCTGCTATTCCAGGAGAGTAGAAATCTAAGTCATTAATGTCAAAAGGTCGGGCATCTTTATTAAATTCCAATAGGTTTTTGGAATTGCTAATAAGTGCTTTTAAAACCCTTGCAATACTAAGGATTTGGTGATTAATTAAAAAATAAGGAATGATGATGATTATTGGAAGAAGTAATAAATGCCTTTGATCGGATAGTTTTAAAGTAGTTCCAGCTACTTTTGCTTCTACTATTATCCCATATTCGAATAATAGAAATACAAAAAGAATAGTAAAAGCAAAAATTAAATTCTTATTGATAGATTTATAATCTTCTGTAAGTCTTGAAATTAATTTGTCCTCAAGGCCTAATAAATATTCTTCTTTAGTTTTCATTTTTTTTTGGATTTCAGTCCTTTTTTAATAATTTATAATTGGGTTTTTTATTCGAAATGTGTGTTGTATTTATTGTTTGTCATACCTGAATGTCTAGCTGTTTTTCTCGTGAGCCGGCTTGTGTCAATAAGGACAACATCGGTGAAAACCGAATTTCAACTTAAAAAATAACAATCTTATTAGACGAAACTCATTCCTAACCTACAAATTTCTGCAGCAGCCTATCAGCATCGAATGCGCTGAAAGATGTGATGTAGTTTTTGTGTTGAATTGATGCTTGTTTTACCGTTTGATTAAAAGAAAACTGTCTAACCTTTGTTAGGATTTACGTTTAGTAAATATAAGAAAAAATAATAATTTGACAAAGCCTTCGCATATTAGTTAATTGCCGGAGGGGCTTGGGGTCTAAATCATGTTGAATTCTCAGGTGCGGGTCATTTAAGCATAAATCATGAATGCATCAAGGCGATTATGAGGAGCTTAAATTTTCTACTTTATTGATAACAATTCTTTTATAGTTTCATCAAAACCCTCAATGTTATCAATTTTAGGGAACCTTTTATCATTCTCAGGGTAAAGATCAATCATGAAATAGTCATCTCTTATTTCGTTAAAGAAATCAATATAAAAGTTTTTATCTGTGATCTTATTAAGTAATTTCCTTCTTTCTAAATGGCTTAATTTTCGACCTGTTTCTAACATGAATGACCTTTCTATCTTGTTCATTTTATCTCTAATTGCCTTTTTGTTTTTAAAATCTTCATCTTTCATTTTAGATATATAAAAGTCTATGACTTTTTTGAAGATTGAGACATTCGTTTGGAAGACATACCTTTTCTCATACCGAGAGTATTTGTTTAATTGATCTATTGCTGTTACGAGATTTCTACTAATAAGAAAATCGTCAAAGAATTTGCTAAACCCTTCTTCCAGTTGATAATCCATAATTGTTTCTACTGGACCAATAATTCCAAGAGCAACAGACCTGCCTTTATTGTTAATATCTATGCTTTGATACAAGGGGATAGTTAGGTTTCCTCCAAAGCAAGAAGCCATTGATACAATTAAATTATTTTTTGATGCTATATTAATCTTTTGAATTAATTCGCCTACATTTTCCCAGGTCAAACGCATTCCTGATTTTAGCTTTACACCGTCTTGACTCCCATGACATTCAATATGAATAAAAGGATAGACGTTATTGTCTTTTACTTCTTGTTCTATTTTTTGAAATAGATTTATAAACTCTGTGCCTGAGTTAACTGAAAAATATTCACACGATAGGTTGTTTTGTGAACAGCGTATTTTTACAATGTCATTAAATAATGCTTCGATATATTTATCATTATCTATTGATACTATGAAGTAGTATTTGTCGGATTTGAATTTCATCATTTTATTTGAGGTCTGTATTCATTTCTAGGGATATAATTTCATTTTCAAAGGAATCTCTGTGATATGAGGTTAGAATTTTCATTTTGAGCGAGGATGTTTTTTCAATACCTCCGAAGGTAAACCTTTAGATGTTTGGCATTCCATATCTCGTCGCATACTTCTCTTTCCCTTCTTGTCATACTGTAAGCTTCGACTAATTTACGACGGGCAAACATATTAAAACTTTGACCTTCTTACCGCTTCCATGATATTCATATCTATAGAGTCTTTATTAATACTTGATTTTATTTGAGATATTTTATTTTCATTCCACAAAGGATGGGTAATCAAAATATTCCTTTTATCTGATTCAATAAGAAACGTAGATCCTACTTTGATAAGATTCCCATCTAGCTTAATTTTTATTTTGTTTGCAATATCAAGAAGATGGCTCCTCCAATATTCTTGCGAAAAGTCAAATACTTCAGTTGATGCACTTGAAGCTCTTGCCATGTCTAAGCCTAGTCTCCAGTTTAGTAATCCATGGGCAGATTGATTGTAGTAATCCCTTAAGCAATCATAACAAGAATTTTCACAGTCATGTAACCTATTAATAAAGTTATCATAGGTCTTACCTCCTTCCAACAAGGGCTCTATAAAAGCTTTAAACGGTATTTCTTGATCATCTTCACCGTTGAGATAATTACAATAACCAGCGCCATTATCCATTTTCTCTACTATATAAATTTCCGGAGTCCCTTGGAGAACTCTAAAGCCAATATCTAGCTCTGTAAAATCTATTTCCAAGAATTGACAAATCGCATTACGAACTAAGGTACCCCATGATAAGAAAGCAGATTTTATAGGCTTAGAATGTACATTTTCAATATCCAATAATTTCCATTTAATGAAAGACAATGTTAAAACTCCTGTATGTCTTGTGGCAATAAAAATATAATCTTGTTCGTCCGTTAATTGCTGTCTAATTCTATTGTCATTTAGATGATTACTACTCAAGTGTCGATAGATTCCAAGCCTCCTATTCCTAAGTAACCCTAATCTAAACCTTTCGCCATTATTATCATTTATTTGATGAACGATACCAGTTTCAGGTATTTTATTGGATTTAATGATCAAATTTCGAACTTCCTCATTCGTATCCAATTTCGAACCTGGATCCAATACTGATTCGCTAGATTGAGGAACAAATTCAAAACGACCATCAAAATCAGAACTATGCCCATATTCAATACAAAAACCAAGAGGTTGAGCTGCTTGGTGTTCAATGAGAGGAACTTGTGAGGAGCAGTTTTCACAATTTATAATGTTTGGGTCATTAAAATATATAGCGGAACAGTTCTCACATTTCTTGACACCATGTTCAACCAAATTTAAACCATTAGTCTCAACCACTCGACCATCCTGTATTTCGTAATTTACCAATCCTACAGATGTGTATAGTTTTTTATCTTTTACAATTTGACTTCCTGGTGCAAAGGCTGAGATAGCAATATCCAAATTTCTATCGGTCATGTTTTCTACAGGGAAACGATCAACTTTCTCCTCATATAAATATCTCACTTTCGAAGGAAAGCCAAACATTGGAAGAATTCCAGCATTAGCAAGCGTTTCACTTAATTCTATGCTGGAGTAATCTTTACTATTGACGACGTTGTCAATATCTATGATTAAGTTATCTTTAATGCTATTGGATAAATTCTGGAGTTCACTTTCTATTTTACTTCCCTTTAATATAGTGCTAATAGTGTTTTTAATTTTTATATGGTTTAGATCTATCCAGTTCTTTATATTGTCTCGGTAGTTTTTCCATTCATATTTCTTCCCGAATGCACCGTGTACACTATTCCCTCCGGCATTATTTATAAGACCATTAAATGCTTTTCGTAAAACCTCTTTGACAATAATTCGCTTTGCTACCTCTTGCCTATCTAATACCAAGTATGGGTCTTTAGGAATACTAGAGACCATTCTTTCTGTTTGATAATAATGCGATTGATCATGGCTGTTTCCTTTAGCAATTACTAAGGCAAGTGAAAGGGCATGTCCTCTACGTCCTGCACGTCCTACTCTTTGTTGATAGTTGAATCTTTTTGGTGGAACATTTCCCATCATTACAGCTGATAAAGATCCAATATCCACACCTGCTTCCATTGTGGTCGTCACACTTAATAGGTCTATTTCATCCACTTCTTCAATTTCATTGTCTAATATTATTCCTTGAAATAACCGTTGTCTTTTTCTAGCTTCATGTTTATTGGTTTGACCTGTTAATTCTTCACAGTGCAATCGGAATGGTTTTATTTCTTGAGATAAATAGAGGTAATAATTAGATTTGTTATTTTTTAATTTTTCAGTTAAAATTTTGGCTTGGGGTAATGGTGTACTACATGAAGCACAAAACCCACAACTTTCATGAAGATGTATTGTATTACATTTGATGCATTGCCAAAACTTATCGTCAACCTTAGATGGAATAAATTCAAGATTTTCTCTTTTTAAATACTTGTCGCTTTGCCCTTCTATAATGCGATATTGAATAAGAAACTCTTGGAGGTCGTCAAGCATAGGATGACTTACATATGTTTCATTGTAAACTGTTCTTGCAAATTTCCAAACTGACTTTGCCCACCCTGTAAATCGGTATTTTCTATCAAATCCTTCGATCCTCCAGCTCTCCCCAAGTAGTCTAATACAAGAATCAATAAATTGCTGAAATCTTGGATTTTCGTGTTTTACTCTAGTGGTTACATATCCTTGTGCTAATGATTCTGCGGATCTTTTTCCATGAGCAAATATCGTAACTAATTGTTCTCTTTTTAACTCCTCAGAAATTCTATTATTAAGGCCAATTTGTCTTTGGTTAATCAAAGGAATCGTTGTAAATGTGGACCAATCGTAAATACTTTTCCAGTCATTTTTTTGAATAATACTTGGCTTGGGGCCTGCAGGGCTAGTTCCTGCTTTTAACAATCTACTCTGAACCTTTAAGTCTATTTTTTCTATCCCAATACTATTTGTAGATATATAGTTAGAAAAATTTTGAAGCTTGCCATCCTCTTTATCATCACGAATTTTAGAAATGATATCTTTATAATAAGCATCCTCTCGCAATTTTTTCCAATCCTCTAGCTCAGATGAATTGAAATCTTTTGAAGAAACTCCTTGCTCGATATATTTTTTCACAAGTAATGAGGAATCCGATTCGGAGTCTAATGAGCTCAATACTGCTTGTCTCAATAAATCTCTGTAATGGTCTAACTCAATTCCTGCTGATAACTTAGCTGCTGCTTGACGGCTATCAGAAAATAAAACTAACTTCGGTTTGGAATCTCCGTTTTCTCTCATTGTTCTCATTAAGCCATCAGCTAAAACCTGGTTAATCTTTTGAACACCGGTGTAATGTCTAGAAATCGGGGGGAATGTATTTGGCCTAGAAGAAATATTGCAATTAGGGCAAATGTTAGGATAAAGAGAAGTATTGTCATCTTCGGGAGAAAAACAACACCAGTTGTTGCCTTGCTTAATCTCTCCTGAAGAGGGATCAAACCCGATAGCCGACCAATTAGGCGGCATTGAGCCATCGATATGACGCTGAAATCTGTAAGGGTAAAACGTTCTGTATCGAGAACCTTCTTCATTATTATCAACCCTTATAATCGAAGAATTCTGTTCTTGATAACCTCCTAAATATATTTCACCACAATAGCGACAGATCAATGCCTCTAAAATTACAGAACCACAGTTACAATTCGTCTGTGGGTTTCTATAAAGCTTTCCAATTTTCCTTCCTTCAAATTGATACTCTTTTTCTACTTGATCGCATCTAAAATTAGAACAAGCCCAAAGACCTTCAATATTTCTAAAAAACAAATGCCCTCTTATTGGCTGTAATGAAGCACCACTTTTTGTTTTACCTTGTGATAAAATCTTTATGAATCCCTCTATCGCTTTCTCTGGGGTATCTATTCCGAAAATATTTTCTGTAAGAGACTTGATCGACTTTGCTTTTACTTTTGTCTTATCATCATTTAAAAGTCCTCTTTTCAAATGATTGATAATATTTAATTTTTCAATCAATTGATTTACGTCATTAACTGAATGCTTTATAAGAATTTCCTTTAAGTTAGATTCGTCTTCTAGGTATTTTATAAAATCACTTGAATCAAGTAAGTTGAGTTTTCCTAAATGGCTCAAGTTTTCTTTTTCGTCACTAATGATTTTAAACTTTTTATTATAAGCCCCTCTATCTAATCCGAAAAAGCCACACAAATATTCTTTAGTCTTTTCATTTTCTTGCATCGAGGCACTAGAAGAAAGGATTTGTAACTGACTAGAATCAGGAGACAGCCCCAACCTGTCAAGTAATACCCTAATTAAATATGCTACTTCTGTGCCGGCTGTTCCTCTATAGGTATGTAATTCGTCCACCACTAAGTGGAAAACATTATTGGTATCACCTTGAAGCCATTCTTTAGTTTTGTCCCAGATGTTACTTTCGACACTTCTCATCAACATAATATTCAGCATACTATAATTAGTAATTAGAATATCAGGGGGAGTATCTTGCATATCCCACCTATGGCATATTTCAGCACTATTGTCTTTCATAGATGGAACTTGATACAATATATCCTTTTCATCTTCGGGTCTGTTCTTAGCGTTTTCAATTGCAGACTTCCATTCCCTTTTTAATTCAGTTTCGACGTCTTTTTTCCTCCTTTTTCCTCCTGAAGTTCTCTTACTACCACTTCCAGGAGTACTTCCAGTATATCTCCCAAAACTGATTTTTCCTTGATTGCAATTGTCCGTTAAATATGTCCATGCACCTTTATCTTCTAAAGATAAATCGCCACCACTGTTTAGTGCTTTTCTTAAACGAACCATCTGATCTTCTGCAAGTGCATTCAACGGGTACAAAATTAGTGACCTGATCGCAGGTTTCTTAGCTCTTCCCAGAGTTTTAGTTTCGCTAAAAAGGTCATAAAGCATTGGGAGTAAAAAGCATTCCGTCTTTCCTGAACCGGTACCTGTAGTTGCTACAATATGTTGACGTTCTAGTAATGCGTACTTTAATGAATCCAATTGATGCTTATAAAGTTTTTGCCCGTTAGGGAATAAGCCAAATGAAGCGAAATCTGCAAAACTTTCATCTAATTTTAGCGCTTTACAAGCATCCTTTAGTGTTATTTCCTCTTTATATTTTGGCACTAATTCAATAATAGGTTCTTTGCAAATGACATCTTCCCCTGAAAAAAGAGCATTTCTTTCTTCTACTAATTTATCATGTAGTAAAGCAAGCCCTGTGCTTAAGTATTTTAGATAAATCTCTTTAAGTTCTCTATAGATTTTGATTGGGTTATCCACGATTCTCTTGTTTTAGTTTGTTCAAAAATATTTTGTTTAAAGCAGTAAATATCGATGGACTGATATTCCTAAAAACAGTTTCATTTGGTGTTTTTATATCGTTAATATCCAAATCATTTAAGTATAATAATCTCTCCAAAATGATTGGAAAATAGATATTGCGAATTTTCAATGTTTTTGAAGCTTTATCATATTCAATATCTAGTGAGAAGTCATTTAAAATGCGACCATAACAATACGCCCAATTAAAGCTATCAGGATTAATTTTTCTAGATGGTATTTGTTTCCATTCATTTTCATTTACCTTTAAATACCTTCTTGCTGCTACGTTTTCACCAGCTTTGAAACATCCTAGTAGATTCTTAGAATAATTGATGCTCCAATTAAAGCTATTATTATGGAACATGAATCCTTGGGACTCGAATATACTAACCTGTTCGTATTGGTCTATTATATCATTTATTATAGGTATCTGAGTAAGTAGTTTTTGAACATTAGGTTTAACAAATTTTAATCCGGTTGCAACTTCAATTTCATTGACATATTTGGTTTTATGATAAACTACTGACTGATGAAATTGAGACTCTATGATTGTTTCATTGAGTTGTTGGAGTTGAGTGTCATTTAAGTTTATACTTACTAATCTATCCTTCTGTTGAATAAGTGAGGGGGGGGATAGTCTATATTTTCCATCTGCTATAAATTCAACCAATCCTATTCTCACTAGCGGAAATAGAAAAAAGTACAAATAATTTTTATTCTGAGAATCTCCTAATTGGTTTCGAATGTTTTTACAAACTATTCTGATTTTAGCTATGCTTTGCGCATTTTGACTGTTATGTCTAAACCACTGTGTCAATATTATCTGACCTTTTATTATATCCATTTTAATCTAGATATTCTTCTAAACGATTATCACCAATAAGTTCAGTTTTATCAACTATCCATGAACTGAATTCGGCAACAGTCAAGTATCCTTCAGGATCCTTAGGGATTTGTTTAGGGATGTCAATTAAGTCAAGGTTTGCTAATCCTCCCCAATTATAAAATGTTGATTTTAAAATTGGTAACCCAACTTCAGGAACAGGTTGAGTCGTCGCTATAATTCTCAAATTATTTGGCCAGCTTCTAGCGTCGTAAGGTAAGCTTTCTCGTAACTCCCTATCTACATCTAATAATGGAGCAGCATAACATTCAGGGCTAGATAAATTACAATCCCTCAATATTAAAAAATGTAAGATGTTTGGATCATTGTGAGCCAATAACCAAATATCTCGCAATCCACTTCCCCAAAAATCACTGAAGCTCAACCACTTTACTTCTACTTGACTAATGATGTATCTGTAATTATTAGTAGCTTCAATAAATGCTAATACCAGTTCAAGTGAGTTAGAAAAAATGCAATTAAATGACGCTATCATTTCTCTAAGAGTTCTAAACTTAATAGTTTCTGTTTTTTTTCTTCGTTTAGCTAAAAACTGAGGGATAAGCTCGTCAAATTGAGTCCTAGAAATTTTTAAAGAATTTAAATTTGTATCAGATTCCTTAACCAGATAGTTGAGTGGTGGTTCATGTTTGAAAGGAGTAACTTCAGTCGGTACTGTTAAATTTTGAAAAACCTTAAAGTCAGCGAGTAATCGGTCTTTGTTTTTAAGAATATGATTGTAGTCATTTTCTATTTTCTGCTTCTCTATTGTTAAATCTTCAATCTTTTCTTCATGCCCCTTCTGTTCTGCTTTTAACGTAAGTACTTTTAATGTCAATTGCTTAATTGCTTTTTCTATCTCGGCTTCTTTTTGCTTTATAATATCATTCTTAAATAAATCAACTTTCTCCTTGAAAAAACCTTGTAGTTTATGTGACACGGTTGATAAATTTTCCAATTCTTCTAAAGTCGATTCGTACTTATCAAAATAAGAAATCACCCTGTTTAGTTTAGCTTTTTCAAGATCGAACTCTTCAATTGGCAAGCTTAGTAATTGACTTTTCCAATCTTGGTTACTGAGAAGGGTCTCTGAAAATTTTGTATTTGAAATCTTCAATAATTCTTTAAACCATTTTTGAAGCTGCTCGTTCGTTGAGGCATCAATTAGTATTTCTGATTTTTCAGGATGGCCAAATACAATCGTCTTATTCTCATAGGAAATTGTATTTGTGAGGGATTTTCTAAAATTGACAGAAACACCTTTTATAGGTTTTACAATGCCATTTATCTTTTTAAATGGCCCATAGTAGCCAATGTCGTTTTGTAAGAAAAATCTATCGGGTAACTCCTTTTCAAGACTTTGCAGTAACGTCATATCGATAGCCTTGTCATTAATTAGGAAATCATCATAAAAAATGACCTCATAATCTAATTTGTTTTTTATCGATTTTATTTTAAAACGATCCTTGTCCTCATGTCCAACGCTATAAGGGTTTTCAGTAGCTGAAAACCTAATAAAATCCCCTTTATTAAAATCTACATATTTGATTGCAAAGCTATCTTCAAATACATAACCATAAGGAGTAAACTCCATCTTGATTTGCTGCTCATCCATAACCAATGAGCCCGCTCTTTCAAATGCTAAGACTTTAATTCTAGCATTTTTATCACTGATAAATCGTTCAATATAGCCAACTACCATTTTTGTGTTTTTTGTCTTGAGAGGGTCTTAATAATTTGATTGTCACTATCAATTCCTTTTATTCTCCTTCTATGTAAGTCGATAAAATCTCTTATTGTTATTTTACGGTTATCTTTATTTAATCGAAGCCCTGATATATTCCAATCTATGTTTGACGGTCTCAAAGATTTGAAATTCCACCCAGAGATATTGTTGTTAGAGTAGTTTTTATAACTTGAATCACCTATTGAAAAGCTAATTCTTCTAGAATTCATTGGTTGAACCTTATGCTGGCCATTTTGAAGATTCTGGAGATCTAAAACATCATCTTTAAGCAATTTTTCAAATTTTCCATTTACTACAATCGTACACTTTTCTACAGCTCTATACAAGGGGCCAAATCCTTTTAAATAAGTATTTCGATCAATCTTAATTCCACCAAACCATTCTATCGAAATATGATTAGTGGAAATGCAATTTTGTAACCCTTCAATATGACGATTATCAATATCAAACTGAAACACGAAAATATTTTCATTTGGAATACTAGACTTGGGTACTTCTGTTTTAATTAAAAAATTATATACTGACAAGTTAGATTTTAAAACAACAATTATAACTTCATCTCCGATTTGCACCTTTTTTACTTCTTCGAAATCACCCCAACTAGGCTCTCTTTTTAAAAGAATAAACCTATCCGAATTTTTGATAATATTAAACTTCAATAAAGATTCTTTAAAGTCGGAATCAAATTCTATTCTATATTCTTGATTATTATTAATTGCGAAAAAGCCTTTACTGTCATCGAAAAATAATTTATTAAGTGGTATGGTTTGCAGCGATCCTTTTTGGAATTTCATTTCACCATTCCAATTAACATAATAATTATAAAGCTGTTTTTGGAAAATACCTTGTTTAAATTCTATTTGTGAGCTTACTTTCTTTGTGTGAGAGGTAATAAATTCTTTCGGAATCTCTATAAAAAATTTAATTTCTAATGTTTTTACAAAATCAACTAGGCTTATGTTAATGTGTGGTTTAAGCCTCTTGTGAAAAAATAATCCAGACAGAACCTCTAAGTCTTTTTGGTTTAGATAGGCTTGAGATTTAGGGTATTTTACATATCTGTGAGGGCCAGATGAAGAAGATGGAAAACTAACTTGATACCCAGTAGACTCAATATGTTTTCGGGCAGTCTTCCATAGCCTGTCTTGATAATTCGTAAAAACATTCTGTAAGGAACTTTGAGTGATACTTAATTTATCCGCTAATAACTCATTGTATATCCCATACTCCATTCTTGACGCACACAATATTTGTAATGCAATCAATCCATAGCATAGTGGAATCAATTCGCCCTCGTTTAAAAATATGTCCCAATTATCCTCCCCTTCCTTAGAAATGGCCTTAATTAATTCTTCTTTAGATATTTTCAAAACCCCAGAGATTCTTCCTAGATCATTATCATCGAATGCCATAATTAAGGTATCGCTACCTAAGCTATTGTTTTTGAAATGCTCAAAAATTAATGTGTTTATGTTATTGTATAGCACGGTTGTTTTTTGATCCAAAGAAAAAATAGTTTAGCCTTAAGTTAATCAAAACAATTCGTATTGAAATATATTTCTCGTCCGTGTTTAGATAGTTTTCATTCAACTTCTTACAGTCACATATTGGCTGATGAAGTATTAGCTATCTTACTCAAAGCTCCAACCTCTTCAGCCTTTAACCACTCCTGAAACTCACAGCCATAATTCCAGTTAGAACACCCCTTAAAAGCCCATGCTTTCCCATGACGGCTCACCCCTTGCTTTAGCGATATCAATCCATCTTTACAGTTAGTGCATATTTCTATTTCGGGAGATGAATTTTTATTTTCTAACTCTTTTATGAATTTTGATCGATGTGTTGTGTGCCCTATAAGAAAAACTTTTTCCTTAGCTCTGGTTATTGCGACATAGAAAACTCTACGTTCTTCTCCATTCTCAAATTGATCTGCGTTACTTAACAACAAAGTCAACAATTCATCATCAGATAATTGAGACGGGAAGCCATATTTTCCGGAATTACAATTTAGCACAATCACATAATCTGCTTCAAGACCTTTTGCTTTATGGATAGTCATGAATTTGATTTTCAATTGATCATCTTCTTCATATTGCAATCTCTTTTCACCATCAATCTCTTTTACTTTAAATGGAGATGAGTCGCTACCTGGATAATTCAATCTTTTTTGATCGAAACTATAGCGGCCAAGAATTAAGATTTCCTTTTTATAAATATCTTCGTTGTCACTTTTCAAGGTTTCTAAAACATGAACTACATTCTCTAGTTCGTTATTATATTTTTCAGAGTATAGTATTTCGAGCTCCGTTTTCTTATTTTCTTTTGGTCTCAGTTCCTTCACTGTCTGATTTGGATTTTTCAAAATAAAATCCCCACTAGTTGCTAATAGCGGATTCCCATATCGATAAGTTCGCTCTATTCGCGAATGAGCTGTACAACCAAAGAAACTTTCAAACTTTGTAAACAATTTAATATCACTGCCTGCAAATCGGTAAATCGACTGCCAGTCATCTCCAACACAAAAAAGCTTAGATGCTGGATTACTATTTTTCAGTGCTTTAACCAATTCATATCTCCCGAAAGAAATATCTTGAAACTCATCAATAATGATATACTTATAATGGCTTTTAAAATTACCGGAATTGATATAAGATGTTGCTTTATTGATCATGTCGCTGAAATCAATTTCCTCTCGACTTTTTAATCTAGCTTCATATTCATTAAAGATCGGAGAAAACAAGCCCATAAAAGCAACTGCTTTGTTCTTCAAAAAACCTGATTCTAATTTTTTTATAAGTTCATCTACATCTTTAATGGTACAATTATTCGATTTCATCAAAACTAAAAAGGTGCAAATAAGTTTACGAAAAGCTTCTGCTTCATCTTTAGCATTTGTTTTAATAACAGCCCAAATTTCTTCAGGGGACATGGGGTTAAACGTCACCCCACATGCTTTGAGTTTTTTCTCTAAAGAATCCAATAAATTCCCTTCTCGCATCTCATAGGAAAAGGTTTCGACCAATTTAGTTTTTTTAGTTTTATGAAGTTTTCTTTTCCAATTAATCCCATCAACGTACTTTTTTCTGGCTTGCTTATAAGCTTCATCTCCGCCCTTTTTGGCAAAAAACCTAGGCACATTTTTATTTCTATCAATAGCAAAGTGTTCTATGTAAATATCGTAATCTGGTAAATAAAAATCTGGTTTGTACTGTCGATACTCCCAGCTGCCGGTATTATATTTGTATGGATTTTCATATTTGTATTCTATTCGATTAAAGAAAAGAAAATTTGCGATCCTGACTTCTTCGATACTTTTAAGTAGTTCCCTTTTCAAACTTATTCTATCGCTGCCTCGTGCTGTGTATTCAAGCATCTTATAGCTACAATAGTTTTTATCTTTTAGATAAGCTATCTGCTCTTGCTTAGAGTTAAAGTCGAAAATACTTTTAGGCTCCTTTAGTAAATCCAGAAAAAAGCTATTTAACCTCTTTGCAAATTCAGCATCCTTCCTTTTTTCTCTAAAAATTTGATCTATGAGACTACGAAAATTATCACCATCAAGAATTCCCGGCCTGACATTTTCTACCGATCTTATAACTTCAATTCCAAACTTATGGAATGTCATTACATCAATATCGAGGTTCTGTTTGATTTTGATCCTTTGCTGCATTGCATCCCTCGCTTTTCCGGTAAATGCAATGAGCAATATGTCTTCAGGCTTAATCCCTCGTCGCACCAAATAACTTACCTTCCCCGCAATCGTTGTTGTTTTTCCGGATCCGGCACCAGCTATAATAAGATTATTGTCTTCATCAATCACCACCGCTTTGCTTTGTTGTGGGTCTAAACCACATTCCTCAATATGACTAAAAAATGTTCTCCGTGCTTCCAATTCATATTCGACAAATTCTTTGTTATAATTACCCCGAATTGGTTCACCCTCTTTCATGTAAAGAACAAACAAATTAGTTTGCATCAATAACTCTTCTGAAAAAATTACACTTTTATAGTTGATGTTTTTCAACTTCACGTAAGTAGGGCTGTGAACTAACTTCCATTGCTCAAGGTCGTAATTAGCAAAGTATCCTCTATTCCTTGAAGTTAACTTCTGAAATTCTTTAACACCAAATTCTATCTGTGGATAAAGTGCATTAAATGCATCTCTTTGTTTTTTTCTTTCTTCGTAGTACTTCTTAAAAAATGCAAAGGAGAATAATGCTATAGCAATTAATACGAGTAGGATGATATAGTCCATAAGTAAGGGGATATTGAGTTTGGGAAAACATGCCAATCACATTATCAATTAGACTTTATTCTAAATTAATAAGATGACAATAGGCAATATTGCTATTGCCGAATAAACAAATTTGTATTTGTGTGCCCCTTCAGGTAAGTTTTCGCATAGGTAGGAAGTGTCTTTTGACACCAGTGAGTAATAAAGATAGGTATATTCTTTAGTAATTAAAAACAATCACCTTGATTTAGATAGTAATGTTATAAACGGCAAAAATTGATGGACAAAATGTATAACCTATTAAGACAAAATAGCAGGAGTAAATGAGTAATATCCTTAAAATTAATTTTCTTACATGTATTACTAAACCAAAAATACTCCGTACCTTCCCAACAGAAAATAAAAAATCAAAAAGCGTTTACTTTTTCTCCGTTACACAGGAAATCACCAATTTATCTACAACGGGAGAAGTCAGAGTATACGCTTGCGCTATTTATAGAGCTAGCGCAGGTGTGCTCGTTCCCCGTTGTTGGCGTTTGGTGATGCCCTCTGTGTAGGACTTGTACCCTGCGCTTTTGCAATCACCAAAATCTATAACCGATGCGCCTACAAATTCACAATCGCCAAGCCGCATCCCTTAACCGATTATTACTTCATAAAGAAAAACTCCCGGAGAAACCATCTGGGAAACTGCCGTTCCTTTTGTTGGCTGTCATACTCGTGGTTGCCTGCGTAGGCTTTGCGCATAAGACATTTATAGAGTCTGATTCAAATGGCCAGCCCAAGCTCGCTGAGTGGAGAAAGGAGAAGCTAAACCGAGAACTAAATGACTTGGATGATGCTCAACAATATGTGCTTAGAGCTAAGGTGACGGGACTTTATCCCTGCTTCTCTTGCATTGATAAAAAGAAGATAAAACTGAATGCAGGAGAAGTATACAAGTATGGTTTTACCACTAAAAATGAAGCCGGACGTTACCGGCGTTCACTAGAATCCAAAAAATTGATTTACTTTGTACAGTACGAGGGTAGTATTACAGATTGCATGAAAGAGGAAAGGAGGAAAATTTATTACTACGCTGTACTCCCGGAGAATATTATCAGAGTAGTACCTCTGATTAGGCCGCCCGGTAATAAACAAGATAATTAGATCATGAAAAATATAGATTTTGAAATAACGTATGTTGCTACCGAAGCTATCGGTATGAAACTGCCTGTGGTGGAAATAGAGGGCTTGCTCAATAAGTCTATTCAACTAAAGGACTACGGGGCTGGTGTTCAGAAAATATTTTTTGTATTTCTGGCGGTGCCTGAGGAGGGTGATTTTCATCAACCGCATATTACTTATACGGAAGCGGAGCGTCATCTTGAGTTGGCTTTTAGACTGCCTTATGAGCAAACACTAAATAGCAATGAAGATGAATGCATGCTCTTGTTACATAGCACGTTCTTGAAGGCAGTGAAGCTTTGTCGAGAGAGTAAAGTCGGAAGTTTTGCTTGGGAAGCTTTTGCTATAAGCTTATCAAAAATACTATCCACCAACTAAGCTAGTCGCCAAAAAATGTTTGTCCGCCAGGTGTAATCCATCGTCTTCCACCATTTCTAGAATTCAAGTCATCCTGCGGACTCTGATTTAACGGGTTCACATACATCTCATCCTTTGTTTTTTGTCTGATAAAATAATAAATGACCAAGCTAATGAAACCCAGTATCATTATTAAAATAAAAAAGATCCATCCAATGTTGGAAGACGAACCAGTTGATTGATTCGGCAAAATAGATGGTGTCGGTGGTACAGGCGGTGGCACGAAACCATAGTCGCCAAAAAAAGGTGCATCGTTCATGATTTAAAATATTTTTACGTTCTCATTATCTAAAAAACAATACCCACAATCGTAAATGTGGAAAAAGTTAGATTTGCTATCCCTTTTGGTATAGTTAGTCATATAGTTAAATTCAAATCCTAATTCTTCAAGTTCATCTTTGGTCAATTGCTCTTTTCCCTCTTCTAATAGTTGAACCAGTATATTCCTATTCTCCCACAAAATATCATGAGCCTCTCCAGTTATTTTTCTAATATCTTTGTCGATCATTCTACTTTCCCAGGCACTCTTATTGTGGTAACGAGACTTGCAGGTAGACGTACAAAATTTCCTGTTGGGCCTACCATCTAAAGTCCTGTCGCAGTTCATGCATTTTTCGAATATTGTATCTTCCATGGTGATTGATTTTTAAATGAGTATTAAAAGTTTAGTGCGTTTTAAGCGTAATATTTCCGTCTTAAACGTATTAGTACGGTTATAAACCGACTACGACGGATGTTGAACGTTTTTGTATTTGATAAATATTTCAGTGTAGGAATACAAGACAAAAGCTATGATTCCTGAAATCATGGTTGAAGAAATCGCTCTCGTGTACCACAGTGAGTTACCCTCAAAGCTTATCCAAAACTGAAAGTAGAGCATGTTAGAAATGAACGTCAAGGTGGCAAAGCTTTTGGCGATTGATATTCTACCTTCCATCGTAACCACGAGAATGAACAGATCCAGCATAATAGCAAAGCCAATGGCGGCAGGCCATGAGGCTGTACCTTCCGGTGCCGTACGGTAGAACCAAACGGCAGTATGGTGCATCTGTACAAAGATGGCAACGAACAGTGCGAAGAACTTGAAGTACATTGACTCCAGGCTTTGTATGGAGGCGGCTAGTACCGTTTGCAAACTTTTTGCAAGTACATCAACGATCGCTTGTAGATTTGGTGAAGCGTTATTTGAATCTGAAGATGTTGGACGTAGAGGGCTCTGCGGTGACTCAGGTTCCATGTTTTGTGATTTACTTATAGATATTATTCTGGACAGGTTTACATCGCCCACGTCTATTTGTGTCAAAAGTGTATTTGCCAATTGACGGGTACGTTCTGATGTACGTTTGGACTTTGTGTACTGTACGGTGAGCGTATGTAAACCTTCTATATCTATGTACACTAAATCTTCATTGTACTGTACGGGTATTTCCAGTGCTTGTACTTTGTTTAGGACTCGTTTGGAGCGTAGGTTGAGGGCTTTGGCAATTTCGGTTATACTATACATATTTTTCTAGTTTAATCATGCTGAAATTTTGAGAGCTATTGTGGCAATTGTCACGAACCCACCTCATCGCTTGTCGCCAGAGGTATTCTTTTTTTGAGTAAGGAAATTTGTTTTCTTCAATTTCACTACGTTGGTAACTTTTATATTCTGAAGAGAATTTTTCTAACAATAAATAGCTCCATTTGTGGCCAGCCTTCTCTGCATTGGATTCATTTAAATCAATTGATAGAAACCACTTTTTAAGCGCGTCATTAAGGGCATAATCATTTTCTATAATTTCATTTAACAGAGCCTCGTAAATAATGCTCCAGGGGTTTTCGGATGATATCCTTTTCTCATTTTTAATTAGAAATATATTGATATGCCTTTCACAATATTCTTTTTGCGTTGGTGGAGACTTTCGTTGGACAGACGCAATACCGTCAATGTCTTCTACATTGATAAATATGTCGGCAGTAATTTCTTTTTCACCCAATTCATTTGTTTTTTCTGATTCGACAGGAGGATCTGATTGATATTTTTGTTTCCATCCATCTGTTATTTTAATGGCTCTTTCTTTGGCGATACCCCAGAGTTTTTGCATGCTAACATTTTTGTACAAAGGATCATAAACTAAAAAGTCATAAGCGATAGCATTGATAAACTTAGCTGAGTTTGATTTTTTAGCCTCCTCTTCTTCAAATTCTTTTTTTAGCTGGCCGAGTTTTATTTTTAGATTGTTTGATTCAGAAAACAGTTTCCTATTTTTACCTATTCTTGGTACCAGCTCTTTCGCGAGCTTTGGTGTGAAAATGGACTGATCATCGAACTGATCCTTTATGCTTTTTAGAGCACCTTGGCGTAGCTCTTCATACTCCTGTAACCATTCTTGAATAAACTCTCGGTTAATTCCTCTCGTTGTAATGTGTTGGAACTTTGTTTTAAAGTGAATATCTTTGCACATCACTAAAAACTTGATGAAGTCCACTAAGGTGAAATGTGAATATTGATCGTAAATATCCCAAGCAATAGATTCTATTTTTAATGAAGGCGTCACCTCAAATTCTTTAGCTAAAAGGTCTTGAATTCGAATTAGAGCAGCAATTGCCCTATCCTCTGAAAAAACGTTACTTGAGATTAGCGTTCGGATGTTTGGCAGGGAAAAAATTGCTTCAAAAGAAAAATGATTTGAGACAGCTTTTATCCCCAGGTCATTCCCGTCAATAATTAATTTGATAAGAAAATCCTCAAGTCGTGCTTCTATTAGGTTAACGCCGGTCTTTTTGATTCTTGAATCGCCTGCAAGTTGCTTTATTGATGCATTCAGATGGTGCGTTGATAGCTCTCGTAGATATCCAATTCCTGATTGATCAGGAATATTTTCTAATTGCATCGACGACATGAGAATCGAAGGACTCTCCTGTTTTTGATTTGATAGTTTCATTGAGTTTATTTTTTGTTGTTAAGTATTTTTGATATTTCAAATCGGTATTATCGAAATAAAAGTTAGTCCAGTCTTTCGCAATAGCTTCGTTTATAATTTTTATCAAGAAATCGTCATCGTAATTTGAAACCAACCCGAGCATTTTTTTTGCTGCAGCCGGCGTTATACTTTTTTTAGCTTTAGTTTTATAATGTGCTTCCCATTCAGACCAGAGGATTAAAAATCTTTCAGAAAAATTAAATTGAGAGAGTATATTCTCTGTTGTGTTATCTTTGTATTCTTCTGTTGTCTTCTCCTGTATATAAGAAAAGGGATTTCCCCTTTTCGCGGTTGGGGTAAAAGCCTGTTCTGAAGAAGGCATTCCCGATTTGCGAAGTTTGGAAACCCACTTTCCGAACAAAGGAAAGTCCTTTTCAAAATTGGTATCGATTTTACTTAGCTCATACATCTTATAGTAATTTGGAAGATACATTGTGAGGTTGTGCCCGGTGGACCAAAACAGGATTAGGTTTTGTTCGGTGAGGAGGTATTCAGAATGCAATTTTAGTTTTGATGAACATTGCTTCCGGGCTTGGTTAAATGCATCTACAGAAAAACCTAGTTCTTCAGCCCAGCTATCCCCTATTTTGTAAGTTGGATGACTGCATTTATTTTTGAATTTAAAGAAGGGTTTTCCTCCCATTTTTTCATGCCAGTACATTAATTGCAAGAAAAAAATGCTTGCCTTTACACTGCCTGTATGTTTATTGTATTCAGGTAAATATCTCATAATGGAAAAGTATTAGACGTGATCAATTAATTATTTATAAGCTTCTTGCTTATTCTTTTCTAATAGAGATAGGATACTCTCGAGGTCGTAATAGACACGATTGTTTAATTTTGTAAAAGTTAGCTTGCCCGCGTTACGCATCTTCCAAAGCGTTGTGCCTTTTTTTCCAGTGATTTCCTGCGCTTTTTTTTCGGGAACCCACTTACCACCGATGATTTCATTACTATTACTACTAGCAGGGTTGTTACTTAAAAGAGAGATGATCAAGTCTAGTTTTTGATCTAGCTGATTATTTTCTTCGTCGGAGATTAAATACTTCATATTCAAATTGAATTTAGATGAATGAAATTGAATTATGAAGGCAATATCAGGATGTCTTGAAATAAGAACACCCCCAGAAAAAAAATAAAAAAATATTTTTCCTGGGGGTGCAAGTATGATAAAAAAAGCTTATATGGGCGGGGCTTACTCCTCTTCCGTGAATCTAGATGGGGCTTTGTTTATATAATTTGTCATATTATGGAGAAGATACTCTCGAAACGATTTATCACTTCCATCATCGTTTCTATCATAATATTGCTCTTCATTCATCAAAAAGTCATCATGAAAAGAAACAATAAACCCTGTCAAGAGCTTAAGTTGATAGTCTTTACCTTTTTCTTTTTCCTTAAAGTATAATTCAGGGAAACGATACTTAAGGTTCCAGTAAATCGACCCGCAGAGATGATATTTATCTTCGTAGGTAATTTTATCAAATGACTCATTTGGGGAGAGCTTAAAAGTTCTTCCAAAAAAATAGGGGAAGGTGAAAATTCGATATAAACTGCTTGGTAGTTCAATACTATTGATATCGAAATTAGAAGCAGCGTTCATAAATTGATCTGTCTTTTTTATTGATGGTTGACTTCCCTCGATAGTGTTAATAATATATTCATAAAATTCTTCAGTTCTATTTCCTCCTAAAATAGAAGGTACTCTACCGTTGTCGATAAAGGTTTTTACTCGTTCATATAATGGGTGGCTATGATAGTGACCAATAGCATATTTACTATACTCATCCCCAAGAGGGTAATCGCTTAAGTCTTCGTCTTCATCGCTTGGTTCGAGTATAGATTCTATATGGATACAGTTTGCTAATCTCTTTATAAAGGATAAGTATTCTTTCTCCCCTTTTGTTTGAGAGGTGATAATTTGGTCTTTTTCTTGTGTTGTAAAATCGCTAGAATCTATATAATTATCCATAATAGAATCTATTCCATCCTCAGTTAAAGTGCTTTTTAATAAATACATTAAAGCCAAAAAATCCTCTTTAGAATCTTCATACACTTCTATCTTAATAGTTGTGGTAGGTTTCTTCATAATGTGATTATAATTTACTATCCAAAGATTCCACAGCTCCCATCTTATTACTTCGTGAAATCTTAGCATATATCATTGTGCTCTTAATAGATTTCTGTCCAAGAAAAGCCTGAACGGTTTCTATGGGTATACCATTGTCAAGGAGGATGGTAGTAGCAAAGGTGTGCCTTGCCACGTGATGAGTAAGATTTTGTTTGATCCCAACAAGGTCAGCTATCGTCTTTAAATAAGCATTGACCTTTTGATTGACAAATTGAGGAATTATTTTTCCAGTGACTTCTCTATGGTGATCGTACTTGTGATACAACTCTATGGCTTTTTGTACAAGTGGTATGTCAAGTTCAGTTCGTGTTTTCCCTTGCTCTTTTCGGAGCCAATATTTACCATCTGGAGTGATAATAATATCTTCAGTGCTCAGATCCTGGGCGTCCTGAGATCGAAGACCAGTGTAGCAAGAGAATAGGAAGATATCGCGAACGAGCTGCAAGGATTTATTATCGCCTAGTTTATGGACGGTTAACTTGTCTAAATCTTCTTTAGTCAAATACCTTCTATCAACAGGCTTGTTTTTTAATGAGAACTCCAGATAAGGGTTTTCTGAGATCACTTTTTTCCGGATGGCATACAGTAACACTGTCTTAAGCTTAGTGTGATATTTATTGGCAGTGTTCCTGGCTATTGGGCGCTTGAATTGTTCTGTGGGTGTTGTCATGAACCAATCATCGAGTTCTTCTACATGCTCCAGCCCAAAATCTTTAATCAGGATGTCTTCTTCCTTTCGGGTTTTCAAGAATGCAATCAAGTGTTTTTTTGTGGTTCGGTAGTGTTGCACGGTACCTTCCGAATAATCTTCTTTTTTGCTTGCAATTCGTTGAATGTATCTTTCAAGATAGTTCACCAATAAGATACTGTCGTTCTCTTGATGTTTACCTTTTAAGATATCTCTGATGATCTTGGCAGAGATAGTCTTCCCATTAAAATCGAGTTCGCGTACGATTTCATACAAGCGGCTTTCAATGAAGACTATCTTTTCTTTTAATCTTGAGTGCTTGATTGGACGACCTAACTTCGGTTCCCAGTTACTTTCTTTACAATATTCGCCTGTGGCAAATTCTGCTTTCTTCCTTTTATAGGTAATACGGCAGTATACGGACTGCCCTTTTGGGTGGGATTTAATACTATCTCTAAGGTAAAACTTGAAGGTGCAATTTGTAGGGAGCATAATCTATAAAGTGAAACATGTTGAAAAATGATACAACTAGTGAAACAAATATAGAAAAAAGGTGAAGGAAAGTGAAACACATTAAAAATAAAAAATCCTCTAACTCATTGAATTAAAATGAGTTAAAGGATTGTGAAACTTAGTTCGAGGTCGGTAGCGGATTCGAACCGCTGTAGAAGCTTTTGCAGAGCTCTGCCTAACCACTCGGCCAACCGACCATTTGTCAGAGGCACAAATATAGTATAATTTTTATATGCCAGTCAAGTGGTGCAAGTAATTATATTCTAAAATCTTACTATTATTTTTCATTCTTGCAGCTAAAAACGCTCTTTAGGCGGCCTATTTTTTGAAAAATAGCTCCTTTTGACTAAGTGATCTGTTGTTTTTCTTGAATTTGACTCCGGATTATTCCGAGTACCCCATAGATTTTATACTTCAGTATGGGTTTTCTCACATAACTAGTTAAATTTGAAAGCTTATTCGGTGTTTTAAACAACGTCACTGTATTTCAAAACGAAAAATCAGGAAACATGGCTATCTTTAGTTTTTTAGGATTTACCATACTCGTAGCTGCTATCGCCTACTGGTCAACCCGAGGCACGGACGAACAATCTTCAGATGGGTACTTCCTGGGCGGACGAAGCTTAACAGCTGGCGTCATTGCTGGTTCTTTATTGCTCACCAACTTATCTACAGAACAAATCGTTGGACTAAATGGATCGGCTTACCAAAGCGGACTCTCTGTAATGGCCTGGGAAACCTTAGCGGCCATGGCAATGGTTGTTACCGCCTTATTTTTATTGCCAAGATACCTCAAAGGAGGATTGACAACCGTTCCTCAGTTTCTGGCAGACCGTTTTGATGTAACCACTAAAACACTTACTTCTGGTCTGTTTTTGACCGGATATGTAGTAGTACTGTTGCCTGTGATTTTGTATTCCGGTTCGATCGCCTTAAGTGGTATGTTTAAAATACCTGAATTACTACATGTTTCTGACACAGAGGCGCTTTGGATTTGTGTTTGGGGGATTGGAATTACAGGGTCCATCTATGCTGTTTTTGGTGGACTCAAAGCAGTGGCCGTATCCGATTCGATCAATGCAATTGGATTGTTGATTGGAGGAATCTTAATACCCTTTTTTGGTTTGATGGCGATCGGTGAAGGGAGTGTCATCGATGGAGTCAATGCCATGATGGCCGCCAATCCGGATAAGTTTAGATCAATGGGAACTAAAAATGACCCGGTGCCTTTTCACACCATATTTACGGGGATGATGCTGGTGCAGTTGTTTTACTGGGGAACGAATCAGCAAATTATTCAAAGGGCTTTGGCAGCCAAAAACTTAGCGGAAGGTCAGAAAGGATTATTGTTGGGGGCGTTTATAAAAATACTAGGACCATTGATCGTTGTCTTACCAGGTTTAATTGCTTATCATATATTTGGAGATGGCTTAGCGAGTGTAGATGATGCTTATCCCAAATTGGTGAATAAAGTCTTGCCAGCGTCCTTGTTAGGCTTTTTTGCTGCCGTCTTATTCGGTGCTATTCTGAGTTCATTTAATAGTGTGTTAAATAGTTCGGTCACCTTATTTGGTATTGACATTTACAAACAACATTTCAATCCGGATGCTGATGATAAAACAGTGGTGAAGTATGGAAAAATGTTCGGAATCGTTCTGGCTTTTGCAGCCATGTTGATTGCACCATTAATCGCAAACGCAGGGAGTCTGTTTACTTATCTTCAAGAGATTAACGGAATTTACAGCATTCCGATTTTGACAATTATTTTCGTTGGGTATTTTACAAAGAGCGTACCCGCTATCGCTGCTAAAATTGGACTGGTATCCGGATCGCTTTTGTATATAATAAGTCAGTTTGTTATGAAACCAATGTTTATGGCAGACGCCAAGGCTCCCTTGATAGCTAGTTTGAAAAGCGGCTTCTTATCAAAGCTGGACCAATCAAAAATACTTGTAAATACTACAGAAGAACAAGCGACTGTTTTAAAAAAATCCATTGATTTTGATAACCTGTCAAATGATCAAATTCATAACTTGGGTAGTATTCTTGATGTGGATACTTCTCGTCTTGATTTACTAGTGTCTGGTGCTTATCCACACTTCCTGGATGTAATGGCAATTTTGTTTGTTCTGAATGTCATCATCATGTTATTGATCGGAAAATTAAACCCAAGAGCAGCGCCATACAAATTAACTTATACCAAACAAGTTGACATCACACCCTTCAAATACATTAAAGAATTTGGTATAGCCATCTGTGTGATTGTAATCGGAATCTACTGGTATTTTGCATGAAGTTGATAAACGGATCAGCCGCCGCGTCTATTTTATTGCTGTAATTTTTTTGTAACAATTGACCAAAGTCAGAGATCGTCCGCAAAGGGCTCTTCAGGTCGTGAGAAGCGATGTAGGCAAGAGAATTATACTTTTATATAGAGCCTGTAGGAGGCGAGGTTGCTGAATTATTCTCTTGTTTGTTTCCTTCGCTTTCAGGTTTAGGCTCACCTGAATTATTAGAAATTTCTGGTTCTGTTTGATCAACTTCTGCCTCATCATCAATGGCACCAAAAAAGCTGCGATAAAAAAGAATAATACTAACTACTCCTATCGAAATGGCGGCATCTGCAATGTTAAATACCGGTCTGAAAAACAAGAAAGGCCTTCCTGCTGAGAAAGGAAACCAGTCCGGATAATGGCCTCTGAACATAGGGAAATAAAACATGTCCACTACTTTGCCATAAAGAAAACCGGAGTAACCTCCTTTCGCAGGAAATAAGGACGCCAATCCACCATGATTAGGGGATGCAGAGAAGATCATCCCGTAAAAGGCACTATCTATAATATTACCCAGGGCACCAGCAAGGATAAGCGCAAAGCTAGCCAGCAAGCCCATGGATAGATTTAATTTGATTAAGCGATTAATAAAGTAAACGAGAAAACCTACAGCGAATATTCTGAAGAGGCTGAGCGCTAGCTTACCATAATCACCGCCAAACGTCAAACCAAAAGCCATTCCGGGGTTTTCTACAAAGTGTAACTTAGCCCAGTCAAGTCCAAACAAAGGGATTTCATCGCCATATTCCATATGTGTTTTGACCCAAATCTTTAATCCCTGATCGAGCAATAAAACCAGTAAAATCAAGGCAGTTACGAAAACACCAGATTTTCTATTTAGTCGTGACCAAATAGTGAGCGCAGTTAACAAAAGGCTGATGATAATGTAAATGATCAAATCTGGAGTTTTTTAAGAAATAAACAAGGAGCACAAAAATAGAAACTTATTTGTAATATTTAAGCTTGTTTGTTGTGCACAGAAATTAGCTGGCAAATGGAAGAATCTTCGTAACTTTTCAGTCACTCATAAATGAAATCTGCCTGGATATTAGATGTTGGATGTTTTTTTATGGGCGCTTTGCTGCCCCTTCGCCAGCTTTAGCTGGTCGTGACCAACACCCAACACCCAGGCAAAACCTAAGACCCCGTAGCTTAAAAAAAATAGTGATTACGCACTTTATTGCATAATCACTATTTGGCACAAAGCATGGAAGAATCCCTTATTTACTTTGTTTTGCTGCAATGCTAAGTGTAGCATGTGGTACAGCACGTAATCTCTCTTTTGAAATCAACTTTCCAGTCTCACGGCAAATACCGTATACCTTATTTTGAATTCTTAATTTGGCATTTTGAAGATGTTGAATGTGTTTTTGGATTCTTGAAGCCATGGTCGTCATGCGCTCATTTTCAGCGGTTCCAATTCCATCGTCAAGTCCTTTGACTTTTGAGTCGGGATTATTGGCCATTTCTGCTAATTGACTTTTGTAAAAGGCAAGTTGAGTATTTGCTTCTTTTAATTTTCCATCAATAAGTACATTGAACTCTTTCAGCTCGCTATCAGAATAGCGAGACTTAGTTGCTTTATTTCCCATAATAAACACTTTTGTTTGTTTAATAAAAATAGTTTAATCAATTGGGCTTTCTCACAAGCTTAAGCGAATAACAAATCATCAAAATTTTAATTTGTTCTGATTTGATGCTACAAAAATACAGAATTTTTGCCTTAAATTTTTCTTTTTATTCGATTTTGACGGCTAGTTCAATCCTATCGTGCTCATTTACAATGAGATACAAAATTGATTTTATCGGTTACTTTATAACCTAAAGACACTGCTTTTCGGTAATCTACACAAGTTCCAGCCTGGTCTCCCAGACTTGATTTGGTCGCAGCTCTATACATATATGCTTTGGCAAAACGAGGACTAAGCTCTATCGTTTTGTTGAAATCATAGAGTGCTGATGCTGTCGTTTTGATCAATTGGTAGGCCAGTCCACGGGCAAAATAGTACGCATGTTTCTCAATGTCACTATCCAGAATCGCTGCGGTAAAGTCGTTGATGGCCTTATGATACGTTTTCAATTCAAACCACATCAAGCCTCTTTGGTAGTAGCTGTGTGCCTGTGGATCTATTTGAATCAAATCGTTATAGTCTTCTATTGCTTTCAGGTAATATCCTTTGTGAGCGTTCCATTGAGCGCGACTTAAAAGTAGTTTGGTATGCTTACTATTAAGGCTTAGACCCTTGTCGTAGTCTTCTTTGGCTCCAAATATATTGCCCGTTCTAAGTCGAAGTATCCCACGCTCATATATTTTGTCTACATCCGATGGGACAAGCATCAGATACTTATCCAATGATAACAAGGCATCTTCATTTTGCTGTAAAGCAATTAGACACTGTGCTTTTTTCCAATGAATAGTAGCTGCTTTTTCGTTGTGCCAAAGGGCACTTTCGTAATGCTGCAGTGCCTCGGTGTAGTCGTTGGACTCAAAATAAAAATCAGCTAGCTCCAGGTATTTTTCAGCCTTTAGCTGATCACTGGAAGAACTTGAGATGCCTTTATTAGAAGTCTTTTCTTCATACACCGCGTCGGTGTCAAACGTTTCTGATGCTGCAATCTCTGTGATGTCTACATCGCGGTTGATACTTTTTTTAGCAGGAGCTTTTGCAGTAAAATCATAGTCGGAAACGCCTCTTGCAGTGAACTCTTCTGGAAGTTCATCATTCGATGCTGTTGCTTGCGCAAATGCTTCTTCATGGTTGTCTTCTTCAAATTCTTCATCGTCGTCCCACGCTTCTGATGTTCCGTAAGCAATGCTACTGTTCTCCATGTTTTGACGACAGTCGATAATCCGATCTCTTGCCGCAGCATCTGATGGATCAATGGTTACCGCCTGTTCAAAATCTTCCAAGGCATCTGCAAACGCGTTCAATTGGAATAAAGCCAGCCCGCGGCCATTATAAAAGTCAGCACGTTGGTGGTTAATGGCGATGGCTTTGTTGAAATTTTCAAGTGAGATGTTAGCATTGCCTCTGGCATTTTCAACAAGCCCGATGCAATAGTATGCTGCTGCATTATTGTAGTCGAGTTGTGATGCTTTTGTGCAGTCGGCCAGCGCTTTTTCGTATTCGCCCTGCTTGAGCCAATAGTTGGCTCTGTTGGTGTAAGTATGACTATTTTTATAAACAGAAATGGCCCGGTCATAGTCCTGCAATGCAAGTGCTTCCAGCCCCATTTCGTGATACGTATTGCCTCTGTTGTTTAGCGTTTGCTCATTGTTGGGGTCAATGTTCAGCGCCGCACCATAATATTCAATCGCACTTTCCAAATCGTTTTTAGCAAAATAAACATCTCCTATAATTCGATACGTCTCCGGATCGTTTTTCTCCAAACGCATCGCTGTCTCAAGATCTCTTAACGCATAATTGTAATTAGACTGTTCCAGGTAAGCCATTCCTCTGTTAATGTACATACTGGCCTCAGGTCGCACCTGAATGACGAAATTATAATCAGAGACAGCCGCTTCATAATTACCTAACAGATAATGCAAACCACCTCTCTGCTCATAGGCATCTGTATCGGCCGGGTCTATTTTAAGCACTTTATCAAAATCACTTCTTGATTTGTGATACTTCGCCGTTTCCATAAATGCCAATCCACGGTTGTAGTAACATTTAGAGCAATTTGCCTCAAGACTTAAAGCATAGCTGTAAAACTCAATTGCTTTCGCTAAATCGCCTTGTTTGTGCTCCTTTTTACCGCGTACGAAATAATCGTCCGGGGTGTATTGAGCCATTGCTTTTTCATTACTTATTAGCAAAACAGCCAGAAAAAAAATAATAATACCCTTAAAAGAGGTAGTGCCTGAAGTCATGTTATTCTCGATTTAGTGTGTTAGAAAGCTTTTTTTACAAAAGCTAGAATCTATTTAATACTGATTTAAATATTTATTTGTTACATATGTTATTGGTTTAATAAGTTTTGGCTGGACTCTTCAGCCTTTGTTTACTTTGAATCAACTAGTCTTCATGTAAATACGAATGACGTTTTTTTTACATGTGTTTTGAACTCAATTCAATTAGGCAAAAAACTTCTGTCACAAAATATTATTCTGAATTTACGCTTTTTACACATTAGGAATGATTTTTATATAAATAATTCATGATATAAGTTTTGAACATACTAGTTGAACTAAACTCTTCAAGCAGGTCAGGGAAAGGCCATTTGATCAGATTTAGGAATACCTACACACCGGAAGTTATTTAAGAATGATGCATCCAGGCTTCGCACTCTGTGAACATTCTTAAAAGCTTCACTAAAAAAACGATTATGAGAAAATCACTCACTTCCCTGCTTTGTCTGGTGTTATATTTTTTACCAGCAAATGCAACTGCAAATGACAACCATCCACCCCACGTTAGTGCCTACATCAACAATTATTATGAATTGGCCATCCGGGAAATGCAACGAAGCGGAATTCCTGCCTCTGTTACATTGGCCCAGGGGATTCATGAATCAAGTTGGGGACAAGGAGAACTATCCGTCAATTCAAAAAATCATTTCGGCATAAAGTGTAAAGATTATTGGACAGGGAAGACCTACTATATTGAAGATGATGATTTTAAAAATGGAAAACTGATCAAATCTTGTTTCAGGGTTTACAACAGTGTAGAAGACTCCTATATTGACCACACTAATTTTTTAGTGCAGAATTCCCGCTACGGAGATCTGTTCTCTTATCACAAAACAGATTATGAAAACTGGGCAAAAGGCTTACAGGATTGTGGCTACGCAACCGATAAGAAGTACGCCGAAAAATTGATTCGAACCATCGAAAAGTACCATCTGTTCCAATATGATTACGTGGAGGAAGTACAAGTGCCGCAAGTTTTTGCTGCACCTTCTTTTCAAATCCCGGATAACCTCAACGTCATTGCCGAGACAACCGTTGAGGCAACACCAACAACCGAAATGTCATCTACCGCTATGGCCGCACTGAATATGACAGCTGCTCCGAAAGAAGAACAAACTATTTCAACTCAACAAGCATTCATCGCCACTGCTGATGACGAAGAGGGGGACGATGAGTACGAAGACGAGTACGAAGACGAGTACGAAGACGAATACGAAGACGAATATGCGTCTGAAACAACAATTCCAGCCGAGCAGTCAGAAGTTGTCGTAGCATCAACTCCTGTTACCGAAAGTGCTTATGAATATGAACTCGAAGCATCATCAGCCTATGACGATGAAGTACCAGCTGCCGTTTCGATTGAAGATTACCAAAGACAAAGTTACATCGCAGCTCCAGTGGTTGTCGAACAGGAAAAAGGAATCTCTAATGATACGCCTAAATCAAAAGCCATTACGCCACCAGTATACAAAATCAAAAAGGAAAAGAAAATTATTGAGAAAGCTGTGAGAGACGAGCGGGTTAGCACTGATAATAAGGATGGCTTGTTCCAATTGAAAGCGAAGCCGAGAGTTAGTAAGCGCTTGAGAGAGTAATAGGGAGACCGAAGACGGGAGACGGAAGACCGAAGTTTCCCTTAATCTAGAGAGCCCGCTAACGTAAATTACGTTAGCGGGCTCTTGCGTTAGAAGGAAACTTCGGTCTTCGGTCTTCGGACTTCCGTCTCTTTACCCCTCCGTAGTCTTCTGGCTCTTCTTAATAGGATTTTCATGCGCAATCTTATGGTTTCTTCTATTTCTGGAAACATCAATTGCCAGGAACATGGCCTGAAGAAAGGAAGCGTGATTAGCTGAGTTGGTACCTGCAATATCGTATCCGGTTCCATGGTCAGGTGAGGTGCGAACATAAGGCAAACCAGCGGTGTAGTTCACACCACTACCAAAGGACAGTGCTTTAAAGGCCACCAGTCCCTGATCGTGATACATCGCTAATACCGCATCAAACTTTTTATGCTGGCCGGAGCCAAAGAAACCATCAGCAGGGAAAGGTCCCATGGCCAAAACGTTATTTTTCTTCGCTTCAATGATAGCAGGTCGGATCATTTTTTCCTCCTCATCACCAAGCATACCGTCATCACCTGCGTGTGGATTCAATCCAAGTACAGCAATTGTTGGACGCTCAATTCCAAAATCCTTTTTCAAGGTTTTGTTCATGATCTTTAGCTTGCGTGCGACCTGTTCTTTCGTGATCGCCTGCGCCACCTGACTGATAGGCAAATGGTTGGTCACCAAGCCCACACGGATGTCGTCATTTACCATCAACATCAAACTTTCTTTGACTTTAAAGCGATCCGTAAAAAATTCAGTGTGACCAGGAAACTGGAAGTTAGCCATCTGCATGGCCTTCTTGTTGAAAGGAGCTGTGACGACTGCATCAATCATTCCCTCTTGCAAGTCATTCGTTGCCTGCTCTAAAGATATACGGGCATATTTACCTCCAGCTTCTGTAAGTTGACCCAAGGTGATTTTTATATCATCCTGCCAGCAGTTGACCACGTTGATTTTTTCGTGACGAACTTTATGGGCAGAGGGGATACCACTAAATTGTAAGTGTTCTACTCCAACAATATTCCTGTGGTAAGATACAACTTTCGACGAGCCATAAATAACGGGGGTACACATTGTGGTGATGTCACCAGCAGCCAGTGTTTTAAGAATGACTTCCATCCCGATACCGTTAATATCACCTACTGTAATGCCAATTTTTATTTTTTCCATGTATTGATTCTATGTTATACGTCTTTTAATAATTCTTGAAAAAATCGAACAACAACCGAACACCAACTCCTGTACCTTCTTTGGAGCGATAAGCATCGGCTGCCTTGATGTATGCGGGGCCGGCAATATCGAAATGAAGCCAGGGGTAATCAGTGAAGTGTTCCAAAAATTTACCTGCTGTGATCATTCCGGATGTGGGACCACCCAAATTTTTCAAGTCTGCAATATTTGATTTGAGTTGCTCGCCATATTCTTTCCAAAGTGGAAACTCAATGAGTCGTTCATAAACAGCAAAGCCACTTTTTTCTATTTTATTTTTTGTAGGCTGCTCGGCAGTGCCCATGTAGCAAACGCCTTCCTGCCCAACAGCTCCGGCAGCAGCACCCGTAAGTGTTGCAAAATCCATCACCAATTCCGGCTTATACTTTTTTGCATAATGCAAAGCATCTGCCAATACCAATCGTCCTTCTGCATCTGTATTCAAAACCTCAACGGTTGTTCCGTCATACATGGTGATCACATCTCCCGGTACGTATGCGTTGAGCCCCGGACGGTTATCAGTAGATGGCACCAGACAAACGACATGAAGTGGCAATTTAGTTTTTGCAACAGCTACCATCGCACCAATTACTGTGGCAGCACCTCCCATATCGCATTTCATAAAGTCCATCGAGTTGGCGGTTGGTTTCAAACTCAAACCACCTGTATCGTAAACGATCCCTTTCCCAACCAAAACAATTGGCTGTTTGTTCTTAGCATGCTTAGGTTTCCACTCCAAAATGTTGAAACGTGGAGGATCTATAGACCCCAGATTGACAGACAAGAGGCCACCCATCTTGAGGGCTTCAATTTTCTTTTTATCAAAAACCTTAACGGAGAAACCATGCTTTTTGCCCAGCGATTTTATCTCATTACTTAAAGTCGGAGCTGTTAAAAAGGAAAGTGGCTCATTAACCAGCGTACGTGCGGTGATCGTTGCTTCCGCAACCGCCAGCAAGTCATTCAACTCTTTTCGATTAACGCTCTTATCCCAGACTTTAATGGTCTTCAGGGAGTTGGTCTTTTCCTTTTTGTCGGTGAAATACTTTAGAAATTGATAATTTCCCAAAACCATTCCTTCCAGATATTCAAGTGTACGATTCTTTTTAGAATGGTTGACAAGCGTAATGGAATTTATTTTATAATGAGAAATAATAGAAAGTATTTCATTACCAGCTACCCGTACCTCCTCACTGTTTTCATGTGCCACCTTAGCCGGCTTAAGGAACTGTATAAAGGTATAAGCAGCAGCCTGAGGGATAAAAGCGTAAGAAATATCGTCCTTTGCTACCTTTTTAAGGTATTTTACCTCTGAAGGGGAAAAGTACCTAGCCGTCCAGGCCAAATTATCTTTATCAGAGAGAATTATCCGATTATCTTTGCCCGAAATTGTTTTTATTACCGAAACTTTGGTATTCATCTTATATATTAAGGTTCATTTGGTAAACTTATCTGACCAAATAATTGTATTCAGAGTGGTTTATTAAAGAACATAATGTTAGACACTATAACTAGTGCTACTCAAATGTAGCCGCTAAGATACAGAATGAGAGCTAAAAAATCATATGGTCAACACTTTCTCATAAATGAAGCGATTGCGGCAGATATTGCGGCCAGTCTGGAAATAGTTGATGGTTGCAATACCGTAGTGGAGGTCGGGCCCGGAAAAGGCATGCTCACCAAGTATCTGATGAAGCAGGATTATAAGCTACTCGCTATAGAAGCTGACCGGGATATGGCGAGTTATCTACACAGCAATTACCCTGAATTGGAAGGTAAAGTCATTCAGGAAGATTTTTTGAAAGTTGATCTGAGAAAAGTGTTGGGTAAAGAGCCTTTTGCTATTATTGGCAATTTCCCCTATAACATCTCCTCTCAGATTCTTTTTAAGATGTTGGAGTATAAAGAACTCGTTCCCGAACTGGTAGGAATGTTTCAAAAAGAAGTGGGTATGCGGGTAGCAGCACCGCACGGTAGTAAAACCTATGGCGTCATCAGTGTATTGATACAAGCCTATTACGAACCGTTCATTTTGATGGATGTGGACAAATCGGAGTTTGATCCACCACCAAAAGTACAATCGGTCGTAATTCGCTTGAAGCGAAAAGCGTCACAGGACCTTGGCTGCGACTACAAACTATTCCGAACCGTTGTAAAACTGGCTTTCAGCCAAAGACGAAAAATGCTGCGCAACACTATGAAGTCCTTGATAAAAGGAAATGAGATGTTACAGGAAGCCTTTTTCAGGCAACGACCTGAGCAGTTATCTGTAGATGATTTTATACAATTGACGAATCGGATCGAAGCGAATCTTCCAAAGGAAAATTGAGACCGCTGCGCTGTCAGGAAATAAAATAAATTTTAAATCAATAAAGTTCGAATTATGAGTTTAGAAAAAAAGATCATGACGGATCTAAAAGAAGCCATGAAGGCAAAAGATCAAGCAGCTTTGCGTGCGATTCGCGCAGTAAAGTCAGCACTTCAATTGGCGAGAACAGATGGAACCGGAGACGAAATGACAGAAGAAAAAGAAATCAAATTGCTTCAAAAACTGGTAAAGCAAAGAAAAGATTCTTTGGATATTTATGTAAAACAAAACCGGGAAGATCTGGCTCAGGTAGAAAGAGAGGAAATCCCATTCATAGAAAAATATTTGCCCGCTCAAATGGACGAAGCAGAACTGGAAACGGTCATCAAAGGCCTGATCGAAAAAACCGGCGCATCTGGTATGAAGGACATGGGGAAGGTGATGGGCATGGCTTCCAAACAGTTGGCCGGAAAGGCTGATGGTAAGACTATTTCTGCTATGGTTAAGAAATTACTAGGGTAATTCTTGTGTTGATATAAAGTGTCATATTTACTACACCGTGTACTAAATTCATTTACATTTTTGAATGCTTCTTTTTTGCGATTACTTCGCCAATTTTTCTTCAAATAGCTAAGGCTATGCTCAAAAAAATTGACTCGTAAGTACAAAAAATAACCTATTCGTAAAGCAACTTTAAACAACTTCTATTTAAAAACCAGAGCAAAACGCTCAGATAAGAAAGAAAAAGAAACATGTCATACAGCAGCAGACACAGATATAAAAGTAGAAGAGAAAAGGTCATCAGCAGCAATCGAAAATTGAAAATGTTTTTCATTTTTGCGGTGGTTGCATTCGTAATTTGGGCATACCGAAACCGGCAATTTATTTATGATTGGTTTAGCCTTTGGTTTTATTAAAGTACGTCGCTAAAGATCGGTAAGCACTCCCTTTGATTTATCAAATCGGAGGGATTGCCGAGCTGAGACACTAAAATAGAGCACTCTATTTAAATATCTCAGCTCGGCAATCCCTTTGCTTCGCGATAGTGCTTACCGATCTTTTATAACACAGAAAAAATCCGTCCTAATCCGTTAGATCCGTCAAATCCGTGTCCCATCACCAACAAGGGGCACTCAAAACAACTACCCTTCTGTGATACTATTGTGATACTTAGCATGTATTTTTGTAAAACAGCGTAATCAAACGTAATCCAGATCAAAATCCCCTTGGGCAGACTAAAAAAAATCTATGAAAAAAGTACTAATCGTAGAAGACGACAAGGACATTGTAGCCTTATTGAAAATTCATTTAAAGGATTTGCAATGTGAAGTAGATGCCTGTTATGACGGCAATGAAGGCTTGCAAAAAGCCCTAAGTAACCCTTACGACCTGATGATACTCGATATCATGTTGCCAGGAAAAGATGGAATGGAGATTTGCCGAAATGTACGAGCTCAAAATTCACGTACACCAATTCTAATGCTTACTGCAAAAAGTGAGGAGATCGACAAGGTACTTGGATTGGAAATGGGAGCAGATGATTACCTGACCAAACCATTCAGTATTCGTGAATTTATTGCACGGGTAAAAGCGATTTTTCGTCGTATGGAAATACTGACCAATCCTGTGAATATTGGCAATGGCAGCTTTTTGAAATTTGGTGACTTAGGAGTAGACCTCGACAAACGAAAGGTAACCGTTAATGATAAACGTATTGAGCTTTCGCCAAAAGAATTTGAACTACTCAGTTTACTGGCTTCCAATCCCGGAAAAAGTTATGACCGATCAAAGATTTTGAACCTCGTTTGGGGGTACGACTTTGATGGTTACGAACACACTGTCAACTCGCACATCAACCGACTGCGCACTAAAATAGAACCAAATATTCAGAACCCAACTTACATCCTTACCACCTGGGGCGTTGGTTACCGATTCAATGAAGAGTTATGAGAAAAACGAGCAATAAACTTTATTGGAAAATATCTATAACATTACTTTCTCTTTTAGTGATTCTAGGGATCGTATATGTTTCGATATTTAATTACATCAGACATGAATACTTTCACGAGTCAGTTCAACGTCTTCATTATGACCTGGCAGAGAGCGCTTTGAAAGAGGTGAAACCGTATAAAGATGGAGAAGTGCAGAAGCCTGCCATTATGGACTTTATGCATTCTGCCATGGTGATGAATCCTAATGCTGAATTGTATTTGTTAGATATGGAAGGTAAAATAATTGCAGATGCAGCACCAAAAGGAAAAGTAGTGATGGAATCTGTTGCGCTAGGTCCGATTAGGAAATTTGTGGCTAGCAAAGGAAAAGAATATCTCTATATTGAAGGAGATGACCCACGTGATTTGAATCGTTGTAAAGTTTTTTCAGCAGCAGAAGTTAGAGAAAATGATGAATTAAAGGGGTATATATATATTATCCTGGCCAGTGAAAAACAAGAGGCTGTGGCCTCAGGGCTTTTCGGAAGTTATATGTTGAAGTTAGGGGCAAATTTATTTTTCATCACATTGATAGGAGCATTATTGATTGGTTTGCTGGCAATGTGGTTTTTGACTAAAGGACTTCGCAATATTACTCAAACAGTAAGCCGATTTAAGGAAGGAGACTATAGTGCAAGAATTGCAGATACCGACAAAGTCGATTTTCCTGAAATGTCAGAAACTTTTAATGAAATGGCAGACACTATTGTTAGTAATCTGGACGAACTAAAATCAGTAGAAAATCTTCGTCAGGAGCTTATCGCCAATGTCTCACATGACCTGCGTACGCCACTCGCGATCATGCAGGGCTACGTGGAAACACTGATGCTGAAAGAAGATGAAATTGGTTCAGCACAGCGGAAACAATATCTACAGACGGTACACGATAGCGGTGGAAAACTATCGCGCCTAATCGCTCAGTTATTTGAATACTCTAAGTTGGAAGCTAAACAAATTCAACCTAAGAAAGAACCATTTTTTATTGCTGAATTAGCACAGGATATTTTTCAAAAGTATCAATTACTCGCCAAGGAAAAAGGTATCAAGATGAACTTGAACGCCAACAATAATCTTCCAATGGTTTTTGCTGACATTGGATTGGTGGAGCGTGTCATTCAAAACCTAATGGACAATGCGCTCAAATTCACACCTAGTGGAGGTGAAGTGACCATCGAACTAACTAAAAAAGAAAAAAGCGTTGAAGTACGTATTGCGGACACTGGTCCAGGGATTTCACGAAAAGAACAAGCGGCTATCTTCCAACGATACGGACAGGTGGGAAAGGAGGAGAATAAATCAAAAGGTGCCGGACTTGGCTTAGCTATAGCTAAAAAGATATTGGAATTGCATAATGCCACGATCAAAGTACAGAGCCAGTTGAATGAGGGAACGACCTTTATTTTTCGATTGCCTTCTTATGTGGAAGTGGCTTGAATAAAGCGCCTGAAAGACCGGTAAGCACTTTGCGCGAAGCCAAAGGGATTGCCGAGCTGAGATGTATTAAATTAGAATGTGAATTGGAATGCTTTTAATGCGGAGCTTTGCAACTGAGGGAATATTGCCATTGTCACTGCGATTGAAATTTCCATTGAATAACATCTCAGCTCAGCAATCCCTCCGATTTGATAAATCAAAGGGAGTGCTTACCGATCTTTAAGACGCAAGTTCTTCCCCTCTACCAAATAAATCCCACCAAGCCAAACCAACAAAAATCCAGTACTCACCAATAAGCGAATAGCCAGATGACTGCCACTCAAATCAATCATTTGACTCAGATAGTAAACCAATATAGCAGAGCCGATGTAGCCCAATATTTTTCCAACAGGATAAGCAATCGGATAATACTTTTGCCCAATCAAATAACTGACGGTGGCCATAAACGCATAGCAAGCCAGCGCCGCCCAGCCCGCTCCCATGTAGCCAATCTTTGGAATCAATAAAAAATTTAGCGTCAGCGTCACCGCTACTCCACCGAGTGAAATGTATGCTCCATATTTAGTTCGGTCTGTCAACTTAAACCAAATCGAAAAGTTGTAATACATGCCCAGCCCGAAAAACGCCAATAATAAAAGCGGAACGACGCCCAGCCCGACGTGATATGGATCATCCAAGAAATATTTAACTACATCGAGGTACAACATGATTCCTAAAAAAGCAAGACTACCTACTAAGGCAAAAGCCTGACTCACCTGCGCATATGTTTCTTTCGCGTTTTTCTCTTTTGCATTTCTGAAAAAGAAAGGCTCCGCAGCATAGTTGAATGCCTGTGTAAACAAACTCATCAGTATGGCTATTTTATAACAACCACCATAAATGCCAATCTCACTAAGCTTTGACTCAAGGTCGCCCGGCAATAAATATTTCATCAGGGGCATACTAATTAGCTGGTTGATGACACCCGCAAAGCCCACCACCACCAGCGGCATGGCATAGCGCAGCATTTTTTTCCACAAGGCTGCATCAAACTCAAATTTGAGTTTTCGAAACATCGGAAGCAAGAAGATAAACACGAGCCCACTCGCCAGTAAATTGGAAAGGAAAACAAAAGAAATCCTATTGTCCGGATCATAGAGCTTGGCCGCCCATTCAACCCCGTTTTCGATTAGCATCGGGCAGCCTTCCAAAAAGAAGAAGATGAAAATCAGATTTATAACAATGCTCAGTGTTTTTAAAATAGCGAAACGTATCGGCCTGTTCTCCAGTCTTAGTCGCGCAAAAGGAATGGCCGACAAAGCATCAAAAGCAATGATGAAAGTAAATAAAATCACATAATCAACATGCTCTGGATATTTAAGCTGGTTCGCCAAAAACTGGGAGGATAGAAGCAGTATGCTAACAAAAACACTGCTGCTAACTAGTAGGGACCAGGAGGCCGTCGAAAAGGTTTTGTCCATTTGTTCTTTACTCCCGCTACCAAAACGGAAGAAAGTGGTCTCCATTCGATAAGTAAAAAACACCATCAGTAGTCCGGCATAAGTGTACATATCGCTCACCACTCCGTATTCACCGGTGACGAAGGCACGAGTGAGATAAGGCGTCAGGATCACATAGTTGAGCAATCGACTCAAAATGCTGCTGACACCGTAGATGGCCGTTTCGCCTGCCAGCTTTTTTAATACCGATGATTTCAAATGCGTTTTGTTTTAAGGTACTAAGGTACTAAGGTTTGAAGGTACTAAGGTTTGAAGGACACTTAATATGCGGAGCCTGCGATCGCGTATCCTTCAAACCTTCACCCCTTCAAACCCTCCAATGCAAACCCTCTAGGCCCAAATGTAAGCAACCCAATACTCGAAAAAAAATCGAAAATCCATTGTTGCTATAAGATTAATAGTATTTTTGCGTGAGATAAGTGTTTGTTAAGCGGCTTATGCACACTATTAAGAACAATATCCCACAGTTTTCGTACAAAATTGCGTTCTACTATCATTGCTCAGAATGAAAACCAAGTTCTCTTATTTATGAAAAATTTAGATTTACTCAAAAAAATATGTGAAACGCCGGGTGCTCCGGGATTTGAACAACGTATCCGGGCTCTGATACTAAAGGAGTTAAAAGGATTAGCTGATGAGGTGAGCGTTGACCCGATGGGAAGCATCATAGCGGTAAAAAAAGGCAAGACCGATAAAAAAGTAATGGTAGCGGCTCACATGGATGAGATCGGATTTATTGTTACACATATTGATGATGAAGGCTTTATACGCTTTCATACATTAGGTGGTTTTGATCCAAAAACACTAACCTCACAACGTGTGATCATACATGGTAAGAAAGATGTGGTTGGAATCATGGGGTGTAAGCCAATTCACCTGATGAAGCCAGAGGAAAGAGGTAAGCCGATGCCAATAGAAGAATATTTTATTGACACAGGATTGACGGGGAAGGAAGTGCAAAAGCTGATTAATATTGGCGACCCCATCACACGTGATCGTGAGTTGATAGAAATGGGAGACTGCGTCAACTCCAAATCTTTGGATAATCGCGTTTCTGTTTTTATACTGTTAGAAGTGTTGCGGGAGCTCAAAGGCAAAAAGGTGCCTTATGACATCTATGCCGTCTTTACGGTTCAGGAAGAGGTTGGGTTGCGGGGCGCTATCGCTGCTGCGCACCTGATTAATCCTGATTTTGGGTTTGGTTTGGATGTAACAATTGCTTTCGACGTACCGGGGGCTCAGTCGCATGAAATGATTACCCGACTCAACAAAGGTACAGCGATCAAATTGATGGACGGCATGTCTATCTGCGACTACCGAATGGTTCAGTATCTAAAACAAACCGGTACCAAAAAGAGAATTGCCTGGCAACCAGAAATCCTCCCTCGCGGCGGAACGGACACAGCGGGTATCCAACGCTACGGAAAATCAGGAGCCATCACTGGCGCGATCTCCATCCCACTTCGTAACATGCATCAGACTATAGAACTGGTTCATAAGAATGATATCAAAAGTACGATCGACCTTCTGCGCGAAGCATTGAAGGGATTGGATAAGTATGATTGGTCGTTTAAATAAGAGAGGTTGGAAGTTGGAAGCTTCACTCGACTGTAAGCTCCGCCAGTTGTAATTTCAATTGAGTCGGCGATAGTGGGAAAGCTTCCCACCTCCAACTTCCCACCATTAATAATTATACTATGTGGAACAAAAACAACAACAAACTAACAGCAACTTTCCAATTCAAAAACTTCACCGAAGCATTTGCCTTCATGACCGAAGTGGCCTTTCAAGCTGAAAAACAAAACCACCATCCCAACTGGTCTAACGTTTACAACACCGTCAGTTTTGAACTAAACACGCATGATGCGGGTGACACCGTTACCGAAAAAGATCATAAACTAGCAGAGGCGATTGATTTGATTTATGCTAAGTATGAATGAGGCTGGAAGCGGGAAGTGGGAAGTTGGAAGCGCCATCTGACGCGGAGCTCCGCGATCGACCGCGTGCCGCCGAAGCTTTAGCGGAGGAGCAGTGAGCTTCCCGCTTCCAACTTCCCGCTTCCCATCATCAACTTCATTCAAAATTCCACAAAAAGGCCATCTATGGAAATCAAATCCAAGCTTCCCGACGTAGGCACCACCATCTTCACAGTCATGTCTGCCCTTGCACGGGAGCATGAGGCGATTAATTTGTCGCAGGGATTTCCAAACTTTGATTGTTCGCCTAAGTTGCACAACCTGGTGCAGGAGTACATGGCTAAAGGCCACAACCAATATGCGCCGATGGCTGGTGTTGCTAATTTGAGAGAGGCCCTTGCCGGAAAAATAAAAAAACTATATGGCGCTCCCGTCGATGCAGATTCGGAGATAACCATTACTGCCGGAGCAACTCAGGCCATCTTTACCATCATCTCAGCTTTTGTGAAAGCAGGTGATGAAGTTATACTGTTAGAGCCAGCTTATGATTCTTACAAACCTTCCATTGAATTGATGGGAGCGAAACCTGTTATCTACGAACTTACAGCACCTGATTATAAAGTAGATTGGGATAAGATGACATCGCTTTGCAGCGAACGTACCCGAATGATCATCGTCAACACACCACACAACCCAACCGGAACGATACTGAACGCTGCGGACATGGAGGCCTTGCAGGATTTGACGCGGGATACCAATATTTTAGTGTTGAGTGACGAAGTGTATGAGCATTTGATTTACGATGGGGAGGCGCATCAGTCCGCTCTTCGCTTTCCGGACTTATTTCAACGAAGCTTGATCACTTACTCCTTTGGGAAAACCTTTCACAGCACGGGCTGGAAGATTGGTTACTGCGTGGCACCGCAGCGTTTGATGAAGGAATTTCGCAAAGTACATCAGTTCAACGTATTCAGTGTCAATACGCCGATGCAATATGCGATTGCCGATTTTATGGCTGATCCAAATGAGTATCTTTCCCTCAATAATTTTTATCAACAGAAAAGAGATTTCTTTTTAGAATCCATGAAGGGGGCTCGTTTTCGACCTATTTCCTGCAAAGGAACCTATTTTCAACTCTTTGATTATTCTGAAATTAGTGATGAAAAAGATACGGAGTTTGCGAAGCGTATGACCCGTGAGTTTGGTGTAGCTTCTATCCCTGTTTCTGTTTTTTATTCGAATGGCCGGGATGAAAAAGTGATCCGCTTGTGTTTTGCGAAGACAGAGGAATTGTTGGCGCGGGCTGGGGAGGTGTTGCGGGGCATTTGACGTTATTGTTAAACGGTTTGTCTAAATACTTCTTCAGGGGGTCCTCAAGGGTATGAAATTGATAGGCTTATGCTTGCTAAAATTGATCACACTAAGCAAGGATTCGCTTAAGGAATTAGAAGTGAAATATAAAGGGTCGAGAAAACCTTATTTCCTTGGGTTTGTATTTCTGATTGCTATGGCTTTGCTAATATTCATTTGGTCTCGTCAAATCTAATCTCTATGCTAGTAGGAAAAAATTCCAATTCCAATTCCAATTCTAATTCCCATTCCCATTCTCCTCCTTCTCTTTCCACTTCTTCTCACTCAAACTCCAAACAATACGCCCAAACACAAAACCCGCCAAAGCAAAAAACATCAAACTAAAAGCCAGGTGTCGTACAAAGTTCATAGACAACAAAGCTTCTACATCCCACTGGTATTTCCAAAGTTGGGATACTACTGCATATAGCAATCCAGTCGCAAAGCCCCAGCCCGCAACTCCCTGCATCCAGACAAAATTATCTTTTCCTTTTTCGCGGACCTGTGTCCATCGTTCGAATTGATTTTGATTCATAATGTAAAGGGTTTGACTTCGGCTCTGCTGCTCCTCCGCGCTAAGCGTAGCCGAAGGTAAGTCGCCTACTCCTCTTCCGAAGATCCAACCGCATTCGGATCCGGCACCTCCAGCCACAAATTATTCGTCCCAATTCCATTGACACATTTCAGCTTGTCTAAGTTGAGCAACTCCAACATCGCCAAAAAGGTAATGATTGCATGCATCCGGTTCTGACAAGTATTAAAAATGTCTTTAAAAGGAGTACGCTCGCCCCATCTTACTTTTGAAAGGATAAAAACCTGCTGCCCCTGGACCGAATAGTTGTAGCGATAAACTTTATGAACAGCCTGCGCTTTCTTGTCTTCAATACGAGCAACAACGTTCTGAAAGGCTTTCAGTAATTTAAACAAAGTCAGCGATTCCAACTCTAAATCCACCAACTCCTTCTCCGCAATTTCCTTCAGCTCTCGTTTATTGCTTCCACGCTCGTTTCGCAACCAGCGGTCTTCTTCCAGATTTCGCATGTCTTCCAACACACTTTTATAGCGTTTGTATTCCATCAATCGCTGAACAAGCTCATCACGGGGGTCAATCTCATTTCCTTCCTCGTCCAAAGGCTTTCGGGGAATCAACATTTTAGCCTTTATACGCATCAAAGTAGCAGCAACCAATATAAACTCACTAGCCAAATCAATATTCAACTCCTCCATCGCACGTATGTATGCGAGAAAGTCCGCTGTAATCTTAGCGATCGGAATATCATGAATATCCAACTCATCCCGCTCTATGAAGAATAGAAGCAGATCAAAAGGCCCCTTAAACTGAGGGAGTTGTATATTATAAGTTGCGTTCATTGAATTTGTCAAAGAATCAAATTTATGTTTTTTTTAAGACCCCAAATATACGGAAAACTACAGCGATTCCGCTAGTTTTGTACGCTGATATGAAATTAATTTGAAGGGTAACTATTCAAGACCGCCACACTGTCACAGGCTGACCTAGAATGCTATTTTTGGTAGTTTAGCATGAAGGAATTTGTTTGGTGTTTTTAAATGTAAGTAAGTGGCCGAAAATCGCGGTTTTTACGTCAGAAGGCAAACGTTTACATTTTAAATTATGCGGTTTTACATGGTACATCTAAACCCTATTCCGAACGCCAAAAGCAATTACTGACCGCTCTGTTTCAGACCGCAGCGATCTGACAGCGAAGTCATCTACATCATCGCCATCTCAATCCAAGATTTTGACTAAAAAAGGAAAATTATACCTGATTCCGTGTACACTGGGTGAAAATGCCGGACATACCATCCCGCCCTATGTCGTTTCGATACTGCATAAACTGGATGTTTTCATTGCTGAACGAGCAAAAACGGCCCGGGCCTTTATCAAAACGACTCAGCCTGTCAAACCGTTTAGTGACTTGGTTTTCTACGAGTTGAACAAGCGGAGTGAAGACGCAGAAATTGCGACTTTTTTGCAGGATGCAGAGAGCGGGAAGGATGTTGGTTTGCTGTCAGAGGCGGGCTGTCCCGGAGTAGCTGATCCCGGAGCTGTGATTGTAGCTATGGCTCATCGGAAAGGTATCGAAGTGGTTCCACTGGTAGGGCCATCCTCCATTTTACTGGCATTGATGGGAGCAGGAATGAATGGACAATCCTTCACCTTTCATGGCTATTTGCCTGTAAAAAAGCCAGAATTAGCCAAAAAGCTTAAGCACTTGGAGCAGATTTCAGGTCGTTTGCGGCAAACGCAAATTTTCATTGAAACCCCTTACCGAAGTAATAGCATACTGGTAGAAATGCTCAACATATTGGGCCCAGCCACTAAAGTTTGTGTGGCCACAGATCTGACACTGGAGACAGAGTTTATCCAAACAAAGGCTGTGAAAGGGTGGAAATCAGGGGAGTTACCGGATTTGCATAAACGCCCAACTGTCTTCTTGCTGGAATCGTAATTTTTTAGATCGCAACGCTGCCAGACCGCTACACTGTCAGATCATTCCGATGAAATCGGGATTGTCGGACAGCGCAGCGGTCTCATTATGGCTTGTTTCTTGTCTTTAACACATATTAAGGCACTTTAGCGCAGAGATTGGAATAACAAAGTTAATATTTTAGCGTTTTATTTCGACGCTTTTATTTTTGCCTTAGGAAAATCTATTTTCAGAACAATTTTTGTCGCAGATATATTTAACTTTGCGAACTCATGAACATTAACGAGTTGTTCTTCCCCATACTTTGGTAACTACGGACAACCTAAAAAAACGGATCAGTGAAAAAATTACTCTACACATTTCTAATATGCAGCTTCGCCATGACGCTTTTCGCGCAACGAGGCTGGGAGGCAGGAGGCTGGATAGGTACTTCTCATTATTATGGAGATATCAATTCTTCCTTTAATGTCAAAGCTCCCGGTTTAGCTGCAGGTTTAATCGCCCGATTCAATTTTAACAATCGTCTTTGTTTTAAGTTTGGTGCCAACTATGGTAATGTCAGTGCTTATGATTCGGATTCCAAAAACTCTTATGAAAGAGCAAGAAACCTAAGTTTTGAATCTGTTCTTTTTGATGGAACCGGACAATTTGAGTTCAACTTCCTGCCCTATACCCACGGGAGTAATGATGAATTTTTTACGCCTTATCTTTTTGCAGGACTTTCTGTGTTCTATTTTAACCCATTGGCTGAATTTGAGGGTGAGATGATAGAATTACGAGACTTGGGAACAGAAGGACAATTTCTTGGCGAAGAATATTTTACCGTTCAGGGAGCCATTGCTTACGGTGCAGGTATAAAAGTTGACTTGAGCTACGAATGGAGCATCAATGTTGAGCTAAGTGCCCGACGTTTATTCACAGATTATCTTGACGATGTAAGTACGGTTTATCCCGACAAGGATGATTTGGAATCACTGCGAGGTGATGTAGCAGTTGCGTTATCTGATCGTTCTCTTCCTATCACTGATACTGGAAGCCAGATTGGACAAACTGGTCGCCAGCGAGGTAGCAGTAATAATAACGACGCTATCGTTTATCTCGGAGTTGGTTTGGTTTACTATTTTGGAGACCTTCGTTGCCCGACTTATGGAAGTCGGAAAAGACGATAGGAATAAAAATGAAAATTTAAATGAAAATTAAAAAGTCCCGAATTTGCTGAGTTGCAGATTCGGGACTTCTTATTGTGCGACTTAAAGATCGGTAAGCACTTTTCGCGAAGCAAAGGGATTGCCGAGCTGAGACGCAATCAATGTGACTGCGAATTAGAATGTCTCTTCTAGCGCGGTCGAGTGAGCTTCCCACTTCCCAGCCTCCTCTAGTCATGCGCCTCAGCTCGGCAATCCCACCGATTTTATAAATCAAAGGGAGTGCTTACCGATCTTTTATACGCGGTCGAGTGAGCTTCCCACTTCCCAGCCTCCTCTAGTCGTGCGCCTCAGCTCGGCAATCCCACCGATT
>Ga0114957_1000420_pt1 | contig 55223 bp, 50 predicted proteins | sample BantaG_FD_87175 | JGI IMG/M metagenome (GOLD analysis project Ga0114957, IMG submission 87175) | Marine algal microbial communities from Bantry Bay, Ireland - BantryBay_4 metaG | ecosystem: Host-associated > Algae > Red algae > Unclassified | place: Bantry Bay, Ireland | collected 2014-11-21 | reverse complement strand
CCTCTCCGTCAGTGAAGGCCAGTGCGTCCCCCCGGTTATCGGTATCTGAATCCTCTCCGTCGGTAAATGCCAGTGCGTCTCCACGGTTATCGGTATCTGAATCCTCTCCGTCAGTGAAGGCCAGTGCGTCTCCACGGTTATCGGTATCTGAATCCTCGCCATCGGTAAATGCTAGAGCATCCCCACGGTTATCGGTATCTGAGTCCTCTCCGTCAGTGAAGGCTAGTGCATCCCCCCGGTTATCAGTATCTGAATCCTCGCCATCGGTAAATGCTAGAGCATCCCCACGGTTATCGGTATCTGAGTCTTCTCCGTCGGTAAATGCCAGTGCGTCTCCACGGTTATCGGTATCTGAATCCTCGCCATCGGTAAATGCTAGAGCATCCCCGCGGTTATCGGTATCTGAATCCTCGCCGTCTGTGGCTATCTCATTGCTAATTTGAATTTGTTCATCTGATGAATTCATGGTATACAAACCAATACTCATCGCGACTACTACTGCCAACATTGTTACTTTTTTCATTTTTTAAGTGATTTTAGGGTTAATTAATATTAAATGTACTTACGTTAGCTAATTTGGGAGGGAAAAAAGAGCGCTTTATGGTAGGTAAATGAAGATAAGGGGTATTCTTTTTAAATTTGTAGGAATTATCTTAAAAAAGTGATGAAATTGAATTTTTTGAAAGCCTACTTTTTAGCTGATCGATATTTTCTCTGTAGGTCTTAGAGAATGGGAGTTGCATGTTTTGACCTTTTAAACTACATATGGCCTTGCCATAATTGATACGCTCTACATGTTTGGTATTCAACATATAGCTTTGGTGTACCCGAACAAAATTTCCTGGTAATTGTTGTTCGAATTTTTTCAGACTTTTATAAGCATTTACCTTGGAACCATCTGCCATAAAAACGTCTGTAGCATTGTTGTCGGCCTTTAAATACAGGATTTCATCGGTATCGACATAGTGGTAATCGCGGTACGTTTTTAAGCAAAGTTTTTGGGGTTCGCTTTTTTTACTAAAAGTTTTCTTTAATCGCATTAAGGACTTACGAATTTCCAACTCATCGCATGTTGCTAGCCAATAGTCAAAACAGTTTTGCTTAATCGCAGCATAGGCGCGTTCCTTCGTTTTTGATATCGCTATCACATAGGGCAGTTCCCGAAGATAGGTATGTAATTCACAAATAAGGTCTAAACTATTAAAATCGTTTTCGTCTAAATTCAGTAGAACTACATCAGGCCTTAGCTTTAGTATGCTGTTGACTCCTTCTTTAGCATTAAGACTACGTCCCGAAAACTGAAATTCGGAATAGGTATCCATGCAATTCTTGAGCTTTAGGCTACTAGTCGCATCTGAATTAATAATGACGTAAGTAAGTTGCAATTTCTTCGAGTTTTACTATTGCAAAATAGGGATAGTATCTTAATTTGAATTAGTGATTTTCTATAGAATTGTTAGGGTTTCTGGCCTCAAACGTTAAAGTTTCGTAGTCGTGAAGGCTATTTCTCACATTGTGAAGGTTTTGTCCCAGTTTTAAAATCGGGTAGATTCGTTCAAAATTAGGTTGTTTGAATCGAGTAAGATCAAAAATCGGCTATTCTTCTACCGTAAATTCATAGGCTCCCAAGTCTGGAGAACTGGTTCTGTCTGTACCTAGAATATCTAAAGGAACCTGTAATGCACTATTTATTTGCCCGCTATCTAAAGCGAAAGACTCGCTTCCCAAACGAAAATCATTTTGAAATGCATTTTTAAAATCAAAATTTTCATTAAGAAAAATACTATTGTAGTAAGTGGTATTCGTGAAATCGAAAAGAGGGTTATCGCTATCTCCGTCGAACTGAATCAAACAATCATCAAAAGAAAAATTGAAATCGTTGTTTCCATTATCGAAAAGGTCTAGTTCTTTAAAATTACTTCCTGCAACAATACAGTTTACGAAAGAAGCATTTAGAAGATTACCTTGAAGCTTGTCTCCTGATGTTAGGCTTACTTCATTATCGATTGTTAGCGCGGGGCCTCTTCGAAATCCGCCAGACCAATAATTTGCAATAGTGCTATGCGTAAAATTATAATCACCCCCAAGACTGCAATAGAGCGAAATAGCCCCTGCGCCGCCGAGAACCATATTTGCACCAACAATCTTAGCATTGCTTCCCCAAAGGTTTACGCTTGCACTATTATAAATTTGAGAGTTGGTTATGGTGAGGGTAGGACTAGCTTGTAAATCATCGCCTTCAACAAACAGACCAATGGTTGCGTTCTTTAATGTAAGGTGGTCAATGCTGTTGGCGATACTTCCATTCGATAACCATACAGAACCCCATTGACCAGCCACAGCATCGAATTCCGGTTCTAGGCGATCTCCTTCGAAAATGACTTCTTTCTCAAGTAATACGGTGTCTGCACTTAACGAACCATTAATTTGAAGTGTTGCGCCTGGCCGCACCCAAATACCTGAATTTTCATGAAAATGAACCCGTGCACCGGCTTCTACGGTTAAAGTTCTATCTTCAGGAACGGCGGCATAGCCATATATAACGTATGGTTTTTCGTTTGAAAAATTGAGTTGACTATCGGTGAGTTCAACACCTTCTACGCGAATGTCGTTGCCTTCATTGTCTTGACCCAGTAGCACTGTAGTTTTACTGCCATCGGGATTCGTGGGCGGAAAAATAAAAACTGCATCCTTTACCAAGGTTACCAACTGCACTTCTTGCTGTCTTTCTCCCGAATCGAATTGCAGCGCATCGGTGTATAAAAAAGAGAGTCCGTTATCCGTAATATCAACTGTGGTTTCAATGAAAACAAATAAGCTGTCATTTGCCAAAAGAGGAATATTTTGAAAATTTTTTCCGGCTGTGCCGTCAACATTAAGACGATACATACTGTTTTGACCAGAAGCCAATTGAATTGTCGGAATTTCTATGTCGGTACTAGATGTATTATAGACCTTTAGGGTATAAGTGCTGCTCCCTATATTGGTAAAAATAGTATCTATAAAGACGGTGTCTCTAGAGAACTCAAGATTTCCCGAACTAGTGGAGTAGTCAAAATCTTTGCGGCATGAGCTCCATAATACTACAATTAGAAATAGTATTGAAACATAGCAAAAGCGCAAACACGAGGTTGACTTCATACAAAGATGTTTTTGCTTGGTGTTAATCAGGTTTGAATATCGCCAATACCTTTTCTGGTATTCGCATGGGTTTAAAACTTTTTTTGTTCAACAGGCACCATTCTGTTACAGAACGAACGATGAGCAAATTTGTTTTATCGTTATATATCTCTACCACACGATTCGAAATCGCACCACGACTTTTCTCGATAAAAGTCTTTAATCGAAGCGAGTCGTTGAGTATGGCCGAATTTTTATATCGAATGTCGTGCCGCATTACAACCCAGACCATTGACTTGGATATTTCCTCCGAAACTAGTTTTTGCCAATGTTCTTTTGAGATGTCTTGAATCCAATGAAGGTATCGCACATTGTTCACATGGTCTAGTTCATCCAAATCATCTTTACCGACGGTAAGCGTTTTTTCATATTTTGGCATCGCTATTTTTTAACGATGTTCACTTCGAATAACTTATCCCAGTCTTTACCGGTAACGAAGAAGGTTTTTCGCTCGGGGTGATATGCGATGCCATTTAGCACTTGCTCCTTATCGTTCCAATTTTCGGTCTTCGTAATCTTATCAGATAATCCACCAAAATTTACGACTCCTACGATAGCCCCACTGGTCGCATCGATAATCATTACACTAGGAAATTGATACACGTTTGCATATATTTTACCGTCTACATACTCTAGTTCGTTTGCAGATTTTTTAAGGGATGTATTTGTAGCTGTTTGAATATAACCCTCCTCAACAAGGGTATCAGGATTTAGGAACCAGATTTTTTCAGTGCCATCGCTTTTCATTAGTTTTTCGCCATTATTGGTTAAACCCCAACCTTCTACACTTTCACCATATTGAAAATTATCGACTTTGCTTAAATCGGACAGATTATAGATATAACCTGTTTTCTTTTTCCAAGTGAGCATAAAAATTTTATCGTTCATTATGCTGATACCTTCCCCGAAAACGGTTTTTTCCATATCTACTTGCTGTATTACTTTTCCAGTCTCGAAATCGACTTTTCTCAGAGAAGAGCGCCCCGGTTTCCCTGTACTTTCATAGAGGATGCCGTCATGAAACTCTAATCCTTGCGTGAAGGCTCTGTTATCATGTGGATACTCTTTTAAAATTTCATAGGTATATACTTCAGGAGGTTTTTCTGCTAGAATTAATATGTTTTTCGCAATCTCTTCGACACCTTCATCATAAGTTATTTTAGCACTAAGTATTTTATTTCCAAGTTGTTCGGTCTTCAAGTTTAAATTTCCGTCAATTATTACAAGCTCGTTGCCGTCAATCGAGTAAGTTACTTTGTTTATGGTCTTATTTTCATTGTTCTTGATAGATACTGGAACAGATTGATTTTGCTTGAATTGTTTTCCGTTTAATGTTATGGTGAAAAGAGGTGTATTATTCCTATCCATATCACCACAACTAATTGTTACAATCGTAAGAAGGGCAATGATCAAAAATTTGATACTTTTCATTAGTGCGCTATTAATCAATATTATTTTTGAAAAAGGGAAGCAAAATATGCTGTATCCTTATTTAATGGCAAGTTAATCCATTAACTTTAAATTGTAAAGCGAATATAGCTTTTACGCTTTGCGCCTTAATCAACGTGCTAGGAATCAACGCATTGAATTGACCAGTTGACTGCTAGTTTTCTGCGTTCTTTTAGCTTAGGCATATCGCTTTTCTTTTCTCTCTTATCTATTATCTTTTTTAAGCCCAAGTTTGGAAAAAGGAATTATATTTGCAGCTGGCAAGTCCTACACGACCAGCTCCTGTAGAATCCCCCAGGGTGGGAACGCAGCAAGGGTATATAGTCGTAGCGGTGCGATGTAGGTAGCTTGCCTTTTTTTATGCCATAAAGTCAAGTTTGACCTAAAGTCCAAAATCATCTATAATCGCGTAGTTGATTTCTTCATTATACTTCGATAATTTATTAATTTGCAACCCTATGCAAAGCAAAGTGGTTCTTATTACAGGCGGATCTTCTGGACTGGGAAAATCGACAGGGTGTTATTTGAAATCCAAAGGATACATCGTGTACGGTACCACTAGAAATTTAGACAAATATCCCGACTTTAAAGATTTTAAACTACTTGAACTCGATGTTCGAAAGAGAGAATCTATTGTCACTGCTATTTCACAACTAATTGAAAATGAGGGTAGAATAGATGTTTTGGTAAATAATGCGGGGGTGGGAATAACCGGGCCGATTGAAGAAACCCCTCTTGAAGAAATATCAAATGTTTTTAACGTAAATTTTCAAGGACCTTTAGCTGTTGTTAGTGCTGTACTGCCGCAAATGAGAAAGCAAGGAAGCGGTCTTATTATTAATATCACCTCTATAGCAGGTTTTATGGGTTTGCCGTACCGGGGTATATATTCTGCTTCTAAAGGAGCACTTGAAATTGCCACTGAGGCCCTGCGATTAGAAACCAAAGAATTTGGGATTCGCATAACGACACTCGCTCCTGGTGATTACGCAACTAATATTGCCTATGGCCGTTATCACGTAAAACCAAACCAAAATTCACCTTATTTTGAAAAATATGAGGCTACCTTAAAGAGTATCAACGATAGCGTAGATGATGGGGGAGATCCAATAGAAGTCGGTCGTAAAGTACATGAAATAATTTGCACCAAGAATCCAAAATTAAGTTATAAGGTAGGTGCTCGTTTGCAAAAGTTATCAATTTCACTAAAGAAGATGCTACCTCAGAAAATGTTTGAGAAACTATTGATGAAGCATTATAAATTGTAGCTTTACATTTATTGAAGTCATTAGAAAAACCACTTATTTATTACCATAAAAATTAAAGTATATGAAGTTTTTTATCGATACCGCTAACTTAGAACAAATTAAAGAAGCTGAGGCCTTAGGAGTTTTGGATGGGGTTACTACCAATCCATCTTTAATGGCCAAAGAGGGAATTACCGGGCGCAACAATATTTTAAAACACTATGTTGACATCTGTAACATTGTTGAAGGCGATGTATCTGCTGAAATTATTGCTACCGAATTTGATGCAATGGTTAAAGAAGGTGAGCAACTAGCCGAATTGCATGACCAAATAGTGGTTAAAGTTCCAATGATAAAAGATGGTGTAAAGGCGCTGAAGTATTTCTCTGACAAAGGTATTCGTACAAATTGTACTTTGGTGTTTTCAGCAGGGCAGGCATTGTTGGCAGCAAAGGCAGGCGCCACCTATGTATCTCCATTTATCGGTCGCTTAGATGATATTTCTACCGACGGGTTAAATCTGATTGCTGAAATACGCCACATTTACGATAATTATGCTTTTGAGACTCAAATTTTAGCAGCCTCTATACGGCATACCATGCATGTAATCGATTGTGCTAAAATTGGTGCCGATGTAATGACCGGCCCGTTATCTTCTATTGAGGGCTTACTAAGACATCCACTTACAGATAGTGGTTTGGCTAAATTTTTGGCAGATTATCAGAAAGGAAATTAGAAACTATATAAGTTTATAAAAAATGGGGTACGGGAAACCGTGCCTTTTTTGTTTTTAGAGCGAGGCGTAGATATTTGAAAAGGCGTCGACTATAAGACCATTATCAGTGATAACGCACTTGTTTTCCGGATATATAATTAATGATTTAGTAAGTATATCGAAATCTTTAGCTCTATATTGAAATTCTTTATTCAGGCCAGAATTTTCTAGCATGCCTTTCCAAGTTATCTCAGACGTTTTTATATTAATTCCCACAAATTTATAGTCGGGTTTATCGTTAGCAAGTTGGGCTACTCTTTTTTTAATATTGTTGAAGTGCCTTTTGTCAATACCTGACCAAAAATAAAAAACAGTTTTGCCGTTTTTGGCTACATCTCTCAGAGATACGGTGTCTCCTTGCATTCCTACTACATGTACGTCTGGTAAAGATCGTTGCGGTTGAAGGTTCTCAATTCCCTGATACAGCGCGTCAATCTCACCCAAGTGACGATTGTTCTCGGCCAATTCATGAAATTTATCAATGAATCGCAAGTTATTTTCTGAATAATCGTGCACCTTCAGGAAATAGTCAAAGGCGACATATCTAAACAAATTATCTTTTAATTCTTTTCCATTTACTAGGCTATCGATCAACTGCAGCTTATGCTCATTAAAGTGCAACTGCTTTTTGGTTTTGCCACTATTCTCCTCACAGTCTTTCTTGCACCCCATATAGGAGAGGTTTTGGATATGATTGACCATAAAGCGATAGTATGGCCTTAGATAAGTAAAATGTGGATTGCCATAATCGATATTTTTTCTGTAAGCGTAAAAATCTTCTGGTAATTTCTCATCGACCCCGTGTTCAGAAAATTTTCGATGCCGAAACGGATATTGTTCTTTATAGGTGTTGTAATGGTATATAACACTGGCCTCGGCAAGCTTTTGCTGATTACTTGAAAGATTACCATCTTTAAGCAACTCTTTGAGAAGGGTAAATTTATTTTCTTGTAATTCGTCAATCTTATTAGCAAACTCACTCGCTTCCAACTCGTACCAAGAAATCACATCTGATTCTTCTTCTTCACTGGCAAGAAATAATTCTAAGATGAAATTATTTACTTCAGAACCTTTTCCTTCAAAGACCAAAGATTCGTCAAAATCCATCGTATTTAATCGAATCAAAAGACTATCTCCATTTTCAAGGTAAACATATTGCAATTCAGGAGAGTGGTCAAAGTGATATAGCCCTTCGGCAATAGAATCAAAACGAAAAGAGAATCGATTGTTTTTGTCCAATGTTGAGGAATCAATTATTTGATCACCTTTATAAAGAACCACATTTGCACTGGTCGGATTTACAATTTCACCAGCAAAGAAAACACTGTGAGATTTTTTTTCCTGAGTAGTACAACCAAAAATTAAAAGAAAAAATAGATAAAGTAAAACTCTAACCATACAATATTCTTATAAATTACACTCAAAATTAGGTAAGCATCGGCCTGTTTGCTGTTAATAGCGAGTTAAAAAGTTATGTAATTGCGTTAATGTTTAGAGAAGAAGAACACTTTGTCACACAATTGGTTCAAGGTGGTAATTTTGCTTATTTTTGCACGGATTTTAAAAAGTAAAAGGTATGTTGTCGGTTTCAAATTTATCGGTACAGTTCGGAAAAAGGGTTTTGTTCGACGAGGTAAACGTTTCGTTTACACAAGGAAATTGCTATGGGGTCATTGGTGCTAATGGTGCAGGAAAATCTACTTTTTTAAAGATTCTATCTGGACAAATAGACCCAACTTCCGGCCTCGTGCATCTGGAGTCAGGAAAGCGAATGTCAATTTTGGAACAAAACCACAATGCCTATGACGAGTCTACCGTTTTGGAAGCAGTGGTAATGGGCAATACAGACTTGTTTACTATAAAAAAAGAAATAGATGCTTTATATGCGGATTATTCAGACGAAAATGCCGATAGAATAGGGGAGTTACAGGTTAAATTTGAAGAAATGAACGGTTGGAATGCCGATAGCGATGCCGCTGCCTTGCTATCTAATTTGGGTATTTTTGAAGAGTTACATTATACCACAATGAGCGATGTAGATTCAAAACTCAAGGTTCGTGTGCTTCTGGCACAGGCACTGTTCGGAAGTCCAGATGTATTGATTATGGATGAGCCTACAAACGACCTTGATTATGATACTATTAGTTGGTTAGAACGCTTTCTGGGAGACTACGATAACACGGTTATCGTGGTATCGCACGATAGACACTTTTTAGATTCGGTCTGTACGCATATTGGTGATATCGATTTTGGCAAGTTGAACTTATATAGTGGTAACTATACATTTTGGTATGAGAGCAGCCAATTAGCTGCACGTCAAAGAGCGCAGCAAAATAAAAAGGCCGAAGAAAAAGCAAAAGAACTTCAGGAGTTTATTATGCGTTTTAGTGCCAATGTTGCAAAGAGTAAACAAGCGACCAGTAGAAAGAAAATGCTCTCTAAATTAAAGATAGATGATATAAAGCCTTCAAGCAGACGCTACCCAGCAATTATTTTTGAACGAGAGCGTGAAGCGGGTAATCAAATTTTAAGTGTTGAGGGCCTTTCCGCAACATCGGTAGATGGCGACCTGCTGTTTGAAAATGTAAATATTAATCTTGCCAAAGGGGACAAGGTCGCTATTATTTCAAAAGATTCTAGGGCTACTACTGCTTTTTATGAAATCATAAATAGCAATAGAAAAGCCGGTTCTGGAACTTTTAACTGGGGTGTTACGACCTCCCAATCCTATTTACCTGCTGACAACTCTAGTTTCTTTGCTCAAGATGGTAATCTTGTAGATTGGCTTCGTCAATGGGCAAAAACCGAAGAAGAGCGTGAAGAGGTTCATATTAGGGGTTTTTTAGGAAAAATGCTTTTTAGTGGAGAGGAAGCGTTAAAAAAATGTACCGTACTATCCGGTGGTGAAAAAGTTCGGTGTATGTTAAGTAGAATGATGATGTTGCGAGCCAATGTGCTCATGTTAGACGAACCTACCAATCATTTAGACTTAGAGAGTATTACCGCTTTTAACAATTCGCTCAAAAACTTTAAGGGTACAGTACTGTTTACTACACATGATCATGAATTTGCGCAAACTGTTGCCGACCGTATCATAGAATTGACTCCTAAAGGCAACATTGACAGACATTTAACGTTTGATGAATACATGTCTGAAAAGTCAATAAAGGAGCTGCGAAACAAAATGTACGCGGTTCCTGCGTAAATTTTGTTTAATTTTAATCCTACTTTATGAAACCCCATAAGATTTTATGCCTGATATTGGTATGCGCTATTGCGTTTTCCTGTAAAAAAAATGACGATAGTAATCCCGATAACCCCAACCCAGGAGCCGAGGCTGATTACAGCCTTTTAGTGAGTACCTCCAGTGGTTTTAGAGCAATATTGTTAGATGCCGATGTTGACAAACTGACGCTTAACCCTGCACAAAGTGGTTTTCCGATGAATACAGTGCCAAATTTAAATTTTAAAGATGGTACGGTCTTTTCTTTCTACAAAGAAGAAGGAAATTGTAGTGCCACCTTTTTAAAGTTTGATTTTTCGGATGAGTCTGCCACAGAGATGAATCTCTTTTCTGATCTAGGCACTTGCGAACTTACCGCGTATGCTATTGCTCATAATGGTAGTAGGGGCTATGTTGCGTATGGTCTGGATAATGGCAGTACAATTGATTTCTTTGTCAGGGCTTTTGAGTTAGATGGGACCACGACTGATTTTACCGATATACCATTAACAAAAAGACCTGTACACTTAAGTTTTGCAAATAACAGGTTGTTCGTGCTAACATTAGATGAGGAAATAACTGATGAAAATTCTCTTACGGTGATAGATGCCGAATCGAATGGTGTAGCCATTGAAATTGACTTGGGTTATGATGCGCAAAAGTTAATCAGAAATACTGATGATAATTTGATCGTTAGTTATGATGAATTACATACATTAATGAATAGTGAAACCTTATCTCCTCAATATGTACAATACCAATCTGGTAAGGAGCCAGAGTTTGTTTCTTCAACAGTAAATAACTTCGGTGATGGCAGTAAAATGTATTTTGAAAGACCATCGGGTACACATAGCGAATTTTCTGTGATACCTGCAGCTTATGATTTTGTGTCTAATCTAACAACATTATACCCGTTCGAAGGGTATCTTACGAAACAAGAAAGAGAATTTGAGTTTGAAATAGAAACCACTACTATGGTCGGGTACGATAAAAAGAACGGTTATATGCTTATTGGCTATAAGAAACTAGGTCAAGCTAATAAAGGTGGAATTCTTCGTGTCCGTACAGGAGACGACCCAGCAGTAATTGATAATATTAACATAGACGGGATACCTTTTAATATCATCGCTATGTAATTTGAAAATCGATAAAAAGCAAAAAGGCATCCTAAAGCTTATATTAGGATGCCTTTTTGCTTTTTAGAGTATTTAAGCATTAAAATACTTACTGTTCCAAATTGCAGGGTTGAAGTTTTTCCCCAACGCAAATCCATAAAATATGACTATTGAGGCTACACATTTAAACATAAAGAAAAAGATTATCATCTTTTCCGAACCAGTACCCGCTTTTGAGAAAAGTCCGTCAGGAATCAATGCCGTACACAAACAACTAATAAAAAACACCAAAATAGCGAGATTCACAATGTTCTTAAAAGGCAAGACCAATAGTTTTCGCAAAGGATGCAAGTCGTTGCCCCATTTATGAATAAGATAAAAATAACCATTGCCGATAGGGGCAAATAACAAGGGGTCGTCTTTATCCTCAAGTTTGAACAATTTTGACGGCGCTATAATTTTAAATCCTTTTAATTCAATTTCATGCTCTTTCTCAAGTTGCTTTATTTTGGAAAAAGCTTCTTGCGGAATTTTTCCTTTAAAATATTTGGTGTCCAAAAATCGAAGTCTGTAGTCAATGCAGATTTTTTTGATTTGATCTATATGGTAGATTTTATTTGTTTCTAACAAATCAAAATTGAATGAATTGGCAGCAATTGTATTCGTGCTGCTCAATTTTTTTTCAATAGTTTGCTGACTATTTTCTTTGGTCAGGATTTCGCGAACGGTGTCCAAAATTTTTTGGCCCTCTTTTTCGTCGGAAAGAAGCGTCTCTAGCTTCTCTTCGATGTTGGTAGATTTAAATAACATATCTTTTTCTTTAGCGATACTAATTTACGGAATTTCGCAGGAAAAATGAGCTGCAATTTTTTAAAAAAGTTAATACTTTGTTAATAACGAAAATTCGAGGTTTTAGATAACACCTTTAAGCAGCAATAAGTTGTAATTTGCCGACGAATTTAACCGTTCATCGATGTTTTGTCCCATATTCACCCCGAAAATGTACACTTTATGAAATTCATGGCATTCTCCATGGCCTTATCCTTATCGCTATTTTTAAACTCCGTTTGCGCACAAGAAAATAGTACTGAATCCCAGAAAATGAACCCGAGTGAGACGATTGTCGTCAATACGGCGAATTCGGTAAATCATACAACATTGTTAGCAGCAATAGAAGGTGCCGAACTCGAAGAAGTACTTGATATGAATGGGCCATTTACCGTTTTCGCCCCTTCTGATGTTGCTTTTCGAAAATTGGCCCATAGTAGAATAGATGAATTACTGCTCCCTAAAAATAAAAAGAACCTTCACTCATTGGTAACCTATCATATGGTAGCTGGTAACTTATCGGCATCAACTATTTTGAAAGCGATGTGCCGAGGTAATGGTATAGCTTCTTTTACCACAGTTCAAGGGGAAGAGCTAAAAGCGACTATGGACGGGATTGATATCGTACTCACAGATAATAGCGGCAATACCGCTAAAATTACCATTGCAGATTCAGAACAAAGTAACGGTGTCATTCATGAGATAGACAGTGTTTTTCTGCCAAAAAAACTTTAAATTTTTACTCGATAATCCTGCTTGCCGGCAGGCACGGCGAGATTTAAATGCTCCGAGGCTTGCCCGTCCGTACCGTTCGGGCCTCGAAATTCCAAGATTCGTTTTCATATGAATGCCTCGAGGTAATTTACCTGAGTTCTGCGTTCAGCTCTTTTTCATAACGTTGTTGTAGCTTGGCCATAACCTTATCGATTTGCTTATCGGTTAGGGTACTTTTCTCATCTTGAAGCGTAAAACTCACGGCATAAGACTTTTTGCCTTTAGGTAATTTACTACCAGTGTAAACATCGAATAGATTAATAGCTTTTAAATATTTTCGTTCCGTTTGTACTGCTATATCATGAACCTCTTTAAAATTAACGGATTCATTCAGCAATAGGGCTAAATCTCTTTTCACTTCTGGGTATTTGGAAACGTCTTTGAAAATGATTTCGTTTTTTTGAATAAGATCAATTATAACATCCCACCTAAAATCGGCGAATAGCACTTCTTGTTTGATATCAAATTCCTTGAGTATCGATTTTTTTATAGTCCCGAACTCCACCAAAATTTTCTTTTTAATACCCAAAGCAATGCCCTCAGAGAAAATAGCAGCTTCAGCAGGGTTGCTATGAGTTGCTACGATTCCTAAACGGCCCAAAACGTTTACTAGTATTGATTTTAAGTAAAAGAAACCAGATACGCGAGTGCTTAGCGCCCAACTTTCTTCTGAACGATTTCCAGTGGCGAATAATGCCAAGTGTTTTAGTTCTTCCCTTTTTTCGGAAAATTGATGGTATGTTTTTCCAAATTCAAAGAATTTTAAGTTTTGACTTTTTCGGTTAATATTATACGATAACGCTTCCAGGCCATTAAACAACATTGATTGGCGCATTACCGCAAGATCATTACTTAAAGGGTTTAGCATGCGTATAGAGTGCTCTTCTTTTAAATCATCCGAAAATCCAGCATAATCAGGAGAGCTCAAACTGTTGGTCATAATCTCATAAAAGCCTAAGGTTGCAAGCTGATCTCCGATTATAGTTTGTAGTTTGTAGTCTTCGAATTTAGAAATCGGAGCAATTGACGCGTTTAGTTTGGTTTTAAAATCAATATTATTATATCCGTATACTCGCAAAATTTCTTCGATAACATCGACTTCTCTGGTAACATCTACTCGATAAGATGGTATCGTAAGACCTAATCCGGTCTCCGTAATGTTATTGACTTTTATTTCTAAAGAAGCCAAAATCGATTTCACCATATCTTTCGGAATCTCTTGCCCAATAAGTTTATATATCTTTTCGAAAGACAAGAACACCTGATGATCTTTGGTTTTCTTAGGGTAGAGATCGGTGATGTCAGAGGTAATACTACCACCTGCAATTTCCTTGATCAATAAGGCCGCGCGCTTAAGAGCATATTCAACATTCTCAATATCGATTCCCCTTTCAAAACGGAAAGAAGCATCAGTATTTAGACCATGGCGCTTTGCTGTTTTTCGAATGCTGATCGGATCAAAATAGGCACTTTCTAAAAAAATCGAGGTAGTTTTCTCGGTAACCCCTGTATTGATGCCCCCAAATACACCAGCGATACACATTGGCTTTTCGGCATCACATATCATTAGGTCGTCTTCGTGTAGCTCACGTTCTTCACCGTCTAAAGTCATGAATTTTGTGCCAGTTCGCATCTTTTTTACAATTACTTTTTTACCGAATATTCGATCGGCATCAAAGGCATGTAAGGGTTGCCCCAATTCATGTAAAACATAGTTGGTAGCATCGACCAGGTTGTTTTTCGGAGTTATTCCGATAGCTTTTAATCTATTCTTCAACCAGTCGGGCGAGGGTTGAACGATAAGATTACTTAAGGTAATACCACAGTAACGTGGTGCCAGAGTAGCATCTTCAACTTTTACCGCAATCCTTAATGAACGATTGTCGACATGAAATTTAGTTACCGGCGGGGTAATTAGTTCTAATTTGATTTCTTTTTGCAGTAATCCTGCTTTTAGATCTCTGGCTACGCCAAAATGACTCATCGCATCGGCACGATTTGGGGTTAGACCAATTTCAAAAACAGAATCTCTTTCAATTTCGAAAATCTCTGAACATGGTGTGCCAACTTCTAGCTGATCATCTAAAATCATTATCCCGTCATGGCCGCTACCCAGGCCCAACTCATCCTCGGCACAGATCATTCCATGACTTTCCTCTCCCCGTATTTTTCCTTTTTTGATAGTCCATTCTTCATCCTCATCTGTGTATAAGGTGGTACCGATAGTTGCCACAGGTACTTTTTGACCTTTTGCGACATTGGGAGCTCCACAAACAATTTGAAGTGGAATAGCAGCACCTATATCAACTTGAGTGAGTTTTAGTTTGTCCGCATTCGGGTGTTTTTCACAACTAAGCACATGACCGACTACCACACCTTTTAAGCTTCCTTTTACAGATTCAAAAGAAGTAACGCCTTCTACTTCAAGACCTAGGTCGGTCAATAGTTCAGCAGTTTTGTTGGCTTCCCAATCTATCTTGAGGAACTGTTTTAACCAGTTGTAAGAGATGTGCATTTAGTTGGTTTTAAAGCGAGTAAAGATAAAACAATGCCTGCACCCAGTCAACTGCTTTGACTTGCATTTCTGTTTAATTTTTTATTATCGCTTTTTAGTTGTTATTTCGGTTTCTATTATGGTTCGTAGTATGAAAAAATGTTTAGTGTTTTTAGTTGTTCTCAGTATCTTTTTTGGATGTAAGAAAAAGGAATCCCTTTTACTTTCAGCGGGAGTTTGGCGTGTAGAATTGAATGTGATGGATGGTCAAAAACTTCCGTTTAATTTTAAGGTCAAAAAATCTGACGATGGCGAGTATGTGATGGAAATATTTAACGCGGAAGAGGTTATCGAGGTTGATGAGATTCAAATCGAAAACGATTCCATACGTATCAAAACCCCAGTTTTTGAGGGATATTTGATAGGAGCTTTCACAGAAAATACAATGGAGGGGAAATTTATAAAAGAGAGCCTTGACCGGGTCGTGCCATTTACCGCGGTTTTTGATACCGATACTAGATTTGATGTTAAAACCCTTACTAAAAAAGATGTTTCCGGAATTTGGGAAACCAAGTTCAACCCGGGGTTAGAGGAGGAATACATCGCAAAAGGAATTTTTGAACAAGTAGACGGCGAAGTAGTAGGTACTTTCGAAACAACTACCGGGGATTATCGTTATCTCGATGGAGTTATGGATGGGGACTCGCTAAAAGTATCAGCTTTTGATGGCGCCCATGCATTTTTATTTGCTGCTCAAGTTACCGATAGCACTTTAAACGGGGCTTTCTATTCAGGAAATCATTCAAAGGAACTTTTTACCGCTAAAAGAAATGAAAGCTATATGTTGCCCAGCACCGATTCACTCACATTCATAAAGGATGGTTATGATAAACTTGAATTTTCTTTTCCCGATGCTGACGGAAAAATGATATCATTAGCAGATGAACGTTTTAAAAACAAAGTGGTATTGGTTCAGATTATGGGTTCTTGGTGCCCTAATTGTTTGGATGAGACAAAATTTTACACAAAGTACTTAAAAGAAAACCCGGCAAATGATTTAGAAATAGTGGCATTGGCTTTTGAATATGCCAAGACTAAAGAAAAGGCGTTTAACAGCATCGAAAGACTTACAGATAGAATAGGAGTGGAGTACCCGTTTTTACTGGCGCAATATGGTACTTCGGATAAAGAAGAAGCACAAAAAAAGCTTCCTATGCTCAATCACGTTTTATCATACCCTACCACGATATTTATCGATAAAAAAGGGGATGTTCGCAAAATTCATACAGGTTTTAATGGCCCTGCAACCGGCAAAAAGTATGAAGAATTTCAAAAAGACTTCAATGTTTTTGTAAAGGACTTGATGGCGGAGTGATTCGAAGAAACGGTGTTCCAGTTTTTAGCTGATAGGGACTTGTGTGGCACATTTTTATAAATTGGATTCCTAGGTCTAAATAATAGTAGATTTTCCTAGGCCTATATTTTCATCATTGATATTGAGATTGGCATCTGAATCAGAAATGTTACCGGCAATAAAATCACCCACGTAGTCGGTGCCATATTTTTTGCTCCCTAGAACCTCGGGCAATACTATTTTTTTCTTAAAAGCTTTACGAACTGAAGCAAACACAGCGCTGGACTCCTCTTTAAGACCAAACTTTTCCAATAACATAATGGTGCTAAAAATAGAAGCTATGGGATTAATCGTATTTTTCCCCTTTTCTTTGGAAAAAGCTTCATGCGTTGGTTTGAACATGCAATGGTATTCTCCGATAGATGCAGAGGGCAGAAGCCCTTGGGCTCCAAGAAGAATACTGCCTTGCCCAGAAATTACATCGCCGAATACACTGTCGGTTAAAATGATATCGAAATTGGAGGGGTTCAGTGCAAGTTGCACAATCGCATCATCTACATAAATGCATTCCAATTTAACTTCAGGATAGCTACTGGCGATCATAGTAACGGTTGTTCGCCATAATTTTGAGGTTTCTAGCCTATTGGCCTTATCGACCAAGGTTAATTTTTTGCGTCTTCCTTTAGCAGCTTTAAAGGCCAAATGGGCAATTTTACTTATTTCTTTCTCTGAATAAGTAGCACTATCGGATGCAGTATTGTTCTTGGTATCATACTCACCTTCGCCGTTGTAAAGTCCGCCCAATTGTTCGCGGTAAATTTGAAAATCTACTTTGTCGGCAAGTTCGATTGAAAAGGGTGAATTTGAGGTAATACCTGGAAATAATTTAACAGGACGAATATTTGCGAACAAGCCTAACTCTTTCCGCAACAGACCAAGACATTCTTGTGGTAAAGAAGCTGTATCGGAGATGACTTCCCGCTCTAAAGTACCAAGTAAAATGGCATCTGAGTTAGCGCAGATTTCTAAGGTTTTTAAGGGAAGAGATTTTCCTTTTTCCTTAATACCGGCATTACCGATAAGCGCATTGGTAAAACGAAAATCGTGATTAAAGGTCTCGGCAACAGCTTTAAGGCATTTAACAGCTTGGGCAGTTACTTTAGGCCCTACACCATCTCCACCCAAAACTGCTATTCGTAACTGCATTATAACATGCTTTTAATTGAAATCGGCGAAGCTTCAATAATCTCATGAATATCTTCGTCTACAACTTCTTTTTTAAGATCGGCATATTTTAAAAATTCCTGATATACCTCATCTAACTGAAGTTTAGTCAATTCATAACCGACTAATTTTGCTCGATAAGCCAATGCCGCACGACCGCTTCTGGCTGTGAGTACAATAGAGGATTGGTCTACACCAACATCGGCAGGATCAATGATTTCGTACGTTTCCCGATGTTTTATAACGCCATCTTGATGAATTCCAGAGCTGTGTGCAAATGCATTTGCCCCAACAATAGCTTTATTCGGTTGCACATTCATTCCCATTTCTCTAGAAACCATTTGACTGGTACTGTAAAGCAGTTTGCTGTTGATATTGGTATCTAGGTTTAAAGAAGGGTGTTGACGCAAAATCATTACGACTTCCTCCAAGGAGGTATTTCCTGCACGTTCTCCAATACCATTGATGGTACATTCTATTTGGCGCGCACCGTTCATAGCACCCATAATAGAGTTTGCCGTTGCAAGCCCTAGATCATTATGGCAATGGCAGGAAAGGGTAGCTTTGTGAATACCGTTTACATTTTCTTTTAAATATTTTATTTTTGCACCATATTCCTCTGGAAGACAATAACCTGTGGTATCTGGTATGTTAAGTACAGTAGCTCCTGCTTTAACAACAGCACTACAAACCCTGGCTAAAAATTCGTTATCTGTTCTACCTGCATCTTCGGCATAGAATTCAACATCCTCAACAAATTTCTTAGCATGGGAAACAGCGGCAACAGCGCGTTCTATTATAGCGTCTCTATTAGAATTGAATTTATATTTTATATGAGAATCAGAGGTGCCGATGCCTGTGTGTATACGCGCTCTTTTCGCTGCTTTTAAAGCTTCGGCCGCAACTTCGATATCTTTTTCAACCGCTCTGGTAAGCCCACATACTGTAGCGTTTTTAACCAGCTTAGCTATTTCCGAAACCGAATTAAAATCTCCGGGACTCGAAACAGGGAACCCGGCTTCAATAATATCTACCCCCAAATTATCTAAGCGCTCAGCAATGACCAATTTTTGTTTGGTTTCTAACTTACAACCTGGTACTTGCTCACCATCTCTCAACGTGGTATCAAAAATATCAACGGTATCTTTACTCATTATTTTTGTGTAGTTTTAGTTGCTCAAAGCTAATATACTCGCATTGCGCACAATACTCGAAATTACAAAAAAACAATTACAACGCTAAATTATAACAAGCCTATTGTAACTGATTTTAAAACAGTGGTTTAGCTCTTATTTATTACGATGACAACTACCCATAAAGATGCTCTTTTCGTACTTGTAAAGTCGCTTTCTAAGTCAGAAAAGCGACAGTTCAAACTTTATGTTGGCCGTCTGGGTGTAAATACCGATGCCAAGTTCTTGGCGCTTTTTAATCTTCTCGACAAAACCAAGAAATATGATGAAAAGACGATTTTACAATCGGGGATCGTAAAAAAGACGCAATTATCAAATCTAAAGGCACATTTGTACAAGCAGATTTTGGTAAGTCTTCGGTTAAACCCTGTAAACCAAAATATTCGTGTACAGATTCGAGAGCAGCTAGATTTTGCAACTATACTTTACCAAAAAGGGCTTTACAAACAGAGTTTGAAGATTTTGGATAAGGTCAAAGGTACTGCGATAGAAAATGAAGAAAAGAATATTGCATATGAAATAGTAGAACTCGAGAAAATTATCGAAACCCAATATATTACCAGAAGTATTCCCGATCGTGCCGATGAGTTGGCCATACAAGCAAAAGAACTTTCTGCAAGTAATGTAATGACCAGTAAGCTTTCTAATTTATCGCTGCAGTTGTACGGTATTATGTTGAGGGTAGGTTATGTGCAAGACGATGCCGATTCGAAAAGAGTAACGGAATATTTTGAAAGCCATCTGCCTAAATACAAATTGAAAACGCTTGGTTTTCGCGAAAAACTATGGTTGTACAAAGCGCATTTATGGTATGGTTTTTTATTACAAGATTTTTTATCGTCTTACAAATACGCCAGTAAATGGGTCGATTTATTTTACCAGCAAAAAGACCAAATCTATCAAAACCCGGTATTTTTTCTCAAGGGGAATCACTATCTATTAGAATCGCTTTTTCTTTTACAATATAGTTCACAGTTTCGTCAGGTTTTGGAAAATCTTGAGAAAATGGTGGCAACAAAAGAGTTCCCCAAGAACGATAATTTGAATTCGCTGGTTTTCCTTTACCTGAATGCAAATAAATTGAACCTCCATTTTATGGAGGGTACTTTTAATAAAGGCTTGTATTTAGTACGAATTATAGAATATGGTATTAACAAGCACCAAGATCGTATTGATGCGCATCATATTATGGTATTGTACTATAAAATCGCTTGTCTGTATTTTGGGAATGGAGATAACAAAAATTGTATACTGTATCTCAAAAAAATTATTGATAATAAGAACCTAAAGATGCGTGAAGACCTAATGTGTTTTGCCCGCGTGCTCAGTTTGGTGGCGCATTACGAAGCGGGAATGGATTATCATTTAGAGATACAACTAAAAAGCACTTACAAATTTTTGCTTAAAATGAACGACTTACGGGCGGTACAGCAAGAAATGATTAAGTTTCTGAGAAACCTAGGAAATATATATCCGGATCAACTGCGTGGTGAATTTCAGAAATTATACGGTGAACTGAAGAAGTATGAGAATCACCCTTATGAGAAACGAGCATTTCTATATTTAGATATTCTCTCTTGGTTAGAAAGTCACCTAGAAAACAAGCCTGTTGCACAAATCATCAAGGAAAAGGCTATGGTGAATTCTCGCTAAATATTATTTTTTTGGCAATGGAGGTACCGATTATTAGCTTGAACAAAGCAATGGTTATTCAACCTTTATAGAGAAGTTGTCTACGTACAATTCTACGTTACCGGCAGTTGGGTTTGCAGTAGCTCCTACTTGTACCCGTTCGTAGGTGGTAGGTTCTTGTTATACAAAATCAATTCCTTCATCTGCAAATCGTTCTTTGAATATTTATGCATTTGGCAGATTCATAGCACTTTCTGAAATTACTTCGTCCCCATTTATACGCAGTGTATTTATTCCATTATCAGTGTCCGAAATAGTCATTTGCCAATGAATCGAAACCCATTCATTTCTAGGGAATGTGGTAGTGGTTTGTTGCAAAGTAGTTCCCGATATTTTACCTCGTTCTATAGATAGATAGTCATTACCTCCGAACATATTAGCCTAACACCTGGACATTGATTTTCAGCACCATAATTATCACCAACTGTCGAATCCCAACAAGAACAGCATTCTAAATCGATAAGTAGTAAATTTTCAAGCGAACCGTTGCCGTTCACATAAAAATCTGCAGTTATCGTTACAATATTTCCTGACTTTATATTCAATCCCCTTTTTCAATAGCTATTTTTGAAAGCTGAAAATCTGATTGATAGGATAGAAAACGCAGCGAGTTTTCACCTTCTGAAGATTCTGAATCTATTATTGAGATTTCGTTGGTTTCGTTTGAAGGATTTGTTTGCTGAATTTTCGACCATCTTGACTCATCTGATGGAAATAAAGCAACCAACGAATTATTTTGAGTTTCAAACCCGTCTTGAAAAAAAAAGTTGCTAGCAGTGCGATTCTCTGGGGAGTCATTTTCGTCCTTATCACATGCCAAAAAAAACAATAACGACAAATAAATTGTAAAACCGTTTCACACCTATGAGACGATATAGCTAAAAATTTAGTATAACTTTTACATCTTGATAAAAGAAGTCGACACAATTTTCAGTTGTCGCCTTTACTGTTCTCATTTATATTAGGCGTACCAACGTTGTAATTATTAATGAGACCATCACCCAAGGTTCTAAATTCCTCGTTATTAGCGAGTTCACGAACTTTGACCGGGTCAAAATTTCCATTAAAATAAAGGAAAGAACCTCTGGCAGTGTTGTTATTGTAAATCAGGATTTCCTTCACCGCATCCTTCTTTTCTCGTATAGAGACCACATTGCGCTTAAGATTATCATTTTTTCGATAAACCTCGATAAAAGCGCTACCCGTAATGCCGTTCATCTCACTGTTCAAAAATTTTGTTCTTTCGGGAGTTGCGCTAGGGAACTGCATATAGCGCAGGTCTCTGGTGTTGCCGATGAGCGATTTCATTTCTGGTGAGATATTGCCTAACATTGATAACATAAATCTCGGCACTCGAACTGCGGTTACCTGATCGTCATCTTTGTGGGCATTGTAAAAGCTGTCTATTGAATTGTACGTACTGCACGAACTGGCAACGATTAATCCTACCAATAGTAGTGTTCTTTTTATCATGGTGTTTATACTTTAATGGTTCTTAAATGTAATCAAATTAGAAACAAGCGTTCCAAATTGAATCATTTGGGGGTGTTGCTACTAAATCGAGTGTCTCTTTTTTTACAGGGTGAATAAAAGAAAGACTTCTGGCATGTAAATGAATACTGCCGTCTTTATTGCTGCGGTCAAAGCCGTATTTTAAATCCCCTTTTATGGGGCAGCCTATCGCAGTTAGTTGGGCACGGATTTGATGATGGCGACCAGTTTTCAAATCGACTTCAAGCAAATAAAAATTATCTAATTTTTTTATAGTTCGATATTTGAGAATAGCCTTTTTGCTGTCCGGAATTTCCTTTTTGTTGGCGTATGACTTATTCTGTTTGGAATTTCGCTTCATCCAATGAATTAAAGTGTCCGCCTGTTTTGCCGGCATATTTTTTACCACTGCCCAATAGGTTTTTTTTGCTTCTTTCTCCGCAAATAATTTATTCAACCGTGGAAGCGCTTTTGATGTCTTTGCAAAAACAACGATACCACTCGTTGGCCTGTCTAGCCGATGGGCTACGCCCAAATATACATTGCCTGGTTTGTTGTATTTTTCTTTAATATACAGCTTAACGATTTCGCTCAACGGCATATCTCCGGTTTTATCACCTTGAACAATATCTCCCGCTCTTTTGTTGATCGCAATTAAGTGATTGTCTTCGTAGATGACTTGAAGATTTTGTGGCGTAGAGTATTTTGTTTTAAGGTCGTTCGGCAATTGAAGTCATGGTGTTTATAAAGTTATCTTTTAGTTCTAATGTCTTATCTAGAATTCCAGTTTTTTGTAGCGTAAGGTCAAAAACAGAATTAATAAAGCACCGGTAGTAACCGAAACGTCTGCCATATTAAAAATGCCTGTTCTAAAAACACCACCGAAATCTATCTGAAAAAAATCAGTGACCGAACCGTATAATACGCGATCGATAAGATTTCCGATGCCACCCCCGATTACAAAGGCAAAAGCGATAATCAACCAAATGTTCATCTGTTTTTTTCGCAGTATTCTGAATAACAAAATAAGCAGCACGAAAACAGGTAATATTTTTAATAACACCATCTTGATAATAGGGGGGAAGTCAGTGCCAAAACCAAGCATAGCCCCTGTATTTTCTACATTGGTCAGGACAAATGTATCGCCAATAAGCGGAATATACGCTTTCTCTTCTACGTTGGTGCGCACCAAGTCTTTTGATATCTGGTCGCAACCAATGTTTAGTAGAATAAAAAAGAGTATCGCGGCTTTTTTGAACATATTTTTTGATTATAATTCAAGTTCGGAATAAACAAAACAGAGAAAAGATTTGCGTCATATAATTGAAAAGAAAACTTCATCTAACATCTCACTAATACTGCTCCTCATCACTCGGAAAATCCTTACTTTTCACATCTTCAACATAGTGAGAAATCGCTTTTCCCATCTCCTCGTAAAGATTCATATAGCGCCTTAAAAATCGCGGGTTGAATTCATGGGTCATACCCAATAGATCATGAATCACCAATACCTGACCATCGGCATATTTTCCTCCTCCGATACCAATGGTCGGGATGGAGATACCTTCGGAAACTGTTTTTGTCAAAGTTGCCGGAATCTTCTCAAGTACGACACCAAAACAGCCCAATTTTTCTAAGAGTTTGGCATCGTCTATTAATTTTTGGGCTTCTACTTCCTCTTTTGCTCTTACGGTATAGGTACCGAATTTATAGATGCTTTGTGGTGTTAGTCCCAAATGCCCCATTACCGGAATTCCTGCATTCAATATTCTTTTAACGGACTCTTTTATTTCGATACCACCTTCTAATTTTACGGCATGGGCACCACTTTCTTTCATAATTCGAATGGCAGAACGCAGCGCTTCCTTAGGGTCGCTTTGGTAACTCCCAAACGGAATATCAACAACCACCAATGCACGATCAACGGCTCTAATAACCGAGGAAGCATGATAAATCATTTGGTCTAGAGTAATAGGAAGGGTAGTTTCATGACCCGCCATAACGTTACTTGCGCTGTCTCCCACAAGTATGACATCAACACCAGCCGAATCAACTATTTTGGCCATAGAGTAGTCATAAGCCGTCAACATGGAGATTTTTTCTCCATTTTTTTTCATATCGATGAGCGACTTTACGGTAACCCTTTTGTATTCTTTTTTTGCAACTGACATGTACGTTTGTTTTGGTGCTCTAAAAGTAAGGAAAATGTTCTGTTTAAGGTTTTCATCGGTATTGAAAAGACTTGGTAGAAAAAGTAATTGTTAAAGCAGTGCCATATTTTTCAATACATTTGAAAAAATCGAAACCATGAAACAGTCGTTAGTTGTATTTGGTTTACTCTTTTCCATAGCAAGTTGGTGTCAAATAAACGAAAAGGAGGATGTTCAAAGGGCGATTAAAACTTTTTTTCAAGGCTTTCATGCACAAGACACCTTGGCTTTGCAGAATAGTGTTTCTAAAGCTATGGTTTTGCAAAACATTTCAAAAGATTCTGTTGGTAATACAATTGTAAAATCAATGCCTTTTAATGACTTTGCCATAGGTATTGCCGGCATTCCCAAAACAACAAAGTTCGAAGAGAAGTTAAAATCATTCAATATTCAGGTCGATGGTAACATGGCCAATGCATGGACTCCTTATGAATTTTGGCTAAACGATACGTTTCACCACTGCGGAGTAAATTCATTTCAACTTGTGAAGTACGGCGAAGATTGGAAAATCGTGTATCTCATAGACACCCGGCGAGAACAAGATTGTGAATAAGGCCTTATCACCACAAATTAATCAATATCGTTATCAGATAAGACAAGTCTGCATTCTGCAGTTCCGCTTGTACCGGGGCTCTAGAACTTTTTATATAAAATCTGCATTTTTATCAATTGCGATGTTAAGTTTTAAATCTGGATTGCCCGCTATTCTGGTGAGTAAGGCATCCCCCGGGAATGGGTAAGAAAGACAATTTTCAAATTGAGATAATGATCCACCGATATCAATCGATTCAGCAATTGTCAAACTGTCTTTACTAACTAGTAGTACACTGTCCATTACAATTAGAAAAGGCCACAGGATCACTTTTAAACAGCCAAATATCAAAGCTGCTATCGTTTGAACTATTTCATCATAAACAACCACAGGGTCGCAAGAAGTAAGGCAAATCAGAATTAGTAGAGGCAGTAACTTTTTCATGCTATTTTTAGTAAGAAAAAATGCAGTTAGATAAAACCCTACGTTCATTGTATATTTAGCGAAGAAATTTAAAATCTGTTTGAAATGAAATACATGATGAAAAAGAGCGCAATACTATTATTTTTTTTAGCGCTAGGTGCTGTAACTGCCTTTGCTCAAGATGGTAAGGAATTTATTGGAACTTGGGATTTAGTTATCGCTCAGGAAGGAAAAGAACTACCTTCTTGGTTAGAAATCAAAAAATCGGGAGTAAATACGTTAATAGGAAGATATGTGTATGCCTTTGGAAGTGCCCGACCAATAGCTGAAGTAAAATTAACAGATGGTAAATTCAATTTTACAATCCCTCGACAATGGGAGCCAGAGGGTCAGGATATGGACTTTGAAGGCATGAAAGACGGGGAAGGCTTAAAAGGAACAATGGTGTATACCGATGGAAAAACATATAAGTGGACAGCAGTTCGAGCACCAAAACTAGCATACGTTAAAAATCCAAAATGGGGAGAACCAATCGAGCTTTTTAATGGAAACGACATGGCTGGCTGGAAGGTGCTTGGAGAAAACCAATGGGTGGTCGAGGACGGAATATTGAATAGCCCCAAATCAGGCTCTAATTTAGTATCCGAGGAAGAATTTACAGATTTTAAAGTGCATGTAGAATTCAAAATACCAGCAGGTAGTAATAGCGGGTTTTACCTAAGAGGGCGCTATGAAGTTCAGATTACCGACGACTTGGGCAAAGATCCTGAAAGTTTGTTGTTCGGCGGAGTGTACGGATTTCTAACTCCGAATCAAATGGCCGCAAAACCAGCTGGCGAATGGCAAGAGTATGATATTACTTTGATCGGTAGGCGAGTAACAGTTGTTGCAAACGGAGAAACCATTATCAGCGAGCAAAATATACCCGGGATCACTGGTGGCGCTCTAAATAGTAAAGAAGGAGAACCGGGGCCATTTTTAATTCAAGGAGATCATGGTGCTGTTGCTTATCGTAAGATTACTGTAACACAAAGGGTAGATTAAACGATTACTGTGATTACTGTCTTGTAGCTAGCATCATCCACCAACCTTTCGAATGGTCAGCACCTGTATAAAACAATTGCTGTTCATTGGTTTGTTGATCATATGTAATCTGCGGTGCGATAATTTCATCTTTCTCTAAGATGGTATCTGTTTGACTCAAAATAGGTTGTTGCTCCTCAGTCCAAGGGCCGAAGGGGTGCGTGGCTGTTGCGTAGAAGATAGCTTCCTTATTTTGATGAGTTCCTGTTCTTACCGCTACAAATGTATTGTTGGGGGCTTTGGTTACCTGACCTTCCATTAAGATTCTCGTATCTACTAACTGCAAATCACTCCATGTTTTTCCATCGTCCGATGATGTGGCGCCTATTACCCAAACTTCTGAAACCTCGTTAGGAGCCGCATTCCAACCAATAAAGGTCATGTAGTGTAAACCTTCATGTTCTACGACGCTTGGTAACGTCATACAATACACATTTTTTTGGCAATCTCCCCTCCTTCAACCAGAGGTTTTGACATTAGTACGTATGGCCCGGTGAATGATTCTGCTTCGGCCATGAATATTTGATCTTCATAAGTTTCTTCATCAGGGTATCCTATATAATAGATTTGATGTTGACCGTTATCGGTTTTTCGGTAAAAGGAGTTTTCTTTGTAAACGTCCAGATTAGAAGGCCCTGTCTCCGATAATAAACTACTGGCTTTTGACCAATTTTCCCATGAACTACCATCGGCCAAATTTATGGCAGACTTACCATTGTCATCCCCAGTATAAATCATACGCAGATTATTTGATTCATCGTAGAAAATATGGGCATCGCTTACGACCTCAAAAGACTCTTCAGGTACACTATCTCTAAATATAGGATTGTTGGGGCTTCTCGTCTATTCTAAATTTGAAGCTACCCTCGGCGCTTCTGTTTTCTTGTTACAAGAAGAAAATAGTAAGAAGAACATGAACGCTATAATAATATATAAGAGTTTATTCATTAGATACGGACTTTATACATAGAACGAAAAATTATGGGCTCTAAGTACAGCAGTCTAAAAATTGCATATTAGCAATCACTCAAAAACACACCAACCGCGAGCCCCCCTTCAGAGGTTTCTTTGTATTTAGAGTTCATGTCTTTTGCGGTTTCCCACATGGTCTGTACTACTTTGTCTAAAGGTACTTTTGCATCTTTAGGGTCACTGCCGAGCGCAAGTTCTGCTGCGTTTATGGCTTTGATCGCCCCCATTGAATTTCGTTCGATACAGGGTATTTGCACCAGTCCGCCGATCGGGTCGCAGGTAAGTCCCAAGTGGTGCTCCATGGCAATCTCGGCCGCCATCAATACTTGTTCTGGGGTTCCGCCTAATAACTCTGTCAAAGCTCCGGCCGCCATTGCCGAAGACACTCCGATTTCTGCTTGGCAACCGCCCATGGCTGCGGAAATGGTCGCTCCTTTTTTAAAGATGCTTCCGATTTCTCCTGCTACAAGCAAAAATTGTTTAATTTCCTTAAAATCTGCTTTATGGTCTTCAATTACCAGATAATAAATCAATACAGCGGGGATTACGCCGGCACTGCCATTGGTAGGTGCGGTAACTACTCGACCTAGCGAAGCATTCACTTCGTTTACGGCAAGTGCAAAGCAACTGACCCATTGTAAAATCTGTCGAAATTTTACTTCCGTATTACGAATTGATGCCAACCACTGCTCGGGATTTTGATAAGGCGTATCTCCTTTCAATTTTTGATGTATGTCGAATGCACGTCGTCGCACATTAAGACCACCGGGTAGATTGCCCTCTGTATGGCAACCGATATACATACACTCAAGCATGGTGTCCCAAACACGTTGCATTTGAGTGTTTATTTCCGTATCGGAGCGCAACGAAAGTTCATTTTCTAAAACGATTGCAGAAATTTGTTTTGTCTCTTTTGCACAGTACTCCAATAACTGCGTGCCTTTTTCTACCGGAAAGGGAAAGGTATTAAAATCCGCCAGTTTGCGCTTGGCATTCTTGCGTTCTTCCACCACTACAAAACCACCGCCGATAGAGTAGTAGGTCTTAGATTTCTTTTTGCCATCGTTCAAAGTGCATTCGAACTTTAGACCGTTGGCATGAAAGGGAAGGAACTTGCGATGAAAAATAATATCCGTACCGGGAACGAAACCAATAGTCCTAGAATTGCCTAAATCCAGGATTTTAGATTCTTTGACCTTGGCTACGACTTTATGAATAGCCGCAACGGGTATATATTCCGGATCGGCTCCTGAGAGCCCTAAAATTAATGCATAATCGGTGGCATGGCCTTTACCTGTTAGGGAAAGTGAACCATACACATGTACAGTTACATTAGAGACCTGCTCAAAAAGGCCTGAGGCTTTCAGTTCTTTTATCCATCGTTCTGCAGCGCGCCATGGCCCTAAAGTATGCGAGCTAGATGGCCCGATGCCTATCTTCAGCATATCAAAAACACTGATACATTCCATTTACCCTACGTTTGTGAAATTAAAGATAGACTAATCTTCGAAGTTGCTCGAATACTGTTCAAGATTTTATTTAAAGTTAATTTGAAGATGACTGCTTTAGTTTTATAATGTTCTGGTCAGGTGCTTTTCTGAGCAGCAGCCCTGCGTTTTTTTGCACGTCTGCGCTTCTCTTTATAAAAGGCTTTGTCGGCCACATAAATGGTTTTTTGCACCTCGCAAAAAGTCGTTGTTTTATTCTTATCTGTTAGCACTGTCTTTTTTACGATATCTATTTCGTTCTCTGAAGCTACACTACGTTTGATATCCGCTATTTCTGACATGGTGTACTTGAATTCGGCAACTAAAGTTTCCCTTGCAGGGCGTTTAAAGAAAATTTCGGCTGACTTGTCCCAAACCACATAATCTTCTCCCAATAAATTAATGAGTTGCACCATGGGTATCGGGTCTACAGCAGAAAATAGACTACCCCCGTAAATGGAGTTTACATAGTTGCGATTCTTGTAGCTAATGGGCAATTTGATTTCAACATGCAACATGTCTTTAGAAACACTGATAATCTTGGCGGTACTTCGCCTATACATAGGGGAGAGGTTAAAACCATATTTGAATAAGGTATGCTCCCCCATAAATTTGGTCCCTACATTTGCTAGGGTTTGATAGAATGACATTTTTTTTCGTGAAGATAGTATGCTTTTTGCAAATGCTGAATACATACATTTAAAGTAATAATAAGCATCACTTCTTATTGTTTCTAGGTTCTGGACTGCGCTCGAAGTGACAGTTTAGAAAATCAAATGTAATGAAATCGTACCTCAGTACTTCAGCCCTTGTACTTTAAAAATGACATCCTGTCAGTTCTTTGCCCTTGGCATATTGTTTGTAATTCTCTTAGCGATTCTAAAAATGCATACGCAATAATTAAAACATATATAATGAGTAAAATAATAGGAATAGATTTAGGTACGACCAACTCCTGTGTCTCTGTAATGGAGGGTAATGAGCCAGTTGTAATCCCTAATGCTGAAGGAAAACGAACTACCCCATCTGTAATCGCATTTGTCGATGGTGGTGAGATTAAAGTTGGTGATCCAGCAAAAAGACAGGCGGTAACTAATCCGCATAATACCATTTATTCGATCAAACGATTTATGGGGAACAAGTTTTCGGAGTCTAAAAAAGAAGCCGACCGTGTACCTTATAAAGTAGTTAAAGGGGACAATAATACGCCGCGTGTTGATATTGACGGGCGTTTGTATTCTCCGCAAGAATTGTCAGCAATGATTCTTCAGAAAATGAAGAAAACTGCTGAAGATTATTTAGGACAAGATGTAACAAGAGCAGTAATAACTGTTCCTGCCTATTTTAACGATGCACAACGACAAGCGACAAAAGAAGCTGGTGAAATTGCCGGTTTAACAGTAGAGCGAATCATCAACGAACCAACGTCGGCGTCTTTGGCCTACGGAATGGATAAGAAAGATATAGATCAAAAAATCGTTGTTTTTGATTTTGGTGGTGGTACACATGATGTATCTATTTTGGAATTGGGTGATGGTGTTTTTGAAGTATTGGCTACAGATGGTGATACCCACTTAGGAGGTGATGACGTAGATCAGAAAATCATCGACTGGTTGGCAGACGAGTTTAAGAAAGATGAGAGCATCGATCTTCGTGATGATGCAATGGCATTGCAACGTTTGCGTGAAGCTGCCGAGAAAGCGAAAATAGAATTGTCGTCTTCCGCACAAACGGAAATCAATTTACCTTACGTTACCGCAACGGCTTCGGGGCCAAAGCACTTGGTACGTACTTTGAACAGAGCTAAATTTGAGCAATTAATCGCCGATTTGGTCAAAAGAACGATCGAACCTTGTCAAACCGCAATGAAAGCTGCTGGTTTGTCAAAAAGTGATATCGATGAGATTATCTTGGTTGGTGGTTCAACGCGTATTCCCGCGGTTCAGGAAGCGGTAGAGAAGTTCTTCGGAAAAGCACCTTCTAAGGGTGTGAATCCTGATGAGGTAGTTGCCGTAGGTGCCGCAATTCAAGGTGGCGTTTTGACCGGAGATGTTAAAGATGTACTTCTTTTAGATGTTACACCTTTATCATTAGGTATCGAAACAATGGGTAATGTATTTACCAAATTGATTGAGTCAAATACGACTATTCCGACAAAGAAATCACAAGTTTTCTCAACAGCCGCCGATAATCAACCTTCAGTTGAGATTCATGTACTGCAAGGAGAGCGTGGCATGGCGGCGGACAACAAAACGATCGGTCGTTTTCATTTAGACGGAATTCCACCAGCGCAGCGAGGAACACCTCAAATCGAAGTAACCTTTGATATCGATGCAAACGGAATCATCAAAGTTTCTGCTACCGATAAGGCGACGAACAAAACGCAAGATATTCGTATCGAAGCATCTTCAGGATTGACAGACGAGGAAATCCAAAAGATGAAAGCAGATGCAGAAGCGAATGCGGAAGCGGACAAGTCGGCAAGAGAAACTGCCGATAAATTGAACGAAGCGGATAGTATGATTTTCCAAACGGAAAAGCAATTGACAGAGTTTGGTGATAAACTTTCAGATGATAAGAAGAAACCGATCGAAGAAGCTTTAGAAGAATTGAAGAAAGCTTACGAAACCAAAGACATTGCATTGGTTACACCAGCTTTGGATAAAATCAACGAAGCTTGGAAAGTCGCTTCTGAAGAAATGTACAAAGCACAAGCCGAAGCACAGCAAGCAGCAGATGATAGTGGTACCGCAGGTGGTGGTGGCGCAGCTGCTGATGCCCCAGAAGGTGATAATGTAGAAGACGTAGACTTCGAAGAAGTTAAGTAATTCTATATAGCATATAGTAAAGACCCGCAAAGCGAAAGCCTTGCGGGTTTTTTAGTATTTAATTGTCCCTTTAAGTCGACTTTAGGGATGTTTTGCGAAATATTGACAAAACGAAAAACCTTTTGTAGGTTAAATAGTTGGATTTTTATCGAGGTTTGGGCTTTCAATTCCTGCGTATTTTATTCGATAATCGAGATTTAAATGCTCCGAGGCCTGCCTCGAAATGCAATGGTTGTTTTTCTACGAATGCCTCGTGGGCTTGCCCAGAGGTTGTTTACTGTAAATATAAAACCCTGCAAGGCTAATTCTTTGCAGGGTTTTTTAATTTTTAAAATTTAGGGTTTGAAAAAGCTCCTTCCCCATGCAGGGGAAGGTGGGCCAGCCAGGCTCGGAAGGGGCAGAACGCAAACCTTTGCACATAGGCTCAAAACAATATTTATAGAACTAACGCTTGCGTTTGAATCAAAGTTTGGTTTTAATGCCTTCCATCATCTGCGCTGCGCTGGATACCACCTTCCCCTTTCTGGGAAAGTAACAACATTAACTCATTTTAATTGAGAAACGAAAATAAAACCTTACATCGATTTGGCATCCCTTTTGTACCTCAATACCATATAATCCACTAATTTTGGAGTATGCTAAAGAACCAAATCATTTTACTACTACTACTTTTATGCGTGGCACCGAATAAAACCTTAGCTCAGGAAATCACCATTTTTAAAATAGCTGATTTTGATTTAACTGGACTAGTGAAATCTTGCTTGGTCAGCACAGATTATGGCAAGGAAGAGTATCGGTTCGATGAATCAAGGCGACTAATCGAAGTAGTAACTCGTTATAATGTAAATGATTATGACATCACCATATACAAATATGCTAACAGTGAACTTTTGGAAAAACGTTTCGAAAGTTATCGTGAACAAGCGTTAGACAAGGCAACTAGCATTGCGCACTTTTACACATACGATTCAACAAAGAATCGGAAGATTACCGAGAAAGTCATCACCTATGAGAAAGAATTTCTTGAGCAGTATGAATACAACTACACTGCCGATAAAAAGCTTTCAAAAATCGTTCGAAGCAACAATACGGGAATTGATGAAACTTCCTTGGTGTACTATAAGGATGAAGAAGGTGCTGGAGTAAAATATGTTCTAAATCGGGAGATACAAAAGTCAGTTAAGACCAAAATAAAACCTGTCTCAGATTCTACATTTACCAAATTGATTATCACAAAAAAGTTTCTTGACGGAAAGCCAAATACAGCCGTGGAAACCGTTTATAATACTAATAACACGATAAGTAGTGAGACCCAATTTTCGTATGATGAAAGCGTAGATCAATTCATACCCGAAAAAAAGACGTCAAACATTTACGATATCAACAATACACTACTAAAGACCGAAATACAAGCTGGTAAGATAACGACAACAAAAGCGTTCATTTATCAATATGACCTCATGGGAAATTGGATCAAGCAGATCATAACCCCTGAAAATAGTTACAAAACTAGAAAAATCGATTATTACAATGCTACTGAAGCGGTAAATACCGAAGAGTAAAATTGCTGGTTTTATTAGTCTTATATTGGGGTCTAAATCCCTTCAATTTATTTGAGCACTTTAGTATTTCGAAAAAATATATTCGCGAAACGGGTTAATGGTTAAAAGTTAATTGTACTATTAACGCTTAACTTTTAACGAAAGCAATTTCATTGCGGATTCCAACCCCGGCACCTCCAGTGCAGTGCGGTTTAGTTTAAGGCATCATATTCGCTTCTGAGCATTCGGTATTGAATAAGTGTCTGGTATTCACCAAGCTTTATATCATGATTCTTTAATTCTCCTTCTTTTACCATTCCGTTTTTATCCATGATTTTACCCGAAGCGATATTGGTATCGATATAAACTGCCGTGATTTTATTTAACTCTAGTTTTTCAAATCCAAATTTCAAAACCGCTTTAACCGCTTCGGTGGTATAGCCCATTCCCCAAAATTTTTCGGCAATCCAATACCCAATTTCCGCTCTGTTGTTTTCGGTGTTCAGGGTAAGGCCTATTCCACCTTTAAAAGACTTATCTACCTTATCGCGTAAGGCGAAAATAAACATGTCTTTGTTTTTAAAACCTTGGTTGGCCATATTTATCCATGCAATGGCATCTTCTTCAAAATAGGGGTGAGGCATGGTACGGGTGGTATTGGTAATTTTTTTATTTCCTGCGTACGCAACAATATTGGGAATGTCAACTGGGATAATCTGATCTAAAATAAGGCGTTCGGTTACAAGAGTGGGAACTGTTTTCATGAATCAGGCAAATTGGTTTAAAAGCTCTTTTTTAATCTCATGTTCACCTTCAAAAATAATTGATTCTGCCCTTCGGTGAAAAAGGTCTTCGATTCGCTTGGTCTGGCCCACCATGACTTCAGGCGTCAAATATTCATCCTGATCACCGACCAATGCGGTCACTTTGGTTTTAGCGGTGCTAAAAAAATCGAAGTCCGTTGCGGTAAGCTCTTTAGGTATTCCACCAGCGTATAGCACGAGATGTCCACATTCTAACTTTCTGCTTGCTACCCATCTCGTAGCAATTGAAACGCCCTGAGAAAAACCAAAGACGATGAGTTTTTTATCATTGGGCAAATTTTCAGATACCATAACAGCATCTAAATAGTTAAGCACATTGGTTTTTTCCTGCTCGGTATTTTCTTTGGTCAACCAACTGGCCCCGACATGCTTATATTGATTTTTAAGGTAATATTTAGATGGTGCCTGTGGCGCGATAATGTAATTTTCTTCTGGATTCAGGGCATCGAAATATTTTAAAAAGAAGCGACTCAAGTACCCGATACCATGTAGTACGATCCAGATGTTTTTAGTCTTTGGATTGAGCGTATTTAACGTTTCGTAGGAGTTTGTAGAAGCGTACGTTACTTGTTTTTCGGTCAAAGCCATAAAAGGAATTGCTTTAATTATTGAAGTCATTTGAACGTTATTGATTCGCTAATGAATTATCATTTATTACCTTTTTCTCCTTCCGGAACTGGGCTATGCAAGTCAAAAAGGCCTTCAAATAGTCAAAAAATGAATAATTTTTGCTTGAATATAGAAAGTTTAAATCACTTCATCGTATTTTTATCTAATGGAACAATTCAAAGAAAAAATTCTTAAGATTTGTAACGAATCTACAAAAAATACAATGATGGAGACCCTACAAATCGAATATGTAGATGTGGGGAAAAATTACTTGGTAGGCAAGATGCCGGTGAACTCAAAAGTGCATCAGCCAGATGGTGTGCTGCATGGCGGGGCAATGGTCGCATTGGCTGAAAGCATAGGCAGTACCGCCTCTTATGTGTTTTTAGATGGAAAAAATCATTTTATCCGCGGTATCGAAATATCGGCGAACCACGTGAAAAGTGTTCGTGAAGGAGAAGTATTCGCAAAGGCGATTATCATACACAAGGGAAGAACTACACAGTTATGGGATATTAAGATTACCGATACCGATGATAACTTAATTTCGGTATGTAAACTCACTACAATCGCCTTGCCTAAAGAGTAGTATGTTTTCAGAACTGATGCATAGGGTTGACGAGCAGTTTTCGAAAGAATTACCTTTTGTAATTTATCGAAAACCCAATCAAAAAGAGGTCAAAATAATTCTCCAGAAGAGCGACCAATTGCACCAGCTTTCTGATGTTGAAACTTCCTCAGGATTTGTTTTTGCCTCTTTCGATAATTCCAGAAATGCAGTTTTGATTCCGACAGATGAAGTGCTGGTCGCAGCTGATTTTGCACCAGAGAAGGTTTTTTTGCTTAAAGCAGTCAGCGTTGATACTTCTCAGAAAGAAGAACACGTACGCCTGGTAGAGAAAGCTATTGAAGAAATTAAGAAAAACAACTTTCAAAAGGTGGTTTTGTCTAGGATGGTTTCAGTAAAAACGAAAATTCAAGCGCCTGAATTATTTAAGAAGTTACTAGCTACCTATGAGTCTGCCTTTTGCTATTTGTGGTATCACCCCAAAGTAGGTACGTGGCTTGGCGCAACACCTGAAATCTTATTGAAAACCGAAAACCAACAGTTTACAACCATGTCTTTGGCGGGTACTCAGAAGTATGTTGAGAACCAAAATCCGGTATGGCAAAAAAAAGAAAGTGAAGAACAGCGGTTAGTGACCGATTATATTTCTAGCGCCCTAAAAGGGTGCGTATCAAATTTAACTATTGGCGATAGGGAATCTACAAGGGCTGGTAACCTGTGGCATTTGCGAACAAAACTAACAGCACGGATTGAAAAGGGAAGTTTAGCGCGGACAATTGACGCATTGCACCCAACTCCCGCGGTATGCGGATTACCAATGCACACCACTAAAAAATTTATTTTGGCCAATGAAAATTATGATAGAGCATACTACACTGGCTTTTTGGGGGAATTAAATTTTAAATTGAAAAAAGACCGTAATTCTAGCTCAAGAAATCAAGAGAACAAAGCGTATAGGGCCATAAAAAAATCGACAACTCTTTTTGTAAATCTCCGCTGTATGCAATTGAAAGATTCAAAAGCGACTATTTATGTGGGTGGGGGAGTAACCCGAGACTCCGAGCCTGAAAAAGAATGGGAAGAAACGGTAGCGAAAAGTAAAACGATGCTGAAGGTGTTAACCTAGAATAGTATTTCATTTTATTGGGTAAGAACGCATTGGGTTGTATTTTTGTATCAAATGAAGTACTCTAGTATTCCCGTTGCACAATCGGTTGTGGCGCATTGTAAGGCAAAAGGCGTTCAGAATATTGTTATATCTCCAGGTTCCAGAAATGCCCCTTTGACCATTGGTTTTACAGAAGATTCTTATTTCAAATGTTTTAGTATAGTTGATGAGCGTTGTGCTGCATTTTTTGCTTTGGGAATAGCGCAACAATTACGAGCCCCCGTGGCGGTAGTCTGCACTTCGGGTAGCGCCTTGTTGAATTATTACCCTGCGGTAAGCGAGGCTTTTTACAGCGATATTCCTTTAGTGGTTATTTCAGCCGATAGACCTAAGTACAAGATTGATGTCGGTGATGGGCAAACCATTCGACAAGACAATGTATTTCATAGACACATCGGCTATTCTGCTAATTTAAAGCAAGACCTAAATCATGCCACAGATCGTGTTGAGCGTTACGCACCTGATTATATTAAAGATTCGATAGAAGCCTCTCAAAGTACTATTCAGGATTATAACGATGGTGAATTAAACAAAGCCTTGGAAATTGCTATTAATACAGGTTTACCGGTTCATATTAACGTTCGCTTTGAAGAACCTTTATATGATAGAATTGTAGAACCATCAGTAACCCCTAGGGTTGATGAGGTGTCGCCGCAGTCCGTAGCTGGGCTTGAATATATTTCGAAATGTGCACAGATTTGGAACGCTTCTCAAAAGAAAATGATTTTAGTGGGGGTAAACAGTCCTGATAAAGTGGAGCAGCAATTTTTGGATGTATTGGGCAATGACCCTTCGGTAATAGTTCTCACCGAAACGACTTCTAACCTGCATCACCCTAATTTTTTCCCAAGTATTGATAGTTTGGTCGCTCCAATAGAAAAATCAGATGAAAATGAAAAACTATTTTTAAAGTTGCAGCCCGACGTTCTTTTAACTTTTGGCGGTTTAGTGGTTTCGAAAAAAATCAAAGCATTTCTTAGGAAGTTCAAACCAAAACACCATTGGCATATTGATAGGGTAAAGGCCTATAACACGTTCTTCTCGTTGTCGCATCATTTTAAGATGGATATAAATGTCTTTCTTGATAAATTCGTTAGTAAGTTGCAAGTAGGCAATGGCGACTACTTTTCTTACTGGAATTCTGTGAAAAAGCACTACGAGCTCAAAAGAACCCAATACGTTAAACAAATTCAGTTTTCTGACATGTTGGCGTTTCACCGTGTTTGTAATACTATTCCCGAAAATTATAGGGTGCAATTGGCGAATAGTTCAACGGTGCGATATGCCCAACTTTTTGATTTAAAGACGCCCTTACAAGTATTTTGCAATAGGGGCACAAGTGGTATTGACGGTAGTACTTCTACCGCCATAGGCGCTTCTATTTACGGTAAAAGACCAACTTTGTTAATCACAGGAGACTTAAGTTTTTTATATGATAGTAACGGATTATGGAACAACTACCTTAGACCCGACTTTCGAATAATCGTCATCAATAATGATGGCGGAGGCATCTTTAGGATACTTCCGGGGAAAGAAGATACTGATAATTTTGAAAGATTTTTTGAGACAAAACACAATTTTAATGTAAGAAAATACTGCGAACTGTTTAACTTTGACTATTTATTTTCGGATTCGGAAAAAAGTTTGAGGTTCGCTACCTCTGTTTTTTACGAACCATCTGAACGCCCCCGTCTATTGGAGATTTCTACTTCGCGATTATTAAATGATAAAATTTTGCTCGGTTATTTCGATTTTATATCTTAGAGCTTTATTAACCATTTATTTTGAACACTGACAATTATGAGTAAAAGAGACGACTTAATAGCAAAGTACGCTGCAGACATTAAAGACAAGTTTGGTGAAAGTGCCGATATGGACTTGTTAACCAAAGTAACTGTTGGTCTTGGGCCATCAATATATAATATTGATGCGTCTAAAGTATCCGGCTCTGATGAGAAGGAACTTGAAACCGTCAAAAAGAACTATTTAATCAAAAAGCTCGGAATGAGCGATAGCCCTAAATTAATGGAAGGGGTTAGCGCCGTTATGGATAAATACGGTTCTTCTAACCGCAACAAGCACAGAGCTGTTGTTTATTATATGTTATGTAAGCATTTTAAGAAAGCTTCAGTTTATAAATAGTAGCATTCAATAATACTGAGCCGCTCTCTAAAAGAGCGGCTTTTTTTATGCCCAGATTTAAACCTATTTTTGCCACATGATTGAACTAGGTAATTATAACAAACTTAAAATAGTACGGGATACCGCACCTGGGCTTTTTTTAGAGAGTGCAACGGGTGCAGAAATTCTATTGCCCAATAAATACGTGCCAAAGACATTTGAGATAGGGGATATGCTAAATGTGTTCTGTTACCTAGATTTTGACGAACGCCCAGTAGCTACAAGCTTGGAACCTTTTATGAAGCGCAATGAGTTTGGTTTTCTCAAAGTAGTGGAAGTTAATCAAATAGGGGCATTTTTAGATTGGGGCTTAGAGAAGCATCTTTTTGTTCCCTTTAGTGAGCAACGCAATAAGATGAAAGAAGGGCAGTGGTATGTGGTTTTCTGTTACCTAGATGATTTATCATTTAGACTGGTAGCTTCTAATAAGATAGATAAGTTTATGAGTAATGAAGACCTTACCGTAACAGAAGAGGAAAAGGTAAATTTAATGGTGACAAGGTTAACAGATCTTGGTTGGGAAGTAATTATAAACAATGTACACAAAGGCCTTGTTTTTTCAAGTGAAATTTTTCAACGTATGGCAGTTGGCCAACAAATGGATGGTTACATCAAGAGAATACGACCAGATAATAAAATAGATATTTCACTACAACCCCAAGGTCAAAAAATGCTGGAACCGACAGCAGAAAAGATTTTTAAAGTTTTAAAAGATCACGGTGGTTTTTTGCCACTTCACGATAAATCAGATCCTAATGAAATCACCAAAGTATTGCAAATGAGCAAGAAAACTTTCAAGAAGGGAATAGGAACGTTATACAAGGCAAGACAAATCGAAATCAAAGGTGATGGGATTCATCTCGTAGATAAAAACTGATAATCTTTATAGATTTTTATCTTAAAACCGACCACTGACATCGTTTTATTTTAGTTTAGCATTGTAAATTCGGATTTTCACAACAATTATCAGCTCATTTTGATGAGACTGTACAAGTTTTAGTTAACTTTAGCGGTAGAACCCTCATTAAAAATTTTTCCAATGCCGTTCATAGAAGAAAGTGACTTACTAGAGCTTCACAAAGATATAGACAAGGCACAGATTATAAACGAGCGATTGCTCGATCAAATAAAATTTAAAAACAAAGAACTTAAAAAAAGTAAAGTACAACGAAATGTACTAGCAGGTATCACAGGTTTGTTTTTAATTGGCACTCTTGCAATCACTTCTTTTACAGCAGGCTTAAGCCAAAATAATTACGGTGCGCAAGATCAATATGTATTGTCTGATATAGATAGCTTGGATGCAATTAAATCGAGAATAGATAATCTCAAATCTCAAAATGAAGAGCTTAGCCTAATCAAAGAATATTATTTGGCAAAAGAATTCTTGGAGAAAGAGAAGATCTATTCAGTTCAGGTGAAGTCTTTTGTTGATAATAATGTGACATTGGCTTCTGAAGCGCTTACAAATACCATGTTTGTTAAAACCAATCCATTTTTTTCATATTCATTAGGTAATTTTGGAACGCTGCAGGAAGCGCAACGTTTTAGAAAACAACTGGTTGACATCGGTTTTCAAGATGCCTTCGTAGCATCTTACAAAGAAGGTAAGCGATTACAAATAGAAGACCCGTATTAGTGATAAAAATTAAGGCTTGGCTTAATGCAGCTAGGTTACGTACACTTCCTTTATCTGTATCGGGAGTTGTTACGGGAACAGCAATTGCAAACTTATACCAGTCAAACAACTATCACATTTTTCTTCTGGCCTTGTTGACCACCATAGCATTTCAAGTAACTTCAAATTTTGCAAATGACTATGGCGATGGTGTAAAAGGCACCGATAACGAAGATCGCATTGGTCCCAAAAGAGCAATGCAAAGTGGCTTGCTTTCAAGATCCGAGTTAAAGACAGGAATTTTCGTATCTATAATCATCAGTTTGGTTTTGGTCGTCAGTTTGATATATACGGCATTTGGCACTGAAAACTTAGTTATGATTTTGGTATTTTTTTTGTTGGGTCTTTTGAGTATATGGGCGGCCATAAAGTATACGGTGGGCGAATCGGCTTATGGTTATAGAGGTTTTGGTGATGTATTTGTCTTTGTTTTCTTCGGAGTAGTGGCAGTCCTAGGAACTTTATTTATCTTTACTAAGACAATTACGTGGAGTGCATTATTGCCTGCAATTTCAATCGGTGCTTTGAGTACAGGCGTTTTAAACCTTAATAATCTGAGAGATTTTGAGTCGGATAAGAAGGTTGGAAAAAATACGGTAATTGTTAAAATTGGAAAACATCGAGGAAAAATATACCATTATGCATTATTGTGCGTTTCATTCCTATGTATTATCGGTTTTCTCATCGTTAATGCGAACGCTGCGTTACAGTATCTGCCCCTACTGGCATTTGTACCGATTATGGTTCATTTTAGAAAAGTACAGACAATTAAAGACCCCAAATCTTTTGATCACGAACTAAAGAAACTTGCGTTGAGCACATTTCTTTTAGCCGTACTGATGTTTATCAGTTGTAACATTTTTTTGTAATTTTAACACAACTAAATAAATCTATCTTGGAACAACCAATTAGAATACTCATTGTAGAAGATAATGTTATCATTGCAGATGACATGCAATCTATGCTCGAGGAAATCGGCTACGAAATCGTTGATAACGTAATTGTTTACGAACAAGCGGAGGAAGTACTTAAAACGCAGCAGGTTGATTTAGTGTTGATTGATATCATTTTAGCGTCTGACAAAACAGGTATCGACCTAGGGCGGCATATTAGAGAGAACTACGACATACCGTTTATCTTCGTAACCTCCAATTCAGATCGTGCTACCGTAGAAAATGCGAAAACGGTTAAGCCAAACGGTTATTTGGTTAAACCTTTTGAGCAGCAAGATCTTTATACTTCCATAGAAATAGCACTATCTAATTTCACACATGCCGAAAAGGGTGCTGGCAACAGTGGTTCAAACTATGGAGTGGCGGAGCATGAGGTGGCCGTTAGTAATTCGGTTTTGAAAGATTCTATTTTTGTTAAGAAACAACACCTGTATTACCGAATTCAATTTGGTGATATTCAATTTATAAAGGCCGATAACGTTTATCTTGAAGTAAATACGGTGGATAAAAAATTTCTGGTTCGTTCACCTTTAAAAGATTATTTAGAGAAGTTACCTAAACATAAATTCTATAGGGCTCACAAGTCATACATTGTTAATGTAGATCATATCGATGCAATTAACTCTAAAGATATTATGATCAACAATAACCTGATTCCGATTTCAAAAGAATTTAAGGAATTCATTATTGGTGCGATGAATTCCTAACCTAGAATTAGAAAGAATATTAAAAAGCATCTGCCGATTGGTGGATGCTTTTTTCGTTAAACTTCATGAATTCATCATTACACCACATATTTGTAGTATTTCACAACAATGTTTTTGAATGAACAGGTAAAATAAGGACATTCGTAATGTAATACTTGAAAAGGTATTGTTTCAAAAAGGATTAATTTTTTTCATTTTCATATAGTGTTCTCGTAAAAGAGCTTTGTCTTTAATGACAAGGCTCTTTTTAGTTTAAAGAATGCTTATTTTCATTCGCGCGTTGACGAGAATCTCAATTTTAGGCAGCTATCAGTTGAATAGTGCAATAGTATACTACCAAATGCAAGATTCTCTTTTTGAAAGAACAAAACTTAGATTTTTCGATACAGTTGGTACATGAATCAGTTTTTGATACTTCAAATAAATATCGAAAAATAACGGATAAATTCCTGAACGCATGTTTATTATGCTTGTTCACCACAACTTTTACATGTTACACAACAATATCGAACACTTTTACGTAAAATAGGATATTTTTGAAATTACGCCTACTAAACAAGATTTTACAATTTTAAATCAGTACAATCTTGTTTGTTTAGAACCGAATATGAATAAATTAGATTACAAGAGTTGCCTTAGCTGCCTTATTATTTTTTTGGCCTTTTTTTCGGCTATGGCACAAGAAGCAAATACTTCTCCTGAGAACGTTTTTCAAACTTTCAAGAACGAGACGAATTCTGATGTAAGAATGAAACTCTTTTTTGGAGCCTCAAACAGGTACCAAAGAGTATCAGCGTATGAATGGTTGAAACAAATCAAAATTTACCTCAATGATGCAGAAAATCAGAAAGATTCTACAGCTATTCAAAACTATTCTCTAGTTCAGGCAAGAACCTTTCATGATGTTGGTGAGTATAGAAGAAGCGTTGGGATAGGAAAAAATCTTTTGAAAACAGTTGACCAGTTAGACGCAAATTCTCAATCCATTTTATTGGATTTGATGGACGACAGCTATGCTGAACTAAAATTATTCGATGAACAGTTACAAATTCGTAAACAAAAGCGAAAGCTTGGTATTACCAAGAAAACCACATTTTACGATATTTATGCAAGTCTCGGTTTTTATAATCGGGCTATGGAAGATTATATTACTGAGGAAAGAAAGCTCATATCGGAGACCGATTATTACGGACAAGCATTTTCTAACAATAAAATAGGTGATTACCTTAGGTTAGAGAAATCTAGCGTGGCGCTTAAAAAGTATAAAGAGGCTTTAGCACACATAAATTTTTATTTGAGAAACATTACCGAAATTAAATCAGAGTCAGCGATTAGTGAAGCTAATTTACTAAAGAGTATTATTGAAGGAAATATAGGGAAATGCCACCGAATGAAGCAAGAATGGGAGACTGCTATTCCTTATTTAGAACGAAGTATCGAGGCTATTGAGGAATTAGGAACAGGGTCATTTTCCTCTGATTTAGTTGAGAACAACCTAGAACTGGCAGAGTGCCACCTTAGAATAGGAGGAGAAGAAAATTATGAAAAAGCCAGCGATTACCTGAGCAGAAGTCAAAACCCGAAGCGTATTGAAAATATAGTAAAGAGAAACACTTTATTGTCGTTATACTATGAGAAAACTGAAAACCCTGATAGTGCAATTTTGTATTTAAGAAAGAATGTGCGCATCAATGATTCTATAGATAAAGCGGATTCTGGTTTGCGACTTCAGCAACTGAAATTGCTAGTGGGCGAGGAAATAGAGAACAACCGCACCATGCTCGACGAGCAACGAGAAGCTCTTGAACAGTCGAAAGACAAAATGAACAAATTGGGAGATGAAAAAGAAGTGGTCATTATTTCTTTGGTCTTTCTATTATTACTGTTCGCAGGCTTGGTGTACGCCTATTTGAGAAGTATTAAAAATCAACGTTTAATTGCAGCTCAAAAACATATTATTGAAAGTTCGCTTACCGAAAAAGATTCGTTGTTAAAAGAGATTCATCATAGGGTTAAGAACAACCTTCAAATGGTTTCTAGCTTATTGAGTCTTCAAACCAAAAACACAAAAAGTAAGGCCGCAATAGCTGCTCTGGAGGAAGGCAAGAGTAGGGTGAAAGCGATGGCCTTGATTCATCAAAAACTATATCAGAACGAAGACCTATCGGTTATTGAAATGCAAGGCTATATTGAAAGTTTGATCAATAGCGTACAATCGGTTTTCAAAAAAGGCGGCCATAATATCAATATAACCGTCGACGCTGAAGATGTTGAATTGGATATCGATAGAGCCATCCCGTTCGGACTTATTTTGAACGAATTGGTTTCTAACTCGTTCAAGTACGCTTTTCCGAATGACGACGATAATGGAAAAATATACATCCACATTCGAAAAATCGCAAAAGAAGAAGGCTTTTTTGAATATACGGATAACGGTATAGGATTGCCTGACGATACTGAAGAACGAGCGAATTCCTCAATGGGTATTCGTTTAATGAATCGTTTGGCAAATCAACTACAAACCAAACTGAATACCGATAATACCGCTCAGGGTGTTCGGTTCTGGTTTAATTTCAAATAAACTATTTAGCGCACTGAACTTCGCAGAACTACCCTGTGCAAAAGTTTTGGAAAGAAACGTTTTAAGTACGCTCCAAAGACTTCTTTTTGACCAATATAGGCCTCGTATTTTTTGCTCTCAACAGCGCGAATCATTTTTGCAACGAAAACGGGTACAGGCAATCCTTTTAGGGTGGCCGTGTCATCAGCATTTTGTTTGCTGCCATCGGCGGTCAATGCATTCTTAGCAACATCTGTCTGTATGAAACCAGGGCAAATTAGAGTAACATCAATATTGTCTTTTTCGTGTTCCATTCGAAGTACATCAAAGAAACCATGCAAGGCATGTTTGGCACCACAATAGCCAGATCGATAAGGCGAACCAAATTTTCCCATCAAACTTGTTATAGTAACAAAATGTCCTTTTTTATTCGATACGAAATGTGGTAAAACTGCCTTGGTCAATGCAACCGTACCCAGATAATTAATGTCGATTAATTTCTTGTAGACACTAAAATCGGTTTCTATAAGCAACGATCGTTGACTCATACCTGCGTTGTTGATCAACAAATCAATTGTACCAAAGAAAGCAATGGCTTTATCGGTTTTAGAAGACATAGTATCAAATTCTCCAAGATCTAGGGGAAGAATAGCAACATTTTTAGGGCGATTACATTTAGCGGCTACGCGTTGTAATTCTGTTTCGTTCCTCGCAGATAGAATTAATTTGCAATTTTTTTGACTTAACAAATAGGCCAAACCTTCACCAATGCCCGAAGAGGCTCCGGTAATCCATATCGTTTTATTTTCTACCTGCATATTTCCTTAATTAAAATTGGCATAATATAGTTAAATTTGAGGGTATCGAATGAAAGCAAGTTATAAAAAGTACATTCTAGATTTTAAAAGGCCAAGCGGTACTTCACGCGGGGTTTTAACCCAAAAAACAGCTTATTTTTTAATTCTAAAGGATGGCAATTCACAAGGTATTGGGGAGTGTGGCTTATTAAAAGGCCTAAGTATTGATGATGTTCCGGATTATGAAGAAAAGCTGCAGTGGGCATGTGATAATATACATTTCGGAGTTGATACGCTTTGGGAAGATTTAAAAAACTACCCTAGCATTCAGTTTGGGATAGAGCAGGCTTTTCTGTCACTTCAATCGGAACGTCCATATACTTTATATCCCTCAAATTTTACAAAAAAAGAAGCCCCTATTCCTATAAACGGATTAATTTGGATGGGAGAGGAGTCGTTTATGCACGAGCAGATTCAGCATAAATTGGCTGATGGGTTTAGTTGTATTAAAATGAAAATAGGAGCTATAGATTTCGAAAGGGAATATCGTTTGCTTCAATCTATTCGGCAAAAGTATTCTCCAGAAAAGATAACCTTACGTGTTGATGCTAACGGTGCATTTTCGACTGAAGAAGCAATGCAAAAATTGGAACTTCTCTCCCAATTGAAACTTCACTCCATCGAACAACCTATCCGACAGGGAAATTGGAACGAAATGAAAACACTGTGTGCGAAAACCCCTTTACCAATCGCCTTGGATGAGGAGTTGATAGGAATTTTTGATGTAGCCGAAAAAGAAAAATTACTTCAAACAATACAACCCCAGTACATCATCCTAAAACCCAGTTTGTTAGGTGGTTTTAGAGGTAGTCAGGAATGGATTGCCCTAGCAAATAAATACAATATTGGCTGGTGGGTAACAAGTGCTTTAGAGAGTAATATTGGCCTTAATGCCATAGCGCAATGGACCTATACCTTAAATAGCGACTTGCTCCAAGGCTTGGGAACAGGAGGGCTTTATACCAACAACTTCGAAAGTCCGCTTACAGTAGAAAATGGTACATTGCATTATAAGCTTCATACGCTGTGGCAAGATAATATAATCGAAGATTTATGTACATAGAACAGGGATATAAAGGAGATATTGGCCTTTGGAAGTACTTTTTGATACCGATGGGGGTAATAGGTCTGATGGTGTTGAACTATATCGTTATTAAATTACTAAATATTGATATTGAGGCGCTTATGGCATCGCAGATTGCTGAAAAAGGAGCAAATCAGGTTCTAATAGAAACGTTAGCACCTTTCATAATTGGTATTACCTTACTTTTTCTTTGGGTAAAATATATTCACAAGCAGACCATTACTTCATTAACTACAGCAAGAAGTAAAATTGATTGGAAAAGATTCTTTTTTGCATTCGCCCTTTGGGCAGTAGTCTCAATTTCCCTAACGGCAGTGGATATGTACTTCTCGCCAGAAGATTATATGTGGAATTTTAAACTGGAACCATTCTTATACTTGGTTGTTATCGGGGTGTTGCTTATTCCTATTCAAACCAGTTTTGAGGAGTATCTTTTTCGAGGGTATATGATGCAAGGTATCGGAATCATGGCCAAAAATAGATGGGTGCCCTTACTAATGACCTCGATAATATTCGGTTTAATGCATTTGGGAAACCCTGAGGTTGAGGAGATGGGCTTGATCTTAATGGTCTACTATATTGGCTCCGGACTCTTTTTTGGAATAATGACCTTAATGGATAAAGGCCTTGAGCTTGCTTTGGGTTTTCATGCTGCCAATAATTTAATTACCTTATTATTTGTAACTGCCGATAATACAGCGTTTCAGGTAGATGCCCTTTATAAAAACGTTGCGGAACCAACTTTGGGTTTTGATGCATTTCTTCCTGTGCTGATAATCTACCCGATTCTTCTTTTGATTTTTGCTAAAAAATACAAATGGCAGCACTGGCAAGAACGGCTTTTCGGTAAAGTGCAGTCTAAAGAGGAGTTTTTGGCACCAGCACCGCAAAACGATAGTGTACTTGAACATTAAAAAATTACATCCAGATTTTAAGTTAAACGGATTTACTTTCACCGAGAAAACCCTCAAGGATGCGGCATACAGTTTTATAAAGGAGGGCGAACCCTATGAGAAAGCAATAGGAGCTTTTTTATTCGATTGGTTAGATGATAAATTTTCTATACAAGTGCAAACATCTGGCTCTACCGGCGTTAGGAAATCTATTTGGCTTCAAAAAGAGCAAATGACCAATTCGGCCATTACAACAGGGCATTTTTTTGAATTACACCCTGCGGCTACTTCGCTGTTGTGCTTGTCAGCAGATTATATTGCGGGCAAAATGATGCTAGTAAGAGCAATGGTCTTAGGACTTCATTTGGATTGTGTCGCTCCAAATTCGGAACCATTAAAAGGTAATGCAAAGAAGTATTCTTTCTGCGCAATGGTACCGTTACAAGTTGAAAATAGTCTAAAAAGCCTGGCTAATATAGAAAAACTCATTATTGGTGGGGCTCCTGTTTCATATAGTTTGAAACAGAAATTAAAGTCTGTTGATTGTAGCGTTTATGAAACCTATGGTATGACCGAAACGATTACCCACGTTGCGGTCAAGAGAATCGATTCTGCACTTTCTAGCCCTTCTTCTCTCAAACGACTGAAAGATGCTGCTTTAGATCGTTTTATCGCGTTGTCTAATGTGATTTTTTCAACGGATAATAGAGCTTGTTTGGTCATTTCAGCCCCAAAAATCTCCAATAACCCTGTGATTACAAATGACATTGTAAAACTGATTTCAGAGACCGAATTTGAATGGTTAGGCAGATTTGATAATGTAATCAATTCAGGAGGGGTAAAGTTGCACCCCGAAATTATCGAGGAAAAGTTGACGTCAGTAATATCGCATCGATTTTTTGTTGCTGGCCTGCCCGATGAAAGCTTGGGTCAAAAGTTGGTTTTGATTATCGAGAGCAAAGCAGATGAAAAGAACTATTCAAACATAGAAACCTTTTCCGCTATTCTTGACAAGTATGAAATGCCAAAAGCTATATTTTTTCTTACTAAGTTTGCTTTGACCAAAAACGGAAAATTAAGTAGACGCGAAACTATTCTTCTCATCGAATAGAGCTAATCACTCACCAAAGAACGCACTTTAGTCATTTCTTGTTTTTTGCCATGTTACTAGATAGTAGGTTTACATCGAACTTAAAAATCGATAAAATGAAAACCTTACTGATCACCTTGTTACATCTTTCAGTTGTCTTTTGTTGCTTTTCTCAAACAGAAACGCAATTAGACACACTAATTACCCTAAAACAATCCCAACAAAAAGTATTTATAAGATGCGGAACAACCTTTAATGACAATCGCAGACCCTTACTTATAGTAGATGGTATGCCAGTAGAATGGGATTCGGTTGCTTTTAATGAAATTTCTCCTATAGCTATTGAATCAGTTCGAGTTTTGGAAAATACCCCAGCTATAAGTTTGTATGGTAGTTTGGCAAAAAACGGAGTTGTCTTAATTGATACAAAAGCAAATATGATATCTGATATTTCGGAAAGAGAACTTCCATTTAAAGTCCATAAAATTTATAATGATAACTGGACGCAAACACAAGACGTGTATAACTCCATTCAAGCAAATGTGCCGAGTGTTTCAGTTAACAATAGTAATTCAACGAGTATTCCGAACATCCGCATTCGGGGTGATGATAATACGATTGTTATCGTAGACCGTGTTCGTTGCGATGTCTCTATTTTAAACGTTTTGAACCCCTCAGATATCGAATCTGTAAAAGTGTCAAATAGTGTTGCTGCGGAAACCTATTTTCGTTCGCAATGATTAATTGTCAACAAGGTCGATAATATACTTTTAAGAGTAGCGCTGATTTCGTATTTTCAATTCTCAAACCTAAAACATGAAAAATACGTTTCTTCTCATCTTATTGCTTATTTCAGTAAATGCTACCGCACAACAAATTTTACCTGAAGCACAACGTGCACTAGTGGTCGATGCTATTTTAGCCGATCGTTTCGAAAATTTACTGCCAAAATTGATGGATAAAGCTGAAATAGACATGTGGGTGGTCATTTCTCGAGAGTACAATGAAGATCCGGTTTTGCGAACCATGCTTCCATCAACTTGGTTAAATGCGAGACGGCGAACCATTTTGATATTTTATAGGAATAAAGCTAAAAATACCATTGAAAAATTGGCTGTTGCCCGCTATGATGTGGGGAAAAATATAAAATCGGCCTGGGATAAAGAAAAAGAACCGAATCAATGGAAGCGATTAATGCAATTGATTGCCGAGCGAAATCCTAAAAAAATCGGACTCAATTTTTCGAAAGACCATAATATCGCTGATGGTTTGGATAAGACAGATTATGAAGAGTTCATGCAGAATTTACCTAAAAAGCTTCATTTAAAAATAGTCTCCGCAGAGCAGTTGGCCGTGCGGTGGATTGAAACTCGCACCGAAAGAGAAATGATTATCTATAATCAATTGGTAGCTATCACCCATGACATAATCGCCGAGGCATTTTCTGAAAAAGTAATCACCCCTGGAATAACCACAACGGGTGAAGTAGTTTGGTGGATGCGGCAAAAAGTTACCGATTTAGGGCTAGAAACATGGTTTCACCCTACCGTTGATGTGCAACGAACTAGCGAAGAATTGGTAAGTCACCTGTATTCGTTTTCCGGTAGTCCAGATGATATGGTCATTTTGCCCGGAGACCTTTTACATTGTGATTTTGGAATTACTTATCTGCGTTTGAATACCGACTGTCAAGAACTGGCTTATGTATTGAGGCCTGACGAAAAATCGGCACCAAAGTTCTTGGTCGACGGATTAAAGGCAGGAAACCAAGTTCAGGATTATCTGACCAAAAACATGATCGCAGGTCGCACCGGGAATGAAATTTTGGCTAAAGCCTTACAGCAGGGGAAAGATGCTGGTTTGCGCCCGTCTATTTATACGCATCCTTTAGGATCGTACGGGCATTCTGCCGGTACGACCATTGGTATGTGGGATAGTCAAGGCGGGGTGATGAAAGATGATGGTGATAATTATCCCTTAAACCCCAATACGGTTTATGCCATCGAGTTGAATACCACGATAACTATTCCGGAATGGAAAAGGGATATCCGCATCATGCTAGAGGAAGCTGGGTTTTATGGTGAGGACGGATTTCGCTACGTCAACGGTAGGCAGACAGAACTTTTGTTGGTGCCTAGGGTTAAAGGGCATCAGGGGAATTGAAAGGGAATCAGTCCAGAGCATACACATTCACCTCGGCATAGTTTTTGTGATTAAATCAAAAAGAATACTGCATGAAATTTAAAGATATTTCACAACTTTTTTTCTGTTTGCTTGTTTTTTCTGGAACGCAGATTAGTGCCCAAAATGCTATTTCAGGTAAGGTTACCGATGGTCAGATAGCCTTAAAAGGAGTTAGTATTCGTATAGCTGAAAAAACTGTTGGTACGACTACTGATGACAATGGCAACTACACTATTATCGCTTCCCCTAAAGATATTTTAATTTTCAGTTACTTGGGTATGACCTCCGTTGAAATTATGGTCGAGGACGTGACTACTAAGTTGAACATTGAATTGGCACCGAATGTTGAGGAACTTGATGAAGTAGTGGTATTAAAATACAAACGAAAAACACAGAAAGACCTTGCGCGTACCTTCTATAGTGATACTACGATAATCGATTCAAACGCCGGATACCTCAGCCCAAATACAGTTGGTTACGAACTCAGAGTTGTCGATGGGAAAAATCTAAACAATAAAGCCTATGATATTCTAGACGCTATTGCTGAGACACTACCTGGTGTTACCATAAGAACTATTGAGGGAGAACGATATCTTTTTACCGATAGCTTTGCCTCGTTGAGAGGTGCTGCATCAGCGGCTTACGAGGTAGATGGGATTTTTAGAGATTCACGATCTTCCTCCTCCTCGGTACCGTTTGAGGTAGATATAAGTAGCGTTTTGCGTATCGGTATAATTCCTGGAGGCGAAGCTGTGAGGCGTTACGGACCTACGGCTTCGGGTGGGGTGGTTGTTATAAACACGAATCGTAATACTTATGGGGAGCGAGAAACTGGCAATAGACCTTACGATCAAGCGAAGCTAAGAAATAACATATATTTGAAAGATGCGGTTAGCCAAGAAGCTATGCGTACTAATCAACCCATTTATTTAAGGGAATTGTACGATAGTGAAGGAGAAGATGAAGCTCTTGCAATTTATAACAAGCACAAAACGAATTTCGGTAGTTCCTATAGCTATGCGCTAGAAGTCTATCGATTCTTTATTGAACGCTTTGGGGATAATGTTACCGCTAATCAAATTTTTGAGAAGAATAAACTTCTTTTTGATGAAAACCCAGTTGCTATAAAGGCTTTGGCCTATACCCATCAGCAAAATGGAAAATTAGTAAAAGCCAACGAATTGTATAAGGAGGTTTTTTTATTGCGCCCAGAATATGGGCAGTCCTATTTAGATTTGGCCAACAGCTACCAAGAAGTTAAAGCGTATAAAAAAGCGCTTTCACTGTATACCCGCTACAATCATTTAATGGATAAGGGCTATATAAAAAAAGACTCTAGCCGATTCGCTGAGATTTTTGAAAGAGATTTCAATAATCTAGTTGCGCAAAAAGGGAAAGAAGTTATAACTGACAAAACGTTTGAACACCAAGGCAGCGCAGCGGATTTTAAAGGCACTCGATTGGTTTTTGAATGGAATGATAGTGAGGCGGAGTTCGAGATACAGTTCGTAAACCCATTGGGCAACTATGTAGTTGAAAACCATTCGTTGTTCGGTAATTCCGAGCAAATTCAATTAGAAAAAACAATCGGCTACTCGTGCCAAGAGTTTTTAATGGATGATTCCCTTCCAGGTATATGGCAAATTAACACCAAATACTTAGGAAATAGGAAACTCTCCGCTAGTTATTTAAAAGCGACAATCTATTATGATTACGGACTGAAAACACAGAGAAAGGAAACCAAAGTATTTAAATTGGCACCTAAAAATGTGAATCAAGAGTTGTTCAAAATTAACATCACACCTTCCCTAACCTCAAATTAAAAGAATATGAAAAATAGTATTTTACTAATACTGCTGATGACCATTAACAGCCTAGTAGCTCAGGAAAATGTAAAGAGTATATTTGGAACGGTCACTGACGGTGCAAACCCAATCGCAAATGTTGAAATAAAGAACTCTATCAATACAGAACAAGTATTTACAGACGCTGAGGGAAAGTACGTTTTAAAAGTTCCGGTAGGCACGATTATTTTTTATTCCTATGCTGGAATGGCGTCTATCAACATTTTGGTAGAAGATGTAACTAGGGTTCTAAATGTGCAATTATTTCCCGACATTGAAGAGTTAGACGAAGTGGTGGTGACCGAAAGTAGGCGTAAGTCCAAAGAAGATTTGGAAATTGAGTACAGCACCAACCCCGAGCTTATTCGTTCGGCCTATGGTATATTAGACCCCTCAACTTCCGCTTATCAAATACGGGTACTTGCCGAAGGTCAATTTAGTGAGGTCGGCTTATGTATTTTAGGTGTTTTACGCGGAAATTTTCCTGGGGTAACTGTAGTAGGAGATTGCATCCAAGGCGGGTTTATTTCGATACGTGGTTCAAGTTCATTTAACAACGATGCAAACGCTATATATGATGTGGATGGTCAAATATTTAACGACGCTCCAGTTTGGCTTCCAGTTTCTAACATGAAACGTATTGCGGTAATTTCCGGTCTTGCGGCAAGAAATTTGTACGGTGGTATTGCCTCAGGAGGTGTGGTCATCATAAATACTACCACAAGAAACGCCTATGCAACCTCCAAAGAAATCAAGGATAAGGCAAGACTTCGGAATAATGTGTATAAGGGTGAGGCTTTATCAGTGGAAGATTTGGCTCAAAATGAACCTAAATATGTTCAAGAACTTCGAAATAGTAATACACTTGAGCTTGCAAAAGAAGTGTATGACCGTTACGCAAAACAGTATTCCAATAGCTATAGTTATTTTGTGGATGTAGCGCATTTTTTTAAATCGAAGTATCCCGATGCTGGTTTTGAGGAGAATATCATTGATGAAAGTGTTTCGTTTTTTGAGGACAATCCAGTTGCCTTAAAAGCATTTGCTTATCAGGTGCAGACAAATGAAGATTTTAAAAAAGCGAACGAAATTTACCAGAATATCTTTATCCACAGACCAAATTACGCCCAATCGTATATGGACTTGGCGAATAGCTATCGTGAGGTCGGTAACTACTCCAAGGCCGCTTCTTTGTACGCGCGGTACGACTATTTGGTCGAAGAGGGTTTCTTGATAAGAGATTCTACTGCTTTTAGCAGAATAATCGGTAGAGAGTATTCAAACTTATTGGCTCTTAATGGAAAACAGATTTTCTCTAAACCTTTTAAAGCGCCATCTTTTGACGAAGGGTCTGTGGGAACCCGTTTGGTTTTTGAATGGAATGACAGCGAAGCTGAATTTGAGCTTCAGTTCGTAAACCCTGAGAAGCACTATTTTAAAACAGAACATTCGTTAATGGCCGACGCCTCGCGTATTCGCGATGAAAAATTACTGGGCTACTCATGCGAAGAATTTTTAATAGACGACTCGTTACCAGGAACTTGGCAGGTTAATGTAAAGTATCTTGGCAACAAAAGCCTGACGCCAACTTATTTAAAGGTCACTATTTATAGAGACTACGGTACTGCTAAACAACAAAAAGCCACAAAAGTTTATAAGCTAAGGCTACGCAATCAAAATCAAGAACTTTTTAAAATTAATACAGCTTCAAAACTTATTTTCGATTAAAAAACCGTAATGAACCTGATTGACAGGGGCTTGTGCTACGTGGGTAGATAGCTACGTTAAGAATTGGTTAATCAGATTGAAAAAGCAATTCTATTGTAGTAATTTTAACACAAAATCTAAACCTACATTCATGAGAATTTTTTTTTCAGTTTTATTTCTTTTTAGTTGCTTATCCTCGATTTCTCAGGACAAGGTCAATAGAATAAGAGGTATTGTTACCAGCTATGATTCCCCTTTGGCAAATGTAAATATTTCGATTAAAGGCACTTCTGAAGGTATTCAGACCGATTCGTCTGGAAAATACACAATTGACGCTCGACCACGTGACGTTTTGGTATTTAGCTATGTAGGCATGAACACCCTCGAAGTAATTATTCAAGATGTTACCAGAGTATTGAATATTGATTTGATTCCGAGAGTAGAGGAACTCGATGAAGTTGTAGTACAACAAAAAGAGAAAAAAGGACAGGAGGGTCTCGAGCTAAACTACGCTACAAAAAAAAGCATAATTCGTACGGCTTATGGCTATATGGACGCCGAGAAAGTAAGTTACCCAGTTACCTTTATTGATGGTAAGGATTTAAATAATGCCTCAGTCGATATAATCAGTGCGTTGATAGGAAAAATACCTGGTTTGAGTCGTGGTGCGGAGGCTGGCACCGTATTTATACGAGGTGGTGGTGGTTCACTGAGTAATCCCAAACCACCAATTTGGGAAATAGACGGTAATATTTTTACGGATACACCAACTTTTTTGGCCATTGAAACCATAGATCGCATTGCCGTTATTTCTGGTCTTAACGGTATCGCCAAATACGGCAATATAGCTGGTGGTGGCGTGATCATTATCAACACGACCAATAGAAGCAATAATATTAGACGAGAAGCGGGTAGTGATAAGCCTTACGACCAGGCAAAATTACGAGATAATACCTTCAATGAAAGGTCTGCACAGGGTACTTTTAAGAGAGCCCCCCCTAAGTATATTCTCGAAATGAAAAAGGCGGCTACTGCCGAAGAAGCTATGACCAATTACAATACCCAAAAGAAACTGTATGGTGGCTCGCCATACTTTTATTTAGCTGCGGCAGATTTTTTCGAGGATAACTGGGCGACTTCCGGTAAACAAGAGGTGGTTATAGCCGAGTTAAAAAAGAAGTATTCGGACAACCCGAACGTT
>Ga0114957_1000418_pt1 | contig 55450 bp, 50 predicted proteins | sample BantaG_FD_87175 | JGI IMG/M metagenome (GOLD analysis project Ga0114957, IMG submission 87175) | Marine algal microbial communities from Bantry Bay, Ireland - BantryBay_4 metaG | ecosystem: Host-associated > Algae > Red algae > Unclassified | place: Bantry Bay, Ireland | collected 2014-11-21 | reverse complement strand
GGCGCTCCAACCGGTGCTCCATCCGGTTCTCCATCCGGCGCTTCATCGGGCATTCCATCGGGCGCCCCGTCCGGGATACCGGCGGGCGCTCGGTCGGGCGCCGGAGACGACGAACGGCACGACCGCGAAGCGCCGTGCTTCGCGGTCGGCCGGCGGCCCTTCCCCTCCCGTCCGGATCAGCGAGATGAACCCGCATGAGTGATCGCCTGTTCGGCCTCGTCGTCGTCATCGCGAGCGTCGCCTACATCGGTAGCGCGCTGCAGATCCAGACGAGCTTCATGGTGGATCCGGTCGGTCCGAAGACCTTCCCGATCCTGGTCGGCTCGATCGGCGGACTCTGCGCACTGCTTGTCATGATCAAGCCGGACCCCGAGAAGCACTGGCCCGACGGACGCACCTGGGTCAGCCTGGCCGTCGCCCTCACCGTGCTCATCGCCTACGCCTACGCGCTCAAGCCGCTGGGCTTCCTCATCCCCACGGCACTGGCCGCCGGCATCCTCAGCTGGCAGATCAGTCCGCGCATCGTTCCCGCCATCCTGACCGGGCTCGGGCTGTCTGGAGGCTTGTTCCTGATCTTCAAGTTCGTGCTCGGGCTCAGCCTGTTCGCCGTGCCGCGCGGCTGGCTCGGCTGATGGATACCCTGAACCTGCTGGCGAGCGGCTTCGCCGTCGCGCTGACCCCCACCACCCTCATGCTCGCCGTCGCCGGCTGCATCATCGGCACGATGGTCGGCGCCCTGCCCGGCCTCGGTCCGTCGAACGGCGTCGCCATCCTCATTCCACTGGCCTTCAGCTTCGGTCTCGACGCGACCGAGGCACTGATCCTGATGACGAGCGTCTACTACGGCGCCATGTACGGTGGTCGCATCTCCTCGATCCTGCTGAACATCCCGGGCGACGAGCCGGCGCTGATGACCACGCTGGACGGCTACCCGATGGCGAAGGCCGGCCGCGCGAGCGACGCGCTGGTGCTGTCCGGTGTCGCCTCCTTCGTCGGCGCGACCTTCGCCACCATCGGCCTCATGCTGCTCGCGCCGCTGCTCGCCCGGGTCGCCTACCTGTTCGGTCCGGCGGAATACTTCGCGCTGTACCTGCTCGCCTTCTCGACGCTGGGCGGCATCGCGTCGAACAATCAGCGGAAGGCGGCGCTCGCCTCCTGCATCGGGCTCGCCATCGCGATGATCGGACTGGACAACTCGACCGGCATGGCCCGCTTCACCGGCGGCAACCTGCATCTTCTCGACGGTGTCGACTTCCTCGTCGCGATCGTCGGTCTGTTCGCCGTTTCCGAGGTGTTCGTCTTCATCGAGAGCCACGGCAAGAGCACGGCGATCGGCGTGAAGATCGACAAGATCACCATCCCGTTCAGGGACATCGCGCGCACCAGCGGCACCATGCTCCGCTCGAGCGTGATCGGCTTCGTGGCGGGCATCCTGCCCGGTGCCGGCGCCTCGCTCGGCAGCTTCCTCGCCTACATGGGCGAGAAGGCCTGGGTGCGGGACAAGTCGATGTTCGGCAAGGGTGACGCCCGCGGCATCGCCGCCCCCGAAGCCGGCAACAACGCGGCGGCGGGTGGTGCCCTGGTGCCGATGCTGACGCTCGGCGTCCCCGGCTCCGGCACGACCGCGGTACTGCTCGCGCTCCTGATGACGCTGAACATCACCCCCGGCCCCCTGCTCTTCACCGAACGACCCGACGTCGTCTGGGGACTCATCGCGGCACTTCTCATCGCGAACGTCGTCCTGCTCGTCCTGAACGTGCCGATGGTCCGCATCTTCGTGAAGGTGCTGAGCGTGCCGCCGTGGATCCTGCTGCCGGGGGTGACGATGGTGTCCTTCGTCGGCATCTACTCGTTGTCGGGCAGCTACTTCGATCTCGTGCTGATGATCCTGTTCGGGCTGCTCGGCTGGTTCCTCCGCAAGCTCGACGTCCCCACGGTGCCCATCATCCTGGGCATCCTCCTCGGCAACGCGATGGAGGACAACCTTCGGCGTGCCATGACGCTGTCCGGCGGCGAATGGACCTACCTGTTCTCGTCGAAGATCGCGATCGGCTTCTGGATCGCCGCGGTGCTCGGCTTCCTCGCGCCGATCCTGCTCTCGCGCGTGATCACGAAGCCGAAGGGGCATGTCGAACCCGTCGGAGAAGGCACCGCCTCGATGGATTCCACACCAACGCCGGACGACGGAACCGGCGCCCGCGGGCGTGACAGCGACGGCCCGTGAGCGATCCGTCGTTCACCCGAGTGCTCGTCCCGTCGGGCGTGCTCGGCCTCGGCTTCGACGAAACGGCGCTCGCGGACGCCCTCGCGCTCGAGCCCGACATCATCGCCATCGACGGCGGCTCGACCGACAGCGGCCCGCACTTCCTCGGCACCGGTACGTCCAAGTACGCCGACTCGGTCATCCGTGGGGAATGGCGCACGCTGCTCGAGGCGCGCGCTGCTGCCGGCGTTCCGCTCGTGATCGGCTCGGTCGGCACCTGCGGGACCGACGGGCAGGTGGACCGCATGCTCGCGCTCACCGAGGACCTCGCGGCCGAGCTCGGCCAGCACCTGCGCGTGGCGACCGTCCGTTCGGAGCAGTCGACGACCCGGCTGATCGAGGCGCTCGACGCCGGCGATCTGTCGGCACTGGGCGAAAGCCCCGAACTCGAGGCGAAGACGCTGGCGGCGTGCAGTCACATCGTCGCGCTCGCCGGCGCCGAGCAGGTTCGCGCGGCGCTCGACACCGGTGCCGACGTCGTCATCGCGGGTCGAGCGACGGACACCGCGCTGATCGCCGCCCTGCCGATCGCGCGGGGTCACGATCCGGGCGCGGCCTGGCATGCGGCGAAGATCGGCGAATGCGGTGCGCTCTGCTCGACCCACCCGACCAGCGGCGTCGTCGTGCTGGATATCGGTGCGGACGGCTTCACCGTCTGGCCGACCGCGACCGGAGCGCGCTGCACGCCGCGTACCGTCGCCGCCCACATGCTCTACGAAAACAGCGATCCCTTCGTGCTCCTCGAACCGGGCGGTCGACTCGACGTCACCGATGCCCGCTACGTCGCACTGGACGATCGGCGGGTGCGGGTCACGGGTTCCCGCTGGACGACGGACGCGCGATATACCGTAAAGCTCGAGGGCGCGCACATCGCCGGCTACCGGACGATGTCGCTCGCCCTGGTCCGGGACGCCCGCTACGTGGCGAACGGACGAGACTGGATCGCCCGGGTGGAGTCGAGGCTTCGCGACTCGATCGACCGGCGCCTGTCGCTCGAGGCTGACGACTACGCGCTAGACTTCCGCCTGATCGGCATGAACGCGGTGCTCGGCCCGCTGGAAACGGAGTCGTCGAACGCGCACGAGATCGGTGTGCTGTTTCTCGTCACGGCGGCCACACAGGCGCTGGCCGACGAGATCGCCCGCCTCGCCGATCCCCTGCTGTTGCACTGCCCGCTCACCGACGACGAGCCGCTACCGACCTTCGCCTTCCCGTTCTCCCCCGCGGCAACCCCGCGGGGCGCACTGCACGCCTTCTGTCTCGATCACGTGTGGCGCCTGACGGATCCGATGTCGGCGTTTCGTCTGGCCGTGCACGAGGTCGGTGCGGTGGTCGAAGGCGTGCCGTCATGACGCGCGTCGCCGACATCGCGCGCGTGCGCAGCAAGAACGCCGGGCCGTTTCGGCTGACGATCGACGTGTTCTGCGAGAACGAGGCGGCCTGTACAGCCGTCGTCGACCGACTGCCCGACGCGCGCGTGGCGAGGGCGCTCGGCGTCGACGAGCTCGCCCTCCAGCGGTACGTGCTGCGGAGCCTCGACGTCGTCAAGTTCAGCCTGGCCCGTCCGGTCGTGCAGGGCTCCGCCGAGGACCGCGACCAGCACGGAGCACAGTGGTCGATGCTGGTCGAGTCTTTGACGCTCGACGAGGTCTGACCCGCGGCACCGCCCGAAGCACCCACCCGGCCGCGACGCCGGGTGGGCAGCGCCTACGCGCCGGAGCCGCGTGTCAGGACGGCCGCGAAGACGGGATGATCCGCGAGTTCCCGATCGGTCCGTCCGATCAGGACGATGCGGCCCGTCTCGCCCGGCATGAAGTGCATGACGCCGGTGTAGTCGTAGGTGTTCCACTCGAACACCACCTCGGCGAAATCGCCCAGCGGCACGAAGTCTCCGCTCATCGGGACAGGGAACAGGTCGGTACCGTCGGCGGTGAACACACCGCTCGAGCCGGACAGCGAACCGCCGCTGATCGCGAGGTCGACGCGCTGCGTCGTGCAATGCTCGCCGAGCGAATCGCAATCGACATGCTCGCCGCGCCATCGACCGAGCACGGCCGCGCCGTCCAGCGGCGCGAGCGTGCTCCGCCCGGTGGCGTCGAGCGAGACTTCGGTGTCGCCGGACACGCGGGCGATCCGCTCGCCGTCGATCAGGCCGAGTTCAGGGCCGACACCACCCGGCCGACCGAGCGGCGAGACCGGACCGTCCGCGTCGCCGTCGTCCGGATAGTGGTCGAAGCGCGCGGCGGCCGTCGTACTGGCCGTGCCCGTGGCGAAGTCCGCGAACCAGGACACCGCCGAGCCGTCCGCCCGTGAGGCGAGGCCGAGCAGGCGGCCTTCGCGATCGAGCACGAACACGCCCTCGCCGTCGTCGAGGACGCCGACGTAGGCGCCCGCGCGTGAACCCTCGGGCAACACGGTCGCCCCGGGAATGGGGCCGGCGACGCCCGGGGTGGCATCGGCGCCCCCGGCCGTCGCGACGCCGCCGTTGCCCGCACCGGCGTCCACGCCGGCGTCCTGGCCGGCGTCCTGACCGGCGTCCTGACCGGCATCCTGGCCACCGTCCGGGCCGCCACCGTCGATACTGGCGGTATCACCCCCGGCGCCCGACGGGTCGGACGGCGCCGAGACTTCCACGGCGGCGTCCCCGGAGCACGCGCCGAGGAGGACGACGCCGGCAAGGGCGAGCGGGCGGTGAAGGATCACTCGCTGCGGGTCATGACGGCCGTGAGGACCTTCGGGTCGGCGCCTTCGGCTTCCGCCTCGCCGACGAACACCAGACGATTGCCCGACGCGACGTCGAAGAACACCGCACCGCGGTAGGTATTGAGGTTCTGGTTCGCCGGCGTGCCCCAGTTGAAGTTCATCAGCAGCGCGTCGCCGAACTCGCTGACGATACCCTCGATCGGGTTCACGTAGGTGGAGAAGCCGCTGACCGGGTTCGTGATCTGAGTGGAACCCGACACGGCCGTGTCCGTGAAGGTCAGCGTGGTCTCCAGGCTGCAGGCCACATCGGCCGCCGTCGCGGCGCAGTCGCCGTACTGGTTCTCGGCGGTCCACGTCCCGGCCACCGTGGCGAGGGTGGCGGGCATCAGCGATCCGGCGATCGTGAGCGCGACGCCGCGCTGGTCCGACCCTTCGATGGAGACACCGGGGACGAAGGTCAACCCGAAGGGACCGATGACCGAAGGCTCGCTACCGCTTGCGCCGAAGGAGCCGTTCGTGCTGGCCGTCGACTGGCTGGCCCGGTGGTCGTACTCGCGCAACGAGCCTTGGAACATGTTCTCGGCGCCCAGGTTGCCGAAGACCGACTTCGCCCCACCGTTGGTATTGATCGAAAGGCCGACGAGGTTGAACTCGTTGTCGACGGTGAAGACGCCCTGCTCGAAACCCTCGCCGAAGCCGAAGTCGCCCGTGTAGACGCCCGCGCTCGTGTCGCCGGTCGCCGCGCCACCGCCGCTCGGCGCCGTCACGGGGCCGACCGGACGGTTCGCCGCCGTATTGTCTCCGTCCTCGCCACCACCCTGCTCGGTGCCCTGTTCGGTACCTTGTTCCGTGCCTTGCTGCGTGCCTTGATTACCACCGGCCGGCGGGGTCGTGGTCGCCGGTGCGTCGTCGTCGGAATCGCCGCCGCTGGAGCAGCCGGCGAGGGAGACGGAAACCGCGGCCGCGATGGCGACGGCAAGAAGGTGCTTGTTCATGCTGGGTAGAGTCCGGTGTGCAGTGATGAGATTGAGACGCGGCGAACCGTAGCGGCCGACTCGCGTGACGGGCGTTACGTTTCGCCCATCACGTCGATTGTGACCCGGTTCCGCGTGCCTGTCCGGTGCGGTCGGCAGAATGCCGCCGCCCGTCGACTGTCGCTGTGACGAAGTTCACGTGCATGGTTCGGGCCGCACTTCACCGTTCCGGCGGAGCGCCGCTAAGAAATGCGTGACAGCCTCGACCGTCAGCATCCCCGTCGCCCTGCTCCTCCTGTCGGCGCTCGCCCTTGTCGGGGGAGGCGCCTCCGGCGAGGCACGGGCATCCATTCATGTCTGCCCCGTCGCGGGCGGGGGAACCGTGTTTCAGGATCGCCCCTGCGAGCGCGGAGTGAGCGAATCCGGGACTCGAACGGACGTGCCGGCCCGTTCCCCGGCAGGCGTGCATCGCAGCTGGCTGGCGCGTCCCGCCCACACCGCCGAGCGGGCGCGGTGCGATTCCGAGGGGTGCAGCTGCGGCAAGCTCCTGCGCCCCTTGGACGGCGGCATCGACATCGCCGTCGCGGATGCATTGTATCTCGACGGCGCCTGGCACCGCCATGACGAGAGCGTCGAGGCGGCCAGGAACGGCACGCCGGACGCCCCGGGACGGGAGGCGCTGCGACGCGCCGAACGCGAGGCGACCTGCGACCTGCTGATCGCTCAGCAGATCATTCGCCTGCACGCCGAGCCGACCATGGCATCGCTCCGGCAGCGCGTCCGTGAGGCGGAGGAACGCGGACTGGACGACCCGCTCCTCTGCGACACCGGGGACCCCCGGGCCTGCGAGTCGCTCGACACGATCGAACGCTATCGACGGATGGCCGCGGACCTCGCCGCCTTGCGCACGCCACGGGACGGCGGTGCGGACGAGACAGAGGCGGGATCCCCGCGGTCGGGTCTCGACGATGGACTCACGGCGGATCGATGGTGACCACGAAGGTGTTGCCCCCACCCACCGGTGGATCATCGGCCGAGCCGCCGCCGCCGCCTGCCGCCGCCGCCACCGCACCGATGGCCAGCACGCCGAGCCCGACGTAGAGCCAGCGTCGTCCGTTGCCGCTGCGCACCTCGGGCGCCGGCTGATCGCCGGTGCCCGCGAGCGGACCGGCGCCGCCGTCCATGCGGCGTACCAGCGGACTGAAGGCGTACCCCTTGATGACCCGGTTGCCTGCCTCGTCGCGCGCCTGCAGGTAGTACTCGATCGAGCGCGTGTCGCCGGCTTCGGTCGCCACGCTCGCCGTGAACACCGACGAGGACGCGACGGGACGCATCGGCGTCTCGTCGAAGGATTCCTCCCCGCTGAAACGGTGGAAGAGCAGCACTTCGGCCAGCTCCCGGTCGTCGACGACGGTCGCGCTGAACTCCTGCGCCTCTCCCGGCTCTCCGGAGACGACCGGGTCGTGTTCGATCAGCGGCGGCTCGACGTCGATCTCCGATTGCGCATGGACGACCGGAACCGCAAGCCCGAGAAACGCGCTCGCGGCGAACAGCACGATTCGACCGGTGTCTCCGATCCTTCGCCGCTGCCCGCGGGTCGTCGACCCTGTTCGTCCGTTCCGCATCGAGAGACCCCCTGGTCAGATATTCCCGCTGGTGTTTCGGCCCCGCACCGCAGGGACGGGGTTAGAGTACGCCGCGAGCAGACGAGTTACCACGGAGTTGACAGGATGGGATCTAGGGAATATTCCACTTCCGGGTTACCGCTCGCCCTCCTCCTGGCTCTCGCCCTGCCCCTCGCCGGCTGCGATCCGCTGGCCGACGACGATCGTTCATCCGGGCAAGATGCGCCTGCAGCCCTGGCCCAGCCGTCCTTTCTCGGGCAGTCGCGCATGGTCGACCCCGGGCGGCTGAGCGTCACGGCGGAAGTCAACGACATCCTCACGGTAACCGAACAGCGGGACGGGACCTGGTTCACCAGTTTCACCCTGGCCGACGACAACACGCAACAGAACACGTTGATCGTCACGTGGTTCTATCGCATTCCCGAAAGCCCCGAGCCGATCGTCATCGCGCGCTCCTTGCCGACGACGATCAGCCTGTCCCTCCAGACGCGCGAGATCACGGTGGCGAGCTACGACCGCGACTTCGACTTCGACGGCGACGGCATCGACAACCTCGTCGAGATCGAGAGCGGAACGCCCCCGGGCGTCGCCGGCAACGATCCCGGCTCTGATCCCGGCTCTGATCCCGGCTCGAGCGCTGTATTCGAACCGGGTGACGGCCAGGGAGATTGCAGGCTCACGCGCTTCCCGGACGACTCCGTCGATGCCGACCAGGATGCGACGCGCGACCGGATCGCCTTGCGCGACGAACCCTTCATGAACACGCTGGCCCCGGACCTGGGTGCGGATCGGCACGTGTACTTCGCCACCTTCCTCGTCGAGGTTGCCGGCACGCTGGAGATCGCCCATGAGGCGGGTCTGCCGGTGAACACCAACGCGATCCTGTACGACCGCAGCCCGGATGCCGCCAGCGACGAGGGCACGTCACTGACCAACGTGGCGGCGAACAGCTCGGGAACGTCCGATGGACGGCGCGCGAGCCTCACGGCGACCCTGACGCGACCGGGCCTGTATTGCTACGCCCTGTTCGACGAGGAAGCGGATCCGCTCGCCAGCGGTACGCCGCTGTCCGACGTGTCGATCCGGGTCGAGTTCGCCCCCGGCACCTGACAGAGGACCTCCGTGCCGGACGCCTACCAGCGGATCGGCGACAAGGCATCACCCTCGCGCGAGGTGACGATCTCGCGTTCGCGGTAGGCATCCGACGGAAAGGAGCGGTCGCCGTTGGGCCGCACCATCGATCTGATGGTCAGCGTGGCGGCGATCGCCTTGTCGGCGTTCCTGACCTGAATGTTCCCGATGGAGACCTCGAGTTCCTCGTACTTGTCCATCAGCCGACGGAACAGATCGTTCTCGGCCGCCCCCTCGGTCAGACGTTCCATCGCCGCGGGATCGCGTGAACCGATCGCTCGCTTGAGCGCTTCGAAGCGCTCGACCGCTTCGCCGATCTCCTCGTCGCTGACCGGGCGCCGGGCGCTCGCTTCGCGCGCCTCTGCCACCTCCGCTCGCCGCCTCGCGAGCGCCACTTCCGCGGCCTTGGCCTCGGCCGCGCGGGCCGCTTCACGGGCTTCCGCACGGGCGAGTTCGGCCAGGCGCGCCTCTTCGGCAGCGCGCGCGTCCACCTCCGCCTCGAGACGCGCGACCTCTGCCAGCCGCGCCTGCTCGGCCTCGCGCGCCGCCTCGGCCTCTCGGGCGGCCTGCGCCTCCCGGGCCGCCTCGATCCTCGCCGCTTCGGCCAGCCGGACTTGCTCCGCCTCCCGGGCCCTCTCGGCCACTCGCGCGTCTTCTGCCGCACGCGCCGCTTCCGCCTCGGCGAGTCTCGCGGCCTCCGCCTCGGCCTCCGCTTTGACCTCGGCTTCGGCTTTCGCTTTCGCTTCCGCTTCCGCTTCCGCCTCCGCCAGTCGCGCCTTGCGGGACTCTTCCGCCTCCGCGGCTTCACGGGCCTCCCTGGCGTCGGTCAGTCGCGCCGCCTCCGCTTCCCGCGCCCTCGCCTCGCGCGCTTCCTCGACGCGCGCTTCCTCCGCCTGGCGTGCCGCCTCGGCCTGCCGGGCCCGGGCGGCTTCCGCCCGACGCTCCTGCTCGGCCAGACGCGTCGCCTCGGCAAGACTGCCCTCCTCTGCGGGACGCGACGGATCCGGCGCGACGTCGACCGGCGGCGCATCGGTCGAGCGGTCGAGAGCGGTATCCGGTTCGGTTCGCGCGAGGCTCGCCTCGTCCTTGCCGATCAGCGCGATCAGGCGCGCATCGCCCGACAGGAACCACGCCATGCCCGCCGCCGCCAGGATCGCGACCGCCCAGGTGCCGCCTCGCCGCAGCCGCTGCGCCGACGACGCCGTCGCGAGGCGTTCGGGCGACGTGGCCTCGGTCGGCGTCGGCACGTGCCGCGCCGTCCCCGGACGGGCCGCCGGTGCCTCGGGCGTCGCTACGCCGGGGGCGTCCTCGGCGCGCCTGGCGACGGACAGCGCATGATTCGAAAGAACCGTCGGCGCATCGGCGCTCGCCCGACGGACGGTCGCCGGTCCCCCGCCCTCGCCGCCGAACGAGGTGAGCGGTGCGGCACTGGGCGGCCGGGTGCCCGAAAGCAGGGCGGGAAGCCAGTCGGCCAGCGTCTGCGGCCGGTCCGCCACGCGAAACGACAGAGCCCAGTCGATCGCGCGCAGGAAGGCGTCGTCGTAGCTGCCCTTGCCCACCAGCGTCGCCGGCAGCAGCGGATCACGGCCGCCGTTGAACACGGCCGAGGCGCGACGGGTGCTGTCCACCGGGTCGCTGCCCGAGACCGCGTGATAGAGCACGCCGCCGAGGGCGTAGATGTCGGTCCAGGGGCCCTGCTGGCTGTCTCGCCCGCCGGCGCCGTCGTCGTCGTATTGCTCCAGCGGCGCGTAGCCCGCCGACACCAGCGCCGTGAGATTCTGACGGGTCGCGAGGTTGCTCGCGTTCCGCGCCGACCCGAAGTCGAGCAGCACCGGCGAGCCGTCGGCGCGGACGAGGATGTTCGACGGCTTGACATCGCGGTGAATGAACCCCGAGCGATGGACCTCGGCGAGACCTTCGGCGATGGGCACGACGAAAGCCTTCAGCGCGGCCTCGCCCCGGGCCTGCGGCACCTGGGCGAGATGCTCGCGGAGGTTCGCGCCCTCCTCGAACTCCATGACCATGTAGGCCGTGTTGTTCTCCTGGAAGACCGACATGACCCGAACGATGTTCGGGTGGCGAAAACGGACGAGATTCCGCGCTTCGCTGATGAAGCGCTCGAGCCCGCGATCGTAGGCCTCGCCGTGCTCCTCCGTGACGGGCACCACACGGCTGTCCGTCTCGCGCCTCGCGATGTCGCCGGGCACGTATTCCTTGATCGCGACGTCGTGATCGAGGTTGGTGTCGCGCGCGAGATAGATCACGCCGAACCCGCCCCGCCCGAGGATGCGCTCGATGCGGTACCAGTTCAGCATCTCGCCCGTTTCGAGCGTGCGGTACGGCGTGGAGGATTCCATCGTCGGGCCGGGGTGAGCGGAGGAGTCGGACGGTTCGAAACGATGTTAGCAAAGGTGTCCGTCGATCCACGGTATCGGATCACCGATCGAACGGTTCCATCGTGACTCCATCGACGCCGTTCGTCCCCTTACCCGCGACGATCGTGACCGATGACGACTTCGCCACTTCGCGAGAACGACGATGTCGCGGGAGGGAGGACCGGCGAGGAGGGGTACGCCCCTGTTGCCCGAGGCGGGTCCGCAGCGAGTCTCGCGGCATGAAGCAGAACTCGCGATGAACGATGGCGCGTCGTGCGGCCCGGCGCGCCAGACTGCGTCTACTGGCCACCGCGTGCCGCGACGCCTATCCGGGGTTTGTCCGGGGTTTGTCCGGGGTTTGTCCGGGGTTTGTCCGGGCTTTGTCCGGGGCCTGTCCGGGGCCTGTCCGGGCCTGTCCGGGGCCCGTCCGGGTGCCGTGACGGGGTTCAGGACGGAGCCGATGCCCCGACGATCGCCGTGCGTCGGGTGCTCGAGCGGGCAACGGAACGGACCACCACGCTCCGAAGCCGTCTCTTTCGACCCGGTTTGCTCGCTATCGCGAAAGATTACCGGTCCGTCTGCGTACTCGTGATCGCGAGGGACCCGCCCTTGCCCCTATCCTGAGGCATGGCAGGGCAACGACTGTCGCGCCGACCAGCGTGGCGGGTAGCGCGGCGGGTATTTCGGACTCCGGGATGAGACGATGAGCGAAGAGCCAGACATGATGTCGACGCGGATGATGCTGCTTGCAGGCGCGCTCGCAGGGTTGTCGGGCGTGGGCTGTGACGCACCGTCCGGCAATGCCGGAACCATGAATCAGGTCGTCAACGCCGATGGCACCTCGGGCGTGTCGATGGGGCCGCCGGCGGAGTGGTTGATGACACGCATGGTGAACCTGGACAGCCTGCAGCTCCTGGTCACCCTCGACGATGTTCCGCAAGCCAGCACACGCACGGCGACCGACCGATGGGAAGTCAACTTCGTGCTGCCGGACGACAACAGCCACTCGGTGCGCGCCACCTGGCAGGAGCAGCTGCCGGATCGCACGATGACGCTGGCGGTTTCGCCGCAGATTCCGGTGAGCAACACGCAACCCGAGCGGAACGTCAGGATCTCGGAGTACCTGCACCGCGATTTCGACGAAGACAACGACGCGATCAGCAATCTCGACGAACGACGGCTCGGTCGCGACCCCTTGGTCGCGGACCTCGTGACGCCGGGCACCGACCAGACCGACTGCCGCGCGAACACCGCCTCGATAGCATTCGGCAACTTCTTCGTCGACGTGGACGCGCCCGGATTCGGTGCTCCCCTGGCGGTGGCGTCGAACGCGACGGTGTCCAACCTCGCCTCCGCGACCACCGAGGGCATGCTGGCGGTGTTCGAGTCCTTCTTCGTACTCACGCCGGGCAGGCTCACGGTCTCGCACTTCGGTGGACCGGGGACCACCGGCGCCATCCTGTACGACACCGACGGCAACGGCACGTTCCGCCGGCTCGCGCGCGACAACATCCCGTTGGCGGTCTCGGGCGCGACGTTCGAGAGCCGACGTGCCGTCGTCACCGCCGACGTTCAGCCCGGACTCTACTGCTATCGGCTCGAAAGCACGATGGTCGACGATCCGATCATCGATCCCGCGCTCCAATACGCGTTCACCGCGATTCCCTGACGTCTTTCGTCAAGCCCGCCGCGTCGTCGTGACCGCACGTCAACCCCCTGGGACCACACGGCAGGTCCGGCCCCGATAGCCCGAGGCCGTGAGGGTCGGACAGCCCGGCAGACGTCGCTTCCGTCACTCGGCCACGCCCGACGAGACGATCGGCCTGCGCGCGCTCGCCGCACGCCGGGCGAGCGGCCGTCAGCACCGCAACGACCGGCGGGCCGTGCTCACCGACGCGATGTCGCGCGAGGTCGAACTCAGAATCTCGAGCGCGACACCTCGACCTCCGTGCAGGCCGACGCGGACTGCGCAACGCGTGCGGCTCGCGGGGATTGCGTCACACGGAACGCTGCTACCCTTCGGCTCATGCCGATATTCTCGTTCCGTTCGACGAACCGGGCCCGCGCGGGTCGCCTGTCCCCGCTGATCGCGACGCTGATCCTGCTGTCGACGTCCGCGATCGTCATCGCTCAGGACGCGCGCCGGATCGGCGAGCGCGATGCCGTCGGGCCCGCCCCGGTGGCCGACAGCGTCGAGCCCATCGGCGAGTGGGTCCGACTGACAGACATCATCTGGCGCGAGGAGCAGATCGGCATTCATATCCGCACGGGCTACGCCCGGCCCATCGTCTTTCCGGAACCCGTGCGCCTGGCGGAGCCGGTCACGCTGCCATTTTGCGACATCGAGCTGGAGGCCGATGTGGTGTCGTTCTCCCCACGCCGGCACTTCCTCGCTCAGGTCGTACGGTTCGTCGGCGAGGAAAGCGGGCGAATCTACAGCTTCCGGATCCGGTCCAGCGAAGAAGGCAAGCGCGTGCCCATTCGCATGGTCTTGCCCTGACGGCTCGGCGAGCAGCGGACCGCTCGCCCGGCGATGCACCCGATTGTCCGGCTGCGCGGCTGTGCGGCTGTGCGGCTGTGCGGCTGTGCGGCTGCCGGATGATCAGGCTGCCGGCCCGCCCGACCGCCCCGACGCGCGGAGCGTCAGGCGTCCTTGCGGCGCTTGTGCGTGAGCACGACACCGCGGCTCGGAAACTTCGCGGTGGCCTCCATCGCCCAGCACCCTTCCGCGAAGATGTTCGCGCGCGGCACGCCGGCGAAGAGCAACTCCTCCTTGACACGGTTGGCGCGGCCGAGCGCGAGCGCCTCGTTGCCGTGCGCGACATCGGTCTCGCCGAGCGAACAGCCGACGATCGAAAAGGAATCGCTGCCGGCATCGAAGTCGTCGAGGACGCGGCGGATGCGCGCCTTGTTCCGCGTGCCGAGCTCGAGCGAGTCGTTCGCGAAGGTGAGAATCAGTTCCTCGACGTCACCGTAGTCGCCGAACACGCTATCGAAGTTCGAGCCGCCGAGCTCGAGGAGGTTCCGGGGCAAGTCCCGGGGCCGTGCCGGTCGGGGCATCGAAGTCGGGGCCAGACCGGACCAGACGGGCTTGCCGCTCGTCGCGTCGATTGCCAGCGGGGCGGGCAGCGGGGCGGGCAGCGGGGCGGCAAGCGAAGCCGCAAGCGGGGCGGCATGTCCCGCCCGGTCGGCCTCCGCCACCAGATCGGCCGGCTGACGGCGCGGCGCGGGCGCCGGCACCGCGGCCGGCTCGTCGCCGCCGAGCGGACGGTCCATGCGTATACCGCTCGCGTCGGCACCACGCACGAACAGGGAACCTGCCGACGTCAGCCCTCCGGTGGCATCGGTGCGGTAACTGCGTCGCATCTGCACGCCGCCGACCGACAGGGTGTGAACGGTCGCCCCCGGCGCCTCATCGTCCTGCACAACGTGCCGAACGTGCTCCGCCGCAGCGCCATCATCGACGACCCTGACGGCATAGCCTCGAGCACGCATGCGCCGCTCGAGCGCCGCCACCAGCGGATCGGCATCTATCGATCGACGAGTGAAGCGAACGGTCGCCTCGTCCGGCGCGTAGCCGTCGAGCTGGGCCAGCGCGTGCAGGAAATCGGCAGCGATTCCGTCGTCCGCGCTGCGGGACGCCGACCGCCGCTCCGTTCCCCTTCCCGGCGCCGGCGATCGCTCGCCCCGGCCGCCCGACAGCGCGGGCTGCGGCACGCCGTCCACCACCTGGCGATGCGGCACGGATCCGTCGCGGCCGAGTGCCGAACAGCCGGTACCCGCTACGGCCAGCACGCTGCCGATCAACCATCGTGTCGTGGGTCGCATGGCGGGCTCTCTCTCGATCGGGATGGGGGCCGCACCATCTTCGACGCAGTCCGCCTGCCGTGCCACGGGAATATGCCCCTTGTCAGGCGAGACCGTCCCTGTGTGGCACCCCGTCGACGTCAGCGCCCGGCGGCGATGATCGTCTCGAGCCGCTCGCGCTCGATCGGCCCGGTGTGGACGCCGATGAAGTCGCCGTTCGGGGCGTAGAGCAGGTAGGACGGCGTCGCCCGGAAAGGCTGGCCCGTCAAGCCTTCGAATTGTCCGTGGAAGACGTCGTCGAAGGCCACGAGCGTCGGATAGGCGGCGGCGTGTCGCTCGACCAGCTGCTCGATCTCGACCTGCGCGGCCGGCCCGTCCAGCGCGATGCCGATCACGCGCGCATCACGACCGACATGGGCGTCATGGAACTCGCCGATCATCGGCTTCTGGGCTTCGCAGGGGATGCAGTCGGTGCTCCAGAGCATGACCAGCGTCCACTCGCCGGCGCCGACGTGCTGATTCAGATTCGTGCGCTCGGCATCCAGATGCTGCAGCTCGAACGCCGCGGCGCTGGACGGGAGGGTGCACGCGAGAGCCAGCAGGCAGGCGACGGCGCCGAACAGCCCCCGCACGTTGCCCGGACGCGAGACCGCCGCGCCGCGAGCGTCATCAAGGACGTGCATCAGTGGGTCATCCCGTAGAGCACGTAGTTCACTCCGAGGCGGTAGGCCGTCGCCGTGTAGTGCGCGCTGTACTCCTCCATGTCCGCATGCTCCCAGGCGTCGCCGAGGTCCATGTTCCAGTTGACGATGGTCATGACCCGACCGTCGTCGTCGAGCACTCCGCGCCAGCGCGGAACCTGACGGCTCGCGTTGCTCTCGCGCACCGCGGAGGACTTCATGATCGGCAGCTCCCAGGTTTCGCCGGGATTCAGGCACAGCGCCCGCAGCCCCGGAATCTGGATGAACTCCTCGATCGCGAAATGCACGTTGAAGATCTCGTGCTGGGGCGGAATGTCGACGATCTCGCGATCGGGGAAGACCTGCCCCATCCACTTCTCGAACTCCTCGTACTGGTAGCTCCCGTGAAAGTCGTCGACGAGCAGGAATCCGCCGCGCAAGAGGTACTCGCGCAGGGTGTCGGCCTCCGGCTGGCTGAAGGAGGCGAAGCCCGCCTCGACCACGTAGAGTAGCGGGAAGTCGAACACGCGATCGTCGAGCAGCGAGATCGACTGACTGTCCTCACTGGTGTCGAGCAGCGTAAGGCGCTTCATGGCCGCGATGAAATGAGGCTCGGACTCCGAGCAGTCAGCCTGCCAATGGGGGTAGCCGATGCGGTCGCCGAGATTGTCGATCGCTTCCTGGTTGTCGGCGAAGATCAGGCGCGAGAACGTGAACTCGCCACTGGGCGGACCCGTGAGCGCCGACGGGCAATCGGGCCGCTGCGGGGTCGTGCAGATCGCGAGTTCCGCGCTCGCGATGCCGGGCACCGTGCCGAGCGTCAATGCCATGGCGCCGAACAGCGCGGCACGTATCGGCTCGCGGCAGACGGTCTTGCCCGCAGGACGTGACATCAGACTCGACAAGGTTCCTGTCCACTCTCGCGTTCGGGGGAGTCCGGCATCCGTGCCAGACGCTTGATGGACCCGAACGCGACGCCCGGGTTCCCTGCATCGTTCCAGTCGCGCTCCGGCCCGTCAAGCGGCCTGCACGACATGCGCCGACCCCTCGTGTTTCGGCAGCCTGGCGCGGGAGCGTGAGGTCGAATTCGGGACGCCGGTCTCGTGGGCCCGCCCGACGCGGTGCTCCAAACGTCCGAAAGGGATAGGCTACGGCAACTTTTCCTGCGGTACGGAGCCACCGAATGAAGCGTCGATTGGTGGGGTTGGCACTGCTCGCCCTGCTCGCCGAAGGTTGCGAACTCGCGCCCGACACCGACACCGCCTTGGGCCCGGCCGTGGCCATCCCCCCGGCGATACTCGCCTCCCGCGCGGTCGACCGCAATCGGCTGGCCGTGGAGCTGAGCGTGGACGGTGCGCCGGTCCCCACCTTCGCCGGCCGCGATGGCCAGCGCTACGCCGAGCTTTCCCTGACCGATGACACCACGCTTCGCGCGGTCAAGGCGACCTGGCAATACGACATGGGCGACGGCACCTACATCACGTTGGCCGTGTCGGACACGATGGCGGTGGGCCTCGACGCACCGGGCAGCCTCGTCATAGACAGCTACGACTCCGAGCGCTTCGACGCCGACTTCGACGGCGCGAGCAATCTCGCCGAGATCGACGCCGACCGGGACCCGCGTTTCGGCGGAGACGCCGCCCCACTGCCCGTGGTCGGTGCCGACCAGGGTGACTGCCGCACGATAGGTCGGGACGAGATTCCGCTGACTCCGCCCCTGCCCCCGGCGAGTCGACCGCCGACCGTGTTCACCTTCGACGGCCCGCTGGACGACATCCTTCTCATCGAGCCGGAACCGATCGGCGGCAACGCCTTCCACGCGGTCCTGTCGGTCGTGACATACGGCAACTTCTCCGTCGAGCACGTCGGAGGTCTGCCGCTCGACACCGACTACATCCTCTACGAGCGCAACGACCCGAGGGCAGAAAGCCGCGGCGAGAAGGCCTTCGACGCGAAGAGCGACAGCACGCAGCGTCCGCTCGACGGCCTGCGTGCGCGCGTGCCGGAGCGACCGACGACCTCCTCGCCGCTCGCACCCGGCGTCTATTGCTACGCGCTGTTCGCGCGCCCGGCCGACGGGTCCGACGAGTACCCGCCGCTCCTCGATGCCACCCTGCGCCTGCGGTTCGAACCCCGCGACGAGGCGTCGTGACACCCGCCCCTCCGCACCGGTCGTCTCGGCGCCGCTCCGTGGGCGATCGGCGCGTGCCGCGCGTACGCTGATCAGGGTCGCGCGTCACCGACCGGCCGACCATCGGCTACCAGCGGATCGGTACCGAACTCGAGTTCGGCGAGGTTGGGTCGTCCGTCCCCGTCCAGATCGTGTGGCGATACCCCCCAGGCGTCGATCACCAGGTCCTCGAGCGCCGAGCCGCGGCTGACGGGCACTCGGGCCGAATTGAGGATCCGCAGTCGCACCCCGCTCACCTCGGTGTACCAGAGGACCTGATAGTCGTACGTGTCGCCATCATCGATCGCGAACCCGCCTCGCCACGTGTCGCCGTCGCGGGTGAACGCGAGCGGCATCCCGTCGAGCGTGGCCTCGATGATCAGGTCCTCCGGCGCGACCACGCCCCGCGCCGGGCCCGGCACCTCCAGTTCAAGTGCAAAGGCGCGCGCGGTCGTGCTCGGTGCCTGCGGGTCCGAGCCCGCACGGATCTCCGCCAGGTTGTCGATGCCGTCCGCGTCCTCGTCGAATTCGAACGTGCGGTACTCACCGACCGCGATCGTCGTGACGGGAGACTCGGCGGCGACCGAGCGTGCCTGCGACTCGGCAACCGGAATCACCCCGCCGTCGCTCAGCGTGTACTGCCACCTGACGACGAGTTCGACCGACTCGCCATCCGCCAGCGGGAACTCCGCCGTCCAGCCCGCATCCTGCCGCCTGACCGGCCACTCGACGTCGTCGAGCAGCAGCACCGGCGTCAGCCGTTCCGCGTCGATCGCCCGGAACGTTCCGGCCAGGACGCCGGGCGCGCCGATGAGGGCGCCACCCTCCCCGTTCGCGGCACGAAGCTCCACGCCCGATTCGACAGGGCTTGTCGCCTCGCAGCCGTACCCCAGCGCGGCGGACAGCGCGAGGACGGACACCATCGGGCCCCTTTCATTCTTCACCGGCATTCTCCTTGCCCCGCGTCGGCACTCGGCCCGTGTCCGTCTCGCTCGCCGAGCGGCCTTGCCATCCCGGCTCACGGACAGCCGCGCTCGACGTGGACGGGACCGCGAACAAGTTTGCCCGACTTCAGCGACCTGCGACGGATGCTCGACCGGGAATGGGGCATGGGTCGGACGAACACCGGACGAGCGGTGGCAGGCCGCCGCCGCCGACCGCTTGCGCGAACCGCGAGGCGCGTCCATCCGGGATGGCGTCAGACGTGGCGGTTGACCACGTTCTCGAGACGCTCCTGCCGGCCGGAGCGCGGCTGCGGCGTGATGGATTCCTGCTCGACCCGCTCGGCGATCGCGTCCAGCCCCAGCTTGCCGGAGAGCAGTTCCCTGCCGCGAACACTGTCCCAACCGGCGTAGCGCTCAGCCAGCGGCCCGTCGAGGGCGGCAGCCTCGTGCATGGCGGCGGCCGCCTTCAGGCCGCGCGCGCAGACGTCCATGCCGCCCACGTGAGCAGCGAGCAGATCCACCGGATCCAGCGACTGGCGACGGAGCTTCGCGTCGAAGTTGGTGCCGCCGCGGGTGAAGCCGCCGGCGCGCAGCACTTCCAGGTAGGCGAGTGCCGACTCCGGTGCGTTGTTCGGGAACTGGTCGGTGTCCCAGCCCGACTGGTAGTCGTTCCGGTTCATGTCGATCGAGCCGAAGATGCCGAGCGTGCGGGCCAGGGCCAGCTCGTGCTCGAAGGAGTGCCCGGCGAGGATCGCGTGACCCTGCTCGATGTTGACCTGGATCTCGTTCTCGAGCCCGGCGCGCTTCAACAGACCGTAGACGGTGGCGACGTCGTAGTCGTACTGGTGCTTCATCGGCTCCTGCGGCTTCGGCTCGATCAGGATCGCGCCCTCGAATCCGATCTTGTGCTTGTACTCGACGACGAGGTCGAGGAAGCGCCCGAGCTGGTCGAGTTCACGCGGAAGGTCGGTGTTGAGCAGCGTCTCGTAGCCTTCCCGCCCGCCCCAGAGCACATAGTTCTCGCCGCCGAGCCGATGGGTCGCGTCCATGCACGTCTTGACCGTCGCGGCCGAGAACGCGAACACGTCCGGGTCCGGATTGGTCGCCGCACCGGACATGAAGCGCCGATGACTGAAGAGGTTCGCCGTGCCCCACAGGAGCCTCACGCCGGTCTCGTCCATCTTCTTCTCGAAGATGTCGACGATCGCGTTCAGGCGCCGGGTGTTCTCGGCAAAGGTCTCGCCTTCAGGGCGCACGTCCGCGTCGTGAAAGCAGAAGAACGGCACGCCGAGGGCCACGAACATCTCGAACGCCACGTCGGCCTTCAGCGCGGCGTCCTCCATGCTGTCCCCGAACCAGGGCCGCTCGAAGGTCTGCCCGCCGAAGGGATCGCTGCCCGGCCAGGCGAAGCTGTGCCAGTAGGCGGCGGCGAAGCGGAGATGGTCCTCGAGCCGCTTGCCGAGCACCCGCTCGTCCGGGTCGTAGTGGCGGAAGCCGAGGGCGCCGTCCGGCCCGACACCGTCGCCGTCCGGCCCGATGAAGGGAATGCGCTCGATGTCTCCGAAGAATCCTGTGCTCATGTGTTCGATCTCGTCGATGGTCCGGAGCGGCACTTGCCGCTCGCTGTCGAAAACCGTGTCCGGCAACGCCTGCCCGTCGGCGCACGATCCGGCGCACGATGCCCGGTGGTCGTGCGACGCCGGCCGGCCGCTCAGATCGCGGCCAGTGCCTCGTCGGACACCGCACCCGGTCCGGCCGTCGCACCGGCCGGACACTTGCCCAGAATGATCATGCCGAGCACCTCGTCGCGGCTGACTGCCGAGACGGGGGCATGGCCGACCATCTGTCCGTTCTTCATGACCGCCACGCGATCGGCGAGATCGAAGACATCCTCGATGTCGTGGCTGATCAGGAAGATGCTGATGCCGTCCGCCTTCAACTGCTTGATCAGCTCGCCCACCTGTGCGGTCTCCTGCGGGCCGAGGGCCGCGGTCGGCTCGTCCATGATCAGGATGCGCGCGTCGAAGAGGATCGCGCGGGCGATCGCGACGGACTGACGCTGACCACCCGACAGGCGCGAGACCGGCTCCTTGAATCGCTGGAAGCGCGGATTCAGACGCCCCATGACCTCGCGCGCACGCGCCTCCATCGCCACGTCGTCGAGCGTACCCCAGCGCGTGCGTAGCTCGCGACCGAGGTAGAGGTTCGCCGCGCAGTCGACGTTGTCGGCCAGCGCGAGCGTCTGGTAGATCGTTTCGATGCCGAGCGCCTTCGCATCTCGCGGATTCTGGATGTCCGCCACCTTGCCGCGCACCTTGATCGTGCCTTCGTCCCGCCGGTAGGCGCCCGACAGGATCTTGATGAACGTCGACTTGCCGGCGCCGTTGTGGCCGAGCAGTGCGACGACCTCGCCGCGATGCAGATCGAGCGACGCGTGATCGACCGCGTGAATGCCCCCGAAGGAGATCGACACGTCCTCCATCTCGATGACCTTGTCCGGCGGCCCGTCCGTTGCGTTCTCGCTCATGACTGCCGTCTCCGATAGAGTCCGTCGAGCCAGACGGCCATGACCAGCACGGCACCGACGACGATGTTCTGGAACGGCGCGTCGATGCCCATCAGCACCATGCCGGACTGCAGGGACTGCATGACCAGCGCTCCGATCATCGCGCCCATGATCGTCCCGATACCGCCGCCGAGCGAGGTGCCGCCGATGACGGCCGCCGCGATGACGAGCAGCTCGTCGAGCGTGCCCTGCGCATTGGTCGATGCGTTCAGGCGGGCGGTGGAGATCGCACCCGCGATCGCGCAGAGCATGCCCATCACGATGAAGATCTTCATCGTCACCCAGCGCGTGTTGATGCCGGCGAGTTCCGCCGCCTCGGGGTTCCCGCCCATCGCGAACACGTAGCGTCCGAAGCGGGTCCGCGTCGCGACGAAGGTCATGACGATGCCGACGGCGATCGCCATCAGGACCGGAACGGCGATCCCGTGGGCGATGAACAGCGTCTCGCCCTCCGGCACGACGATGCCGTTCGCGGCGACGTGCCGGCGCACGATGCCCTTGGGCCAGGGGTAGCGGTTGGCGACGGCGACGGCGCCGAGCACGAGCGCGCAACCGGCGGCGGCGAGCGTCAGTTCGGCCCACACCGGGCGCAGCGGAAAGGAGAAGCGCATGCGATCGCGGCGCTGGGAGACGATCATCGCGACGATCGCGACGCAGGCGACGGCGCCGACCACCCAGCTCCACGTCGCCCCGATCGCGCCGTAGGGGCCGCCGCCCATGAGGCGGAAGGTGGTATCCATCGGCGCGACGGTCTGGCCGGAGGTCACCCACCATGCCGCGCCGCGCCACACGAGCAGCCCACCGAGCGTGACGATGAAGGCGGGCACGCCGAGGAAGGCGATGACGTAGCCGTGCATCGCGCCGATCAGCCCGCCGAGGACGATCCCGACGGCGAGCGCGATCGCCCAGGTGGCGCCGTTGCCGGCGCCGATCAGCTCCGGCAGCAGGTTGGCCTGGGTGACACCCATGACCATGGCGACGAAACCGAGGATCGAGCCGACCGAGAGATCGATGTGGCGCGTGACGATGATCAGCACCATGCCGGTCGACATGACCGCGACCGACGCGGTCTGGACCGAGAGGTTCCAGAGGTTCCGCGGGGTGAGGAAACGCCCGTCGGAAAACAGGTGAAACACGATCCAGATCAGCAGCAACGCCCCGAGCATGCCGAGCATGCGGGTGTCGATCTCGGTGGCGCGGAAGAAGCGCTGCAGCACGCTGCCGTCGCTGGCGCGGGCGAACTGTCCACTGCCGGCGGCGCCGTCGGCGGGTGGCGTGGCGGGATCTGCCATGTGAGCGGCGTTCCGGTCGGGTCCGGACACCCGCGGTCGGGGCCGGAGGGGTGAAGGGGCGAGGGAGCCGCTCGCGCGGCCCCCTCGCGTTCGATCAGCCGCAGGCGGCGACCGTGTCCGCCGCGCCTTCGCAGACGGCGTCCTTCTCGATCCAGCCGGCGTCGATGACGACATCGAGGTTGTCTGCCGTGATCGGCACCGGTGCCAGGAACACCGAGTTCATCTCGACGCCGTTCGGTCCGCCGTCGAACATCGTGACGCCGGGCATCTCCCCCATCGACGCGCCGTCGGCCAGCGCCGCGGCGATCTCCGCGGCGGCCTTGCCCAGCTCGCGCGCGTCCTTCCAGACCGACACGGTCTGCGTGCCGCGAGCCACGCGGTTCAGCGCGGCATGGTCACCGTCCTGACCGGAGACCGGTACCGAACCGTCGAGACCCTGACTGGACAGCGCGGCGACGACGCCGCCGGCGGTGCCGTCGTTCGACGCGACGACCGCGTCGATCGCGTTGTCGTTGGCGGTGAGGATCTGTTCCATGTTGCGCTGGGCGTTCTCGGGCTTCCAGCCGTCCGTGTAGGCCTCGCCGACGTTCTTGATCGCCCCGGAATCCATCGCCTCCTGCAGGACCTCCATCTGGCCGGAGAACAGGAAGTCCGCGTTCGGATCGGCCGACGATCCCTTGATGAACGCATAGTTGCCCTCGGGCATGGCCTCCAGCACGGCACGCGCCTGCATGCGACCGACTTCCTTGTTGTCGAAGGTGATGTAGAACGCGTCGGCGTTCTCGATCAGGCGGTCGTAGCCGACGACCGGAATGCCTTCGGCGGAGGCGTTGTCGATCGCCGGCCCGATGGCGGCCGAGTCCTGTGCGAGGACGATCAGCGCGTCGGCGCCCTGGCTGATCAGCGCTTCGACATCGGTCAGCTGCTTGGTGGCGGACGCCTGTGCGTCGGCCGAGATGTAGGTGTCGCCGGCCGCCTCGATGGCCGCCTTCATGGCCGCCTCGTCGGTCTTCCAGCGCTCTTCCTGGAAGTTCGACCAGCTGACGCCGATGGTCTTGCCCTCCGCGAGAACGTTGCCCGCGAACAGTGCGGTGGCCGTGAGGCCCACCAGCAGTGCAGTCGTCTTCTTCATGCTCACTCCCGAAAGATGATGTCGTGCGGTCGTTGCCGCACCCGGTCGATCGAGCCGCTATTTATTCACGGCTTGGAAAAATGATGACGCCCGCGGGAAAACGTGTCAAGTTGTTTTTCCGACAGCGCACGTTCGACGTGAGCGAACCGATCGAATGAGCTCCTCCCCCATCATGCGCAGCGACGATCTGCGCACCGAGAATCGCTACCGGCTGCTGCGCGCCCTGCGCGGCGACGGTGCGCTGACGAGAGCGGTGCTCGGAGAACGCACCTCGCTCAGTCAGGCCGCGCTATCGACCCTGATCGCGCAGCTCGGCGGCGAGGGCGTGCTCGAGAGCGACGACGGACGGCGCGATGCCGACGCGGACCGGCGCGGTGCGGGCAGCCGGGATGCGACCGCGCCGGCCGCGCGGCGGGGACGACCGCAGACCCGTGTCTCGCTGGCGGGCGGCGCGTTTCACGTGCTGACCGTCTCGCTGCAGATCGACCGGCTGCGCATGGCGCTGGTCGACTACGCCGGGGCAGAGATCGAGGTCCGCGAACGGCGTCTGGACACCCGGGGGCTCGACGAACGCACCCTGATCCGAACCATCGGCGACAGCGTCGTTCGCCTGGCACGGCGCGCCCCGGACGGCCGGGTCGAGCACATCGGCGTCTCCTTCCAGGGCCGCACCTGCAATGCGTCGGGGGACCTGCGCTGGTCGCCGATACTCGGCACGCAAGACGTCCCGCTCGGGCGTCGACTGGCCGAACGGCTCGGCGTACCGACGAACGTGAGCAACGACTGCATGCTGATCGCGCGCGCGCTGCGACAGCAGCACGCCGATACCCTCGGCGAGAACTTCGCGACCGTCCTGTTCAGCCACGGCGTCGGACTCGGCCTGACGCTCGACGGCAGACCCTTCACCGGCATCCGCTCCTCGGCGCTCGAGTTCGGCCACCTGACGTTCGAGCGGGGCGGCGCGCTGTGCCGTTGTGGACGACGGGGATGCATCGAGGCCTACTCGTCGGACTACGGCATCGCACGGCTCTCCGGCGACGGTCCGATGGACAGCGAACCGCCCGGGCGACTCGCGCCCGGCACCCTGCGCGCGCTGGTCGACGCCGCGCGCGCCGGCTGTCGCGCCGAGACCCAGGCCTTCGCGATCGCCGGTGCGGCGGTCGGCGAAGGCCTGGCCGACCTGTTCACGTTGCTCGACACGATGCCCGTCGCGCTCGTCGGACGTGGCGAGGACGCGCTCGGTCTGATGATCGACGCCGTGCACGGCGCGATCGAGGCGGCCGGGCACACCTCGAACCCGCCGATCGTGGGCTTCGCCGACGACGATCCGCTGTTGCACGCCGGACTCGCCCTCGACACGCTCGACGCCTTCGACCGACGCGTGGCGAGTCGCGCCCGCTCTGCCGTGCCCGACGCCCCCGGGGTGGCGGGCAAGACCCGGATCGACCGAGCCTGATCGCCATGCCCACTCGCACGACCACCGCCACCGCATCGCCGCCAGGCGCGGCCACCGTCGCCGTCGCCATCGCCTGTCTTGTCGCCGGCGGACCCGCCATCGCCGAGTCGACTCCGCCCTGGAGCGAGCGGGCGATCGGGGCCCACGTCGCGCTGGATCCCCTGCTGGAGCGCGCCGCGCCCGACGGGACGCTCGCCGCGGACGACCTCGCGACCCTGCTCCGCGCGGGCGAATCGCTCTTCGATGCGCGCTTCACCAGCGAGGACGGTGTGGGTCGCCCGCTCGCCACGCAAGCGATCCTGCCGACCAAGCGCCGTCGCGAGGCCCGTACCCGGTTCTCCCGGACCGCGGGGCTCGATGCCAACGCCTGTAGCGGTTGCCACGTCGACCCTCTCATGGGCGGGGCCGGTGATTTCTCGGCGAACGTGTTCGTCGCCGAAGGTTTCAGCCAGGCGGATTTCGACACCACGGATCCGCAGTTCTCGAACGAGCGGAACACGAACCACCTGTTCGGGGCGGGACTCGTCGAGCTGCTCGCGCGGGAGATGACCGCGGAGCTGAAACGCCTGCGGAACGAAGCCCTCCGAACGGCCCGCCACGATCGTTCCACCGTCGTCGTGCCGCTCGAAAGCAAGGGCGTCACGTTCGGCACGCTGAGCGTGTACCCGGACGGTCGCGTCGACACGCGAGCGGTCGATGGCGTCGATGTGGACCTGGTCATCCGACCGTTCGGCCACAAGGGGGTCATGACGTCGCTGCGGCAATTCACCGTCAACGCCCTGAACCACCATCACGGCATGCAGGCCGAGGAGCGTTTCGGGGCGCGGTGGACCGGCGAGTCGGATCATGACGGCGACGGACATGTCGGGGAAATCACCGCCGGCGACGTCTCGGCGCTGGTGGCGTGGCAGGCGACCCTTCCCCCGCCCGTGCAGGACGACGACGTCGGGGTCGCCTGGACGGCTGCCGCCAGCCGGGGCCGCGAACGACTCGATGCGCTGGGCTGCGTGGCGTGTCATCGCGCCGCGCTGCCGCTCGACAGCACGGTCTTCGCCGACCCCGGACCGCTCGACGCCGCCGGCACCCTGCGCAGCGGCGAAGGGACGGATCTGCACTACGACCTGGCGCGGGACCCGCGCATCGCGGCGCTGCCCCGCGACGCCCGCGGTCGGGCGCTGGTCCCGCTGTTCGGTGATCTGAAGCGTCACGCGATCGCGGACACGCAGGTCGCCGCCCTCGGCAACGAGCGGCTGTCGCAGCGCTTCGTCGCTCGTAACGTATTCATGACCACCGAGCTGTGGGGCGTCGGCTCGACCGCTCCCTACGGCCACCGCGGCGACTTCACGACACTTGCCGGCGTGATCGCCGCGCACGGCGGTGCGGCGCGGGCCTCGCGCGATGCCTGGCTCGCGCTGGATACCGACGCGCAAGGCGACGTCATCGCCTTCCTGAAGACCCTCGTCATCGCGCCGTGACGCCTCGGTACCCACCCGTCATCGCGGCCGTCGCCCTGGCGACGGCGGCGTTCGGGACGGACGGCAGAGTCTCCGCCGACGAACGCACCGTCCGCGGCGACTTCCCGGGCGACGTGCCTCGCTTCGTCGAGGAGGCGAAGGCGGCTGGCGTGGTGCATCGCTACGATGGCCCCTGGGAGCACTTCGTCGGCGGTGGCGTCGCGGTCCTCGACTGCGATGGCGATCGCGCCCCTGACCTGTACGTGGCCGGTGGCAGCGAGCCCGCGGCGCTGTTCGCGAACCGCAGCGCACCGGGCGGCGCGCTGCGCTTCGAGCGACGCCCGAGCGACACGACCGATCTCGACGGCGTGACCGGCGCCTACCCCCTCGACATCGACGACGACGGTCACACCGATCTCGTCGTGCTGCGGGTCGGCGCCAACCGACTGCTCAAGGGTGGCCCCGACTGCACCTTCATGCCCGCCGACGCCCTCTGGGGCTTCGATGGCGGGCGCGCCTGGACCACGGCCTTCGCCGCAAGCTTCGAACCCGGCGCCCGCTTCCCGACGCTCGCCTTCGGCAACTACGTCGATCGCACCGCGCCCGGTTCGCCCTGGGGCACCTGCGACGACAACGTGCTGCACCGGCCGGTCATGGCCGCTTCGCCCGGCGACGCTGCGGTTCCCGACTACGGCGACGCCCACGCCCTCACGCCCGGACACTGCGCGCTGTCGGTGCTGTTCACGGACTGGAACCGCTCGGGCGCGGACGCCTTGCGCGTGACCAACGACCGCCACTACCACCGCGGCGGCGAGGAGCAGCTCTGGCGGCTCGACGCGGGCCACTACCCCCGGCTCTACGGGCGCGCCGACGGCTGGGCACCGCTCGTGATCTGGGGCATGGGCATCGCCGAGGGCGATCTCGACGCCGACGGCTACCCGGAGTACGCGCTGACCTCCATGGGCGACACCAAGCTGCAGACGCTCGACCTCGCCGAAGCGATCGAGGAAGGTCGACCGGCCTACGACGACGTCGCCGGGGAACGGGGAGCGACAGCGCATCGCCCGTACACCGGCGACGACAGCAAGCCCTCGACCGGCTGGCACGCGGAGTTCGACGACGTCAACAACGACGCCCGGCTGGACCTGTTCATCGCCAAGGGCAACGTGGAGGACATGGGCGACTTCGCGGCCGTCGATCCGGACAACCTGCTGCTGGGCACCGCCGACGGTCGCTTCGTCGAACAGGGACTGGCCAGCGGACTCGCACGCGCCACGCGCGGACGCGGGGCGGCCGTCGTCGACCTGAACACCGACGGCCGACTCGACGTCGTGGTGGTCAATCGCGGCGCCCCGCTCTCGCTGTTCCGTCAGGAGAACACGCGCCCGGGCGGCAACTGGCTGTCGGTCGAACTGCGTCAGCCGCCCCCGAATCGCGCCGCGATCGGCGCACGACTCTCGGTGCGCACGGGCAATGTCATGCAGACCCGTCGGGTGCAGGTCGGCGGTGGGCACGCCTCCGGCGCCGTCGGCTTCGTGCACGTCGGGCTCGGCGTCGCCGAACGCGCCACGCTCCGGGTACAGTGGCCGGACGGCGAGTGGAGCGCGCCGTACCGTCTGTTCGCCGATCACCATGTCGTCGTCACGCGCGGCGAGGCACACGTCGAGCAGTGGTTTCCCGCGGACTTCACGCGCCGCCGATAGAGGAGCATCACCACCCATGTATCTCGGGATCGATCTCGGTACCTCCGGCGTGAAGAGCGTGCTGATGGATGACGGCGGAACGATCGTGGCGAGCGCGACCGCGCCCCTGACCGTCGAACGGCCGCATGACGGCTGGTCGGAGCAGGACCCGGCGAGCTGGACGCGAGCCGTCGAGGCGACCTTCGCCGAACTGGCGACGTCGGCGAAGGCGGCGATGGGCGCGGTGCGCGGCATCGGACTGTCCGGTCACATGCACGGCGCGACGCTGATCGGCGCCGACGACATGCCCCTCCGCCCCTGCCTGCTCTGGAACGACACCCGTGCGCAGGCCGAGGCGGCCGTCCTCGACACGGCGAGGAGCCGCGAGCTCTGCGGAAACATCCTCTTCCCCGGCTTCACGGCACCGAAGACGGCCTGGGTCAAGGCGCAGGAGCCTGCGGTGTTCGACCGTGTCGCGAAGATCCTGCTGCCGAAGGACTACACGCGGCTCTGGCTGACCGGCGAGCACGTGTCGGAGATGTCCGACGCCTCCGGTACCGGCTGGCTCGACGTCGGCCGACGGGACTGGTCCGACGAGTTGCTCGGCGCGGGCGGGCTCACGCGCGAGCACATGCCGCGTCTGGTCGAGGGCACGGCCGTCTCCGGCACCCTGCGCGACGACATCGCGACGCGTCACGGCCTGCCGCGGGGCATCGTGGTCGCGGGTGGCGCCGGTGACAACGCCGCCTCCGCCTGCGGCATGGGTACCGTCGCCGCCGGCACCGCCTTCCTCTCGCTCGGCACGTCGGGCGTGCTCTTCGCGGCGAACGAGGCCTACCGCCCGAACGCCGAGAGCGCGGTCCACGCCTTCTGCCACGCCCTGCCCGACACCTGGCACCAGATGGGCGTCATCCTGGCCGCCACCGATTCCCTCAACTGGCTGGCGACGCTGCTCGGCAAGACCCCGGCCGCGCTGACGGCCCCGCTCGAGGGGCAGGCGCCCGAACCGGTCGACGTGCTGTTCCTCCCCTACCTCGGCGGCGAGCGAACGCCGATCAACGACGCCGCTGCCCGCGGCGCCTTCATCGGGCTCGGCCACGCCGACGATGCGGAGAGGATGGTGCGCGCGGTGTTGCAGGGCGTGGCGTTCGCCTTTCGCGACAGCCGCAACGCGCTCGCGATCGCCGGGACAGCGCTCGATCGAGCCACCGCGGTCGGCGGCGGCTCGCAGTCCGCTCACTGGTTGCAACTGACGGCCGACGCGCTCGATCTGCCGCTCGACGTCAGCGCGGGCGCCGACGTGGGCGCGAGTCTCGGTGCGGCGCGTCTCGGCATGATCGCCGCGGAAGGCGCAGACCCCGTGGCAGTCTGCGCACCGCCTGCGGTCGAGCGGACCGTCGAGCCTGACGGGGCACACCGCGCCGCCTGGGATGAACTGCACGGGCGCTACGGGCGACTCTATCGCGCGCTGCGCGAGGCGAGAGAGGGCTCGGCATGAGCACGACAGGCAAGCCGCCCGAGTCCGGCACGGCAGCGACGGCCGCGCACACCGACGAGGACCGCGCCGCCCACGCCCGTCACGACGCGCGCATGAAGAAGGTGCAGGCGGCGCGCGAGCGCATGCAGGCGAAGAAGACGCTCGAGCGCGGCCTGCTGATCGTGCACACCGGCAACGGCAAGGGGAAGTCCTCGTCCGCCTTCGGCATGGCGATCCGCAGCCTCGGCTGGGGCATGAAGGTCGCGATCGTGCAGTACGTGAAGGGAAGCTGGGAGACCGGCGAGAAGAATTTCTTCCAGGCGAACCCCGAGCTCCTGACCTTCGAGGTGATGGGCGAAGGGTTCACCTGGGACACGCAGGACCGGGCGCGCGACATCGAGATGGCGCGTGCGGCCTGGGAGCGCTCGAAGGCGCTGCTGCTCGACGACGAGCACGACTTCGTCATCCTCGACGAGCTGAACATCGTGCTGCGACAGAAGACCTTGCCGGCGGAGGAGATCGTGGGCTTCCTCGCCGCGCTTCCCCACACGAAGCACGTCTGCGTGACCGGTCGAAACGCGCTTCCGGCACTCATCGAGGCGGCGGACCTCGTCACCGAGTTCGAGGAAGTGAAGCACCCGTTCAAGGCCGGCTTCAAGGCGCAGAAGGGCGTGGAGTACTGAGCCCGGTGTCATCCGCCGCGTCGCCGCCCGCCTCGCGCGCGGCGGCCGTGATGCTTCAGGGGACCGGCTCCGACGTCGGCAAGTCCGTGCTGGTCGCGGGACTCTGTCGCCTGTTCGCGAACCGCGGTCTTCGCGTGCGACCGTTCAAGGCGCAGAACATGTCGAACAACGCCGCCGTCACGAGCGACGGCGGCGAGATCGGTCGGGCTCAGGCGCTGCAGGCGCTGGCCTGCAGGGTGCCGGCGCGCACCGACATGAACCCCGTCCTGATCAAGCCCGAATCGGATACCGGCGCGCAGCTGGTCGTGCACGGCAAGGTCGTCGGTCGACGCACGGCGAGCGCCTGGCCACGGGCACGCGGGCCGCTGCTCGCGGCCGTGCTGGACGCCTGGGGCCGCGTGGTCGATGGCTGCGATCTCGTCATCGTGGAGGGCGCCGGAAGCCCGGCGGAGATCAACCTCCGCTCCGGGGACATCGCGAACATGGGGTTCGCACGTGCCGCCGACGTGCCGGTGGTCCTGGTCGGCGACATCGATCGGGGCGGCGTGATCGCGTCCATCGTCGGCACGCGCACGGTGCTGGACCCGGCCGATGCGGCGATGATCGAGGGGTTTCTGATCAACCGATTCCGCGGTGATGTCCACCTGTTCGACGACGGCCTCCGCGCCATCGAACGGCTGTCCGGCTGGCCGTCGCTCGGCGTCGTTCCCTGGCTCGCCGCCGCGCGCCGTCTGCCGGCCGAGGATGCCGTCGTGCTGGCGTCGCCGACGGACTCGCGCGGTGCGTTGACGGTGGCCGTGCCGATGCTCTCGCGCATCGCGAACTTCGACGATGTCGACGCCCTCGCCGCCGAAGACGACGTCGCGGTGCGCATGGTGCCGCCCGGCACGCCGCTGCCTGCAGAGGCGGCGCTCATCGTGATTCCCGGCACGAAGGCGGCGATCGCCGACCTCGCCTTCTTCCGCGCACAGGGCTGGGACATCGACCTCGCCGCCCACGTGCGGCGCGGCGGTCATGTGCTCGGACTCTGCGGCGGCTACCAGATGCTCGGGCGGCGCATCGCCGACCCGGACGGCGTCGAAGGTCCGCCCGGCGAGGCCCACGGGCTCGGTCACCTGGGGATCGATACCGTGCTCGGCGGCGCCAAGCGCCTGGCCGAGGCCCGCGGCGAGAGCGTTGCCGACGGCGTGCCGTTCACGGGCTACGAGATCCACGTCGGACGAACCACCCGCGACGCGGACACCGCCCCCCTCCTCCGACTCGCCGACGGCGCCCTCGACGGCGCCGTCGACGCTTCGGGGCGAGTGGCGGGTTGCTACGTGCATGGTCTGCTCGACGACGGCGGGCAGCGTGCCGCCTGGCTCGCTCGCCTCGGGGGCCGGTCCGACGGCGCGGATCAGGCGCGACGAACCGACGCGGCGCTGGACGAACTCGCCGCCGGGCTCGCGCGCGTGCTCGACACGGACCGGCTGCTCGAGATCGCCCGGGGCGCGGGCAGGCCTCGACGCGATGTCCCCCCGCCGAGGCGCGACCCGCCGGACGACGGCCCGCGGTGAGCGCACGGCGCGGACGAGCGGGAAGCCGTCGGCCGCGTGACCGTCCGCACGCTCCCCACCGCCTTCGCGAACCGGCCTGGTCCTGATCGCCGCGCAGGTGCCGCTGCTCGCCCCCACGTCGGTCGCGGCTCGAGGCATGGCGGAGAGGGAGGGATTCGAACCCCCGGACCTTTTACAGTCAGCGGTTTTCAAGACCGCCGCAATCGACCACTCTGCCACCTCTCCGGTGCGCGGTCTCACCTCGGGAATGATACTCGCGATCCGAAGGATCGGACGACTTGAACCGACTCGTGATCGGGCCTACGTTATGCTACGCGAAAGACTCCGTAGCGCCGCAGCCGTCGCAGGTCGTCGCGCGGGACCGAACCGACGCGTGCCGACGCGGTCCGACCGTTCATCCGGCGGGCCTCGTGGCCGCCACAGCACCGAAAACGGTGAAACCGCCCCCGGCGGACACCGATTTCACCGAATCCGTTCGACACGAGGAAGCTGTCATGCAGAAGGATGTTCTCCAGAAGACGAGTCCGTTTCCCACGACGGGCGACAGCGCGCTCCAGACCAACAAGGTCCTGCGCAACACGTACGCCCTGCTCGCCGCGACGCTGATCTTCAGTGCCGTCACGGCGGCCATCTCGGCCTGGATCGACCCGCCGCGCATGCTGGCGCTGGTGGCGACGTTCGGTGCGCTCGGCCTGATCTGGTTCGTGCTGCCGAAGGTGCAGGATTCCGCGGCCGGTATCGGCGTCGTCTTCCTGTTCACCGGTCTGCTCGGCTTCGGGCTCGGACCGATGCTCGCGCACTACGCCTCCTTCCCGAACGGCGCGACCACGATCGCGACGGCGATGGGCGGAACCGGCGCGATCTTCCTGGCGCTCTCGGGCTACGTGCTGACCACCAGGAAGGACTTCAGCTTCATGGGTGGCTTCCTGTTCGTCGGTCTGCTCGTCGTGATCGGGTTCATGGTGGTGAACATCTTCCTGAACATCCCGGCGATGAGCATGATGATCTCGGCCGCCATCGTGCTGCTCATGAGCGGGCTGATCCTGTTCGACACCAGCCGCATCATCAACGGTGGCGAGACCAACTACATTCGCGCCACGACGAGCATGTTCCTGAACATCCTGAACCTGTTCACGAGCCTGCTGCACCTGCTCGGCATCGGCAACAGCGACTGAGCGCGGGGCGGCGCGTTCGTCGCCCGGTTCCCGTGACGTGCCTGGCCGCCTTCGGCGGTCCGGTCTCGTCGTGACGTCCGCACGCGCAAGGTTCTGCTCATGGACAACATCTGGGTCAAGATCGGCATGGCCGCCGTGTTCGTCTTCATGGCGTGGCGGCTCTTCCCGGCGGCGAAGCACTGGCTCGAGCACGGCCCACGCGGTTCATCGAAGGAATGGCTCAACGTGTCGATCCTGCTGGCCGCCGTCGTCCTGTTCGTCGCGTTCCTGATGTCGGTCGTCTGAAGCGACGTCCGGGCGCGCCGACGCAGCCTCCGGGGCGTGCGGCCCACCTCGCCCGGTAGCGACGGGCACTCGGCGTGCCCTATCCGGCCGACCCTTCCGGCAGCCGCTCGAACGTCGCCGTGATCGGGGCGTGATCGGAGGAGCGGACCTGCTCGAGTGCCGCCACGCCGCGTAGCCTCAGCCCGCGATAGAACACGTGGTCGAGATGACTGTTGAGGTGCGCCAGGCGACGAGAACGGCTCATCGCGGCCTCGTGCAGGCCGGCCTCCGCGGTGACGGCGACGAAGCGCTCGAGTCGGGCCGGGCTCCAGGTGTTGAAGTCGCCGGCGAGCAGCACCGGACCGTCGTGCGCGGCAAGCTCGCGTCGCAGTTGCTCCAGCTGGCCCGCGTACTTGACGAGGGTAACGAAGTTGATCGCGTGCATGTTGAGCACCAGGAGCGTCGCCCGTTCGCCGAGCAGCGCGTAGCGCGTCACGAGGAGCAGCTTGCGCGTGTTCGACACCGGTTCGCTGTAAGGCGAGAGATGGAAGTCGCGCTGCTGCGCGGCCGCCACGCAGCCGGTCTTGATGCCGTGCTCCACACCGCTCCGCGGATCGCGGAAGCTCCTGGCCATGATCCATTCCAGCCGCGTGCTCCGACTGAACAGCGTGTCGGACGGCGCGCGCAGCACCGCCTCCTGGAGCAGCACGAGATCGCGGTCGGCGATCAGGTCGCCGAAGTCGTCCGCCCAGTGCGCCCGCTTCGCCTTGAGGATATTCCACACCAGACAACGGATCACCGGGCCCAGCGCCTGCTGGCGCGGCTCACCGAGCACCAGCAGGGCGTCGCCCGCCGAATAGCTGACAGGCATGAGCGCGAGCTTCGGTCGCGTCGGCAGCATGATCGCGCTCAGAGGTAGGGGGAGAACAGCCGGAAGAAGTTGTTCCGGAGCCGGATCGGCAGCGACTCGCGCGGTTCGCCCGTCTGGGCCACGCCGGCGGCGCACTTGGCATCCACCAGGGTTCGAAGGCGCGCGTTGAGCGCCGGATCGTAGCACTCGAGATTGACCTCGAAATTGAGTTCGAGACTGCGCGCATCCCAGTTGCTCGAGCCGATCAGCGACCAGCGATCGTCCACCACACACAACTTGGAGTGGTCGAAAGGCGGCGGCGTCGCGACGATCTCGATGCCGTAGCCGACGAGTTTCCGGACATTCGCCCGCATCGCCCAGCCCACGACGCGGAGGTTGTTGCGCGCAGGCACACAGACTCGCACGCGCACCCCTCGGAGGGACGCGATCTGCAGTGCGCTGACGACCGTGACCGGCGGCAGGAAGTAGGGCGTGACCACGTCCACCGACTCGCGCGCGACGTTGATCGCCCCGATGATCGCGTGCTGCAGCTTCTGATAGTTCTCGTCCGGGCCGTCGCGGAGGACCCGCGAGACGACGTCGGCATCGTGCGGGAGGTCACCGTCGTCGGCGAGCGCGTCCGGCGTGCCGGGCCAGCGCGGGAGCGAGAGCGTCTCCCGGGTCGAGAACCACCAGTCCTCCGTGAACACCGCGTTGATCTGATCGATCACCGGACCGCGAACCCGGAAGTGAACGTCCTTCGTGGGGTGTTTCGAGGGGCGCCGGAGCAGGTTCCCGGCGCGGATGTTCATCCCGCCCAGGAAGGCGACCCGTCCGTCCACCGACAGGATCTTCCGGTGATTGCGCAGGTTCAGGAAGCGCGTGCCCGAGCGCGAGAAGAAGGAGAGGAACCGGGCGGTCGGGACGCCCGCCTTGCGCAGCACACGATCGGCGCGCACGAGGCTGTGCCCGTAGCCGACCCCGATTCCGTCGATCAGCACCCGCACCTCCACGCCGCGGCGGCGCGCGTCGACCAGCGCCTCGACGAAGAGCTTGCCCGCCGCGTCGTACTCGAAGATGTAGCTCGACAGGACCACACTCGTTCGCGCCCGTTCGATCGCCGACAGCATCGCGGGATAGGCCTCGTCGCCGTCGATCAGCGGATCGAGATCGTTGCCGGAAAGATAGCTTTCGGGGTGGATCGCGAGTCCGAGGCGCATCAGCCCCTGCCATCGCGGCGGGAGGGGGCTCGCGCTGACGGGCAGCGCGCGCGCGTCGGCGGGGCTCGGCGCGCCGGTCGCCTCGGGCGTGTGGCCACGCGCAAGCTCCGCCTGCGCGTGTCGCCGGATACGGTTGATGCCGAACACCCAGTACAGCGCGACGCCGACGAACGGCGACAGCACCACGATGCCCAGCCAGCTGAACGCCGCCCCTTCGTTCTGCTTGTTGAGCAGCACATGGGTGCCGACGACCGCCACGATGAGCACATGCAGCACGCCCGCAGCCGAGAAGATCGTGGTGGCGTCGACACCTGCTCCCGCGAGCTCTCCCCCCATGCGCCGTCCCTGACTCGTCGGCTCGTTCGAGAACCCGTTCGCGAGTATAGCGAGCAGTGGGTCAAGTCCCGAGTCCCCGCGCCGACACGCTGGACAGACCCCAACGCTCGACGAACCTCATGGCGCGTTCCTCAGACCTTCCCTTTCCGCTGTCGATCCTGCGGGATCGCTCCTTCCAGGCGCGGGAGATCCGTCGGGTCATCGGCCTGTCGACGCTCTACCTCGGCATCACGACCGTACTGGTCGGGCTGTTCTACGGGGCGTTGCTCGATTCCCTTCTCGACGGCGTCGCCCCGCTCCTGTTCGTGTCAGAGGACGCGGTGCTCGCCGCCGAGGCCGTCCCGGCACTCGGGCACGTGCTCGGGCGCTGGCTGCTCGCCATGCTCGCGATCAACGTGGTCGTGACGATCGCGCTCGGGGTCTTCATCACGCGGCGTCTGGGGCAACCCCTGCTCGCGATCAAGCGCAGCTTGCGCGAGATCGGTGCCGGCAATCTCGACGTGCGCCTCCGCGCCTCGGACAGCCGCGACTTCGGCGAGATAGCCGCCGAACTCACGCAGGCGATGCGCAGCGTGCGCGAACAGGTCGCCGCCGCCAAGTCCGGCATCGAGCAGGTCACGGCCAGCCCGGCAGAGTCGAGTCCGGAGGCGACCGGCAGTTCCGCCACCGCGGCGCCCGATGCAGAGAGTCGCGAACGCGCCCTCGCCGCCTGCCGCAGCGCGCTCGACTGGTTCAAGGTGGACGGCGACGCCGACCCCGATGCGCGGACGGCCTGAGTCATGAGGCAACCTTCACTCCCGCAGGCGGGTCGAGCGACGCACGCGAGTCGTCGCGTGCGATCGGTGGGCCTGAGCGGCATCGCGCTCCTGGTCCTGTCCGCCTGCGGCGACGGCGGTGGGGGCGGTGGGGGCGGCAGCGCACCTGCCGGCGGCGGCACCGGCACAGCGGTCGATCCGAAGGCGGTCGCCCCCGGGCCGAACGGCAGCTACCTGTTCGTCTCGGCGCCCGACTTCTACTTCGGGACGCGCGATGTCGGCACCCTCGCGACCCAGGATATCGAGCTGGTCAATCGCGGCGCGGACATCTACCCGATCAACACGGTCGAGATCGTCGGCGACAACGCCGAGGAATTCATCACCGATCTGCGCGACCCGATCACGCTGAACCCGGCCGAGAAGGTCACGATCGGCGTCACCTTCGCGCCGATCGACGAGGGTCGCAAGTTCGCCTCGCTCGACATCGACTTCGACACGATCGTCCAGGTGGACGAGGCGACGAACGTCAACGAGCAGAACTTCTATCGCGCCCGCGATCTCGAACGCAGCCGCGACTACCAGGGGGCACGCGACGCGTACGACACCTACGTCGACAACGACCCCGTCACGGTCAACAAGCAGCGGGCCGCCATCAAGCTGCCCGTGATCGACGAGGGCGAGCGCTATGGCTCGGGGGACGATTTCGCGCTGTACCTGGAGGCCATGAACGCCCGCGACGGGGGCGATCCCGAGGTCGCGGCGGCCAAGCTCGATACCTTGCTGTTCCTGCACCCGGAGAGCTACATCGCCGACGACGCGCTGTACCTGAAGGCCTACGCCGCGCTGATGGACGAGGGCGACCACGCCGCCGCCCTGCGAAGCTTCCAGCAGCTGCGTCGGGACTACCCCGACACCACCTACTACGACACGGCCCTGTACGGCGAGGCGCTCGCGCAGCAGGGGCTCGGCAACGACACCATCGCCCGCTCGATCTTCCTCGATCTGCGCCTCCGGCACACCGGCGTCGACGCCTTCGGCGTGACCCTGCCGAAGGACGAGCTGCTGTCGAGACTGTGGTTCGAACGCGCGAGCGCGGGCCTGGCGTCCTTGTCGGCAGGCTGAGGGGCCGGCTCGAGCCGGCATTGATACCGGGGACGGTGGCGTCCGCGACCGTATGATGTCCGCGTGCCCTCCGCCCCCGCCCTCATGAATCGTCTCGTCCGCGTCTTCGTCGTCGTGCTGCTCGCGGGCAACCTCGCGCTGCTGGCAGTGTCGTGGACGCTCGCACGGGCCTCCGAGCGCAGCTATCCGCCGGTCGGGCAGGCGGTCGATGTCGCCGGCCTTGCGGTTCACCTGCACGATCACGGGGCCCCGCCGGACCGGCCGGATGCACCGACCATCGTCCTGATCCACGGCGCGAGCACCAGCCTGCTCGACATGGACGAAAGTCTCGCCCCAGCGCTCGGCGACGACTTCCGCGTCATGACGGTCGACCGGCCGGGACACGGTTACAGCGAACGTGGCGGGGACTGGCCCGACCCCTCCGCGCAGGCGCGAGCCATCCGAGGTGCGCTCGCGCGGGTCGGTGTCGACGAGGCCATCTGGGTCGGACACTCCTGGGCCGGCTCGGTCGTGCTCGCCGCGACGCTCGACGAGCCGGACCATGTGCGCGGCGCGGTGCTGCTGGCCGGCGCGACGCACCCCTGGGAAGGCGGCAGCGCCTGGCATGCCGAACTCGCCGCCCGCCCGATCGTCGGTTCGCTCTTCGCCCATCAGTACATCGAGCCAGCCGGCCGCCTCTTGCTCGACGGGGCGATCGCTTCGGTCTTCGCTCCGGAGCCCGTGCCCGAGGGCTATGTGGAACGTACGGGCGTGACGCTGTCGCTGCGCCCCGGCACCTATCGGGCGAATGCCGCGGATCTCGTGCGGCTGAGCGCCCACCTCGAGACACAGTCGGCGCGCTACGGAACGATCCGCGCGCCAGTGCTGTCGATCACCGGAACGGCCGACGACGTCGTCCCCGCCTGGAACCACGACGAGCGCCTCGCCGAGCAGCTGCCGTCCCTGACATCGGTGGCGCTCGCGGGCGCCGGCCACGCCTTTCATCACACCCGCACCGCACGTGTCGCCGACCTCATCGGCGCTTTCGCGCGCGCGTCCAAGGAGCCTGCACGATGACCCTCGACCACCTCTTCGCCAGACGCAGCCTCGGTGTGCTCGCCATCGCGCCGTTCCTGCTCGTCCTGTCCGCCTGCGACTCGCGCGATGGCATGTCGCTCGGCGGCGGCGGCGGCGGCGACGCGCCGGACGGCGCGAGCCCACCGGCGACGCCGCCGCCCTCGCAGCCGACGACCGATTCCCAGGACGGAACGCTCTCACGCAACGACGTGCGCGACGTCACCGCCGCCTACGCCTTTCGCGCCGCCAGCCCCTATGCTTCCGTGCTTGCCGGCTGCGCACTGATCGAACGCGAGACGATCGACGACGCCTGCCCGCTGCGCACCTTGCCGTTCGTCGGTCAGGAGACGGCGACCCCGACGGTCGATGACGTCATGGATCGCGTGCTCGTCACCCATGACTGGATGGGCGAGCGCTTCGAGCAACTCCTCCGGTCCCGTCAAGCGGAGCTACTGCCCCTGTTCGGGTCGGTCACTTCCGTCCTCATCGGCAGCACCGTGCGACCCTCCTTCTACTGGACCGTCACCGGCGGCATCCGACTCGACCCGGCCGGGCTCTGGCTCAGCACCGAGGAGAAGCGGACCATCTCCATCGCGGACGATCCGCGCTCCGAGTTCCGGGCCAAGCTCGCCTTTCGCAATTTCTGGACGCGCCAGCGCGACGGCGATCGAGCGTCCCCGTTCTTCAGCCTGGAGGACGACAGCGAGCGCGACCTCGCGGACATCGAGATCTCGATGATGGCGCTGCTGTTTCACGAGCTGGCACACGCCAACGACTTCCTGCCGCCCGGCAGCCGCGATTCGCTGGACGCCGACCTGCAGCCGCGCTTCGCGCTCGACGCGATCGAACGCGACTGGCTGTCGCCGATGCTCGACACCGAGCTGCCGCTCAACTCGGATCTTCTCAGGCGTCTGGCGCAGGTCCGCTTCACCAATACCGAGGCCGTGGGCGACGAGGCGACGGTCAGCGCGATCACCGCAGGCGGCGAGTTCGCCGCGGACGGCGCGAGCTTCTTCTACAACTACAGCACGATCCGCGAAGACTTCGCCAACCAGTTCGAGACGCTGATGATGAAGCGCCTCTTCGATGTGGACGTGGCCTTCGCCTTCGTCGACCAGCCGACCGATCCGGACGACGCCACCTGCGACGACTACATCGTCGGCTGGGGCGTACGCAACCGCCTCGGCGACCCGACCGTGGCCGCCCGCGCTCGCATCGCCTACGAGGCGATCTACCCCTCGGACCCGGAGCTCGACGCCTTCATCGCCGCACAGATGAACACCGAGGCGGCGATGACGCCCGGTATCGACTGGTGTACCAACCTCGCCGCCGGCCGCTCGATGGCCTTCCGCTCACGCCAGCAAGAGATGCGCGCGGTCGAGGAGATGAGCGGTCATGCCGAGCGCCACGCCTGGGCCGACTCGATCACGAAGTAGCGATCGTCCGGGCGTCGTCGCGGCTCGGCGATCGTCATCGCTCCCGCGGGATCGCCATCGCGGCTCGGCGATCGCCATCGCTCCCGCGGGATCGACATCGCGGCTCGGCGATCGCGCGGCCGCCGGTATCCCGATCGGTCAGGCGCTCGGCAAGGCGCCAGGTCGGGCGTTCCGTCAGCGCCCCATCGGCGCCCCATCGGCGCTCCGTCAGTGCCAGGTCGGGCGCCAGGTCGGGCAGATCGAAGCCCGCGAGATGTCCTGCGGTGGTAGCGCCGGCGGGACTCGAACCCGCACGACCGAAGTCTCGAGATTTTAAGTCTCGTGTGTCTACCGATTCCACCACGGCGCCGCAGCTGCAGAACGGGATCCCGCTACCGGACTTGTAACACGGGAGCGCGACACGCGGACCGCGGCATCAGCGGGCGCGGAACACCGAAGATGGAGGCTGAGCCCGGAGTCGAACCGAGGTAAACGGATTTGCAATCCGGTGCATAGCCACTCTGCCACTCAGCCTTGCAGGGCGATCTGGCAAGTACGGTGCCAGTTGATCGCCGTCTAACCTGCCGCCGAAGGCGGGTGTCGCGCAACCCGGCAACCGCCCCTTCGCAACGGCGCGAAATATAACACGCGCTCCCGCCGCGCGCCCGATGTCGAGCTCTGCCCCGACACCCGGGTCGACCACTCCGGGCCCGGCACGTCGTGATACCGGGGCGGACGCCGACGCTCGGCAGACGCGCTAGCGGATGTAGCGGTCCGCGAAGGCTCGAACGTCACGCGCGGCCGACGTCGGGATGCCGAGGATGTACAGAAGCTCGACGGTATCGCTGAAGTCCATGCGCCGGGCGGTCTCGATCGCGTCCAGCGCCGTTCGCCACTCGGCGGCATAGAGCGACGCGTTGCGCGCACGCGCCTCGACCGAAGCATCGCGTCGATTGAAGTCCGGCGTCGCGTTCGGCACGTTGCCGTCCCCGATCGACACGTAGGTCGCGACGCGGCGCGTGAAGGCCAGCCGATCGGCCCGCGTGTTCCGCTCGTTCGCCGCGCTGTGCTGAACGACGCGCACCCGCTTCAGACCGCCGACCCCTTGCCTCTGCAATTCGCCGAGCACGAGCGCGGTGAAGTCACCCGCGCCTCCCTCGGCCACGTGCACCGTACGGCCGCCGCTCAACACCTGACTCCAGGCCGAGGCTGCCGAGAGGACCGCGCTTCGGTCGTAATTGCCCGTCCGCCACAGATTGCGGGGCTTCGCGTTGAGGCGTCCCGGAAAGAGCCGAGCCGACAGCGCATCGGCCGGGCCGAGCGTCCGGTCGCGCGCATGACCGATCGTGCCGCTCACCATCAGGAAGTCGGCACCCGTCGAATCGAGCACGAGACGATTCGCGACCATGGCCTGGAAGTCGTCGGGGTCCGGAAAGTTGTCGTGATGCAGCGCGATCAGATCGCCGCGTCGGTAGGTGCCGTTGCCCGACCCGCCGGACACGGCCGGAGGCGCGATGGCGGGTGTCGATGCCGGCGTCCGCGTCGCTGCACTCGTGACCGGGGCCGTCGTGTTGCCGACCCGAACGAGTTCGATCCGGTCGATCTCGTGCCCTGACGAGCGCCCGCTGATCGTGACGGTCGTCGGTCCCGCCGGCAGATCGGTGTCGAGCAGGTCCGTCGCACGACGTCCGCCTCGCTCCCCGATAGTCGTGGTGGAGAAGGCGCTGGCGGGCTTGGGCGTGAATGCCTTCGTCCAGGGGAGGCTGCCGACGCGGAACCAGACGTCGTTCGGCGGCTCGGCGCCACCGCTTGTCGCCCGCGACCGCATCACGAAGCGGTATCGCCCGGCGCTCGGAACGGTCAGCCGATAGGCGAGGTTCGCATCGTCTCGACGAGAGGACTCGGCGAAGCGGTTCGGTCCGGTGTACACGATGCTCGTGGCCGTGCGCCGCCAGAAACCGTTCAACGTGGCGCTCTCGGCCTGCGCGACCAGCGACGCGGAGGCGGCCGGTGCCGCAGCAGGCTTCGGCGCGATGGCGGACGGCGCCGGCGGGGCAGCCGCAGGGATCGGCCTGGAGTACGGAGCGGTCGACACCGGGCTCGCCGACGCGGGCGCGCCCGGTCCGATCCGAGAGCTGGCGCAGGTCCATCCGCCGTTCATCGCATCGCAATCCACACGCGGAGCGGCACAGCGCGAGGCGTAGGCGGCCTTCGCCGCACCGAGGTTCGGTCCGCTCGCCTGGCAGGCTCCGCCTGCGAGCGTCGGGGCGACGACCGGGACGACGGGCGCGGGTGTCGGCAGCCTGACGACCGCGGACGCAGGTGGGGTGGGTACCACGGTTGCCTGCGGTCTGCTTGCCGTGGGCGCGGTCGCGAGGGGAGCGGGAGATGCGGGTCCGGTGATGCCACCCGGCGCCCGCACGCCGATCCTCGCGCTGGAGCAGGTCCAGGCACCACCAATCGGGTCGCAGTCGACCCGAGGCACGGTGCACGCGGCGGCGTAGGCCGCCTTCGCGGCACCGAGGGAACCGCCCGACGCCGTGCAGACGTCCGCGGCGCTTGCCGTCGAAAATGGAGAGAAGGTCGAGGCGGCAACGGCGAGAGCGGCAATCAGCATGAAGAATCCTTCCCGGGGGTTTGCAATGAGTGGCGCGGGCGCTTCATCCCTCGGGAATCGCTCCCGGTGGAATCACGAGCGCGCAGAGCAAACCATGTCCTGGTTCGAGAAAGCGCTACAAACCGTGACAAAGGATCGAACCTGGATGGTCGTCACAGGAATTCGCCGAACGACACGGTGAATCCGCTGTTGCCGTCTCGCCAAAGCGGTCCGGGATGGCTCCCCCGGGATGGCTCCCCCGGGATGGCTCCCCGGACGGCTCGCCCTGCCACGACGCCCGGCCGATGCGGCCAGGACGCGCCAGACGATCGCCGTAGCCACGCTCGCGAGTCGATCAGGGTGCCGGGGAGACACGCGGCGCGCATGGTAGCGGCGTGACGATATCGTTCCGGCCCGGCGGCAGTACTCACGCGGAAGACCGGAAGATATTGGAGCGGGAAACCAGGTTCGAACTGGCGACCTCAACCTTGGCAAGGTTGCGCTCTACCAACTGAGCTATTCCCGCACCGAAGCCGATATTCTGAAAGGCTCGCCCTACGCTGTCAAGCGTCCGCAGGCGATCATTCGACCCTTTTTCGCGCCCCCGTCTTCACGGTCGGTCCGAGTCCGGGGGCGTGAGCACGGCCGGCACGGCGTCGCGCGTGCTGAACGCGGCGCGCATGTAGTCGACCATCGACCAGATCGTGAGCACCGTGGCGACGTACAGCGCCACCATGCCCATCTGGTAGATGGGCAGACCGAGGAAGTCGTGCAGGTAGAGGAGCATGCCGAGCGCGATGATCTGCGCCGTCGTCTTCACCTTGCCGATCCAGCCGACGGCGACCTTGCTCCGTGCGCCCATGCCGGCCATCCACTCGCGCAATGCGCTGATCGTGATCTCGCGCCCGATGATGACGATCGCGGGGACGGTCAGCCACGGGCTCGCGTCGAACTCGACGATGAGGATGAGCACGGTGGCCACCATGAGCTTGTCCGCGACCGGATCGAGGAAGGCGCCGAAGCGGCTCTCGACGTTCCACTTGCGCGCCAGGTGGCCGTCGAGCCAATCGGTCACACCGGCCACGGAGAAGATCAGGCAACTCAGCGGACGCGCCCACGGCGCATCGACGTAGAACACCACGACGATGACGGGCAGCAGGGCGATCCTGAGCAGCGTCAGCCAGGTCGGAAGCCTCCTCTTCATGAACGGGTGGTGCTCTCTCGGACGGACGCGCGGGTCGGGTGCAGTTCATCGTACACGCCGACCGCGAGCGCCTCCGAGATGCCCGGCACAGAGGCGATGTCCGCAACCCCCGCCTTGCGCAGTCGCTGCAGCCCCCCGAAATGCGTCAGCAGTTGACGTCGTTTCTTCGGACCGAGCCCCTTGACGGCCTCGAGCGGGGAGCTGGTGCGCGCCTTCGCCCGTCGCGCGCGGTGTCCGGCGATCGCGAAACGGTGCGCCTCGTCACGGATCTGCTGGATCAGCAGCAAGGCCGGCGAGTCGCCGGTCAGCTGACGCTCGAACGAGCCGCCTTGCCGCTCGTCCCGGCAGACGAGCAGGGTCTCGTCGCCGGGCCGCCGGTCGGGCCCCTTCGAGACGCCGATCACACGCACCGTGTCACCATCGATGCCGAGCGCCTCCATGACCGACAGCGCGACCGATATCTGCCCTCGCCCGCCGTCGATGAACAGGATCGCCGGCAACTCGCGCTCCTCCTTCAGCAGGCGCGTGTAGCGACGCGTGAGTGCCTGCCCCATCGCCGCGTAGTCGTCGCCCGCGGTGACGTCCTCGATGTTGAACCGCCGATAGTCGCTCTTGAGCGCGCCTTCCGCGTTGAAGACCACGCAGGAGGCGACGGTGGCCTCCCCCATCGTGTGACTGATGTCGAAGCACTCCATGCGCGATGGCGCCTCCTCGAGCCCGGCGAGTTCTCGCACCGCCTCGAGCCGCGCGGCCATGCCCGAGCGCGAGGCGAGGCGCGTGGCGAGCGCGACCTCCGCATTCGTGTGCGCGAGTCTCTGCAGCTTCGCCCGCTCGCCGCGGACACGATGCACGATCGAGAGGGCGTGCCCCGCGCGGGCGGAAAGCACTTCGGTCAGCAGCTCGACTTCCTCGACGGCCTCGTGCAGCACGATCTCGCGCGGCACGTCGCGCTCGAGGTAGAACTGTGCGACGAAGGCCTCCAGGATCTCCGCGCTCGTGCTGCCCATGGGCGTCGCCGGGTGGAAGGCCTTGTTGCCGAGATTGATGCCGTTCCGGACGAAGAACACCTGAACGCAGCTCTGGCCCCCGCTGGTGACCGCGGCGACGTAGTCGCTGTCATCGTTCTCGGAGAGCCCGGACGAGAGGTCGCTGACCGCCTTCAGGCTGCCGATCTGATCGCGCAGGCGCGCCGCCCGCTCGAACTCGAGGCCCGCGCTCGCCTCCTCCATGCGGCCGGCGAGTTCGCCGATCACCTCGCCGCCCTTTCCATCGAGCACGCGAACGGTCATCTCCACGTCGCGCGCGTAGTCCTCGGGCGAGATCAGCCCGACACAGGGGCCGGTGCAGCGGTCGATCTGGTGCTGCAGGCAGGGCCTCGAGCGATTTCGGAAGTAGCTGTCCTCGCACTGGCGAACCTTGAACAGCTTCTGCACCAGCCGCATCGAGCGCTTGACGGCGCCGGCGCTCGGGTAGGGCCCGATGAACTTGCCCCGGGCCTTGCGCGCCCCTCGCTGGTAGGACAGCCGCGGGTACTGGTCGGCGGTCGAGACGAAGATGTAGGGGTAGCTCTTGTCGTCGCGGAGCACGACGTTGTAGCGAGGCCGGTGCTCCTTGATCAGGTTGTGCTCGAGGATCAGCGCCTCGGCGGCCGAGCCGGTGACCGTCGTCTCCACGTCCGCGATCGCGGCGACGAGCGCCCGGGTCTTCCGGTTGTCGAGCGTCTTCTGGAAGTAGCTCGACAGCCGGCTCCGCAGGTTGCTCGCCTTGCCGACATAGATGACCTCGCCCTCCGCGTCGCGCATGCGATAGACGCCCGGCCGTTCGGTGACCGTGGCCATGAAGGCCGTGATGTCGAAGCCCTCGCGGGTGCGCGCCTTCATGGGCGAATGCTCACGGGTCGTGCTCCTCGTCCCAGAGCCCGTGCCGCATCGCCAGTCTGACGAGGTCCGCCGTCGTCGCGACGCCGAGCTTCTCGAACGAACGCGTACGGTGAGTGCTGACGGTCTTCTCGCTGATGAAGAGACGCTCGCCGATCTGGCGGTTTCGCCGACCGCGCAGCAGCTGCACGATCACCTCGTGCTCGCGCGTCGTCAGGCATTCGAACGGATTGCCGGACCCGCCGTCGATCGTGTCCATGGCGAGCGCCCGGGCGACGTCGGGCGAGAGGTAGCGCTCCCCGCCGAGCACACGCCGGATCGCCTCCTCCATCTCGCGGGCTTCGCTGCCCTTCGTGAGGTAGCCCCGCACGCCACTCGCGAGCAGGCGGCGGATCGGTGCCGCATCGAGCTTTCCCGTGACCATGATGACCAGCGTCTCCGGCGACGCCTTGAGCAACGTCTCTGCCGCCTCCAATCCACTCATGCCCGGCAGCGCGATGTCCATCAGCACGACGGCGAACCGGCGTTCGGTGGCGAGCGTCAGTGCTTCCTCCCCGGACCCCGCCTCCGAGATCGAGCGGATGGCGGGATGCTCCTCGAGCAGTCGTCGCATGCCGGCACGGACGAGCGCGTGATCGTCGACGACGAGCACGTCGTTGATGCGGCCGGTACCGGCGTCGGGGGGCGTCATCGACTCACCACTCGATCAGCGCCGAACCCCAGGTGAATCCGCCGCCGAAGCCCTCGAGAAGCACCGTGTCGCCGGTGCGAATGCGTCCGTCCCGAACGGCGACGTCCAGCGCGAGCGGGATCGACGCGGCCGAGGTATTGGCGTGTTCGGCAACCGTCTGAACCACCCGCTCCATCGGCATGCCGAGCTTCTTCGCCGTGGCGGCGAGGATGCGGCTGTTCGCCTGATGCGGCACCAGCCAGTCGATCGCCTCGCGCTCGAGACCGTTTGCCGACAGCGTCTCGTCCACGATGCGACCGAGCGTCCTGACCGCCATGCGAAACACCTCGGACCCGGCCATCTCGACGTGCGCCCGCCCCTCGACCACCGCCGCATGATGGTTCGACACGCCGCTCGGGACATGGAGGAGATCCGCGTGCGCACCGTCGGCATGCAAGTGGGTCGAGCGGATGCCAGGGCGCTCGTCCGCGCGCAGCACGACGGCCCCTGCCCCGTCACCGAACAGGACGCAGGTGTTCCGGTCGGTCCAGTCGATGATGCGCGAGAACGTCTCCGCGCCCACGACCAGCGCCGTGCGCGCCATGCCGGTCTTCACGAACTGATCGGCGACCGACAGGGCATACACGAAGCCCGTGCAGACCGCCTGCACGTCGAAGGCCGGACAGCCGGCGACGCCCAGACGAGCCTGCAGCAGACAGGCGGTGCTCGGGAATACCCGATCGGGCGTGGTGGTCGCCACGACGATGAGATCGATGTCGGCGGCGGTGATCCCGGCCGCCTCGAGGGCGCGCCCGGCGGCGGCGTGAGCGAGATCGAGGGTGTACTCGTCGTCGGCGGCGATGTGGCGTTGCGCGATGCCGGTCCGCTCGCGGATCCAGGCATCGGAGGTCTCGACCGTACGTGCCAGTTCGTCGTTCGTCACCACCCGCGCGGGCAGGTAGCCTCCGGTACCGACGATGCGGGAGAAGGTGGCCATCCGCGGATCACGCGGCGTGCGCGGCGACGAGGCGCGACGCGATCCGAGCCGGCACGTCGTTGGCGATCTCGAGCAGCGCGATGTCGATCGCGTTCGCGAAGGCGACGGCATCGGCGCTGCCGTGGCTCTTGATCACGACGCCCTGCAGACCGAGCAGGCTCGCGCCGTTGTAGCGACGCGGATCGATGCGGTTGCCGAATGCGCGGAGGACCGGCCGGGCGACGAGCCCGACCAGCTTGTTCTTCCAGCTCCGGTTGAACTCCTCGCGGATGTAGTGCGACACCATCCGGGCCACGCCCTCGCTGGTCTTCAGCGACACGTTGCCCACGAAGCCGTCGCACACCACCACGTCCACGCGGTCGGTGTAGATCTCGTTGCCCTCGACGAAACCGATGTAGTTGATCACGCCGGACGCCCCGCTCGCGACCAGTCGCGGCGCAACCTGCTTGACCTGCTCGTTGCCCTTCATCGCTTCCGATCCGATGTTGAGCAGGCCGACCCGGGGGGCGTCGATCCCGTCGATCGCCTGGGCGAGGATCGACCCCATCAGCGCGAACTGCAGCAGGTGCTCGGCGGTGCAGTCGACGTTCGCCCCCAGATCCAGCATGTGAGTGTGGCCGTCGATCGCCGGCAGGGTGGACGAGATCGCCGGCCGATCGATGCCGGGCAGCGTCTTCAGCACGAAGCGGCTGATCGCCATCAGGGCGCCGGTATTGCCCGCGCTGACGGCCGCGCCGGCGCGTCCCTCCTTGACCAGATCGATCGCGATCCGCATGGACGAGCGCTTCTTCGAGCGCAGCGCGACGGCCGGGGTCTCCTCCATCGTCACGACCTGGTCGGCAGGCACGACCTCGTGCCGCCCGGCAGGTAGTGGATGCGCCCCGACGTGCTCGGCGATGACCGACGGATCGCCGACGAGCAGCAACCGCACGTCGTCGTTGCGCGCCAGCACCGCCCGGGCCGCCTCGACCATGATGCCCGTGCCGCCGTCGCCGCTCATCGCGTCGACCGCGACCACGCGCCCGACGCCGTCGGCGCGGCTGTCGGTGCGTTCCTCCGGCGACGCGTCCGCCGTGCCGCGCGGCGGCCGGGTCATCGCGGGCGCGCCATCGGGCGGCCGGGACCGGGGACGGGACTAGTCCTCGTCTTCCTCGAACGCCTCGACGGTCTCGACCACCTGCTTGCCGCGGTAGAAGCCATCCGCCGTGACGTGGTGGCGACGGTGCAGCTCACCGGTCGTCGGGTCGGTCGAGAGGGTGGGCTTGCCGAGCGCGTCGTGCGAGCGACGCATGCCACGCCTGGAAGGGGTCTTGCGGCTTTTCTGAACGGCCATGGGTATCGGGTCCGGGAGGAGAGATCTGGGTGAAGAAGGGCTTAGTGAAGGTTCAGGTCCTTGAGGACGTCGAAGGGATTCTTCTTCCCCTCCGCCTCCTCGGCGATGGCCGCGTCGACATTGCCGAAGCTGCGCTCGGTCTCGACGCACGTCGCGTGGTTGTCGTGTCGGGGCACCGCCGGCACGTGCAACATCAGTTCATCCTCGAGCACATCCACCAGGCGAATCTGTCCGGTCTCGTCGAGCACCACCGGGTCGAGCGCCTTCGGCAACTTTCGCGCCGCCTCCTCCGACTCGACGAACACGAGTTCGTACGGCTCGTCGATCGTGGTGCTCATCGGTTCGAGGCACCGCTGACAGACCAGCGGCCATGTGGCCGCCAGTCGGCCGGAAACGGCGATGTGGTCCTTGCGGCGCGAGAACGAGGCGGACGCCGAAACGGCTCCTTCGCACGAAGCGAGGATTCCCGGCAAACGCTCGAAGGCCTCGAGCGGCACGGTCACCTCGTATCGCGTTCCGTCCCGGGCCATGAGATCGGGATTGAACCGCGCTGGAAGCGTCTTGGCCATAACCCGCGAAGGGTAGCGAACCCGGCACCGACGCGCAAGCCACCACCGACGATTCCGGCAACGGGCATCAGCCGAAGCCCGGCACCTCGGCGAGCCACTCCGCGCGCCACAGGAGCTGCAGGATGACGGCGGCGAACAGCGCCGCCACGATGTCGTCGATCATGATCCCGAACCCGCCGCCCACGCGCCGGTCGATCGCCCCGATCGGCCAGGGCTTGGCGATGTCGAACACCCGGAACAGCACGAAACCGAGCACGATCCAGCCGAGGCTGCGGGGCAAGGCAAGCATCGTCAGCAGGTAGCCGACGATCTCGTCCCAGACGATGCCGCCGTGATCGTGCACCCCGAGGTCGCGCGCGCAGCGATCGCAGCACCAGACCCCAATCACGAACAGCACGACGATCACGGCGATCTGCGCCGCCACGCCGGCCGGCATCAGGAAGGCGAGCGGCACGGCCGCCAGCGTGCCGAACGTGCCCGGCGCCTTCGGGGCGAGGCCCGAACCGCCTCCGAGCGCGAGGAAGTTGGCCGGGTTCCGGAACAGCGTTCCGGGCGGGATGCGCGGGGAGCCGGCGTCAACCACGTCGCATCTCGAGCGGCCGCAGGCTCTTCGCCAGCTTGTCGAGCACCCCGTTCACGTAGCGATGCCCGTTGTCCGCGCCGAAGCGCTTGGTGATCTCGACGCCCTCGTTGATGATCACGCGCGCCGGCGTCTCGAGCACCTCGACGAGCTCGAAGGTGGCGATGCGCAGCACCGCCCTCTCGATCGGGTCGACATCTGCCAGCGGTCGGTCCAGCGCGGCGGCCAGCGGCTCGTCGACCCGCTCGACGTCGTGACTGATGCCCTTGAACAGACGCTCGAAGTAGTCGACGTCGACCCGGCTCATGTCCTGGAACTGGACGAATTCGCGACGTACCGTCGAGCTTTCCGCCGCCGCCAGGTCCCATTGATACAAGGCCTGCAGAACACGCTCCCGGGCGAATCGCCGCGCCGGACCGCGGCCGGGCTTCTTCGGCGATCGCTTTCCAGCCCCCCCCGTCGCCCGTCCGCCCGGCGCCTCTCCGGGCAGCGGCGGTTCGCCCGGCGCCTGCCCGGCCGGCGCTTCCTCGGCCGGCGCCTGTCCGCCCGGCGCTTCCCCGGCTGGCGGCAGACCGCCCGGCGCCCTTCCGGCGGGCGCCAGGCCACCCGACGCCTCCCCGGCTGGCGGCAGTCCGCCCGGCATCTTTCCGGCCGACGCATCGTCGGCGACGGGCGCGGAATCCGCGCTCGCGGCAGGCTCGGGACGCGACACCCCGGGCGGCGCGTTCCCGGGCGAGCGCTCGTCCGCCAGCGCGCCATCGTGCCGCGCGTGCTCCGGCACGGCGTCGTCCGGCGCGGCGTGGTCCGGCGCCGCGTCGTCCGGCGCCGCGTCGTCCGGCGCGGCGTCGTCCCGGATGTCGGACAACTGGGGCATCTTCTTCACGGCGAACGAGACTTCCACGACGGGCGCGCATTGTAGCCCGCCGAAGGGTCGCACCGCCGGTCGCGCCGCCGGTAGCGCCGCCGGTCCCGCCGCCGGTCTCAGCGCCGATCGTGCCGTCAGTCGCGCCGCCAGCTCGTCGATCCGCCGGCATCCTCGAGAACGATGCCCGCGCCGGCCAGCTGATCGCGGATCGCGTCGCCGCGGGCGAAGTCCTTCGCCTCGCGGGCCATGCGCCGCTCCTCGATCAGCGCGTCGATGGCGGCGTCGGAGAGCCCGTCGGCCGCCGCCGATCCGGGATCGAGCTCGCCCCGGAGGACCGCCTCCGGATCCTCCTGCAGCAGCCCCAGACGCCCACCGAGCGTTCGCAGCGTGGTGGCGAGCGTCGCGGCATGGGCCGCCCCGTCCGTCGTGGCCCGGTTCAGCGCACCGGCCAGCTCGTGCAGCACGGCGATCGCGCCCGACGTGTTCAGGTCATCATCCATCGCCGCCTCGAAGCGGGCGGTGAAGCTCGGATCCGAGGTAGCGTCCGCCTGGACCGGGTGCCCCCGGAGCGCCGTGTAGAGACCGCGCAGCGCACGTCGGGCCGCCGCCAGCGGCTCGTCGCCGATCTCGATCGGGCTCCGGTAGTGGCTCGCGACGACGAAGAAGCGCAGCTCCTCGCCGCGCCAGTCGCGCAGGGCATCGCGCACGGTCAGGAAGTTGCCCAGCGACTTGGACATCTTCTCGCCGTCGACCCGCACCATGCCGTTGTGCATCCAGTAGCGGGCGAAGCCCTTGCCGCTGGCCGCCTCGCTCTGCGCGATCTCGTTCTCGTGGTGGGGGAACTGCAGGTCGAGTCCGCCGCCATGGATATCGAACTCCTCGCCCAGCAGGGCCGTCGACATCGCCGAGCACTCGATATGCCAGCCGGGTCGCCCGTCGCCCCACGGCGAGTGCCAACTCGGCTCGCCGGGCTTCGCACGCTTCCAGAGGGCGAAGTCGAGGGGGTCATGCTTGCGCTCGTCGGTCGCGACTCGACCCCCGGAACGCAGCTCGTCCGGCTTGCGCCCGGACAGCTTGCCGTAGTCCTCGAACGAGCGCACCGAGTACAGCACGTCGCCGTCCTCGACCGCATAGGCATGCCCGCGGTCGATCAGCGCGGTGATCATCCGGATGACGCCGTCGATATGCCCGACCGCGCGAGGCTCGTGCGTCGGGGCGAGCGCGCCGAGCGCCGCGGCGTCCTCCTGCATGTGCCCGATGAAGCGCTCGGCAAGCGCCTCCGGGGTCTCGCCGCTGCTCCGCGCTCGCTCGATGATCTTGTCGTCGACGTCGGTGATGTTCCGCACGTAGGTGACGTCGAAACCGCTCGCCAGCAAGTGCCGGTAGAGCACGTCGTAGACGACCATGGCCCGCGCATGACCGACGTGACAGTGGTCGTAGACGGTGATGCCGCAGACGTACAGACCGACCTGTCCGGGCACCCGGGGATGGAAGGGTTCCTTGCGGCGCCCGAGCGTGTTGTGTATGTGCAGCATCGCGCGAAACTCTAGCAGATTACCCGATGGTTACAGGCTCGGAACGGCCAGTCGAACCGTCTAGACTGCGCCGCATCCCACCCCCGCCCGCCTGCGCTCGCCGACGTCGATTCACCGGCGTCCTCGGCTGTCACTCCCGGTCTCGCCCATGGTCCCGATCCGTCCGCCCGCTGCCTCGGCGCAGCGGCTTCCCGTCGCCACGGCCACGTTGTTCCTGCTGGTGCTCGTCTCGTTCTGCGCCGTACCGCTCGTCGCCCTCGCCCCGATCGCGGCCAACGCGGCGGAGGAGAATGTCCGTGTGCGGCTCGCCACCAGCGCCGGCGACATCGTGCTCGAACTCGATGCACGGCGCGCGCCCGGCACGGTCGAGAACTTCCTCCGGTACGTGGAGGACGGTTACTACGAAGGCACGATCTTCCACCGCGTCATCGAGGGCTTCATGATCCAGGGCGGGGGATTCACGGCGGACTTCGACAAGAAGAGCACACGCCAGCCGATCCGCAACGAGGCGAACAACGGCTTGTCCAACCGTCGCCACACGATCGCGATGGCGCGCACCAACGCGCCGCATTCGGCCAGCGCGCAGTTCTTCATCAACGTCGCCGACAACGACAACCTCGATCACACCGCCGCGACCCCCCGCGGCTGGGGCTATGCGGTGTTCGGTCGGGTGGTCGAGGGCGAGGACGTGGTGGAGGCGATCAGTCGCGTGGCGACCGGCGCGGGCGGCCCGTTTCGCAGCGACGCTCCGCGCGAGCCGATCGTCATCGAGGCGGCCGGCAGGCTCGCCTCGCCGGACGACGCCGAGACGGGAGACGCACCGAACGCTGCCACCGACGAGAACGCGCCGTCCGGCACGGCTGCGCCGGAAACGCCGACGGGAGACGCGCCGAACGACGGCGACGCCGCGACCCGCTGATACACTCCTCGCCTCCGATTCACTCGATCAGACGCCCATTGATGAAAGCCACGATCACCACCGGCCACGGCGCCATCGTCCTCGAACTCGACGAGAAGGCGGCGCCCGACACGTGCGCGAACTTCAAGCGCTACGCCGAGGAGGGCCACTACGACGGCACCATCTTCCACCGTGTCATCCCGAACTTCATGATTCAGGGCGGCGGGTTCGACGCGTCGATGAAGCAGAAGTCGACCCACGAGAACATCAGGAACGAGGCGAGCAACGGTCTCCTGAACGATCTCGGCACGGTGGCGATGGCGCGGACGCCCGATCCGCATTCGGCCAGTTCGCAGTTCTTCGTCAACCTGACGGACAACGATTTCCTGAACTTCCGCGACGAGACGCAAGCCGGCTTCGGCTATTGCGTGTTCGGTCGTGTGGTCGACGGCATGGACGCGGTCAACGCGATCGCCGCGGTGAAGACAGGTTCGAACGGACCGCACCAGGACGTCCCGACCGAACCCGTCGTCATCGAGTCGGTCACCGTCGAGGCGGACTGACCGTCGATCTCGTCATCGCCGACCTGCACCTCGACGCCGCCCGTCCCGAGGTCATCGCGCTGGCGCTGCGCTTTCTCGATGCGGCGCAGGACGCCAGGTCGCTCTGGATCATCGGCGATCTCTTCGAAGCGTGGCTGGGCGACGACGTCGTCGCCCCGCAACTCGAGCCTGTCGTCGACGCCTTGCGGGCGGTGTCGAGCGGTGGCGCGGCCCTGCACCTCATGCACGGCAACCGCGACTTCCTTCTCGGCGAGGCGTTCGCCGAACGGGTCGGGGCGACGCTCCACCGGAAGGACGAGGTCGTGGTGAACTTCGGCGCGGATGGGGCGCCGGACGACTGCTGCCTGCTCCTGCACGGCGACACGCTCTGCACCGGAGACGTCGAGTACCAGCGACTGCGCGAGACCGTGCGCGACCCCGCCTGGCAACGCGACTTCCTCGCGCGATCGCCGCGCGAGCGAGTCGAGGCGGCGACGGCGCTTCGCCAGCGCAGCCAGGCGGCGGTCGCCGGCAAGCGCGGTGGCATCATGGACGTCGCGCCCGAGGCCGTCGGCGACGCGTTTGCCCGCCACGACGTCCGCACCATGATCCACGGCCACACGCATCGACCGCACGATCATCGAGCGGCGTCCGGCGTTCGCCGACTGGTCGTCGGCGACTGGCACGCCGACCACGCGCGCTACGCGCGTCGGGACGGCGGCCGCCTGACCCTCCAGACCTGGCGCTAGCGCGTCGCGGCGTTTGCCGCGTACTCCGCTTCCATCTCGGCGATCAAGGCGAGTTCGGCCTCGTCGAAGCCGGCTTCCAGTCGGGCTTCCCGATTGTAGGGACCACGCAGATACGCGCTGTTCGGGCCGCGCAGAAGATCGCGAAACACCGCCTGCCCGTCCAGCGCTCGCTCCGTGCAGAGATGCCGGAACCAGCGGTTGCCGACCTCCACGTGGGTGATCTCGTCGGTGTAGATGCGCTGCAGGATGGCCGCGCTCTCCGGGTCATCGGCCCGCAGCAGACGCTCGATCATCGGCGGCGCGACGTCCAGTCCGCGGGCCTCGAGGATGCGTGGCACCAGCGCCATGCGCACCAGCACGTCGTGCTCGGTCCGGCGTGCCATGTCCCACAGCCCGTCGTGCGCGGGCAACGCGCCGTAGTGGCTGTCGAGCGCGCGCAAGCGGTGGTGGAGAAGCAGGAAGTGTTCACCCTCTTCCGAGGCGACCCGCAACCAGTCGTCCACATAGCCGGGCGGTAGTCCGCGAAAGCGATAGACCGCATCGAGCGCGAGGTTGATCGCGTTGAACTCGATGTGCGCGAGCGAATGCAGGAGCGCGATCCGACCTGCCAGCGATCCGAGCCCTCGCCGCGCGAGCGAGCGCGGTTCGACCAGCTCGGGGCGCGGCGGTCGACCGGGCGACGGCAGCCACCGGACGGTCGACGTCGACTCGCCCTCGACGGCCGACTGTCTCGCCGCAGGGGCGAGCACACACCAGGCGGCGTACAGCGCGATGCTGCGCTCCGCCTTGTGGACGGGGTCGGTGTCGAGCAACACGGCCTCGACCGCGGCGAAGGGGTCTTCGACCCCGATCGCGGCACCGATGCCATCGCC
>Ga0114957_1000411_pt1 | contig 56019 bp, 37 predicted proteins | sample BantaG_FD_87175 | JGI IMG/M metagenome (GOLD analysis project Ga0114957, IMG submission 87175) | Marine algal microbial communities from Bantry Bay, Ireland - BantryBay_4 metaG | ecosystem: Host-associated > Algae > Red algae > Unclassified | place: Bantry Bay, Ireland | collected 2014-11-21 | reverse complement strand
TGTTTAGAATTCTTATAGAGATATTGCTTGCTGTTGCAGGTCTGCAACAGTTCCTTCCTTATATTGGTCCACTGGACCAATATTGCTGCGCAACAGTCAGTCCCATCCAAAATATTCCATTTTGTGCAATTCGTAAGGTTTCAGATTAGACTCATAGAATATCAATGATTTAAGCGTATCTTTTCCTACTTTTGTAAGTCTAAATAATGTAAGAGAATCGGAAAACCAATATCTGGATCTCAAACTATTCTATAATTTTAAAATGCAATAACAATGCACAAATTTTTCTACCCACTATTGCTCCTTTTACTGGGATGGTTGGGCTTAGGATCCTACTTTTTGTCTTGTCCTACTTGTAACGTAGCACCGGCAAAACCAAAAGTAGCCGCCACGCCCGCACCTGCTCCAGTCGCTAAGGAAAAAATGGTATGGACAGTAAATGATGGCAGTCGATTTGATGCTGGATCGCCCAACCACTTTACTTTCCCAATAACTAGCGCGGACCCAACTGTACCGGCTAAAACCCAAGCGGCTTTTAATAACGTCAGCAACTACCTCAAGGATAATACAGATCGGCAACTTTTGCTGACGGGATACTACACTGAGGAAGAAAACGAAAGTTATGCAGGTAATTTTTCTAATCTAGGTGTAGCGAGAGCGGAAGCGATCAAGGCTAATATGGTATCTAATGGCGCCCCATCGGCGAATATCATCACCACTGGATTAGCTGATTACAGTCTAAAATTTACGCCAAAAAATCTATTAAGAAATGGAGTTGATTTCAACTTTAAAGGATCAAGTGATTTGGCTGATATCGGAAGTAGGCTCAAAGCTGAACCTTACCGTATCTATTTTGCTACTGGATCCAATCAGGTGAATATGGATCAAGCCTTGAAAGACTACTTTACGGATTTGAAGTACTACATCAATCAGGTGCCAAATGCCGAAGTAGAAGTTTCAGGTCACACGGACAATGTAGGAAGCTTGAGTGGTAATACATCATTAAGTAAAAGGAGAGCTGTCGAAATCAAGAAATACATGACTCGTCAAGGTGTGAATGAAAGCAACATCACCTCTGTAGTTGGAGAAGGTCCGACTAAACCACTTGCAACTAATGATACCGACGAGGGAAAAGCAAAGAACCGTAGAGTTGAAATCATCGTAATAAACTAATCAATTTAAAAACACACAAAAAATTAATATATCATGTTGACTATAATACTTGCATCTGGATTCTGGACTATGTTCTGTTCTTGGATATTTTGGGGCGCTTTACTTGCAATAGGTGCATTCATTCTAGGTTGGTTATTTAGAACGCCAAAGATCGATGAATGGAAGCATAAGTACGAATCAGAGGTTAATAATAATTCTGGTTTTGCAAAAAAGTACTCTAAGCTAGAAAAGGCTAACACGAGCTTTAATAAAGAGAAGGCTAACTACGAAAGACAAATCGAAAAGCACAAGTCAGAGCTTGTTACACTTAGAAATAAATCTAGCAAATTGGAGAATGATCTTAGATCAACTTCTTCTGATAGAGATAGAATCAATCAAAGATTAGGTTTGCTCAATAGCGAAATCACTAGCCTAAAAGGTACTGGTGAAGTTGTTGCTGATACGAGCGATACGGATGAAAATGAAAAGGAAATCGACAGATTGACTACTATCCTACACAATAGAGATGCTGAAATAGATAGAATGAAAAATTCTATATCTGAAGTAAAAGCAGAAAAGGATGAATATATCAGAAGATCTGAATCTTATAGACCAAGATTTGAAGAAGCGAACTTGGAGCGTAATACACTGAAAGTGAAGTACGACAAGTTGGTAGCTGCTACGGCAAATATGCCTAGCTCTGATATCGATCTATCTGCTGAGAATAAAAATTTGAAAGATGAGCTTGCTAAGTTGAAAGCTCAAGCAGCGGCGGCTCCTGATGTAGACCCTGATGCGGCTGCTAAGCTGGAAGAAGCGCGTAAATCTGCTAGTAAGGCAGAAGCTGAAAGATCTGAATTACAGGTTAAGTACGAAAGCCTATTGAGACATAATGAGCAGTTGGAAGCGGCTAAGAAGTCAAATGCAGTGCATAACTTTGCAGCTCCTGTCCCTGCTGCTACGGTGACTCCTCCTCCAGCTCCTGCTGCACCAGCCAAAGAAGATGATTTGACGAAAATCGAAGGTATCGGTCCAAAAATCGCTGAATTAATCAAAAATGGTGGCATCAAAACTTTTGATGCGCTTTGTAAAACTGATCCTAGTGTAATACAAGGATTGCTGAATGAAGCAGGACCTAGATATAAAATGCATGATCCTGCATCGTGGCCTTTACAAGCTTGTATGGCTTCACGTGGTGAGTGGGAAGCTCTTGACAAGTGGCAAGATGAGCATGATGGTGGTAAGTTGAAGACGGATGCTCCTGCTAGTGTAGCTGCTCCTTTAGTTTCTTCTACTCCTGCTGCTCCCGTCAATCCTATTGCTGCGGTAAGCTCGGCAAAGGAGGATGACTTGACTAAAATTGAGGGCATCGGACCAAAGATTTCTGAACTAATCAAAGCTGGTGGTATTAAATCTTGGGCTGCCCTTTCAAATACAGATCCTAGTGTAATACAAGGTTTCTTGAACGAAGCAGGACCTAGATACAAAATGCATGATCCTGCATCATGGCCTCTGCAAGCTGGTATGGCTGCACGTGGTGAGTGGGAGGCGCTTGAGAAGTGGCAAGATGAGCATGATGGTGGCAAGATAGCATAACGCTTTTCATTGGTAAAATAATAAAAAGGCCTCCAAGTTTTCTTGGGGGCTTTTTTTGTGATTTATTTTTCAATATTAAAGTACCCTAATAAAAATGGCATAAATAGTTAGCCCTATAATGAGAGTATAGTAATCCTTCGGGTAGGGTCTTCTAGCTTGCAGATTTTTATTTTGCCTTTCTTGCTATTTCTACAGACTCATAATACTGGATGTCTTCTCTTTGGCTGAATCTTGCTTAACAGAAAATTTACTTTACATATATTAGAATTACTGGTCTTAATTGGTTTCTTTTATAAATCTTGTCCTTAACTTTCCAGTATGTCATTAGAAGTAAAACAGGAGGGAATAAAATCCTACGAAATTCAAAAGTATACTCACTCTGGAATAAATCCATTTACTGATCAGATTGCGATAGAGGAGCCGCTTTTGATTAGCTTGACTTATCCTGGGGTTGTATCTGAGGAACTGGTGATCACAATGCAGACGCCTGTACACAGCATGGATCTGATCCGTGGTTTCTTATATAGTGAAGGCATCATAGATGCAGTGTCTCAGCTTATAAAAATAGAAATAGATGGGCAAAATGCTGAAGTCACTTTGAGTCAGGCACCGTTCAAAATGTCAGAACGAGGAACGGTCAGTACTGCTGCCTGCGGGATGTGTGGCAAGACTAGTCTAGATGCTATTTCGTTGGTGCGGACTTTTGATATGGCAGAGTGTGCTATCCAGATCAGTCCTAGCCAACTCCTTCAGATGAACCAGCAAATGAGACAGGCTCAGACGCTGTTTGAGCATACGGGTGGTATTCATGCAGCAGCTTTATTTGATGCTCAAGGACAACTTATTTTGCTCAGAGAAGATATTGGTCGACATAATGCGGTAGATAAAGCGATAGGTCAAATGCTATTTCAAGGGATTGATAGAAGGGATTTGATCCTCTTTGTCAGTGGTCGTTCTGGCTTTGAATTGGTGCAAAAGGCCCTAGTTTCAGGTATCGGAATGATGGTCGCGGTAGGTGCTCCGTCTAGCCTAGCGGTGGACTATGCAGAGGATAATGGTATGACGTTGATTGGGTTTATGCAGAAGGAAAAGTTCAATATTTATACTCATCCAAGTAGGGTAAAGGACACAAGTCAGAAAAAACATGATTTTCAGGAATAAAATGCCTAATTTTACAATCTAGACATAAATTTAAAAATAAATCAAAATTTCAATTCCCATGGGAAGAGGTGACATTAAAACAAAGAAAGGTAAAAGAACTAAAGGATCTTACGGTAAGTGTAGACCACAAAACCCTAAGACTGAAACTGCAAAGAAAGACGATAAGAAGGCGTAACGCCTAGTATATAGTTTACCTTAAAAAGAGCTTCAATTGGATTGAAGCTCTTTTTTTTTGGGAGGGTACCTCTATCAACCCCGTTCATTGGATAAAGGCAAAATTCTTAAAGAATTTCTTCATATTTAATACTGATATACTTCGTTATCCCTCAGTCATTTAGCAAATGCTAAATTCCCTCCGTCTAGCCTTCCCGTGGATAACGGGACAGGCTGTTTATCAATATTAAATATGATTTTATCTCAATTCAGAGGTTAATAGAGGTACCCAGAAGTTATTTAGATTGATTAGAAACTACGTTGGCTATAGGAACTCCATCGATCATCACATCCTTGATCACCCCTACTCCATCTTTGATCATGACTACGGCATAGGTTACGCTGCTGGTATCTCTCGCCGAAGTTCGGTATAAATCTTCAGCGGGCTTTGCTTTGGATTCTTCCATGTAGAATCTCTCGAAAGGATACTCGATATATAAAAGCCGATTACTTGCTCCTTTATTTCCACTAATCATCTCGACGTTTGCGATCAGCGTATTTTCTATATTTGAAGGAGCTTCCCTTTTTATGGTGGAAATCTTTGCAAAACCTTGGTCATCTTTTTCAAAGTCTAGATAGATTTTTTGACCTCTTTCATAAGAACAGGAGTCTGGTATGGAAGTATTACTAGCACTAAATCTAAGTGTGATATACTTTCCTCTAAAAGGATCATTGGGATCTATGGGCTGGCATTCGAACAAATACTCTTGACCATATTTGAGAATCACTTCTCTGTCCCATATCATCTTGGAAGGGACAAACCACTGCATCAATACCATCAAAACGAAGACTATACTTAAAATTAATTTATTCTGCATGAGTCTTTCTTTTGTTGAGTAACCAATAATTGACAGCGAAGAATCCCAGTCCTACGACAACAAATAGCAAACCTCGGAATACAAAACTAAAATCCGAATCAAAAAATCGAGCCGTGACAAGAGCTGCTATAACCAGCATTCCAAAATTCAAGATACCTAAGTGATTTTGTTCTCCCCCTTCTTTAATCATCAAAACACCTATACCTAGCAGCAGTAGGTTGATGGCTACCTGGCCAAAATTGGGTGAGTTGATCCCAATAAAGAAGATGATTAGAAAGATGATGAAAACTAAATTTAGGGGTTTAAGTTCAAATTTGGACTCTTTGGTATAATTGTAATATAGCATGATTACACAGCATACAAAAAAAAATCCTAGTGCAAGTCCTTCAAAGGATACAAGAAAAATTCTGTCGCTTCTTATTTCCTTCCATGGCCAATAGAAGCTGAATACCAAAAGAAGAATCACGGTGCCCAATGCGCCAATTATCTTAAAGCCATTTCTAGCTAGCCTGAAATCTTTGAAAAAATGGCTGTGACCGATTAGATATATCAATCCGAAAAGGCAAGCAAAGATGGGTCCAATTAACTCCTCTACTCCATGTACGAATGAAGCTATACCAGCCATAGCAGCCAAGGGTAATAACCAATTATGCAAGGTGATTGCATTACTATTTGGTCTGCTCTTGTACAAAAAAACATAAAATGGGAGTATTGCTGCAAACAGCCACCAAAAATGAAATGGATCTGTGGCATATCTATCAAATCCCGTCAGCAATACATACCAAGAAATTCCGATTAAATAAAACAATGAAGATATAGCTGATCTCATCAAGTAGATCATAGGAAGAACTAAAATAGCCCAAGTAAAGAGAAAAGAAGCCAACTCACCTGGCATGTGGTATATCTGACTCACTAAGGCAATCGCTGCACCTACTGCAAAGAATAAAATAACTGACGAAACTTCTAGCCACGTCTGATTTTCGGGCTTACGCCAAAGCGTGTACCCACTTAGCAATTGGCCTATAGCGAGTGGTATAAATGCTAATACTAATTTGACCGGCCTAGTTAGTTCATCCCAATTATGAGCAAATATCAACATCACCCCTAGACTTACTAATGTGGCTCCTAAAGCTCCAAAGGCTAAGAAAAGACGGCTGTTAGAATCGCCAGCTTTTCCTTCGTAGTATGCTTGAAGTTTATTCGCTGTTGCGTGATCAATAACACCTTCTTCAAGTAGCTTTGGTATTTCTTTATTAATACTCATTTAATTGTATTGCTTAGTAATAAAGGTAATGATTAATTCGCCAGAGACAAACCCACTTATTGTTAGCTATAAATTCAGCATAGCCTGCAAATTATTCCCTACTTTAGCTGCTATGAAAATACGTATTCGGGAAAATACATTGCGCATTCGGATTACCCAGTCTGAATTAAAAGATTTGTCAAAGGGTGAATTTTTATCTTCTACTACACGCTTTCCCGGTGGAGGCGAGATGAGCTTTGGTATAATACCTAGTGAGGATGAAACGACTCAGGTCGTCATGATGGATCAAAGGATCAGCATTCATATCGGCTTGCTTGATCATCAAACAATGATGGACGAATCTACTATCGGAGTTCAAAGTATGCATAAAACTTCAGAACGCCCATTAGAGTTATTAATTGAAAAGGACTTCACTTGTCTTCATCCACGTTCAGGAGAAGATGCAGATACATTCCCCAATCCAAACAAAAAAGAAATCAGCTAATGGCTAAGCAAGAAATAAATCCACTGACTCCTGACAAAAAAGAAGACATCAAATTAGTTAGTCCTACCATGACCGCTGCTGGTGTCAAAGCATTAACAAAGTCTCTTGAGCATATGCGTAACGAGATGACAGCTAGCAGTTGTACCAAGACACTGTTCAGCCTTAATCAAAAGGGAGGTATAGATTGTCCAGGTTGTGCATGGCCTGATCCAGATGATAGATCTGCCTTAGGAGAATACTGTGAAAATGGGGTAAAGGCAATAGCGGAAGAAGCTACTAAAAAGAAGGCCGATCCAGATTTTTTTGCAAAGCATAGTGTGGCCGATATGTCTACATGGAGTGATTATGAAATCGGAAAATCGGGACGTATTACCCACCCAATGGTGCTACGATCTGGGGATACTCACTATAGCACTATTGATTGGAACGAAGCCTTCACACTGATTGCAGATCAACTCAAAAACTTGCCCTCCCCGAATGAAGCTATATTCTATACCTCAGGTAGGACCTCTAATGAGGCGGCATTCTTATACCAATTGATGGTGCGTAAGTATGGTACAAACAATTTACCTGACTGTTCCAATATGTGTCATGAAGCTAGCGGTGTAGCCTTATCCAACACTGTTGGAATTGGTAAGGGGTCTGTGCGGTTGGAGGACTTTTATATTGCTGATTTGATTTTGGTAATCGGTCAAAACCCTGGCACTAATCATCCGAGAATGTTGACCGCTTTATCCAAAGCAAAAGAAAATAATGCTAAAATCATCACTGTAAATCCTTTGACGGAGACGGGCCTACTCACCTTTAAGCATCCACAAAAGATGTCGCACATGCTAGGCGGTGGAGTGAAGCTAACGGATCTATATCTTAATCTAAATATCAATACAGATGCGGCACTGCTAAAGTGTATGCTTAAAATGCTCTTGGTCAAAGAAGAAGCGTCGCCAGGAACTGTGTTTGATCTTGAATTTATAAGTGATCGAACTACGGGATACGATGACTTAGTCAAGGATTTAAAGAATTATGAAATTGATGTATTGTTGGATAAATGTGGAGTTGAACGCGAAAAGGTGGAGACTGCTGTAGACTGGATAGCATCTTCTAAAAAGATAATAATTTGCTGGGCCATGGGTATTACACAGCATGAAAATAGCGTATCCATAATCCAAGAGATCGTAAATTTACTTTTAGCAAAAGGGAGTATTGGTATTCCAGGTGGAGGTACTTGTCCAGTACGCGGTCACAGTAACGTACAAGGAGATCGTACAGTTGGCATCTGGGAAAAGATACACGACCACCTGAAAGTTAACTTGAAGAAAAATTATGGTTTCCAGCCACCTCTAGAAGAGGGGTATAATGTGGTGCGTGCAATTGATGCGATGGCAAAGCAGAAAGCAAAAGTATTTTTTGCGATGGGTGGAAATTTTTTATCTGCCACTCCAGATACCAACTATACGGCTAAGGGTTTACAAACATGTGACTTGACGGTACATGTCAGCACCAAGCCCAATCGTAGTCATCTTGTTCACGGTAAGACCGCCTTGATATTGCCCTGTCTTGGTAGAACAGAAATAGATGTACAAGAGAGCGGTGAGCAATTTGTCAGTGTGGAAAACTCTATGGGAATAGTACATAGTTCGCAGGGTACTTTAGATCCCAAATCTTCGGAACTTAAAAGTGAGCCCGCAATTATCGCAGGACTAGCCTCTGCTCTATTCGATGACGAACAGGTAGATTGGAAAGGAATGATTGGTAACTACGACCTGATTAGAGATGCTATCGAAATCAATGTCCCTGGCTTTGATGAATACAATAAGCGAGTTAGAAATCCTGAGGGGTTTTACTTGCCTAACTCTGCTAGAGATCGCACTTTCAATGAAGACGGTAAAGCTAAATTTACAGTCAATGGACTCAGTCAACATAACCTAGCAGATGATGAATATCTCATGATGACGGTCAGAAGCCATGATCAATATAATACTACAATCTACGGTTTGGATGATCGATATAGAGGTATCGAAAACGGTCGTCGAGTTCTCTTTATGAATCCTAAGGATGTCAAAAAAGATGGTCTTAAAAAGGGGGATTATGTAGATATAAGCAGTCATTACGATGGGCAAGAACGGATAGCTAAATCATTTATGGTAGTTCCTTACGATATACCTGAAGGCAATTTGGCTACTTACTTTCCTGAAACGAATGTCTTAGTTCCTTATGACAGATATGGTAAGAAGAGTCAGACGCCAATCTCAAAGTCTATAGTGGTAAAGGTGGAAAAGAAATAACAATGTGCCATGTGCCATGTGCAGAGAACAATTTAGAAATAGCAACTTAATTAATTGTTCATGAATGTATTGTTAATTGAACATTGTTTTGGGGCTGTCCCTTCGCTCCGCTTAGGGCCGGGTCGTCCGCTTTACTGCGTGCTCGCTACCACCCCTCATCCATTTTGGGCTCCACGAAAAGCGTGATCGCGAAGTCAATGTGCAATGATTATATTGAAATGTCCAATCTACAGTTTATGAATGAAAAAGTTATCAAAAGTGTTTGGACGAGCGCTGTGCAGTAGTGGTGACCATAGGGAGCCAGACTCGAAGGCTTGCCCGACTATTTTCAGGCGGGGAAACGGAGAGGCCGAGCGAAGAGCGAGCTACGGAACATAGCGTCTACCGAGAAGCATAAGGTGAGTGACCAGCAAGAGGTAGCGTCCCCATAAAAAAAGTGAGCTGCTAAAACAACTCACCCAAATCGTAATCAACTTTTAGAATATAAAAGTCTATCGTTTGAGCGCAGCTTGTGTCAAGTTATAAGTAATCTAAAGTAGTTAGCTGCAACCAAACCTTACTATAAATATGCAATGTAAAATTAGGGATAGTTCAGTCATATTTAATACCCAATACATGGTATATTCCTATAATATGACCGTTTAGACTAGCAAAAAATGTTAAAGTTTTAGTCGCGAATGATCGTGACATCACCAGTAAGAATATCTGTATTGGCTAGATTGAGTCGATTGATAAAATAATACGTTCCTTCAGGTAGTTCACCTCCTGTCTGATTGGTGCCTTGCCAAGTGTTATCATACGGCTGCTGTCGATAGACCACATCTCCCCAGCGATTGAATACCACTAACTCTGGATTGGGAAAATCTTGTGGATTGGTCAGCATGATATCGAATATGAGGGCGTCATTGAGTCCATCTCCGTTGGGTGTGATCACATTAGGCAAACCATCAAGCTCAACGGGTTCTAAGCTAGGCTCAATGCGAGTCAAATTTACTTCAGTTTCATCACAAAGATCAGGGCATAATTCAGAACATATTTTATAAGTGAAGCTAAATGAATTAGTAGTATCAGCCGGAAAAGTATATGTAAATGAGCCATCACCAAGATCCATAAAATTAGGATCTGAGGTTTGGAAACTGGTCGTCACTCCGTCATTATTTGAGGTATCATCATTATCCAAAACATTGAAGGAAATCGTGTTTTCATTTAATGGTATCGAACGTATATCTTCAATCGCTGATGGTATGCTTTCGAAAATAACGAATACCGTATCACGGCTATAGTTTGCGCAATCATCCGTTGACAAAGTCCAGATAAAAGCATTGGAGCCTGCATCAAGATTGGAAACGGTGATATCTGCTGAATTCGCATTATCAATATTAGCAGCTGATGTAGTAGTCCACTCCCCAGTTATAACATCCTCTAGATTACCTAATAGGATGGTTGAATTCTCACATATGCTAAAGTCTATCCCAGCATCAGCCAATGGAAGATCTGCTTGCAAATTCACTTGTACGTTAGAAAGGCTGCTACATCCATTTTGAGAATTAGTGACAACTAAGTCATAGTTGCCTACTGTACTAACGGTCGGTGTCAAGGTAGTAAAACCAGATACCAAAGTACCATTGGATGTAGTCCACATGTACTTAAACTCAGTGCCCATATCTGAGCCTGTTCCATCAAGACTGATACCGTCTTCAATACAAGCTACCTCTAAATCCATTCCTGCATTGGCAATAGGCGCCATGGTATCTGCAACTACCATAACTTCATCTGATCGTTGGCAGCCAAACTCATTGGCAGCATTAAAGATATATATCCCTGCTCTATTTGCATCGATCGAAAGTTCATTGCCTATAAAGTTGCCATTAGCATCAGTCCATTCGAAGGTACTAGCGTCTGTAGATCCAGTCAAAGAAACAATCGGATCATTACAGGTAAAGGTGACATCTGCTCCTGCGTTGACTGTAGGTTCATCAATACTACCAACTACTTGAATATCGAAAGAAGCCATACAGTTCGTATTGGGATCAGTCGCCGTGGCAGTATAAGTACCTGGTGAAGAAACAGTAGACACATTCATATCTTGTCCTGAGTCAATTTGGCCACCCATAGTCTCCCAAGCCACACTAATATTCATGTCTGTGATCGCGGTCAAATCCAAAGTGGGATTGTCACAATTAAGCGTTGGCATATCATCAGCGCTCATAATATTTGGCAAAATAGGATCAGAGACTATAATCGCATCTTCGCTGGTACAACCATTGTCTTCATTGGTAAGGATTACATTGTATGTACCAGACACCAAAACGCTGACACTAAGATCATCTATAACATTGTCGATATCTCCATCTATGGTAGACCAGACTGCTGAAATATTCATAAGTCCTTCATCATTCTCAGCAGTTAAAGTAAGTCCATTGTCATCACAAGGGATTGCTGTATTTTCGCCTGCGTTTACATTTGGCATATCTTTATCTTCGGTGACATCAATCATACTTTCTGCTGTACAACCATTGACGGTATTGATAACTAATAATGTATATGTTCCTACTTGGTCAATTTCGGCAATTGGTTCTACTTCGCCAGATACCAAAGTTACACCAGGTGAAGTCCACTGGTACATAAAGTCATCTCCAAGTGATGTACTGGTACCACCAATATTAATAGTATCATTAACACATGTAATCAAATCATTAGTACCCGCGTCAGCAATTGGAGCTTCAGTTGCATCGGGGACAGTAAAGCTTAAAATTTCTTGATTTTGATTTGTTGCAGAATCCGAGATGGTAACCGTGTACATACCAGAGGCTACGTCAATAAGATCTTCGTTATTGGTCATATTTGACCAAACGAATGTATATGGAGGTACACCGCCAGTAACTGTGATTTCAACTGAGCCATTATCTACCTCAAAACAGTTATCTTCAGAAATATCATCTTCCGTAATTTCTAAAGGCGGTGGAGCGTTGGGAATGGTTATGGAGCCATTCATCGTTTCAAGAATACAATCGTTGCCATTTGCTTTATAAAAAAATGTACCGATACTCAGGCCAGGCACAAAAATAAGCTCAATTATCTCTCCTGGATTTCCAATGACATCATAGCACACTTCGAATATTATCGCACCATCAGGAAGAGACAACATTGAAGGAGGTGGTATAGACCATTCAAAACCTACACCAAACGCTCCGAGATCTGTGACCTCTACCATATTCAACAGTGGATTCACATTATTGATTTGAGCGAAGGTGGTCATATTTGTTGTCGGAGCGTCATTAATAACCATTGAAAAACCGTCTAGATCTGTAAACCCCTCAACAGAAACTTCCGCACAAACTTGTGTCCCAGAAGCTCCAATCTCATTCGATAGAATTAACTTTCCAATTTGAGCATTTAGGGTAACTCCAATGAAGCAAAAACCTAGAAGGATGACAATCCACAAGGAGCTTCTATATTTGATATTTATCACTGCTAATTTCATATTATCTCTCCAGAGCAAAGCTCAAATTTATTTCGTGAGTGCTACGTCCAACAGGACCAATGGTATTAAATGGATAATCGAATCCGTACCCTATTCTTAATTGTTGCCCAATAACAAATCCTGTTTCAAAATGAAAAGTTTTGGCGATGCTACCACCAAATCCAAAAAATATACTCTGGTTAACATGATATCTAAAATTGACATCCAGGCTAATGGGAGCATTTCCTACGTATCTCAACCATATGGAAGGCTCAATGAATCTATTGTTGTCAAGCATTTTGCAATAACCAGCTATTAAGTTCAAGTGCTGCTGACGACGAATATCAAAATTTTGATCCCCTTCCTGAAATGCCACATTGATACCTAAAACTTGAGGAACAGAAAATCCAGCATAGACAAGGTCGTCTGAAAACCATCCGTTATTAAAGCGTTTATAATAGTAAAAGCCGAAACCCACATCTGGGGCAATTTTGGTTTGATTTTGAATAGCCAAAATATCTCCCTCTTGTCGAGTAATAAATTCTGTAGCATCTACACGAAGCTGTTGAACTCCGATAGTCAAGCCCATAGAAATTCCACCCCAATACGGATCATCAGATAATAGACCTCCGATCTTTCCATAAACACCTGAAAAACTAGTAGGCCCTGTTTTATCATTAATAAGATATCCTCCGCTTAAAATAGAAACCCCATTATTTTCATAAATAAAATTTCCTTTCACCGTTTGGGTGACAGGATGATTATCAATATTAGTCCATTGCGTGCGTAAGGACACACCGAAATCAAGATTCTGTTCTCTGAGAAGATAGTCACTACTCAGTGCGGCTGGGTTGATGACAGAATAATTTTCGCGATACTGAGTGAAAAGCGGTGTTTGTTGAGCAAAAACCGGAATGGAAATATGTAAGAAAATTATAATGTAAAAAAGTTTGCTCATCAATCATTTACTTTTATGGGATACAAAGAAACATATTACCTTTACTAATAGCTACCAAAAATACGTGAATATGTATAAAAAAGCGCGATAATGGAGAACTATTAATACAATACAAGTCTGGAATTTTTAGGACTAGTTGAATTGACGAAAGTAACATCAATTGTGACGAAATCTTTTCACTATTAAATAAATTGGACGGCTCTATCTGTCTACTTTGACAAAAATGTAAAAATGCTCTATCCCGAAAGATAGAGCACTTACAAATTGATAATCTACTGACAATAAAATCTTACTAAAATAAAAGCATCAAAAATGCTTTCATAGTTAATTCTTGCTCTTGTTCACAGCTTTTACGTCAGTGTTATAATCGCATATCTTTAGACCTAGAAATTTTAATCCTTAGTAGTCCAATACTTTCACCTGGGTTCTTCTATTTTCTTCATGTTGCTCAGCAGTACAGTTTAAATTCTCTACACAGTCATTGATCAATTGAGTCTCTCCATACCCTTTTGAATAAATTCTATCTAAAGAGATTCCTTTTGAAACAACATAACTTTGAGCTGCTGCAGCCCTAGATGCAGATAAATTTAGATTATAGACAGCACTACCTCTTGCATCAGTATGAGATCCAAGCTCGACTTTTAGCCTTGGGTTCTTATTTAATAAATCTACCAGTACATCTAATTCCTTGGCAGCATCAGGTCTAATATTAGATTTATTGAAGTCATAATTTATATTCTTGATAGGTAGTATCATACCTGCATAGAATTCTTTTTTTGTTGGAGTTGGAACCTTAACTACTGGTGCTGGCTTAGATAGCTTCAAGACAACTTCCTCATTAGAATTACAATTTATCTTATTTGCTTTTAAAGACTTATTTGCACTATTCAAATTAGTCTTACTCGCCTTGAAGGTATAATCGCAATTACAGGGTAAATCAAAAGTAAATTTTCCATTCCTATCGGATTTTATAATTGTTTCTTTCTTTGTGCAAGAGTTAATAAGTATTACTGCGGCATTAGAAATTAGTGTATTTTTTTCACTTGAATTTACTACTGTACCTATGATAGATACGGCATCTTCTTTTTTCATTTCAATCGTTACACATTCTTCTTCAACTGTGCTATAGTTCTTGAAATTTATGTTTTTAGCCATACTGTCATAGCCTGCCTTATTCAAGTCCAAATCGACTCGACTGTCTGGCCATACTGTTAAAGTAAATTGACCATCTTTGTTCGTCTTCATATTCTTGATAAACGAATTATCCTTTTCATTTTGTTGAACTTTTACGGTAGTATTTACCATTGCATTACCTGACTTGATATCTACTACACAGAACAATTGCTCCCTTGATAAGATTGGAAAGAAATCAACTGGTGTATCACTTTTCCATTCTAAGATATCATCATTATGCTCTCCTCCTACTCTACTAGAAGAAATAAAACCAGAGGTGTTGTCTTTATTCATATAGAAACCAAAGTCATCTTTCATGGAGTTGAATGGACTACCTGCGTTAACTATTCTTTCCCAATTATTCGAGCCGGCTGTTTTCTCTCTCGCTACATATACATCTAAACCACCCATGCCTGGTTGTCCGTTTGATGAGAAAGCTAAATCACCTTCAGATGTGATGAAAGGAAATAATTCGTTACCAGCAGAGTTAATTGTTGGGCCACAATTAACTGGCTGTGTCCATTCACCATTATTTTGTGTCACCTTATAAATATCCATACCTCCAAATCCCCCTGTTCTGTCAGAAGCGAAATACATGGTAGTTCCGTCTTCCGTAAGTGTAGGGTGACAAGAGGAAAAAGAGTCATCGTTAAAAGACAACTCCACAGGAGCACTCCAATTAAGATCACTTGAATTAGTGGCTTGATAAATTTTCAGGTTGACGACTTCTGATTTAGCGCGCTTACTTTTATCATTCCTGGTGAAATATATAGTTGAATTATCTCTAGTAAATGCAGCAACTCCGTCATGAAATCTGCCATTGATAGCACCCTTAAATTGAGAAGGTTTAGCATATCCATCTTCATCTTTCTTAGCATAATACAAGTCGGTAAATCCGTTATTAGTCCAAGTATCGATGAGCTTTGAAAAGAAGTTTCCACCTCTATTGGATGTAAAAACAACACCATCATTAAATGGTCTGGCAGAAAAATCAAGTTTGCCCGTGTTTAAAGCATCAGGTGTGCTTACCGATACATCATCAAATGAAGTGAAGTTGTCAACATCGCTGCAATTTTCGATAAAAGCGACTTTAGTTTCAGCTGGTGAGCTGTTGTACAACTTAAACCATTTCACAGCTTCCTCACAGTTACCTACAGCTTGTAGAGCTTGTGCATAGTGCAGTAAGTCTTCTGGTAATGGTCCATCATTTGTCACTTTTGCATACCAATATGCAGCTTCTTCATAATTTGCATTTAGACGAGCTGAATTTGCTAATTTAGACCATAGTACTCTGTCAGCGCTCTCCTCATTTGAAGATGATTTAAACATGTTAGCTGCTTTTGCATAACCTAGTCCTTCATAGACTGTTTCTGCATTTTGTGCAAGGTCAGCTTTTTTCGCTTCAAGCCTATTTAAGGCCAATACTATATTAGAGTACTTAGCATTTAAAGTATACTCATTGATATTTTCTTGACAGATAGACTGTGTACAAATACAAAGGCAAAATCCGAACAGAAAAGTAGTCTTTATTAATTGCATCCTATTGTTTTTTAATTAATCTTTTTGCAGTTAAACTTTAGTAATATCAGACAGCTTAGAAATATCTGATATTAGTTAGTTGTCTATCCTTACGATTAAAAATATATTCCAACATAAGCTCGTAGCCACCAGCAGTGTTAGCGTTTAATTCTGAAGTCGTAAAATCAAAAGCCATACCTGCTCTGAGGTTAGGTGTAAATTGGTATTGTAATAGTGCATCAACTGAGTCGCCCATTCTGTAAGTTGCACCTACCCACAATGCATCCATGAATAAAAAACTAGCATTTAAATCTAAATCCAAAGGTGCATTCTTATTGACACTCACGAGAGCTGAAGGCTTAAATTTTACTTGTTCTGAAATATCAAAAATAACTGCGCCCATAGCATAAAAGGTGCGGTAAACTGACTCAAAACCTGAGTCCGTGTAAAGTGTATTTTCTAACACGGTAGGCATTGATACTCCTACATAGTAATTTTTATTGGAAAGGAAGACGCCAAATCCGAAATTGGGTTTCACTTGATTGGTAATATCATTCATGATAAAATCATCACCTTGGTCATACCCGTCTAGTTGTGTATAATCCATACGACCATGTTCTAATCTTCCTGATATACCTAGACTAAGTTTGGCCGTTTCTCCTACTGGAACTCTATAGTTATAGGAGAGTGTAGCAAAAGTGGTATTTACAACACCTATTTTATCAGATACTACTGATAGACCAACACCTGCTCTTTCACCAGCAAATGGAGTGTGCACATTGAAGTTTAGCGTTACTGGTGCTCCCTCTATTCCTAACCACTGGTTCCTGTATACGGCTGACGCAGCCAAAGCATCTCTGTTTCCTGCATAAGCTGGATTATACAATAACTTATTAAACATGAAGTGGGTAAACTGAGGATTGTGCTGTGCATTCACCTGAAAAACAAACCCAAGGAAAAAGAGGGCAACAATTAATTTATTCATATTTATAACTATTTCAATTTTAATAATAGATTAGAATAGATTAGAATAGATTAGAATAGATTATCTGATAATGGTAATAAAGCCAGTCATTGATTCAGATCCGTTCTTATCTTTCTTGAAGACATAGAAGTAGGTTCCTGCCGGTAGATCGTCACCTTCGAAAGTACCTCTCCAGCTATTTTGATAGGTTTCCTCTTCATAAACTTTATCTCCCCAACGGTTGAAAATTTGTATGATATTATTATCAAACTGATTGGAGCAGTCAATAATTAAGGCATCATTTTTATTATCGTTATTTGGCGTCAAGACATTTGGAATATCACACTCTGTACTTGCTCCTTCTTCTACAAAGATGCTTACCTGCGCTCTTTCACATACACCACAACTAACATCGCACAGATCGTACTCAAACGTATATTCACCACTAAATCCAGCATCTGGAACAAATGAGAACGTACCATCCGCGTTTAAAGTCACCTCAGGTGCATTACCAATTATTGTTACAGTAAAATCCGTATTATTATTTAATATATCATTACTGATCAAACTTTCATTCTGAATAGCAGTTCCGAAAGAAGTCGTATAGGTATCAGCAACTGGGCTTACTCCTTCCTCCACAAATACATTCACTTCTGCTTGAGAATAATCTACACAATTATCATTACTTAGCGACCATGTAAAGGTATTCATCCCAGATTCTAGGCTAGATACTTCTGTGTCGGGAAGATTAGCATCAACAATGTCAGCCGTAGTGTTGACAGTCCAAGATCCTGAACCTATAGATGGATTTACGGCATCTAAAAACACTGTATTAGCACTACAAACAACTATTTCATCTTGAGCTACGGTAGCATCTTCATCAGGAATACCTGAGATGTTTACGCTTATAAAATCACTCGCGTAGTCCGTACAGTTTCCTTCTGATAAAGTCCATTGAAAAGTATAAGTCCCTGGAATAAGATTATCCACATTTACTTGCTCACTGGATACATTATCAATGTCTGCCGTATTTGGCCCAGCTGTTTGTGTCCATATACCAGTGGCCGTGTTTATATTATTTGCCTCTAGTAATACTGCACTGACATCCGCCTCACAAGCTTCAATTGCTTCGGTTATAATCTCTGCTTGATCATTTGGCGTAGTTAGGAAGACACTAACTGTATCTGTATGATAATTCTCACACCCACCATTAGATAGTGACCAAACAAAAACGTTTTCTCCTTCCACTATCTGTGCTTGTGTATTAGGATTCATGATATCACTTACACTTGCACCGACTGTGTTAAAAATAGACCATGATCCAGTACCTATAGAAGGCATGTCCGCATTTAAATCAATAAAGGTGGTTGCACAAAGTGCTTGATCTACTCCTGCATTGGCAAATACATCTGTTGGCTCTTCATCTACAGTAACGGTCATAATATCATCACTAAAGTCAAGACAGTTACCCATGCTCAGAGTCCACGAAAACTGGTAGACGCCTGGCATAAGATCTGATATACTTGCTATAGCTTCAGTATCGTTAGCTATAACTGCGTTATTAGGACCTGAAACTTGAGACCATTGTCCAGAAGACATCATTGGATCTATCGCTACAAGATTTAAAGTTCCATTCAAATTGCTTTCACAAATATTAATTGCATTATTCACCACCTGTGCTACTTCACTCGGTGCAGTAGAGGTTGTAATGGTCACTTGATCAGAAGAATAATTTTCGCATGAACCTGATGATAATTGCCAAGTAAAAGTATGGCTTCCTTCATCTAGATCTGTGACCATAGTATTTGGATCACTAGGATCTATTATGGTACCTGAAGTAGACACCCATACACCTTCACCTACTTGAGGCATGATTGCGCTGAGCGCAACCTCTGTCGCACATACATTATTATCAAGACCTGCGTTCGCTGATTCATTAGGTAATTGATCTACAACAACATTCACCTCTGCCATACTATATACACCACAGTTTGCATCAGATAATTCCCAAGCAAATACATAGGTTCCTGCTACAGAATAATTAATATCAGTAATGCTTTGATTAGGATCGGCAATAGAAGCACTTGGCCCACTATTTTGTACCCACGCTCCTTGCGATGCCATAGGTGCTATGGCTTCTATCGCTAAAGAGGTGCCTTCACAAATTGATATTGTATTTTGTATCACCGCTGCCTGCTCATTAGGCGCTGTCGTAATTTCTACAACTACTTGATCCGTAGAATAATCTTGACAAGCACCATTGGACAGTGTCCACGTTAAAATATTATCGCCTTGTGTTAATCCCGAAATCGCAGCATTTGGATCATTGATATTAGAGAAGGTTACGCCTGTGTTGCTGCTCCACTGTCCCAAACCTATACTAGGTGTGTTTGCAGTAGTACTTACTGAAACACCATCGCAGAAAGACTGATCTATACCAGCATTGGCAACATCTGTAGGTTGCTCGTCTATCGTAAGCACCACTTCATCATTACTAAATGTTCCACAATCAGCTGTACTCAAAGTCCATGCTAATGTGTACGTTCCAGTATTAAATCCAGTCACATTGGTAAGCTCATCATTTGGATCGCTAAACGTCAGAGTACTTGGACCACTAGTCACTGTCCACTCTCCTACTCCTTCGCTAATCGCATCTGCTGAAAGCAAAATATTATTTGCATCACTTTCACAGAATGAAGTCTGCATATTTTGAATGCTTGCTATTTCATTTGGTACATCAGTCACGTTGATGAGCACTGTATCTCTACTATAATCTTCACATCCATTAGCGTCTAAAACCCAAATAAACATATTTTCACCAATAGTTAAATTAGTCACTTCTGTAAAAGGATTATTCATATCCGAAACTATTGCAGTAGCACTAATCCAACTACCTGTTCCTACTGAAGGCATCATGGCATTCAAGTTGATTATTTCACTTGCGCAATAGCTAACATCATTACCAGCATTTGCCATTTCATTTGGCGCAGTCGTTACAGTCAGATTTGCATTTATAGATTCTACAGAAGAACATTCTCCTTGGTCAACAACTACGTAGTAATTTCCACTAGTGCTAGTCGTTACATTATTGAATTCAAAAATAGGATCAACTGTTTGTGCTAATAAGGTGCCATCTTCAGAAAACCAATTGAAGGTAGTATTAACTTCAGCCGTAAAGTTATTGACTGAGAATTCTATATTTTGACCTTCGCAAGCAGTTAGCATATTATTATCAAATATAGGCGCATCGAGACCTTCCGAAACCTCAATGGTTTCGTTGTCTGTTAAGGTTACACAACCTGAGATATTAGCTTCTACAGTGTAGATTCCAGCGTCGCTCATTTGAACGTTTGAAATGTCTAGCTCTGAAACCCCAGTAAGCACCATAGTTCCACTTGGATCAAACCATGTGTAAATAGTTTCTGGTTGAGGGTCTGAAATTCTAAGTGTAACCGTCTGTCCTTCGCAAGCAGAATTACCTGTTAAGTTATTTTCTATTTCAGGGCTTGCAGAAATATCAACAACAGAAACAGAAACTGGAGCAGATGTAGAAACGCCACAACCGTCTCCTGTATCTACTTGTACTGCATAGTTACCTACATTTGAACTGGAAGCATTATTCACTTCTAACTCAGGCATAGTTGTTGTCGCCACCACTACGCCTTCTAGTGTCCAAGTATAGGATACATTGGAACCTGTATACATCTGAGTAGATAAAGAAATAGCATCTCCTGGGCAAACCGAATCGTCATCTGCTGCAATGATTGGCTGGTCTGGTCCTTGGGTAACTGCTACAGTATAACTTTCTACATTTGATACACAGTTAGATCCATTATCAACGATTAAAGAATAGTCTCCGTCGTTAACAAAATCAACGGCGCTAAGTGTATATTCAAAAGTACCGTTCACAGGTACTTCAACATCGACCATTAAACCATTTGGTCCTGAAAGAACATAGTTAAGGTTTCCAGTTAAATTAGGGTTATTATTTACCGCAGTAAAAACAACATCTGTCCCAGAACAATAAGTACCATCACCTAGCAATGCTTCAATAACCGGCGGCTCTTCTGCTATTACAAAGACGCCTTGCATTTCATTTTGGCAACCATCCACCGTAGCTACAACATCAAATTCAGTTGACTGATTCAAAGATTGAATTATTGGATTTTGGTTAACGCTAAATTGGAAACCGTTAAAAAACCATTGGTACGACGCTCCCGAAATAGTCTCCGCAAAAAGCTGAACTTGGTCTCCTCTACAAATTCTGTCAAATGAAGAAGTAGGGTTTGGATTTGGTGTAGACTTTATTTCAGGTGAAACTGGATCAGAATCATCAGATTCACAATCCACATCTACAGATACTTTCACAGATAATGGTAATACTAAGTTAGGGTCATTGCCTATGATTTCAAATTCTGGATTGGTGGTAGTTGCTATGACAAGTCCATCATTGTTTGTCCATGTATAGGTAATTGATTCTTCGGGATACGCAGACTCATAGATATCAGATTCGTTAACTGTCAAAGTGAGTAGCTCGTTATCGCAGATACTATTTGGTGCATCCACAGTAGGCTGCACTAGAGGTACTGGACAAGCGACTGGAGTAAATTGCACATAATCTGGCTCTCCGGAATTATCCAAATCTGGACACGGTGCACCCGTAGGGCATTCCTCTGCATCAGAAAGCGAATCATTATCACTGTCTAAGTCCCTAAAATCAGGGACCCCATCTCCGTCGGTATCAATAGGGTTAGAAGTATTATTCGTTTCACCTGCAATAATTACGATACCGTTTTCATCTACTTCTACATTTCCTTCTCCTATCTGTCCATCATTATCAGGATCACTTAGATTTGCCTCGTAAACATCAAAGATCCCATCATTGTCACTATCAATATCTTCATAGTCAAATATACCATCTTGATCTGTGTCCAATGGAAATGAAGTAGAAACAATTGTACCATCCGAAAGAACCACTCTACCATCACTACCTACCAATGGGATTCCAGTGCCTACCAAACCATCATTGTCAGGATCGTCGTTGCCACCTTCTAATACATCATTGATGCCGTCGTTATCACTGTCGAGATCATTGTAATTTGGAATGCCATCACCATCGTGGTCCTTAGGAAAAGAAGTACTAATAATCTCTCCGTTCAAAGTAAGTTGTCCAAATTTATTGACTTGACCATCTGCAACACCATCATTATCTGCATCTAAATTGCCACTTTCAGTGACATCATTGATGCCATCATTATCTGCATCTAAATCTAAGTAGTCTGGTAAGTTGTCGCCATCTTTATTTTTTGTAAATGAAGAAACAACTTGACCTGGAATAGCAATCACTACACCAAATGTATTTACATCTTCAGATGAATTTAAAGTGAGCGTTCCATCACCTTCAGGATCCTCATGCCCAGCTTCGATAACATCATGTATACTGTCATTATCACTGTCTAAATCTAGGAAATTAGGTAACTCATCCGAATCATTATTTGCAGTAAAAGATATATAATTTGCTGTGCTAGAGTTACTCAATATAACTCTTCCAAATTCATCTACGATAGGTGTTCCTTCATATAAGAATCCATCGTCATCAACGTCCGCAAGTAGTGTTTCAGCGACATCAAAAATACCATCGTTGTCCGCATCTAAATCTATAGAGTTTGGAATATTGTCTTGATCTTGGTCAAACTCAAATAGCAGATTATCGCATCTACCATCTCCATTTGCATCTGTACAGCCTAAGTCAAAAGCTGGATCATCTGCATCAGCGTAATTTGGAATGCCATCAAAATCATTATCATAATCTGGATTAAAATCTGTAGAGAAGCAATTAACTGCTTGGTTTGCGCAAATTTCTAACACATCGAGTATTCCATCATTATCATCATCAAGATCACTATCATCTCTGATACCATCTCCATCAGAGTCTGGTGCTAGAAATGCAATATGATCTACGATATCTAATACCAAATCAGAGATCGTAGTTACACTCGACTCATATGTCCAATAATCTAAGATCTTCAAATCTCCAAAATTATTTCCGAATATAAACGGCTCAGAAGTTGGTAAGGGTATTGCATTCCCTCCGCTCACTGCTTCTCCAAGTCGAGAGTGATCATATAAAAATTGATCATTTGGTGATTCTCCATTTAATCTTGTTAATCTCACACCACCTAAATCATTTTCTATATCTGATAGTGTTAGGTGAAGCTCCCCCGCATTGATACGAAGTTGGTAAGAAAGTTCTCTATTAAACTGCTGATCTAAAGCTTGTCCGTTTTTATCTAGGCCATCCCAAAATACTTCGTTGATTCCAATATTAGCTGGTGCGTTTACTATCCTATCTTTATCGTCTCCATAGATTCCATTATTATTGATATCAATAACTAATTGCACGTTACCATCGATGTTGGTATTGTAGGTGATTATAGCACCATTTGTCCTGTCTAAGACAGCTTGTATTCCTTGAACATTTCCAGGATCTCTGGAAGTCAATTCTACATTTAGAATTTCTATATTATATTGAGGCACCTCATTTAATAACCAAGTAGTGTGTGTATCATTTCTTACAATATCTGTGACCCTAGCAGACATGGGCAAATTTGGATCTGGTAAGTTGAAAAATACCTTATTATTGACAAGACCATTACTATCCTTTGCTTGAGGTTCGTATAAATAAAAATTAGCTGGATCAAAAGTACCTATGTCGGCAGATCGCTCCACTTCATCTTGCTCGAAAGATGAATAAGTAGATTCACTTTCTCCAGTAATAATTCCTCTATTATTGGAAAGAATCTGAAATCCCCAAGGATCTACATCCTGATAGTCTACTTGAAATTGAAATCCTTTATCTGTTAAGATATAATAGGTAGGCGAAGTTGTATTACCATTTTCGCTGACTATAGATTGGTATTCATTGGTATAAACTCTCCCTGTCTGCATTTGTCCTCCATCATTTGATGCTTGATTTAGTGATACAGTAATATCCCAAGAAAGAACTACTCGCCTATTAGTCGGTTGATCTTGATCTCTAGTCCAAGGTTCATTATTCAACAAATTATCAAAACCTGAATTTTGGTAAAATCCATAGCCTAGTGTAACCGTCCAAACGCCCCCTTCATCGTTATCTACTAGTACCACTCCTGGTGTATAACCTGAACCTTGAGAAGTACCTCCCCCTGTAGGACCATTCAGCTCTTCGATATTATCATTGATAATAGCTAATCCCTCAGAGGTACCCGTATTATTATATGTGGAATGAAGCGTACCATCTGGTCTATAGATTTTGATGAACCCACTTGCTATCCCAACATGGGATGCGCCAAAGTTGATATATTCTCCTGCGGAGGCATAGACTTTTAATTGTTGTGGTCGCTCTGCAAAATAAAAGAGTCTATAACCAGGGTATCCGATAAAGTCAACCGATCCTTCTGCATTTACCTTGTTAGGTGAAATAAATAGAACGACAAAGAGGATGGCAAATGCTAGTGAAAAGCATAATTTTGGAAGGAATCTATTGGCAGTGTACATTTTTTCTAATTCTAATTTGATTAGTATTAGAATATATACCCTTAACACATATAAAAAGATTCCATATGTGTTACCTAATTTCTCACTTACCCGACAATTTTATTAGTAAAAATAAGATAGTTTGAAATACAGAACTATCAGCATTGATAATCAGGCTCTAATCGCCTCTACTGGGTCCATCTTCGAAGCTAGATAAGCAGGAATAATACCTGACACTATACCTACAATAAGGGATAAACTGAGACCGATTATAATATTTTTGGATGAAAGGAATATTGGAAAGCCAGCCACATTAGTAATCAAGAAGGTAATAAGATAGACAAGACCTAGTCCTAGTATACCTCCTAGGATACAAAGCACAACGGACTCAATTAAAAACTCAAGCAAAATAACAAAGTGTTTTGCACCTAGTGCTTTTTTGACGCCAATCAACGGCGTACGTTCTTTAACGGATACGAACATAATGTTAGCAACACTAAACATACCAACAATAATGGCAAAAATCCCTATAATAAAACCAACAGCGTTGAGGGCAAGAAATATCACATCCAAGATGGAAGTCAACATGGACATCTCATTCAACGAGAAATCATCATCTTCTCGGGGGCTCAGTCTGTGACTAGATCTAAGAATTCCTGTTACCTCATCTTTCAAATCTTCAATGCTGTTTCCTTCCTTGGCCTTTACAGCAACTACGGATCGCATGACATAACGTGATTTGAAGTTTACCATAGACCGCGCCGATTGAGCAGAGACTAGTACGGCGTCATCAAAGTCTGCCACATTAATAAGGTCATCACCTGACTTCGCGATCACGCCAATGACCGTGTATTTTCTTCCTTTGAGTTTAATGCTTTTCCCAATTGGGTCTAGTTTACCAAATAAGGCATCTGCTACTTTGCAACCAATCACGACCTTATTTGCTCCCCTGCTAAATTCACTCGGCGTCATATTTCTACCCTGATCAATATCCGTTTTGAATATCTCTATAAAATCTGAAGTTGTTCCAAAGATGATCACATTTTGCGCACTGTTGGACTTATACTTCAAGGTAGAAAAGCCTACAGCAATATAAAAAGTAGACAATTGGGCGCTTTTTGATTTTTCTTTAATTAGTAAGTAATCATCAAAACTAGGGTTAGGTCGTTTGATATACTTCCACCATTTTTCAAAAGAATCAGACCAACTAAATTTTTCTACAAAAATTACGTCATTACCAAGCTTTTCGAAGCTGCCGCGAACATTGTCCTCCAAGGAATCAACTCCTGAAAAAACACTAATGATACAGAAGATCCCGATTGTAATACCTAAAAGAGATAGGAAGGAGCGAAGTTTGTTACCGCTCAATTGACCGAATGCCAAGATGGTGCTTTCCCAAATGATTTTAAGTATTAAAGACATAGGTCAAAATTCTGCTCTAAATATAGGTATCTAAATGCAATGACTCCTTATATAATAGATAAACGACCGAAAACTGCTGACTATCGGAGCAATAATTGTGATAACAACTAATATTCAACGGACAAGCGATGTGCAGGAGTGAGGCTACTTAGCCTCAGACCGCAGGGCCGAGCGGAATAGCGAGCTCCGAAACGTAGCGACACAGACTGCAGAGCTAGAAGCGTTTGTCTGTGTTGGCCCCAAATATTCCAAAATAAGAAATTCTCCACCCATGGGTAAGAAAAATATATGATAAATGTTGTATCGTATTGGCATCTAGTATCATAATAGTTATCTTTGCGCTCATTTTAAAAAGAAGGTATCCACAGATGAGGACTAAATTATCACAATTCCAGTTTGAACTTCCAGAAGAATTAATCGCTCAATATCCTGTCGATATCAGAGATGAGAGTCGATTGATGGTGGTACATAGGGAGACGGGGCGCATAGAGCACAAGACTTTTAAGGATATCATTGAGTACTTCAATGATGAGGATGTTATAATCAGAAATAATACTAAGGTATTTCCAGCTAGACTATATGGTCGTAAGGAGAAGACGGGTGCGAGTATTGAAGTTTTCCTATTGAGAGAGCTCAATGTACAAGCGCGTCTTTGGGATGTACTGGTAGATCCAGCCCGAAAAATTAGAGTTGGTAACAAGTTATACTTTAGTGACGATGATGATAATGATATCCTTGTTGCAGAAGTGGTTGACAATACAACTTCAAGAGGACGTACGATTCGATTTTTGTATGAGGGTACTGATGCTGAATTCAAAGCGGATGTCGCGAGGCTTGGAAATACACCTCTACCAAAATATATTAATCGTGAAATAGAGCCGATCGATATCGAAAGATATCAGACGCTTTATGCTAAAGAATTGGGTGCAGTGGCTGCTCCTACGGCTGGTCTCCACTTCAGCAAACAGCTGCTGAAGCGACTAGAAATAAAAGGTATCGAATTTGCAGAAGTGACCCTTCACGTAGGTTTGGGTACTTTCAGAAATATCGAAGTTGAAGATTTGTCTAAGCACAAGATGGATGCTGAGTATTTTAAAATTCCTGAAGATGCTGTACGAAAAATAAATAAGGGAATCAAGGAGCGCAGAAGAGTTTGCTCGGTTGGAACTACCTCTATGCGATCTATAGAATCTGCTATTTCTGCGGAGTCTATGTTAAAGCAAGCTGAAGGCTGGACCAATAGATTTATCTATCCGCCTTATGATTTTACGATTGCCAACTCTATGATAACTAACTTCCACTTACCAAAGTCAAGCTTGGTGATCATGGTCTGTGCCTTCGGTGGACACGAACTGATGCTAGAAGCGTATCAAGAGGCGATCAAGGAAAAATATAGATTTTATAGTTATGGTGATGCGATGTTAATCATCTAATAACATCTATAAGGTCATATAAAAGAGCCCGTACTGAAAAGTATGGGCTCTTTTTGTTTTCTACACATCATATCTAAGGAGACGCGATACTTTGGCCAGGAGAATCGGCGTACTTAGAGAATCGGCGTCTTTATGCATCACGGCAAGCCTTCAAACAAATTATTGATACCATGAATTGACGTATTTTGGATTTGGGGCCATACCGATGCAATCCCTCCGAGGCTAGGCTATCGGCACCGCGCTTTTCGCAGCGTGGTCCCGATAAAAAAATCGGGACTAGTCGCTATCGCTCCTACTGCTACTATCGCTTGTCCAGGGGAATTTGAAAAAGCTATTGAATTGGTCTCTCTAATCCACACCACGTTGTTTTAAAAAAACGCAATAAAACGACGTTTCTACCCTCTAGCCACCGTATGCATTGGCGTAAGCATCAAAATGCGAGAGGTAATAACAAATACTTAACAGCAACAATTAAGATTTTATTAAGTGCGTGCACTATAATATTTAAAGACTTATATTTGTTTTGAGTAGGGTACCAAGCCAGATTGGTATTTGACTCTTTACTTACTTAAAATTTGAATACTTGTTAGCACAAAAATTGATTATTAATACCTTTTTGGCCCTGTTCATATTTGGTGTGACCACTGGAATGTTCGCTAAAGTAGAAGATCTAGAGATTGAGTTCTACGGTCAGCAGATCAATTTGAGTTACGAATCTGCCTTAGCAGAAGTATCTGGCGTCAAGTTTAGTGAGCCAGAATTTACTCAGTTCCTTAGAAAGCAAGAATCCAAAAATTACGGTGAAGTTTTGATACAGCTACAAGGGCTAAAAAGCAGACTTAATCTAAATGATTGGATGTATTTTGAACTTATGCACCGTTGTATAGGCCAAATGTTAGTAAGTGGTAATGATTATGAGAAGACATTGCTATCCTACTTTCTGTTGTCGAAAAGTGGATATGACAGCAAGATCACATTCTTAAACCATAAGATGTGGCTCAATGTATATACTAAGGATAAGCTATACGAGATATCCACAATTCTCTTGGGTAACAAGAACTTTGTAAATCTCACTGCGGCCATCAATAAACAAGATGATTTTGCGGATCAAATCTATCTTTTAGAGTATCCTATCGCAAATGCTAAAAGGGCATTTAGTTTTGATATGAGTTCGCTTCCAAACTTGGCCGCAAGAACTAAGGAAGTAAGTGTTGATTTTGACTTTAAGGGTAATCCCATTCACCTAAAAGTTGAAATAGATTTGAACCTAATAGAATTGATCAATAATTATCCCATATTTGATGAGGTATCATATTTGGAAACTCCATTATCGCCTACTGCTGTAGCATCCCTGCGACCTCAGTTAATGACGTTTATGAAGGACATGAATGAAGAAACAAAGTTGGAGTTTCTGGTATCCATCACGAGAATGGCCTTTGTCTACAAAGAAGACCATGATGCTTTCGGGCGTAATAAACCTATGATTGCTGAGGAGTTATTTTTTCATGAATACTCCGATTGTGAGGATAGATGTGCCTTGTTTTATAATTTAAACAAGATTACTTTAGATTTGCCACTGTTGGTAATCGCCCTTCCAGATCATCTTTCCATAGCTGTTGCGATGAACACAGAGCCGACTCACGTAAAGAATATAATCAAATATGAAGGTCGCAACTATTATTTTTGTGATCCAACTGGTCCATTTAATGCACACTACATTGGCTCCCTACCCAAGGAATATCAAAGCAGCACTTACGAAATCCTAAGCTCATACAAATAGCTACATTCGTAACTATTTGAATATCAATTAACTATTCATGATTTTGGGGATTTTTACTGGCTCAATAATTGGATACACAATAATAATAATTAGGTATTGGAAGGCAAGCTTGAGTTTATTACATTTGCCCGAATTTTAAGCCATCATTTAATCGCTGGTTTGAGAACTAATTTTAAACCCTAGGAGTTATCTTTCAAGTAACTTATAATTAAATTAAAGTATGTATTGGACTTTAGACTTGGCACATAATCTTGAGGACGCACCTTGGCCAGCAACGCGAGATGAACTTATTGATTACGCTATCAGATCAGGAGCACCTTTAGAGGTGATTGAAAATTTACAAATGATAGAAGATGAGGGAGAGGTATATGACAGTATGGTGGAGATTTGGCCGGATTACCCACGGAAAGATGATTTCCTCTTCAACGAGGATGAATATTAGATAATATCCTGGTATATTTTATATACCATTTATGATATAGTATTTAACATTAAATTCAGTTTGTGTTTTCTATTTCAGCTTTGAGTTTGGAGATAACAGTTTCGACTATTTTGCTCTCATTAGCTTAGTCTGAGAAAAAATTGAAGATTAAAATGTAATAAGGAATAAGGCAGCAGACGCAATTGTGTTTGCTGCTTTTCTTTGTAATAGAGCTATGTTTATTCACATTGGTACCGTTTATATCTGTGAATATCAATAGTGTAAAGCACGATTAATCACACGGTTAAATTGCGGTTTAGCTAAGTAGCTTGTGACTCAATTTTTCAATAATTTAGTCATTCTTAACATAAAAATTATATCTTAGCATCTCAAGCATTATTAGTATATCGTCAACGTAAAGACCTCATATTATGAGCTTAAACACAAAAACAATTGTAAATACAGGATGTATAACACATTTTGTCCAAATTAGTACTGTTAATTAGGTTTGGTATAGTATCTATTCTAGCCAAAATCTCGTAATAGTAAGGAGTAGATATGTGACATCGTTTTCTAAATTATTATCGATTACAATTAATTGATGCTCGATAATTAAATAATTGTGCGGAATGAAGAATTTGATAGAGATATCAAAAATCGTTACTAAGAAGAAAGTAAGGAAGATAGAAATTTTTGATGATCACTCACTCAAGAATAAGAATAGTAAGTTTAATGACTTCTATGAATCCTTGATGCTTGGTAAATTTAAGAATGATAGAGATGCAGCATCCTTTTTATATGGCTGTAGCCCAAGCGATGATAAATATCGTCAACTAAAGTCTAGATTTAGAAAGAGAATACTCAATACACTTTTCTTCTTAGACATCAACCTTCCCTCCACTTCCACATATGAGCGTGCCTATTATTCGAGCAATAAGGAATGGACATTGGTCAAGATTCTTTTGTCCTATGGAGCTGACTCAACTGCTGCTTCGCATGCGAAATCAATATTGACCACTGCACTCAAATTTAAATTTGCGGATGTAATTGTAAATTGTTCTAGGATATTGAGAGAGCATTCTGCAAATATAGGAGATGAGAAAAATTTCGAAATTTATGATGGTCATGTAAAGACGTTTGCGAATATCCTCGAAGCCGAGATACGATCGGAGGAGCTCTATCAGCGTGTCATTATGAATTATCTCAAGCCACCTAGCAAAAATCAAAATCTTGAAGAAAAGATTGATACTTATTGTGATGCGCTAGTTGGATTGTCAGAAATATATGACTCACCTGTTATAGTATACAATATGTACCTCGTGTGGGCCTATAGATATCAAATGCTGAGAGATTTTAACTCTATGCTAGAAGTATGTAATAAAGCTGAAGCATATATAGAAGCGAATCCCACATACCACAGAGCAGATAAGCTCGCTATATTCCAACTAAAAAAGATGTCTGCCTATCTGCATCTGCATGATTGGAAAAATGGTAAGATCAACGCTGAGAAGTGTTTGCAGTCCTTTCCGAAAGGTTCTGACACTTGGTTTCAATTTATGGAATACTATCTCCTACTTGCATTCCACACGGATAATTATATCAATGCTTTGGCCATATTTAATGAGGCCATAGGCAATTCAAAATTCAAGAAACAAAGCACAGAAATTAGAGAAAAGTGGAAGATATACGATATCTATCTAAACTTTATCATCGAAAGTCATGGTAAAGAAAATCCTGTACTGGAGACCCAGCGAAGAAAAATGTTTAGGTTATCAAGATTCTTGTCTGATCCTATTTTGTACCCTAAGGATCAAAGAATTTTCACCGTATTGATGGTGATTGCACAAGTATTATTCTGCATTGAGAAAAAGAGTTTCACATCTGCAGAGGAGCGTATAGACAGGTTAAAGAATTATGCTAATAGACAACTAAAAAAAGAGCAGTATCACAGAGTGATTCAATTCATAAGATTATTGATGCAGTTGAGCAAAGCAGAATTTCAAGTGTCAAGACTATCCAATACTCAAAAATATCTAGATAAACTAAATGAAAGAAAGTTCAATTATAGAGGATTGATTTCAGAGATAGAGGTCATCCCGTTTGAGAGATTGTGGGAAATCATTTTGACTAGACTCAAATAAGCATACTCCATTCATATCTTAGTATGTTAGTGGCTTAAAATAGGGGTAAAAATTCATTAAAATAGTTTACTACAGGTTCTATTCCTCAGAATTTATTAATTTTGGGCAAAGAATTTTTACGAATTTTGAAAAAAATCAATATAGCCATTGATGGCTATTCTTCTTGTGGCAAAAGTACCCTTGCCAAAGATTTAGCAAGAGAATTAAACTATAAATATATAGACTCTGGTGCCATGTACCGTGCAGTCACCTTATTCCTCATACGAGAGAATATAGATATCGCTAATCATACCGATGTGGCCAATCGACTTGAAGATATCAACATCTATTTTGAATATAAAGACGGAGCACCGATCACACATCTCAATGGAATAAGTGTTGAGAATGAGATACGTAAGATGCATGTAGCTAGCTGTGTCAGTCACGTGGCCGTGATCTCAGCAGTAAGAAAAAAGCTAGTTTCTCAGCAGCAATTTTTAGGAAAAGACAAAGGTGTAGTTATGGATGGTAGAGATATCAGTACTGTTGTTTTTCCAGATGCTGAATTAAAAATTTTTGTGACTGCGGAGATTGACATACGAGCTGATCGTAGATTTCAAGAACTAGAATCGAAAGGAATCGATGGAAATCTAGAAGATATCAAATCCAACCTTCGAGATCGTGACTTTATCGACAGCACAAGAGAAGATAGCCCACTCACACAGACAGAGGACGCTATCCTTTTGGATAATTCGAATTTAGATCGAGAGTCTCAACTGCGAAAAGCATTAGAATGGGCGCAAGAGAAAATAGAGTTGACCAATACTTTGGGCAGCCTATAGATCTGAATAGTCCCCTGTAGAAAGTGTCCAATCGTAGTCTGTAAACTCTACACTGTATTTGACCTCATTATCTGGTACTACTCCAAACCGTCTGAGAAATTTAACCATCCCCTTTTTTCCGCTAAAGTCTCCTCTAAACCAAGAGAATAACGGAGAAGTTTTTATCGTGTCCCCTTCTATCGTTGTATAATTTTCAAGGTACTGCGTGACCACCGCATTTATTTGTTTATCAAATCCTACATCATTAAATATAGCAACTGGCGGGCAACTCTTGGCACCGCAGTTGAGTGCAAAATGGATACGTCCGTCAATATCGGTATTTCTCAATTTCTTTTCCCAATCTTTCACGAACCAACGTTTCAAATATCCGAGCGACAATTTTACACGGGAGTTTCTCAATATACCATGCTCCATATTATCAAAGCTCATATCAATACCTGCTATTTTATGTCGCTGTCCTTTATAAAATTCATCCTTGTTTTTAAAGGACTCTGGATTCTTGACTAGATCGTGCTGAACAAAGCCATTATAGATATTAATCCAAAAAGCTAATTTCTTATTTTTAGTATCCAGAGAAGTAACGAGATCATCTAATGGAATAGCAGCTAATTCATTTAAGATTCCTGTAAGATCACTACCACTTTTTGTGGCTTCAAGCATCCGCATAGATATTCGGACATATTTATTAGTTCTTGTATTAGTAGAGGCAAAATCTATAACTTGGGAAGAGGCAATAGTCTCTGTATTTGAGCTACAGGTTGTAAGTAAAATGATCGCTAGTGATAAAAAAATCTTCATATGTACGCATTTTTTAGAATGCCATAATAACACTCCCAAGTACTACAAAGATTTGAAAAGTTGATAATTATTTTTTTAGGTCAAAAGACAAAATTTCTAATTCTGGTTATCTAAAAAACCTACACGGATATGACCTGACTTGAATTTATCCACTAACTGATCAGAAGATACACAATAAATCTTTTTTGAGAATTTCTCTTTTAAGTAGTACATACCAGATTCAAAAGAGATATAATCAATGAAAATAGGGATATTTTGCATGATTTGTGGTTTTGATGTTCTGCTAAAAAATTAGATCAAGAGATCCATTATGGTCTAAATAAACGTAACTCAAATTGAAAAGTTATGTTATCTAATTATTAAGTTCAAAATTATATCTCGCTAAATGGACACTATTGTTCCCAATTATTTCAAGATATTAATATATTGCATAATATAACACTTTTTTTGGTCAATTTGAGACTAATAGCATGTTAAATAGTCTAAATAGGAAAATATAATTTTTTTTTAGACGTATTTGAATTTATAGTAGAATTAGTGACATTCATAAAATTTAATTCTTACGAACTATAAATGATGAATAAATGTTAGAGCTGTATACAAATTCTTAATCCTTAAAAAAGAATAGTTATGATCCGTTTACAAAAATTATCAATTGTAGTTACGATTTGCTTTTTTACGATCGTTCTACAAGCCCAGACCGACCCCTACCAAAGTGTTTATGCCAGCGCCGCTCTAGATGCTGCATTAACTACTAATATCTCCGACGCCAGAGCGAATACTTCCAATAATCTTGCTCAAGATGAATATGTTTCAGAATCATTTTTAGATGCTAAAAGTGGCTTTGTAGGTATCGTGTTTAGTGACAAAGTAACTAAACCAAGCATATACTATAAAATAGTTGACGCAAATGGAAGAGAGATATACAGTGGTTCTGCTCACGCAAATCAGGGAAGTAACCCTACACTGTATTATAATACTCAAAATTTACCGAGCGGAAATTATCGTATGTTCATAGAAAACGACAATTTCTTTATGAGTAGATCATTTACGAAATAAGATATTTCAATATATCTATTTGCATGAGAAGAGACTGTTGATAAAACAGTCTCTTTTTTTTATTTCAATCTTGAGCCCATTCTGAAATTAACAGATTGAACAAAATGGAATATTTCAAATGTGGTCGCCTGATGCGTAGCAATATTGATCCCATAGGTCAGTATAAGAAGTCTTGTCTGACTTTTTTTTTGGGCGGGAAACTATCGTTAGCTAGCGGTAGCATGCAAGATTTTCAGCGATGCCTGTGCGACAACTTGTTGGCATGCCTGTGCATCACTGGATAGAGAAAATGAAAAATATCGCCAAGAGAAACTTTTTTGATTTTGCGAGTTTCCAGTGTGGGCTCAACTATTCATTAAAATCTTTTGTTTTCTTAGCATGATAAAGTACCTTTTGATCTCAACCCTACTACTGATGCAAAACCTAAGCTTAGCTCAAGAAGCACCAACACTCATCTATATTGGAGATCCCATGTGCTCATGGTGCTATGGTTTTGCTCCTGAATTAGCTAAGACCATTGACCACTTCGATGATAAAGTCCAATTGCGTCTGGTCATGGGTGGATTACGCCCTTATAATAAGGAGCATATAAATACTATGAAGGAATTCCTAAAAGAACACTGGGAACACGTACATGCTGCTAGTGGTCAAGTCTTTGATTATGGTATCCTTGACGATCCAGAATTCATTTATGATACAGAGCCACCTTCTCGCGCAGTTCTAGTGGTTCGTCACATGAATCCTAACTTGGAAATGAACTTCTTTAAGGATGTACAAGAGATGTTTTATGCTCAAAATAAACATACTGGGATAGCGAAGAACTATTATCCTCTGCTTGATAAATATAAACTTGACCGTAAAGCCTTCACTAAAGCGTTTGATTCTGATGAGGTAAAATTACTTATAGAAGAAGATTTTGACGTTGCGAATGATATGAATATTAGAGGCTTTCCTAGTTTAGTCCTTTTTCAAGATGGGAAATACTCGCTTATCACAAATGGATACAGTAAATCTGATGACCTTGTGAAGAAGATAGAAAAACTAATAGAGTAATACTTATGTGCTTATCAATTTATTTACCACCTCAGGGTTCAATAAGGTAGAGGTATCTCCTAGATTAGATGTTTCGCCAGAAGCTATTTTGCGTAAAATTCTACGCATTATTTTTCCAGAACGAGTTTTGGGTAAGCCATCTGTAAAATGAATTACATCTGGCCTAGCTATTGGCCCTATTTCTTTTCTAACTACATCACAAATCTCCTTTTTAAAGGCTTCATCTAATTCTTTTCCTTGGCTGATTACATAGGCATATATTCCTTGTCCTTTAATGTCATGGGGGTAACCCACTACGGCAGACTCTACAACATTGGGATGTTCATTGATTGCATTTTCAACCTCGGCTGTCCCCATACGATGACCAGATACATTAATCACATCATCTACTCTGCCTATAACTCTAATTCTACCTTCACTATCTCTTCTCGCTCCATCACCAGTGAAATACATATTTTCAAATGCGGAGAAATATACATTTTTGCATCTTTCATGATCACCATAGGTTGTGCGAATAATCGAAGGCCAAGGATGCTTGATGCATAAGAGTCCTTCCGCGTCATTTTCTTCTATGATGTTCCCTTCAGGATCAACCAAAACTGGTTGTATACCTGGCAAAGGATAGGATGCATAGGTAGGTTTAGTATCTGTAATGCCAGGTAAAGGGGTAATTAAGATTCCACCAGTCTCTGTTTGCCACCAAGTATCTACAATAGGCGCTTTTCCTTTCCCTATTTTTTCGTCATACCAATGCCATGCTTCTTCATTGATAGGCTCTCCTACCGATCCTAAAACTTTGATGCTTGATAAATCATATTTAGCTGGCCATTCTTTTCCGCAGGCCATCAAGGCACGTATGGCAGTAGGAGCAGTATAAAATTGATTCACCTTATGCTTTTCACAAATTTGCCAAAATCTGCCAGCATCTGGATAAGTCGGTACACCTTCGAACATCATCGTAGTGGCACCTGCCAACAGTGGCCCATAAATGATGTACGAATGTCCAGTTATCCATCCAATATCCGCCGTACACCAATAAGTGTCTCCGTCTTGATATTGGAAGACATTTCTAAAACTAAAGCAAGTGTACACCATGTATCCTCCTACCGTATGCACAACACCCTTTGGCTTACCAGTAGAACCAGAAGTGTAAAGGATAAAGAGCATATCTTCACTATCCATTATCTCAGCTGGACATACATTATCTTGTTTCTCTACCAACTCATGCCACCAGACATCTGTGTCATCAGACCAGTTTACACTTTCTCCTGTATTTTTATGAATCAAAACATTTTGAACGCTATTGCAGCTTTTATCCATAGCATCATCCACCACTTGCTTGACTGGAATATTCTTTGTGCCTCGTCTACTATAATCTGAGCATATAATCAATTTTGCAGCAGCGTCATCTACTCGGTCTGCTAATGCTTGAGCGGAGAATCCAGCAAATACCACAGAGTGTATAGCGCCTATCCGAGCACAAGCCAATACTCCAATAGCTAACTCAGGAACCATCGGCATATAAAATACAACCCTGTCCCCTTTCTGGATACCTAAAGATTTTAAAGCATTCGCTGCTTTGCATACTTCATGATAAAGTTGTCGATAGGTAATGGATCTATGCTCAGCATCTATTTCATTGGGCTCCCAAAGAATGGCGGTTTGATCTCCTCTTTCTTCAAGATGTCGGTCTAGACAGTTAATGGTAATATTGGTTTTACCATTTAGAAACCATTTAACATTTGGCTCGGTAAAATTCCATTCACAGACCGTATCAAAGGGCTTTTCCCACTGGAAAGTTAAGGCTTCTTTATCCCAAAAAGCCTCCGGGTTATCGACACTTTGCTGATAAAGACTTTTGTATTGCTCAATATTTTTTATTTGCGTAGTCATAAATGGAATGTTTTATAATCCGACCTAATTTACGTTCTTATTATCGAATTTTAAAATAGAATATAATTATGTCCTATAAACTTATTAATAAATCTTTAGTAAATTATATTGAGTATGAATACAGTATAACTATCTTAGCAAAAAACCAGATAGTGCTAAATACATTTAAGAAAAATCTTCCCCAAACTTTATTTATTATCTTTGTCATTTTTGTGACGATTGTCTTCTTTGGATTGATCAAGGAGTTCAGTCTTGGTGTATTTTGGGCAGTAGTACTAACCATCCTTTTCAGCGGTTGGCATAAACGAATCCTGCGCAGATGTAAAGGAAAACAAAATATGGGTGCAGCAGTCACTCTACTTTCTATAATACTCCTAGTTATTATACCAGTAGGATTATTATCGTTTGCTATCATCAATGAATCTATAGATATAGTCGAAAAGGTACAGGGTGATAATATAGATATAAAAGGTACGCTTTCCTCCGCCCAATCTTCAATAAATCCCTACTTAAATAAATTTGGGCTGAAGAGAATCAATATTGAAAACTCACTAAATAAATTCTCGGTTGAAATGACCAGGGAGATAGGAGAGCGAATTTTTGGTTTGTCTCAAAATATCTTTGGTACCCTTATTCAAATGGCCATCATGCTATATGTATTATTTTTCTTTTTGAGAGACGGGGATAAAATAATTCGTCTAATTATTAAATATTTTCCGATGGCCAATTCCATCGAATATCGCCTCATCAACAGATTTCAAAGTGTAGCCAAAGCTACGGTCAAAGGTAGTTTGTTAATTGCTATTCTACAAGGAGTCCTCGGAGGTATCCTATTTTTGCTCGTAGGTGTAAACGGGGCAATACTTTGGGGTACATTAATGATCTTCGCTAGTCTTCTACCCGTAGGAGGTGCCATCATTTGGGGTCCTATAAGTCTTATTTATTTTATGCAAGGAAGCTATGGTAAAGGAATAATTATACTACTAGTCGGATTATTGCTTATTGGTTTGTTAGACAACCTACTCAGACCAAGACTAGTGGGCAACGAAACTAAACTACCAGATTATATGATTTTGCTCTCTACTTTAGGTGGTATCACATGGTTTGGTTTGACGGGTTTCGTTTTAGGTCCAGTTATCGCAGCACTATTTACCACTTGCTGGCAGATGATGGGTGAAATCTATGCTTCCGAAACAAATAAACAAAATATTATCTAGTAGCACATCGTTACTTCCTTACTATGAGATTTTTACCAAGTTTAATCATGTTGTTAGTTCTGCTTCAGGCTTGTGATGCTCAGAATTCGGACTCGAAACCACATGTTTACATACAGCCTAATTCGGTTACGATCAAAGAAAGAATTCAAATTCCTAAAAATTTTAAAAGAGTCTATCCAGAAGACAATAGCTTTGCCTATTACCTACAAAACTTTCCTCTAAAAAATGAAGGTAGTAACGTGCATTACTTTAATGGACAAGAAAAACATATTCAGGCATATCATATAGCGGTCTTAGATATAGATGTGGGCAATAGAGATCTACAGCAATGTGCTGATGCGGTCATGAGACTCAGAGCCGAATACCTATATGATCAAGAAAACTTTGAGGCCATACATTTTAATTTTACCAATGGATTCCTGGCCGACTACGCAACTTGGCGATCTGGAAGACGAATTAAAGTAGCTGGAAATAAAGTGAACTGGTACGACAGTCAAAAAGAATCAAAGTCATACGATTCATTTAGGAGGTATATGGATATGGTCTTTAGCTATGCTGGGACTTTGTCTTTATCTAAGGAGTTAAAAGCAAAACCAATTTCTGAAATGAACATAGGTGATGTGTTCATACAAGGTGGTAGTCCTGGACATGCTGTACTTATTGTAGATATGGCTTTTCATGAAAAAACGGGTGAAAGAATATTTCTCTTGGCACAATCTTATATGCCAGCGCAAGATATCCACATACTGAAAAATGTAGCAAATACAAGCTATGGACCTTGGTACAGTGTTGAAGATATGAAGGAATCATTACGTACTCCAGAATGGACTTTCAGCGCAGAGGATTTGAAAAGCTTCTCGACTAATTAGTATTAGTTTTGAAAAGATACTATTACATTGAGGCATGGATAAATTAGAAGTGCTAATAAAGGAACTGTACAACAGTATTCGAGATGATGATTTTGCTAGAATTACCCTGAGCAAGCCGACTGATAAGGCTTCTGAAGTAAAGAAGATCATCATCCGCATGGTACTCATAAAAGATAAAAGGCATTTCTCATTTGTCTATCGCCATCCTACGAAGGATATCACTAAAAACCATACTGTGTCTGAAGGTGGAGATCTCATCGTTGGACTCATCCAATCAGAATTTGAGATCACAAATTTTTTCACCACTGAAAAACACTTCGCTGCTGAAAGATTACCAAACGGCAAATTTAATTTGAAAGTGCAAGCTCAGAAGACCGACATAAAAGCTACTCGCACCCACGACAAGCAAAAAAAGAGTTTGTTGACTAAGACCGACTATCTCATCTCCTTGGAAATTCTAAATAAAAAAGAGCAAATCCAAAAAGGCAAAGGAGACAAGTATAAACAGATCAATAAGTATGTAGAAATAGTAGATGGGATTTTGAGAAAGAACAAGACGCTCTGCAAACTTGATCCTATGCATGTGGTAGATATGGGCTCTGGAAAAGGCTATCTTACTTTTGCCTTATATGACTATCTCAAAAATCACTCTAAGCAAAATATCATGGTTCGCGGTATTGAGATGAGGTCTGACCTCGTAGATGTCTGCTATGGTATTGCATACGACGTTGGCTTCAAGCATTTGTCTTTTGAGGAAGGCACTATCCAAAAGGCTAAGGTGAAAAATGCAGATGTGCTGATTGCCTTACATGCTTGTGATACGGCTACAGATGATGCGATTGCTAAGGGTATAGAAGCCGATGCTAAATTGATTATTTGTTCTCCTTGTTGTCATAAGCAGGTTAGAAAAGATTTACAAGATGGGATTCCCGCGGTACAATCAATCAATCAATATGGCATCTTGATGGAGCGGCAAGCGGAAATCGTTACGGATACTATTCGTGCTTTAATTTTGCAAAAACATGGCTACAAGACGAGTGTTTTTGAATTTATCTCAACGGAACATACTGGGAAGAATCTCATGATCACGGCGATCAAGCATGATGATCAGGTGGATATGGATGGTATCCAGATTAAGATTGATGAATTGAAGGAAACGTTCGGTGTGAAGAAGCATTATTTGGAGGAAGCTTTTTAAAAAGGTATTAGATATTAGGCGTATGGTTAAAAAATTAGAATTTATTCAAACCTTTATTTTTTTCTGTCAGTTGATTGGCTGCCTCTTCGTATAGAGTCACTGCCCGAATTGATAATCTATTTCAATTTACCAGTTTGGTTTTCCTAATACCTAACGGGTAATACCTAAAACCTTCTTCAGCCTAGCGCTGTGCAGTAGTGGTGACCAAAGGAAGCCAGACCGCAGGGCCGAACGAATAGTGAGCTACGAAACATAGCGACCACATAGCTACATTATTTTAATGTAGCTATGTGGTAGGCCCCAAATACAAATAAAAATCTCGCCGAAAGCCAAGAGTAGCTAGAGTCTAGCTCCTAAAACCTTGTACCTTTTACTGAATAATATACCCTTCTTCTGAGACGGCGGCTACGTTGAAAAAACCTACTGCTTCGTCAGCTGGCTCTGTAGGGTTGACGGGGACGATATTAGTCGGAACGTTGGCTGGTGGCTCCGCAAAAAGAGCTGCATCGCCAAGCGTCATCTGCGTGAGTGATTCTTCTAAAAAGAAAAAGGCAGCATTGCTGATAGAGTGAATCTCCACTCGGATGCTGTCTCCTAATGCCCATGGTGAGACATCAAAGGTATCCTCTGATCCTTCGTCGTCAGGGTCAGATTCTCGATTGACACTGTTGCGAATAGGTGAGATAAAAGTGACACCATCCACTCCCCCTCCTGGTGTGAAAGAGGCGTCAAAGACATTGTTAATCTCACTTGGTTTGTTGAGAAAATCTCCGTTCTTAAAAGTCTTGATCCAATACGAATCTCCTGCCCCTAAAAAGTCGCGTGCAAATACTTCTGCATAATAACCTTCCGGTTCACCTAGAGATTGCTCTCTAAATTCAGTCACCAAACTGTCGATAGGCATGATTCTATTCATCTCTGTACGAGAGACATATTCTTTACCTTCGATATTAATGCTCAACCCGAACTGTGTACCTACCTCCCCAATATTATCTCCTGGAGCTGGCGTCCAAAGGTAATTTCCAGTACTGCTATCTTCTATAAAATTAAAAAAGTTACCTGCATCGTCCGCTACTTGTACAGTCGCACCAGAAATTACGGGCGAAGGGGAGCTATCAAAATAAGGGCTCACTCTACGCAAGCGAATAGTCTGCGTCATAGATTGGTTAGTCAACCAAGCATCGACGTTGACTTGTCCATTAGTAGGAGTCAATTCAACATCGATCGGATCCTCGCATGATAAAAAAAATGTCGCACCTAAAAATAAAAATGTGATATATGTATATAGCGATTTCATAACGAATTAAAATTTAAAGTTGTAAGCAATAGATGGTATGATCGATCCGATAACAGACAAACGAATGGCTTGGGTACGGATAGGGTCATTATTGAGTACCCTTACTTGTTCTTGCTCAAAGAAAATAGAGAATGGATTCCTCTTATTGTAAACATTGTAAGCAGAGAAAACCCATTCTGATTTCCATCTTTTTTTATCATAATTTTTACCTCTAAAAGTCGCGGAAAGATCCAATCTGTGATAAGCTGGTATTCGTACATTATTACGAACATTATTAGACACCTCAGGTATAACGTAACCTTGTTGTTCTATTCTACCGGTTGGGAAGGTAGCTGGTGTACCAGAATTCAAGACGAAGTTTCCTGATAATGTCCAACGGTCATTGAGTTCGTAAAATACGGTCGTAGACATATTATGTCTCTGGTCAAAGCGGGTGTCATACCATTCGTCATTATTTATACCATCTACCTGTCGCTCTGTCTTAGCTAATGTGTAACTAATCCAACCTGAAAATTTACCTTTCTTCTTTTCTAATTGCACTTCTAGACCATAAGCTCTACCCCTTCCTGATAAGATTTCTGCTTCGATCAATTCATTGACGAATAAATCTGCTCCATCAATATAGTCCACTTGATTTTGGAAATTTTTGTAATATATTTCTGCTGAACATGCAAAAGTATTATTATCATAATTTTCAAAATAACCGATTGCGAATTGGTCAGCAATCTGTGGCTTTAAATTGTTGGTACTCGGCAACCAAACGTCTAATGGAGATGCAGCAGTACTATTTGAAATGAGGTGCAGGTATTGCGCCATGCGATTGTAGCTCAGCTTCATAGAAGATTTTGGAGTCAGCTGATATTTGACAGATCCACGAGGTTCTAAATTGATATACGTTTGAATAGATTCCCAGCGATCAAATTTTTCTGATACATTCGTAAGTAATTTTCTTTCTCCAGGGAGCGTCTCTTCAAAGGTATAAGCAAATCCATCACCTGTGTAATTAAAGTGAGACAGTCTTAAACCGTATTGGAAAGAAAGCTTTCTATTAACAGTTTGTTCGTTTTGAATAAACAAACCAGATTCAATGCCATATTTTTGAGGCACTGAAAATTCAGTACGATCTCCTTGGGATATACCAACTGCATTACCAGGAGAAAACTCGTAGATAATTCCTTGGCCACCAAAAGTGATCAGGTTGTCTGGGTTGAGAAAATAAGATACGTCTGCTTTCAAACTATAATTGACAATATTGGCATCCCAATCAAAACTATCTACACCATCAGAACCAAACATAATTTGATAATCATACTTACTGTAGTAGGTAGTAAAATTGGCAAAGAGTTTATCACTAAAGAGATGATTCCATCTAAATGTAGCCGTTTGGTTACCCCAATCAAAACCTGCATCTTCACCAAATCTAAAATTATCTCTACCTAAGTATCCAGAAAGATAAATTCGATCTTTTTCACTGACCTTATAATTTGTCTTCAGCGTTAAATCATAAAAATTTAAAGCGGTATCTGAAAGATCATCGTCTAAAAATGGCTTCGCTAAAATATCAATATAAGATCTACGAACCGCAAGGATAAAAGAAGCTTTATCTTTAATAATCGGTGCCTCGATGGAAAGTCTACTAAAGATAAAACCAACACCACCAGAAACAGCTAGTTTTTTACTATTTCCTTCTTTCATCCTTACATCTAGTATACTCGATAATCTACCTCCATATTTAGCAGGGATACCACCTTTGTATAATTTTACATCTTTGACTGCATCGGGATTAAATACAGAAAAGAATCCAAATAAGTGAGAAGAGTTATACACTGGTGCCTCATCTAAGAGAACCAGATTTTGATCGACTCCTCCACCTCTTACGTTGAAACCTGTAGCACCCTCTCCTACCGTGGATACCCCAGGAAGCAATTGGATAGAACGAATCACATCTACCTCACCTAAAAGGGCAGGCATCTTTTGTATCGTTCGCATGTCAAGTTTATTGACTGACATTTCCGTGCTGGTTACATTAATATCTTCTGCCTCAGAAGTGACGACTACCTCCATCAATTCGGTAACATCCTCTCCCAACTCAATGTCCTTCTTCATGTCCTGTGTCAAGTCCAACTCTAAAGTCTTGGTATCGAAGCCTAAATAAGCAAACTCTATAGTATAGATGCCAGGAGCAACCGTGAGAGAGTAAAAACCATACTCATTTGAAGTAGTACCGGAGGTAAGGTCTGGAATATATGCTGACGCACCAATCAGGGTTTCACCTGAATCAGCATCTTTTATATAGCCACTAAGGGTCACCTTGGTATCATTATTTGACTGTGCTGAAAGCGTAAAAATGAAGGTAAATAAAAGCCCAATTACGGAAAAGTATCTAATCATAAATATTAATGTGAAAATCGTTTAATTTGGTTCAATACTGGTCTTTCTGAATTACAAAATTACTCTGAATATTTGAGAGGAAGATACGAATTGGACGAAACATGTCGATATATAGACTAAACAGTCATTTATAAATTTTAACATTCCTAAATAAAATCAGGATGTCAAGGAACATATTTACCTTAAAGTATTGTTATCCAAGCATATCTATCAAAACCCCCTCTATTATATAAGAGTCTGAATGAATGCCCCATCCCATATAAATGAGATAATTGGCTAAAGAAAAATTAAATAAACATGAGACATATTAGATTCAAATCTGTATTCATACTCCTGTCTACGTTACTCTTAGCACTGTCTTGCAAGAATGATGACGATCAAATCATCACTCCCCCAATTATTGAGACTAATGTAGCTAGTTATGTATTCGCTACTGATGGTGTGTCAAGTGTCGATGTTTCTGACCAGAATGTACTGGCTGATATGTTAAAGATACTCAGCGAATATTCTGAACAAGGCCATACGGGAGAGATAGTGGAAGCATTTGATTTTCGTGCAATTTTTGAAAATAAAGGCGATAACGGGAGTGGATTATTTGATTTTGAGTCTACTGTTCGATTGGAGGACTTACTCTTCATTCCTGACTTAAATGATGATTACTTTGGTGATCTATTTGAGCAAGCTGCTATCACGAGCAAAGCTGGGGATCGAGCTGCCGAGCGTGTCCCTGGTTTGATTGTGCGCACCTCAACTGGTTCTGATATTTTAGTTAATAATCTGGGACAGGCTTTCACAGCATTCATTGAAAAGGGAATTATGGGAAGTGTTTTCTTGCACCAGATTCTGAACGTATACCTTACAGATGAATTTGTTGGGGATACAGTAGACAATCTTGATTTGGTAGTGGAGAAAAACTATACTGCTCTTGAACACAACTGGGATATTGCGTTCGGATTTTTTCAAGCTCCTGGAGATTTCGGCTCCAATTTTCCAGCTAGTCGCGTAGATGAATTGCGCTATTGGAGTGCTTACTGTAATTTAGTAGACCCTGTCTTAGGCAATAGCGATAAAATCATGGATGCTTTTCGAGATGGTCGCAATGCTATCGTCAACAATGATCTTGAGACTAAGAATAACAGTCGTGCTATTCTTTACGATGAGTTGGAAATTTTGGCTGCAGCTACTACGATTCATTATATCAATCAAAGCATAACTTTTTTGGCGGAGGATCAGCAGGGTGATTTGCTATATTCTCTATCGAATGCTTATATGTTTGCTCGCGCTTTGAACATGAATCCAAAGGTGCGTATTCCTAATGCGCAATTGCACAATATTCTTAATGTAGATTTTGGTATTGGTGGAGATTTCTGGACTGTGAATGCAGAGGGTTTGGAAAATGCTAAGGAGAAGTTGGTAGAGGTGTATCCGAGTTTGGAGGAGGTAAAAGATCAATTGTAAAGGGTTGTTTATTTGTTGAATCGTTTATTTGTAAAAAACCAAAGCTCATTCGGTTAAACCACCGCAGGCACCGAAGCTCTTCTGACGAGTTCAAGGTTTCACCGAAGAAAAATAATTTCTTTGCGATCTTTGCGTCGAATAAGTTAGTGTAGTCTTTGCGGTCTTTGCGTGAAACGAACACGTTAGCATAGCATTCACAAATTACTATTAACAATTAGGAGTGTTTAGAAAAATTTTTACTGTTTTATTTTCAAGTTGATTTGACATTTTTGACTTGGAAAAGTATAACCAGAGAGTGAGAATATTTCTTTAATTATATCATGACAGAATTCAGGTTACTATTGCAGTACGTATTTTTACTCTTACTTTTTTCACGTAAAAAAAGTAACAAAAACCCCGTCTGACTGGTGCCTTAGCCGGGTAGGCTCTCGACTGTGAAAGATTCTTAACGCTTACACATGCTAAATCTTTCAAAGTCGAAATTAATTCCCCACTAGAAATTCTTCTTTAGAACCAAATTTTATCTTAGCTAGACCTCCAGTATAATATATTACCAAAAAAATATCTTTAAAAATTTTCTATACACTCATAATTAACAATTCACCATTATCTAAAAGAGCTTCGCTCGAACAGATACATTCCAAGTCAATCCATTACCAGGAATGATGCCTGGCCCAGGATAGGCAGGTGCCCTTCTAGTAAAATAGTTTTGATCCAACAAATTATTCACACTCGCTAAAGCCGTAAGTCGATCATTGAATGCATACTCTGCAGAAAAGTCAACTACTTGATATGCTGGGACTATGCCAAAGACCCCAACAAATGGTGTCATAGTATTGGCAGCGTCGGAAAACTGTTCTCCAACAAAGCTAGATTGAAGTGCGGCCTTGAACTTAGCGTAAGCATAATTTACTCCTAGCTTGATATTGTAGTCAGGCAAATCTTCTAGCTTATTACCAGAACGTACGCCGACTAAGGCGCGATCGTTGATGTCTGTGTAGACACCTTGATTGACAGAGCCGTTGAAAAATAAACTTACAGTATGTTTAGATTCCTTTTTTAGGAGTTTCAGCATATCCACTTCGAAAAATAATTCTGCACCAAGGATTTTGGCGGAGCCGATATTGGTCCGTAAACGTAGACCATCGTCGATGACTTCACCAATACGATTATTGTATAAGATTAGAAACAAACCAGTCTCAATATAGAAAGGGGAGAAATCTCTTTTTCTGATGCCTAAGTCAAAGCTGTATCCGTTTTCATCTTTGATGTTGAGATCTATGATCTGAGTATTGGTCTGTATCTGAATATCAGTGAAGTTGATCGCTCTATAATTGGAAGTAGCATTAGCGTACAATTCGTATTTCTCAGAGAACTTGTTAGACAGGCCTAAGCCATACAGAAATACTTTCCTATCGGTAGAACGAACTTCCTCATTGATGAATTCTTCAAAATTACCGAAGGCATCGGTTCTAACATTATTAGTGAAAAATCCATCTGCATTGGTGTGGATGATCTCGTAGCGAAGACCAGGGATGAGGCTCAATTTATCATTGATACGGAAAATCTTCTCGGCAAAAAAGGCAAGGTTGAAATTGGGGAATTCAAAATCTGATTTTCGTCTTTCTAGAAAAGCGGTGTCTACTACTGCAAAATTAGCATCAGCTCCATCACTACCAAATTGCTGACTAAAGTTGGTGTGGCCCTGATATAACCTAGTCCCCAAGAGAAGTGAGTGAGGTAATTTTTCTGCGCTAGGATAATTAAAAACAAATCTGGTTTCGTTACCTATATTCTTAAACTCTCCATTGAGCAGGTCGCGATTTGACAAGGGGTCAGGAAGATCAGGAGTCTCCAATAAACCTAATGAAGTCCGTTCTGCTATAAGGCCAAAAGTACGGCTATAAATTTTCAGATTCTTAGACGGCTTGTATTCTACTGCAAATGCGGCAAGATTCCAGTTGATTCTAAACCAGTTTCTTTCTCTATTGGATTGTTGTGCATCCTGCGCAAATTGATCGTCCGTCAATCCTCCAGGTTGTCGACTGAGGTAATGCATATAAGTCAAATCTAGTCCGAAGGATAATTTTTCTGAGGCCTCATATTTAAAATATCCACCAGCTCCATACTGATCGAACTCCGAATTATTGCGCCATCCATTTCCGCTCTTATATTGAAAGTAGGAGAAGTAATTTAGCTTACCAACTTGCCCGTGCAGGCTATTGAAAATATTGAAAAAACTGTTAGCTCCGTAGGTATTCTCACTTTCTAAATTAAAAGCTTTGCTTGTCTCTCCTTCTCTCATTTTAAAATTGACCAAGCCACCAAACTGAGTTCCGTATTGTAGCGCTCCTGCCCCTCTGACGATTTCGATTTGTTTTACCGCTTGCATCGGTGGGGTGTAGTAACTCTCAGGATATCCTAAGGCATCGGCACTGATGTCGTATCCATTTTGTCGCACATTGAAATTTGAACTCCGTTTAGGGGATAAGCCCCTACCCCCAATGTCTAATTGCAGTCCCGCATTATCGCTCTCCCAAATATTGAGACTAGGCACTTTGGCAAAAGCTTGACGTGCATTATTGGAGGCTTTGTTGGAGACCAGTTTTTCGACGTCAATAACTTCCGTTTTTTTGCCTTCATATAGTCCGCCTGCTTCGACTGAGCGCAGCTGTCTGATGCCAAATGCGTCTGCATCAGAGCGCACCTCCACCTCAGGTAGATCGGCACCAATTATGTCTAGCTTAACTTGAATAGATGTGTCCTGGGTAATAAAATATTCTAGTTCCGTGATCTCACTATTGATTTGCTTGAAGGTAATGGAGTAACTGGCCGAGGACAGCAACGTAAATGAAAATAGACCATTCGCCTCAGTTACTGCAATATCATCAGTTTGGGTGACATAAACGACTACATCAGAGACTGTCTGATTGTTTTGATCTATAACCTCCCCTTTCAGTTTGACCATATCCTGAGCCTGTAGCACGAAGTGGCTGCAAAACAATAAAATGAAAACAAGCAATTCTATTGGCCTCATTTCCTATCGTCTTTGAAGGGTACAATCCAACCGTTTTTCATCGGATCTACTAAACCAATAAGATTTAATGTATCATTGGTAAATATCTGACTCCTTCTGCCATTCAGCGATATGCGACTCTTGACAAAAACCTCTGGCAGATAGCCATACTCTTGCTGGAATTGCTTAGCCAAAAATTGTGCGAATTGAATTAACATATCAGGCTGTGCACGCATTTGCTGCTTTTGAAAAGGCGTAAGGTATAGGTTTTGATCTACTTCTTTTTGGATACCTTGGACGGGGTCTCGCAATATGATATTTGTCAAACCATTCTTTTCCATGAGCATCACGCGCCAGCTAAATCGGTAGCCTTGTTCATGCCAAAATAAATTTCCAGGATATTGCAAATAGCGTAATGGTAGATATAACTGTAGTATTAAATAGCCTATCAAAGCCATTGAAACAAACGACTTCCTTTGGTCACTATATTGCTTCACTACGATAGTCTTCATTTCTCTTATGCCACCACCTAAGTAAGACAAAATCCGCTCATGCCAAGCCGCTGAGAAAAAGATGAGCGTAGTAGTCATCATGATATACGGAAACATCCCAATACGCGGAAATAGAATCGCAGTCAAGATATGAAACAAAATAACCGCAGCATACGCCAAAGCTCTTGTACGCTCCATCCACAAGAATATCCAAATAGTCAAATCATAGATGCATCCAAGCCAGCTAAATAAAAAAGCCAATTCTTTGTAGTGCATTATCTTGCCGATGATCGGTATTTCGTATAGACCAGGCAGCCAGGTAGCCATAGGCTGTGCCTTGAACAACCAATCTGGGTTCACCTTCGCCAATCCTGCGAAAAAGTAAACCATCGACAACTGCACTTTCAAAATATGGATATGCCAGCTAGAACAAGTATTGGATTTTATCTTAGGAAACAACTTTGCATCCAGAGAAAACCATCGATGCGAAGGTATCCAAATCATCCAAAAAATCAAGATGGTCACCAAGTAATAATGATTGAGGTAGTAGGTCTTGTCAATTAATTCACAATAGGTAAAAAGGAAGAAAAATATAATGGTAGAAACTCGATAAAATAAACCCAGTATGATGCTGATCGACAATAAGGCAAGTAAGGCATATACCCAATACATTCCATCCCCTTCAAGCGGTTTGATCCAATCAAAAAACGAAAAATGATAATACGGATCAATGTACATCTCCGCTATCCATCCCCTCTCATAAGTGCGATAGGTACTGTACAAAAGTAAACTACCAAAGACCAATCTAAATACCACCAAAGGAGCGATCGACACTTCTTTATAAAGAAAATTATTGAGATTGTTTAAGGCTTTATTCATATATAAAAACGGCACCCTGCGGTGCCATAAGGGCACCTCTATTAACTACATTCTTGGCCGATCAGAAAAAAAATAGATTTTTACATAGCTCGTACTCGACAATCCAAGTTTGCATTGTTTCCTTCCTTATTTTGATCTTCCAGATCGAAATTGCTACGCAACTGTCAGTCATGTTGTTTGTCAGTCGCATAGCTATGGCTGTACGCCTTGTCTGATTTCCTTTAATTCTACTTTCGATCCAAGAGGCTGTTATTAGAGGTGCCCTTTAGTTCTAAATATTACATTAATTAATCAAATTCTCTTAATCTCCATCATTCGCCCCATCCGCGTCTTGCACATTCAGTACTGGCAGTAGTTCTGACTTGTATAAGGTTACTATCTCTTGTATCGCATTGTAAAGTGAATCATCACCCGATATTCTATTTCTTTCATCTATTATTTCATAAATCACAGCAAATTGCTTTTTGATATCTTGATCGATGGACGCATCAGAAAAAGTATTTACCAGATCATCGTAGCCCTGTCCATTTGAATCGCTAAAAGTGTTGCCTAGATACAGATCCTCTATCTCTTCGATCGCTGCTTTAAGTAATGCCAATGAAAAAGCATCATCACCCTCCGCAACTGATTGATAGTAAGCCTCCATTTTGGTTTCGTCTGGAGTGATCAAATCATCATTAGGGCCCAAGCGACCTATTGGAATACCTACTTTATTTTCACGGATGTGTTCTTCGTAGTATAGCAAATGATCATTGAGCTGAACACTGATGCTAGAGCCCAAACCAGTCCCACCATTATTAATAAAATTCTCTTTTAAATTGCCATTCCACTGATCAGCCAGGGCAGCAGATTTGGCACGCATACTTTCGATTAGACTTGACAAAAAACTAACCCGATCTGAATTTTGAGTAAAATAAATCAATGCATCTCCAGAACCAAAAAACATATAATCCATCACTGGAAAACCATTGGCTCTTTGCTGAGCAGTAGTATTAAAATCATAAGCACGCTCTACAATGAACTTGTCTAGCACCTCCGTATCTACTGGATATAGATTCGCCGATACGACCAATCCCTGATTAGCAGTAGCATAGTAGTTATGTACCGCGGCAGCTTGATACTTCAAGTAAGCAGCCTGATAGGCATCAACGAGAACATCAAGATTAGCTTGAGTCATTTCATTTCTAAAAGTAGAACTTGCCGCAGCCAATACTTCCATACTAGAGGCATATTCATTCATCGTAGGAGAGATCACTTCTGACACTTGATTGGTCAGCAAGACTACAAACTCTGTTTGCTCACCACCTAATGGTTCATCCACGTCATCATCGTCTCTTTCTCCACAGCTGATCATAAAAACACCTGCCAGTAAAAAACCGAAAAATAAAAAATTGCTATACCTAGATCTCATATTCTTATATTTTAAAATGCCACATTTCCGAAACCAGGGAATGACTCATTGAGCAATATTCGCGCTCCATTCATCTGATCATCCGTCACCTCCCATAGATTGATATCATAGATACCTGACAATGAGGCATCGCTACTCGACCAGCCCATTAAAATTAAAGTTTGGTGTGCTTCTTCAGCTGTCATTCTTCCTTCTGAGTTAAAACCCAGCGCATAGATAAAGCCTAATGCTTCTGAGAGGTGGTGCAGTTTATCTTCGTCCGTCACATCAGCAATAGCACTATTGAGGTAGTGCATGGCTGCCGCTGCAAGGCCCGCTTCTACATATAATTTCACATCTGCCCTTGCAGCCTCATATACTTCTTCGTTGACAGATTCATCGCTGGGTCCAAAGCCCTCTCCTGCCTTCAGTGCAGACCGCCCTAAGATGAAAGCATCCATCGCCTTCTGTGCTAGATTGACTCCAAAAGCTGCATCCGTCTCATCACTAAAGTCAAAAGTATAGTTAGCCATGAAGATACCATCACCTGTAGATTCATTACCCGCATTAGGATAGGTAGCTGCTTCAGCACCAAAATACCCAAATGCTTCATCCCATCTATGCTGCCTGTCTGTACCATTCGAGGCATAGTTAGAGACTGTAGATTGATTATTCCCATTTTCGTTTTCCGCACCCGCCTGAGTAGGCCTCAAGTAGTCATCCACCATCTGATTATATAGTAGAGGGCCATACAAACCCTTCTCCAGCATTTGTGCAAACTCCAATCCATTCGCATTCACGTGTCGTCTAGTCGTACCCGTTGTGATCATTCCAGCAGTACCATTACTTGCCGTTACGGTGTAGTTGGCTTGACTAGAACTCACCAATCTATCCGCCAACTCTGCAAAATCATCCGCCACCGAAGTATCACCACTATCAAAGTTCAACTCATCTATCTTTGATCTAAGATCAGAGCTACTTGTAGCCGTATTCTGCGCCGCTGCACTCTTGAATACATCAGGCAATCCACCCACTTCCATCGCATTTGAAATATCCCAATAGATCGGTTCATTTCGAGTCGAATCCACAATCTCCTTCAGCTGTGCTATCCTTCTGATCTGCCCACTATATGCCCCTGGAGCAAGTGCACCCGTGATATCATAAGAGCTCGGCACTTGAAAATCACCTAAATCTACTGAATCCAAGGCATCTATGTTACTGTTTAGAAATCCACCATCTATAGCTGGATTTTCAATAATATCATCATCTCCGCATGCAACAGTCAACAATGCAAACGGTAATATATAGAGTGATTTTTTCAAAACTTGTAAAGTCATTTTTAAAAATTTAAGGTTTTCTGTAATTGACCGCAATATAGATATTTATCCTTAACTAGACTTAATCTAAATAAGAATAAGGTATTATCTCTGTGTTAAATTTGCCCTCGAAGCCTCCAATTAAGGTGTAGCATTTACAATTCTCTCAATCTCAAATAGTTATTGCCTAGAACCCTAAGAACTTGGTATTGTCCACCTTGATGATTTTTGATTTGGGCGGCCCCACTCGCTAAAAAGCGCTCGTGGTCAGGCCATCCGCTACTCCACATTCGTTTCGGCCCCAGCACTAAGCAGATACACCAGGCAGGGGCGCCCTTCCTATCGGTCGGGCTAGCTACTACCCTTCCCGCGAGGATTTTGGGTGGATTGGAGATTAATCTAAATATAAATAGGTGTGTAGGTATTAAGTTAATGAGATAAAATTTATTACTTGAAGATCTAAGTCCTGTAAGCTTGAGCAGCTATCTAGATGGAGATCACAAATTACAGCGATGGGTTCAACGTAGTGAAATCCTTCGGCAAATAATATAAACCTAGAGTAGAGTGAGGATGGCAGATAAAACTGTTTGATACGCAATCACGATAGGTTATCTGTCGTGCCTTCAGCACTTAAATCAACGCAAACCTTTCAAATAGGACTCACGTCCTATCCTCTATTCTGTCGTGCCTTCAGCACTTACTATATTGGACACTTCATTTTATTAACCTAAACTCAGCCGAGATAGAAAAGGTCATGCTATATCTTTTCAACTCATATTGGATCAATTGAAAGAAAATCAAAATCCAATACTGATTGATTCTAAGAACTTTCATTTGTATATTTAGACATGAATAACAAACTTGATAACATTCACCCTAGCGAAGTGCTTTTAAAAGAATTTCTAAAACCAATGGGTATCTCAGCCTACAGGCTGGCAAAATATTCTTTTCTTCCTCAAACAAGAATCAGCGCTATTACAAAAGGGAATAGAAGAATCACTACTGATACCGCACTCAGGTTCTCGAAATTCTTTGGCACCTCAGCCAAATTTTGGCTAGGTCTACAAGCGGACTACGATCTAAAAGAGGAGATAAACTCAAATGAGCAGGTTCTAAATGCTATCACAAAACATGCATCTTAATTTCAGTTTGTAATGATCGCAGATTATCTTAAGATCTATGACATCTTCAACAATGTGAAAGTAACCATAACCACTCTAATCGATAAGGTTGGAAAAGATTAGTTATAAAAATTTAAGGCACAAGTTAGACTACCACTATTTCTTTTTTACCAGAAACAATCCTCCTAAGAACGAGATTGCAGCAAAACCCATATAAATGAACGCTGTCGTACGTTGATCATTATCTTGTGCAGAAAGTTCTATCCCAAGAATATCAACAGATTCTCCGCTAGCAGAGAAATTTGTAATGCCAAGGTATCCAAGAATTAAAGAGAGAACTATTAATACTATTCCGATGATACTCTTCATATTTATCTCTTATTTTTTTAACTTCATTAGTGTAACAGTTATACAGATACACTGTTCGTTTCGAAAGAATAATAAATCGTATAAGTACATCAAATGAATACGGGCAACACCATACAAATTTTCACCCTACTGATCTTATGCCTTTCCTGCAAACAACAGGTAGTTCCTAAAACAAGTATAGATCGTATCTCCATTCCAAAAACTGATGTCAGTCCTCAAAAAAGTAAGTTTTGGCAATTCAAAAGTTTAATCAGAGCCATACTGCAAGACTCGAAAGGCAACTTTTGGTTTGGTAGTGATAATGAAGGCGTATGTAAATACGATGGAGAATACTTCACTTATTTTTCTACTGAAAATGGTCTAAGTAATAACCAAATCAGAACCATTCAAGAAGATGAACATGGTCATATTTGGTTTGCTACTGGATATGGAGTCTGCAAATATGATGGAGATACGATCATCCAAAAAATCGCTGTGAAAAAATTTATCCCTGAATCTTCGCTTGGTAATTATTGGCAAAATACACCCCATGATCTTTGGTTTAATGGAGAAATCGAAGGCGGGATTTACAGGTACGATGGCGGATATCTCAATCTTCTAAATTTTCCCATTTTACATCCTGATGATCAATCATCCAATTTAGGTGGAACAGTAACAGGAATATCCGAGGGTAAGAACAATATGCTTTGGATCGCAAACTACAATGGTGTACTTGGCCACAACGGAAGAGAATTTGTTGACATCAATGAGAAGGGTGTCAAATATCATGTCCGCAATATTCTTGAAGACAGTAAAGGCCGCCTCTGGATAGCAAATAATGGAATTGGGGTTCTGATGTACGATGGAGAGACTACGCATCATTTAGCAGATCTACTTGGACCAAATAAATTTCCAAAATTAAATGACACTATTTACCCATATCCTGTTCCTATGCATGTCTTCGGATTAGCAGAAGATAAACATGGTCATATCTGGTTTGGAGATCGAGACACAGGCGCTTGGAAGTATGATGGTACTTCCATAGTAAACTACACACAAGAGGATGGTCTCCCAAACAACTTTGTCTGGCACATTTACCAAGATAATAATCAGGAATTATGGTTTGGTTTGAATGATGGGTATGTGTGTAAATTTGATGGGACAAGGTTTGAGACGTTATTTAAGTAAACGTGAGTATTTTAATAATAAAGGTCAGCGCAAGTTGCTGACCTTTTGTCGGAAAGACAGGATTGATTGATTTCTTCGATCCTGAATTGGGGTCGCTGGAAATTTCGAATAGCGACAGCCTTATCAGGCCTTCTTCATTTGGTCGGGAAGACAGGATTTCCTGCCTGGCTAGACGCCAGTCAGACAGGGAACCTGCGACACCACATCCCTTTCTTAAATATTGTTTTAATGAAATAAAAAAAGACCAGTACACGAAACACTGATCTTTGGTCGGGAAGACAGGATTTCCTGCCTGGCTAGACGCCAGTCAAACAGGGAACCTGCGACCCCACATCCCTTTCTTAAATATTGTCTTAATGAAATAAAAAAAGACCAGTACACGAAACACTGATCTTTGGTCGGGAAGACAGGATTTCCTGCCTGGCTAGACGCCAGTCAGACAGGGAACCTGCGAC
>Ga0114957_1000409_pt1 | contig 56112 bp, 46 predicted proteins | sample BantaG_FD_87175 | JGI IMG/M metagenome (GOLD analysis project Ga0114957, IMG submission 87175) | Marine algal microbial communities from Bantry Bay, Ireland - BantryBay_4 metaG | ecosystem: Host-associated > Algae > Red algae > Unclassified | place: Bantry Bay, Ireland | collected 2014-11-21 | reverse complement strand
TACCTCACCCCATCCCAATCTACCTCTCTCCTCCAAGACATCGAAGAACTTCTCAAACTCCTAGGCTCCATCCTAAAATCCCTCCGCGCTAAAAATTCCTAATTCCTAATTCCTAATTCTTAATTCTAAATTGAAATCTCTCACCGACATCCTCAAAGAGTTGAACGAACTCGATGAAAACCCGCGCCTCGAAGCCAAGGCCTGCCGGAATGAATTAGGGCAGTCTTTCTTCGAATCCGTCTGCGCCTTCGCCAATGAACCCGGCCTTGGTGGCGGCATTCTCATCCTCGGAGTCAGCCGCGTGGAGGATGACATGTTCGGAGCCTACGAAGTCACCGGAGTGACCGACCCGGATAAACTCTCATTGGACATCGCAAGCGGTTGCGCCTCGAAATTCAACTGCCGCATCCGCCCGCAAATCGAAACAGTAGACCACCAAGATAAAGTGATCCTACTCGTCGAGATCCCTGAATCATCGGCTACCAACAAGCCCATCTTCTTTAAAAAACTAGGCCTACCAAAGGGAGCCAGAAGAAGAATCGGCAGCTCTGACCAAAAGTGTGACGAAGACGACCTCCAAGTCCTCTTCGCCGAGAGAGGCGGTGAGAGCTACGACCTCACCCCCATTCCCTCCGCCTCCACCTTGGACTTCGATGAAGACGCCATCGCACACTATCGAAACTTGCTCGCGAAAGCTGGCTCAGATGGCGAAATGCTCGCTTGGGATGATGAGGAACTCCTCCAATCCATCAAAGCGGTCAGGGAACACGAGGGGCAATGGCGCCCCACCCTCCTCGGCCTCCTCCTCTTCGGTAAGCGCTCCGCCCACCGACGCGAACTTCCCATGGTCCGGATCGACTACATCCGCGTCCCCGGAAAAACTTGGGTCGAGGATCCCAATGAGCGCTTCACCAAAAGCTACGACATGCGGGGCCCCGTCCTCCGGCTGATCGAGCGCGCCCTAGCCACCGTCGTCGATGACCTCCCCAAAGGCTTTGAACTTCCCGAAGGAAGCGTCCAAGCCAAAACCCCAGGACTCCCGATCAACGCTCTTCGGGAAGCAATCGTCAATGCTGTGATGCACCGGTCCTATCGCGTCGATAGCCCGATCCAAATTATCCGTTTCTCCAACCGGATTGAGATTAATAACGCCGGCTTCTCGCTTAAAAATGAAGACCGCTGGCTCAAGCCCGGATCAGAACATCGGAACACAAACCTCGCCGCCATTTTCCACGAAACAAATACCGCTGAGACTAAGGGGACGGGAATCAGCTACATGCGGAAAAAAATGATCGAAGCTGGCTTCTCACCGCCCACCTTTGATTCAAACCGTGGCGAAAACCGGTTCTCCAGCGAGTTCTTTCTCCATCACTTTCTTTCAGAAGAGGGCCTCGGCTGGCTTGCTCAAATCCAATCGCCCCTGAGCGAAGGTCAAAAATACGCTCTCATTGCCGTCCGAGAAAGCCTCCGTGTCGATAACCGCACACTCCGCCAACTGACTGGGAACGACGTCTTCGCAGCCAGCACCGACCTCCGAAAACTCTGCACCCTTGAGATGCTGGAAAAACAAGGGGCAGGATCTGCCACCTATTATATTAAGGGCGCTAAATTCCCTCCCGGAATTGCCCCCGAGGTGGGTGAGTTCCCTCCAGACGCAAACAATGTTGGAGACAACTTTGCGGTGGAACATAACGGTGAGCATAAGGGTGAGGCCGTGCTTAACCCAGAAGCTTCGACCCCAAACAAAGAAGCTCCGGGGTTAAACCCAGAAGCTTCGACCCTAAACCCAGAAGCTCCCAACTGTAAGGATGAGCCGGACAGAGAACTGCCTGCCGAGCTTGCCCGTGCCATACAATCACTCGGAGTTCGTCCTCGTGAAGCTGTCAACCCCGTCATTCTTGCGCTCTGTCGCTGGAGGGTTCTCACCACCAATCAAATTGCCGCCTATCTTGGGCGACGAGACTCTCTCTCGTTACAGCAAAACTATCTAAGACCACTCATCCAATCGGGGAAATTGCAATACCTCTACCCAGAGAGTGAAAAACATCCCAAGCAAGCCTACCGCACGCCCGAGACTTCATGAACTTCCACCAGCAACTCGTCCTCAAAAACTGGATGCACCGCTTCTTCCACGGCGATGACCTCCAGAAGCTCAAAGAACGTCTCGGTGACGACCGCTACGAGGGCATCGAAGACGGCCACACTCTCTTCTTTGGCCAACTGACCGCCCAGCTCTTCGACCACGATCTCATCACGGAAAAAGAACTAGCCCGCTACGACCAAAACATCGTCCGCCATTGGCAAGAAATCACCCGGAACCGAAACCACAAGGAGGGCGAAGAACTCCGGATGAAGTATTTCCAATACCTCTCCCTCCTCTTCTCGGAAATCTACCTCGATTGGTATTTCCAACGCCCCGCCCAACTCCTAGCCGGCCTCAATGAGCAACTCGCAATCCATAACGAGACTGCAAAAAAGCCCGAGCAATTCGTCCCCTACCTCGCTGAGGACCTCAACAAAGTCGCCTTCTGGAATGCCACCGGCAGTGGCAAGACCCTCCTTCTCCACGTCAATCTCCTTCAATACCTCGACCGCTTCGCCATCCACAAACCTAATGGCAAAAGCCTCCCCGACAAAATCATCATCCTCACCCCCAACGAGGGCCTTTCCCGCCAACATCTCCGCGAACTAAGCGACTCCGGCTTCGCCAGCGTCCACCTCTTCGACAAAGATCACAGCTCCCTCCCCGGCAGTATCGAACTCATCGACGTTCACAAACTGGGTGACGAAATGAGCGAGAACATTGTCGCCGTCGAATCCTTCGAAGGCCACAACCTCGTTCTCGTCGACGAAGGCCATCGTGGCACTGGTTCAGAAGCAGGCCCCTGGATGCGCCGCCGTGCCGCCCTCATCGGAAACGGCTTCGCCTTCGAATATTCTGCAACCTTCGGCCAGTCCGTGGCTAAGGGGAACACCATCCTAAAATCACGAGGCAATGCCCTTAAAGAAAAGGCGAAGATCATCACTGGAAAAAACCTCAGAGACATTACCCCCGAAGAACTCGCCGAGATCTCACTCGATGAGACTGAAGAAACCCAAGCTCGCTTCACTGCTACGCTGGAGAATTACGCCAAGTGCTGCCTCTTCGATTACTCCTACAAATATTTCTACGATGACGGCTACGGGAAGGAGTTCACCATCCTCAACCTCCCCGAAAACAAGGATACTGAAGAACGCCACCTCTACTTCACCGCCTGCCTCCTCACCTTCTACCAACAGCTCTACCTCTACGAAACGCAGAAGGAAGAACTCGCCGGGTTTAACCTCGAAAAACCTCTCTGGGTCTTCGTCGGAAATAAAGTCCAAGACGATGACGGCGACATCATGATCGTCCTCAGGTTCCTCGCCAACTTCCTCAATGATCGCCCCCATACCGAGCAATGGATCAGCGACCTCCTCCACGGCACCGCTCGCATTCTCGACAGTCAGCAGCGCAACATCTTCGACAAACGCTTCCTCCCCATCAGTAAATTTAGTGGAGCAGATATCTACGAAGACATCTTGAAACGACTGTTCAACACTGACTCTCCCCAGCGGCTAAAATTAACCAACGTGAAAGCAGTCAAAGGGGAACTCGCCCTCCGCGTCGGTTCCGCCGATCCCTTCGGCCTCATCAACATTGGCGACGATTCAAAATTCATCAATCAAGCCGCCGATGGCCCGCAACCCTTCGACATCGAAAGCGATGAATTCGGAGGTTCCCTCTTCCCCACCATCAACACAAAGGAATCTCCTCTCAACCTTCTCATTGGATCCCGTAAATTCACCGAAGGCTGGAGTAGCTGGCGCGTCTCCACCATGGGCCTTCTCAACATGGGCACCGGAGCCGGGCCACAAATCATCCAACTCTTCGGTCGCGGCGTCCGCCTCAAAGGACGCAACTTCACTCTCAAACGAACCCCCGTCGGAGATCGCCCCAAAGGTCTCAACCTCGGCCACCTCCAAACTCTCAATATCTTTGGAGTCAAAGCCACCTACATGGCAGACTTTAAAAAATACCTTAAAGAAGAAGGAGTGACCCCCACCGACGAGCTCCTAGAACTCGACTTCCCCATCCGCCCAAACCTCCCAGCCACCAAGCTCAAAACCCTCGGCCTCAAAGACGGCTACCGGGACAACCAAAGCAAGGGCTTCAAAAACGTCCACCGCGTTGAACTCTACGAGATACCGGCAGAGTTCATTGATCAAAAAACAGGGAAGCCCAAGATCAAACAAGCCCACACCATTCTCGATCTCTACCCCCGCATCGAGATCATCCAAGGCAAGGACCAAAAGGACGGCGAAACAGTAAAACGCAACGAGGAAAAAATCCCGGAAATCTGTCTCCAAAATTTCAACTGGGATCGCATCTATCTCGCCGTCCAAGAACACAAAATGCGGCAGAACTGGCACAACCTCCGTGTCGATCAGAACCGCCTCCGCCAATTCTGCGAGCAACCCCAAGACTGGTTCACCCTCTTCGCTCCAACTTCCGAATTCGAACTCAACAGCTATCGTGATCTCCTCCGCTTTGAGGAAGTCATGATCACCCTGCTCCTCGACTACACCGACCGATTCTACAACGCCCTCAAGCACGCTTATCAGAGCAAACACTACGAAGTCATCGCTCTCAAAGAGGACCATGGCTCCATGCTCAAGCTCTACAAATTCGACATCGATGACACAGACGATGGCCGTCACTACTTTGATCAACTGAAGACCCTCCAAAGCTTCATTGAAAGTGGCGACCTCGCCGGAGCCCGCTCTTGGAATGCCAACCAGATGATTGCGATCTGCTTTGACAGCCATCTCTACCACCCCCTCATCCACCTCGAAAACAAGGACAGCCTCCCGCTTAAAATGCGCCCCCTGTCCTTCGATGCCCCAAGCGAGGTTCAGTTTGTCCAAGACCTCGAAGCCTATGTCGCAAGCGACGCTGGGAAGAAGACCCTCGGCAACAAAAGCCTCTACCTCCTCCGAAATGCCTCAGATCGCCGCAAAGGCGTCGGCTTCGCCGTAGCCGGAAACTTCTACCCGGACTTCCTCCTCTGGCTCACCTGCCCCGACACCGGCCAGCAATGGCTCAGCTTCGTCGATCCCAAGGGCCTCACCAGACTCGACCTCAACTCTCCAAAATTCCAACTCCACCGAGAAATCAAAACCGTCGAGAAAGACCTCAAGGACACCAGCCTCACCCTCAACGCCTTCATCCTCTCCATCACCAAATACGATGACCTCGTAAACCTCCCCAACTTCAAAACGATGGAAGACCTCGAAGAAAGCCACATCCTCTTCATGAGCGACAAGCCCGGGACTTATCTCGATCAACTTCTTCACAATACCCTAGCATCTCAATAGCTTGCCCATCTACTCCCCAAAATCGCATGATTTTAATTACCTTAAGAAGGGTCCACCTTATCCCATTGCTTTTACAGTGACCTCATCAATTTGTGTAGCGAGTTCCATACTTGAAAATGCTTAATTTAGTTTCTGTTCGGACTGGTGTTTGCTTGCTCAAACAAGTGCAGATTCACGGTTTCCTTTGCGTCTTTATCCACGCAGGTAACGCCATAGGCGAGGTAGGAATCCGGAAGAGTTTTGAAGGAGGCCTTCCAGGCAGTTTCGAGCTCCGGGCTGAACTGCTCAGCTTCAAAGCCAAGGTCATTGGACCTGCTGCAACCGACCGATTTAGGCTCGGCCTCTGGACCATCTTCGCCGAAAAGTTGTGAGCCTGTGACAGGACAAAAGAAACTCCACGGCGTGGAGTCATCGAGGTGACTAATTGTGATGAGTTGCATAAGCTTCAGTAGGGTTCAAAAGTATCCGGCAGCGTTGGTGCTTGTTGATGAAATCTTGGTCTAGCTTGGCGGGGACATCGAATCAAAACTTGGGGAATTCCGGTAGAGATAGCCTTGGCAGGCCGGAGATGAATCCTGAAAAAAGTTCATCACGATAACCGCCCGCAAAGCCTCCAAGCTAAGTCAAAACCTCTTCGCCCACTTCGCCGCCTCAGAGAGCAGTGGCTCGGCATTTTGGATCAGGCTGATGAGCGCCTGGTAGCGCTTGCGATAGCTCTTCAGAATTTGGAGCGCATCTTCTCCCATTTCACCTCCCTCAAAGAGCTCGGGGAGATCTGAGGAAAAATTGAGGCCCTGCTGGACTGCCAATCCACTCAGGTCTGCTCCCGTGGCGTAGCGAGTTAAAAACAGGCGCTGCGTCCCCTTCCCCTTCTCTCCCCACCCATCCACCAGCCAGGTTGGTGACCCATGAGAATCCCCATGCAGTAGCTCGATTATTTTGCGCTCTGTCTCCCACAACTTTGCAATCCTCTCAATCCCGATGCCCGCTACCCTTAACAGGACCACTTGGCGGACGCAGGCCAAGAGACGTGGATAAATTTCTTCATCACCAAAGGCCGCTCCACTCAGATCAAACTTCCGCAAAATACTGCGAACCTCATCACGACGGCAGCCAATCTCGCTGGTCAATCGCTCCTCAATCATCTCTTTATTTTATACCAAGTAGAGCATCGTCCGCAAAGCGCCAACGCGAGCCAAGATTGTTTTGTTCCTTGAGATTCATCATCAGAGGGTGGGGAAGGCGGTGTCGCCGTGGCTGGGACTCCAGATCATTCCTTTTCCGATGAGCTTGGCACGGGTGGGGCGAGGGACTGGGTCCAGCTCCTAGAGAATAGGGGTTTGATCTCAATAAAAGGTCTGTCCCTCTGTCATGGTCCCTCTGTCATGTGTCCCTCTGTCATGTGTCCCTCTGTCATGGTCCCTCTGTCATGTGTCCCTCTGTCATGTGTCCCTCTGTCATGGTCCCTCTGTCATGTTTACGCAGATTTAGAAGGATTTTCGCGGATTGCGCTGATTTTTCTTGGTTGGAGGCGCGGTTGATAAGCGCGAGAGAAATTTAGAATTGCGAAGGAATTTAAATGTCCTCAATCCGCCGCTTTACCAAAACGCGCTTCTCTTCGTAGAGACGTTTATTGTCTGAATTGAACTCGGCCTTCATGTCACAATCGAGGCCATAGAGATCGACGACTTCATACGCAACTGGCCAAAAATGGTTCCCTTCACGAACAACTTCAAATGCAGCTAGAAGGTGAATCCCATCTTCGTGGACTTTGGGGTTTGTCGATGGTGAAAGATAAAACGATCTCTGCGTCGTCGAATGATTCGCGCGGTTGTAGGTTTTGATTTCTAGGAAGATGATCGAGTCTCCTACTTTAAGGCGGATATCTGGATATCCGGTGGATTTACCAGCCCCTGATTTGGTCTTTGGACATGCGGCATCTAGGCCCTGTCCCTTAAGAGCAGACACAACGAAAGGCTCAATGTCATTCCCTACTTCATTGGGACGAGGTCGCTCGATCGGAGTTTTCTTGATGAGGTCACACACTTCTGTGAGGGCATCTGCAATCTTGATGAGAAAGTTTTGATTCGCTGGATCGTCGCGATCAAATTCAGTGACAGCCACGCCACACAGCGATTGGATGACGATCTCAAATGGAATTCCTTTGATGGGCTCCATGAAGCGCTGAAGTAGACGCTCTAGCTGAAGTTCACGTTCACTTTTCATTTTTTCTTAGCACTACGATGCGGTTTGTATTTGTGCCCTTTGTATTGTTTCCTACTCCCCAGCAGTTCGAAGTTTTAGTGAAGTCTTGCTGGTTGATCATCACGCACAGAACATCGAGAGGGAGTCCCTCAGCAGCTTTGATGACTTCGGTTTCTAAGCGAATCTTCCCTCCACGGACTTCACCAACCTCAAAAGCGATATGCCCTCCTTGCTTGGTGATCCGCGCAAGCTCTTTCAGGGTCGAATGCACAAAAGCACGCCATGCTTCGACTTTCCTATGATTGGAAATTACTACGGACTTGGGATCAACCCCGAGGAACCAACCACGTAGCCAGTTGTCTCCCTCATAATCAACTACATCAAGAAATGGGGGCGAAGTCACCGTGAGACTGATCGAATTCGCTTCTACTTCTTCCGTTTGGTCTGAAGGTCGAGTGTGCAACTCATAGTGAGGCGTAGCGAGGCCTCCGTGAGCTAGGAGCGCTTTAGACTTCTTTGCAATGATCGCCTTCACATTCCGCTCAGGGGGCGTCTGATTCCGATCTCTATTAATTTTCTTTTGACGTTCCAGTGAGACAGCTTGGTTGGGGGGAAGTGTGTATACGGAGAAGAAACCAGGTGAGTGACCGGTGAGTCGATTGACTGCCACCATCCTAATCCACTGATCAATCAGTGAGAGCTTCTTATTTTTGAGCCATTCCCTCAATCCCTCTATTTGGGCCAAGGTTCCAGGGTGGTAAAATACGAGAAGATCTTCATTCAAAAAAGTTTCGAATGAATCCCAAGGGATTGAATCAAGCCGCTCGAGAAGTTCTTCGAGTTTTGGTGGATTGAGCCTTGGCTCTACCAGCGCTTGACTGAGCGGGTTAATGTCATTCCCCACAGGCATCCGTCCCTTCAAGGAAGCTTCGATCAAAGTCGTGCCTCGTCCCATAAAAGGATCGTAAACGCGATCCCCCGGTGTGGTGAGCCGGTCAATAAAAAAGCCCGGCAGCTGCGGCTTGAAACAAGCCCGATAACTCACCTCGTGAAGTCGATGCCCTTGCCGTTGCTTGGACGTCCAGAACTCATTGGTCAGGTAGCGCACATCGCCGACTTGCTCATCAGCTGTGGCCGCGCCAAAGCTGTCAAATCCTCGGAGTTCTTCCACAAAGTTCGAGGAGGTATTGGCAACACTGGGGGTGGACATATAAAAATTTAGCAATAGCAGACTGAGACAGATCGACCCATTTAGAGGGTTTTGGAGGGAACTGTTGAGGGCCTAGAGAGGGGAGTTTCTACACGGATTTAAAAAGATTGAGGAGGATTCCACTAATTTTTTTGGGGGAGTTTTCGCTCCCCTACCCTCTTGGTTGAGGGGACGTAGGGTTACAAACCCACGCTCCTTATTCCTTATTGACAGGCTTCGCACTCTCCGCCGTTCATCATGGCGTCGATGCTGCAGGCTTGGGCTTCGGCGGGGGTGTAGTCTTTTTTGGGGGCTGCTTCGGCGGCGGTGTTGCTGCCGGGGTTTGATTTTTCGATGTCGCTGGCGCCTAGGCTGCGGAGGTAGTAGGTGGTTTTCATGCCGGTGTGCCAGGCGCGGCGATACATGTGGCTGAGGGACTTCATGTCGGGCTTGGCTAGGAAGAGGTTTACGGACTGACTCTGGTCGATCCATTTTTGGCGTCTTGCGGCGGCGTCGATGATGTGTTCGTAGCCGATTTCGAAGACGGTTTGGTGCTTCTTTTTGAGGTGGTCGGGGATGCCGTCGATGCTTCCGAGTTCGCCGTTGAAGTATTTGAGCTGGTCGAGCATTTCGTTGTTCCAGAGGCCTTCGGCTTTGAGGTCATCGACGAGTTGGCCGTTGAGGACGATGAAGTCGCCACCGAGGTTACTTTTTACGAAGAGGTTGGTGTAGTTCGGCTCGATGCAGGGGGTGGTGCCCATGATGTTGCTGATGGTGGCGGTGGGGGCGATGGCGAGGACGTTGCTGTTTCGCATGCCGTTTTGGGCGATGGATTCGCGGACGGGGCGCCAGTCCATTTTTCCGCCGCGGGGGACTTCGATCTCGAGGCCGCGCTCGTCCTCGAGGAGGTCGAGGGTGTCTTGGGGGAGGAGGCCGCGGTCCCACTTGGAGCCTTTGTAGCTTTGGTAGGTGCCGTGCTCGCCGGCGAGTTCGGAGCTGGCTCCGTAGGCGTAGTAGGCGATGGCTTCCATGAATTCGTCGTTGAATTCCATGGCGGGTTCGGAGGCGAATTGGAGGCCTTTTTTGAAGAGGGCGTTCTGGAGGCCCATGACGCCGAGGCCGATGGGGCGGTGGCGGGAGTTGGCGGTTTTTGCGGCTCCGGTGGGGTAGAAGTTGATGTCGATGACGTTATCGAGGGCGCGGATGGCGACGGTGACGGTCTCGCGGAGCATGTCGTGATCGAGGGCTCCGTCTTTTGTGACGTGGGTGTCGAGGACGACGGAGCCGAGGTTGCAGACGGCGGTTTCTTCGTCGGAGGTGTTGAGGGTGATCTCGGTGCAGAGGTTACTGGAGTGGATGACTCCGGCGTGGTCTTGTGGGGAGCGGACGTTACAGGGGTCCTTGAAGGTGATCCAGGGGTGGCCGGTCTCGAAGATCATTTTGAGCATTTTTTTCCAGAGGTCGATGGCTTCGACTTTCCGGGACCAGATTTCGCCTTTTTGGGCCTTGGCTTCGTATTCGGTGTAGCGTTGTTCGAAGGCTTTTCCGTAGAGGTCGTGGAGGTCTGGGGTCTGGTTTGAGCGGAAGAGGGTCCACTGTTGGCGGGACTCCATGCGCTTCATGAAGAGGTCGGGAATCCAGTTCGCGGTGTTCATGTCGTGGGTGCGGCGGCGTTCGTCGCCCACGTTGATGCGGAGTTCGAGGAAGTCTTCGATGTCGTTATGCCAGGATTCGAGGTAGGCGCAGCCGGAGCCGCGACGCTTGCCGCCCTGATTGACGGCGATGAGCTGGTCGTTGTGGAGTTTGAGGAAGGGGATGACGCCTTGGGATTCACCATTGGTGCCTTGGATGTAGCCTCCGGTGCCGCGGACGGAGGTCCAGGAGCCGCCGAGTCCGCCGGCCCACTTTGAGAGGTAGGCATTCTCGGCGATGCCGCGCTGCATGATGGATTCGATGGAGTCATCGACCTTGTAGAGGTAGCAGGAGGAGAGTTGGGAGTGGAGGGTGCCGGAGTTAAAGAGGGTGGGTGTTGAGGAGCAGAAGCGGCGGCCTTTGTAGAGGTTGTAGAGGCGGATGACCCAGTCTTCGGCATTGGATTTCTCGGCTTTGAAGAGGCCCATGGAGACGCGCATCCAGAAATACTGGGGGGTTTCCATGCGGCGTTCTTTTTGGCCGGTTTTATCGACGTTGAGGTAGCGGTCGTAGAGGGTCTGGATGCCGAGGAATTCGAAGTCGAGGTCGGCGGTGGGGTCGAGGGCGTCGGCGAGTTGATCGAGGTCGTATTTATCGATGATGTCTTGGGAGACGCGCTTGATTTTTACGCCGTGGTGGAGGTAGGCCTTGAAGTTATCACGGTGGGCCTGCTTGAGGTTTTCGACGCCATCGGTCTGGATGTTCCAGGGGAGGACTTCTTCGTAGATGTAGGAGAGGAGGATGCGGCCGGAGAACTTGGCCATCTGGGAGTCTTTCTCGAGGAGGGTTTTGGAGTTGAGGATGATGGTTTGCTTGAGGTCTTTGGCGGAGATTTCGGCGCCGATGGAGCGGCGGAGTTCGAGTTCGATTTCTTCCTCGGTCATGGAGAGGTCGAGGCCGATCTGGGCGAACTGGATGCGTTTTTTGAGCTCGGATCCGTCCCAGAAGGCGGAGTTTCCATCGGTATCGGTAACGACGACCATGGATTCTTGGGCGGGGTCTTCGATCTCGACGGGGTTCTCGAGGCGCTGGCGTGAGCGTTCATCGCGGTAGCGGACGTAGTGGGCGGCGACTTTAAAGAAGCCTTGGCGCATGAGTTCTTCTTGGACGAGGTCTTGGACGTCCTCGATGTGGACGAAGGCGTTTTCGCCGCTGCGGACGATGTCGGTGACGGCTTTGGCGATGCTGGCGGCTCCGGTGGTTTCTGAGCGGACGGTGAGGAAGGCGTGGGCGACGGCATTTTCAATTTTGGTCTCGGACCAGGGGACGACGTTGCCATTTCTCCGGATGAGGCGGACGGGCATGATGGCGGGTTCTTCATCGAGGGAGATTTCGCCGTTGTTCTCGAGGGAGCGCTGGAAGACGAGGGATTTGGCGACATCGTGCGCGTCGTTCTCGATGAGGGCTTTTTCGATGAGGAGGTAGAGGTCGGAGTGGCTGAGCTTGAGCTGGCCGCCGCGCTGGACTTGGAGCATGAGGCGCTTGGAGACGCTGTGGGCGACGGCGGAGACGAAGGAGCAGTTTTTATCGGAAAAGATGGTGTCCTCTGGCTCTTTGCGGGAGATGAGGAGGTTGGTGAGGGATTGGCCGATGGCGTCTGCGACGTCTGAGAGGGAGAATGTTTCTTCGAGGCTGCCGCGGGTGATGGTGATTTCTGGGACGGGGGCGCGGTGCTCGGAGGCGAGAGTTTCACGCCATGCGAAGGGTTTGGTGGAGGTGCTGGCGTGGCGGGAGGAGACGGTTTCTTTAAGGGCGAGGTCTTCGGCGAGGGTGATGGAGCGATACATTTTTTTTGGCGTGTGAGGTTGGAGGGGCGGGGAAGTTTACTAGGGTTCAGGTTTCAGGTTTCAGGCTTGGTTGGGCGACTGGGTTATGAAGCTGAGATTGAATTTTGGGACCTGAGGTTAGGAGCGCTTTTGAATGGATTTGATAAGACTTTGGAGCATGGCTGAAATTTCTTTGGTCTCTTGGATCATGAAGCTTGTCTTTTCTATGACGGGGATTTCGAGAGCGAGGTGGGCTTTTTGGGCGATGTAGAGCTGTGTTCGAAGTTCGGCACAGGAGCCCTTTGCGATGCGGAGGAAGCGGATAGTGTCTTTGCTGCTGTCTCGTTCGTAACCCTCGGCGATATTGGATGAAATCGATAAGGAGCAGCGGGATACTTGGTCTTTAAGAGCGAAGTTGTTGGGATTATTGACTGAGACGAAGGCGTCCACTGCTAGGCGGGAAGCCCGCTTCCAGACATCGAGATCTTCAAATGTCTGGAGAGCCATTTTTTATCTATCTGAAATCATTGTTTGGTCTGAAGTATAGCGGAGCTTTTTCGGGCACTGGCGAGGACTGAAACCTGAAGCCTTTCACCTCACAAACTGCCGCTAGAGGCGGGCTAGAGGTCGTCGTCGTCGTAGCCGCCTTCTTCTAGGGCGGAGGCTTTTTGGTATTCGGTGACTTTGCCCTCGAAGAAGTTTTGTTCTTTTTTGAGGTCGATGGCTTCGGAGAGCCAGGGGAAGGGGTTGGTGGTGTTGCCGGTGAGGGGGTCGAGGTGGCAGTTGATGAGGCGGCGGTCGGCGATGTGGTCGATGTATTGCTCGAACTCGGTGACGGAGAGGCCGACGGAGCCTACGGGGAGGCAGTCTTTGATGAAGTCTTTTTCTAGGCGGACGCCCTCGGCCATGGTTTGGCGGAGGTCTTCTTGGAATTCGGGAGTCCAGATTTCGGGGTTTTCGGTGACGAGGGCGTTGAGGAGGTTGCGGAAGACTTCGATGTGGTTCGATTCGTCGCGGAGGGTGTAGCGGAACATTTGGCCGATGCCGGGGAATTTGTTCTGGCGGTAGAGGCTGAGGATCATGCCGAAGAGGCCGTAGAACTGGGTTCCTTCCATGACTTGGCCGAAGAGGAAGATGTTTTTGGCGAGGGCTTGCTTGTCTTCGAGTTTGGTAAGGTCCATGTCACGGCGGAGGCCGCGGGAGTTGCTGACGACGAAGTTATTTTTGGCCTTGATGGTGGGGACGTCCTCGAACATGGCCTCGCAGTCGTGGGGGTTGAGGCCGAGGCTGGAAATCATGTAGACGAGGGAGTCGGCGTGGATGTTTTCCTCATGGGCGTGGCGGCCGAGGACGAGCTTGAGCTCGGGGGCGGTCATGAGTTCACGGACGACGTGGATGATGTTGTCTCCGACGATTCCTTCTGCGGCGGAGAAGTAGCCGATGCCCATTTTGATGATCCAGCGCTCGGCGTCGGTGATTTGGTCACCCTGCCACTGGCCGATGTCGGTTTGCATCTGGATGTCCTCCGGCTCCCAGTGGTTCGACTTCATCGTCTTGTAGAGGTCGTAGGCCCATTGATACTTGAGGGGGAGGATATTGAAGAACATCGTTTCCCGGCCGTTGATGACTTTTTTGGCGTCGAAGGCGGCTTGCGCTTTTTCTTTATCGAGAGTGAAGGTGCGGTCTCCTAGGATGATTGTGGTGGTCTCTGACATGGTAATTTGGGTGAAGGGTGAGTTCTGTTTTAAGCTGCTCGGAAGGCTGCTCGGAAGAACCCCGTAATCGTGTTGCAGCTGGTAGGAGTCTACCTTAAGACGGCGAATCTGGTCAATGTCGATCTTGCTCATATGGTATGAACAAATTATTCACACTACCTTATGTTGTGCTTGGTAAGGATTGCTAAATAAGTTGATTTTAGTGTTGCAACGTGGAGATCCCTTCTTTCGTAACGGATTTAGGGACCAAGGCTGGGGTTAGAATAGGATGGCCCGAGGTGGTTCTTGGGGGTGCGAAAAAATCTCTCTTTTTTTGGTGGAGATTCAGAGGGGCTAAACTTTAAAAAAAGGGGGTTATTTCGGAAAGCGGAGTGGAATCTTGAGGGATCAATCTCGGAGGGGCGGTGGATCCGGGAGGTAAATTTTAGGAGGGTGCGCAAATTTCTGCGCTGCCGCGTAGGGGGGGTGGCCGATTCCGAGGTGCGTTCTGGGTGGTTTCTTGGCGAAACTGGAACGAGCTGATTAGGGGGCCGAGGTTTGTCCTAGCGGAGGCGGATCCCGGGGCGTTCGAAGCTGATTTTGTGTGCTTTGAAGAGGGATCCGGTCGCTTTTTTGAAGACCTTTTTACTGACGCCGAGTTCACGGTGGACGTCATCGGCGGGGGTGGAGTCATCGATCTCCCAGTAGCCGCCCCTTTTTTCGAGTTCGGCGAGGAGGCGTTCCTCGAGGTTTTCGACGCCGCTGCGGCCGGGAGGATAGAGGCTGAGATCGACCTTCCAATCACTGCGGACGTCTTTGATGTAGGCTTTGAGGCAGTCGGCGTGGCGGAGCTTACGGAAGACTTCGTTCTGGAAGAGGAGGCCGGAGAAGCGCCCATCGACGACGGCTTTGTAGCCGAGGTCGGTGATGGCGTGGATGATGATGTCGACTTCTTGACCGATCTCATACTGAGGGGCTTCTTCGCCGAGGAATTTATCGACGCGCTGGGTGGCGATGATGCGGTCTGAGGTTCCATCTGACGCGACGTAGACGACGACGGAGTGGCCACCGCGGGGCTTTCCGCGTTGTTCGCGGAATGGGAGGAGGAGGTCTTTTGGAAGGCCCCAGTCGAGGAAGGCTCCGATGGGGGTTGTTTCGATAACTTTGAGGACCCCGATTGTTCCAGGGTGGACGGTGGGCGTCTTACGGGTGGCGATGGGGCGGTCCTCTGAATCGCAGTAGAGGAAGACGTCCACGAAGTCGCCTTCTTGGAAGCGGTCGGTGCCGAGTTCGTTATTGGGGAGGAGGATTTCTTCAAGGTCACCGCCATCGAGGAAGAGCCCGATTTTGGAGATTCGAACGACCTCGAGGGAAGATGTTTCGCCGATATGGGCCATTTTTTTAGGGCTTGGCCTCGGCGGCTGGACCGGGGGGCTTGGGGTCTTTATAGATGGTGACGAGGCATCCGCCGACTGCGGCGAGGAGGATGCCGATGAAGAATTGCCATCGGAGGGTTCCGAGTCCCCCTTCTGGTGGGTGGAGGGTGAGGGCGACGAGGGCATTTACGATGGGGGCGCCGGCAAAGATGATGGACATGACGGCGGCGGGCTTGCCGCCAGCGCCGAAGGCGAGGAGGACGCCGAGTGCTCCGATGGCGCCTACGGTTCCGGCAATAAGAGACCATTTAAAACCTAGGCCGGTCATGGTGAGGCTGGCCCCGCTGGACTTGAGGAGGATGAGGGGTCCGAGGACGGCGACGAGGAAGTAGGCGATGCCGACGACGAGGAAGGCCTTCATGCGACCGTTTTCGGGATCGGCCATTCCGACGGCTCCCTTATGGAGGAAAATGCCGTAGAGTCCCCAGAAGGCGACGGTGAGTAGTGCGAAGATGAGCCAATTCATTGATTTTTTTGCTGCCATTTTCAGAGGGTCACGTTCGAAGAATGCCTTATGACGGGGGGTCATGCGACCGCAATCTGGGGAATCGACTAAGGAAGGTGATTTTAACTATCAATAAATAAAAATTTTAAAATAATGTTTACTTTCGTGTTTAGTTTCTTACTTTTCTAAAAATTATGAGAGCCTTGAAAGTTATTCCGCTTACTTTATCAGCTATTTTGATAGGAGGGATCTTGGTATCCTGTGGTGTCGATCCACGTTGGGGTCCTTCGAAGTGGGGGCTGCGGGAGAACCCGAGTCGGCAGTATGAACCGGAGCAGACGGCGAGACCGGTGGCGACAATGGTGACCGCACCGGCCTTCCAAGGTCCGCAGATGGCTCCTCCGCAGCGGGTTTCTCCGCAGATGGCTCCTCCGCAGCGGGTTTCTCCGCAGCGGGTCTCTCCGCAGATGGCTCCTCCGCAGATGGCTCCTCCGCAGCGGGTTTCTCCGCAGCGAGCATTGACGCAAGTGCGTCCGAGGAAGGTTCGGCTTGTGGGCGGGAGAGCGATCGCGCCTGCGCATGCGCCGGAGGTTGTGAAGCGGGCGGTAGCGGCTGGAAACCGAATGCAGCGCTTCCCTTATAAGTTCGGCGGTGGGCACGCTAGGCTGAATGACGATGGATACGACTGTTCGGGATCGGTGAGTTATGTGCTCCGAGAGGCCGGAATCATGAGTGATCAGATGATTTCGAGCGGATTCCTAAATTTCGGGCAAGGCGGCACGGGTGACTGGATTACGGTCTGGGCGAAAAAGGGTCACGTTTTTCTGACGGTTGGAGGATTGCGCTTTGACACTGGCGGTTCTCCGAAATCGAACGGGCCGCGCTGGAAGGACCGCAAGCGCAGTCGGAGCGGGTTCGTCCCGCGGCATCCGCCTGGGCTTTAGGGTCTAGCGGATGGTGAAGTGGTAGGTTCCTGACTGGGCGATGAGTTCGGTGGTGCCGGGCTTGGAGGCGCGGCGCATGAAGTCGACCCCGAAGGCTTCTTCGATTGATTTGCCACCCTCGGTGATGGCTTGGTTCTCGCTGAGAGGCAGGGTGATGATGGCGAGAATTCCGGTGGGGATGGTGCAACGGTAGAAAAGAGTGCCGTTTTCCCCCTTTTCCCAATGTGAGAAGATTCGGCCCGCGGGTGATTGGTAGCTTCCCTTCGCCCAGGCGAGGCGGTCGCCGCTGGGGATGGTGGGGGTGAGTCGAATTTGCTGGAAGCCGGCGACTCCGGCATCGATGCCGAGGATGCTAGTCATGAGCCATTCGGTGGCGCCGGTGCCGAGGAAGGTTTCTTTTTTCTCATCAGCCCAAGGATTCGCCGGATCGGTGACGAGGTCGAAGGCGAGGTCTTGATTTCCGGTGAGCGCGAGGACGGGGAGGAGTGGCTTGGCGGCGAGGACGCTAAGGTCACGGAGGGGAACGGCGTCTTTGATAAAAGCGGCGATGACTGGCTTGCGGGGGTCCGGCTTCATGACCGAGGAGCGGATCGCGAGAACTTGGGCGTCTTGGGTGGGGACGGTGAGGAGGCCGTCTTTTCCAAGATACTGTGCGGCGAAGCTTTGCTGGATACGGGAGGTATAGGTGAGGTAGCGGAGGGCGTCATTCTGCCTTTCGGAAGGGTAGGCCATCTCAGTCATGAGCCGGCTGGTGATGCCGAAGTAGCAGAGGTCGACCATTTCTGGCGGGGTGCCGCCATGATCTGCGATGGGAGCGCCCCACGAGGTTCCTTTCATCAAAAGATCGGACTCTTCCCGGCGGATCATGTAGTTCTCCATGCGCTCCCAGCTCTCCTTGATGATTCCGAGATCTCCACTCATCCACCAGACGGCGTGGGGGACGATGATGCTGGCGTCTGAAATGATGGGGCCGAAGGGCTGCCCGGGACCGCCGGGGAAATAGCCGAGGTCATTTTGCCCAGCATGGACCTTTTTAATCCAATCGAGGAGGTGGGGGGCGCAGTCGTAGTGGAAGAGGAGCTCGCGGATCGAGCGGCTGAGGACTGCGCCGTCACCAAGAGCTGCGACCTCGCCGCTTTGATAACGATCGAGACGGCTGCCGAGGGCGGCGAGGTTTCGCTGGTAGATTTCGTTGAGGGTGGCGCTACTGCTTTCGAACTCGGAGAGGCGGGGCGCTTTATTGAGCTTCCGGCGCGGAGCTACGGTGAACTTTGCAGGCGCGCTCCACTCGCTGGTCTTTCCTTTTACGTCCCGGACGAGGATCTTCCAAAAAACGGTTTGTCCCTCCTTGAGAGCGGAGCCTTTCCAAGGAACGAGAAGCCGCTGGCCGCTTTCCTTACGGTTTTCATTCCAGAGATCGCCCTCTCCTGCCGCGAGCTTTTCTAGGGAGCTGGAGGCGAGAAGATGGAAGCCGGACTGCCGCTGGCCACGCTCTTCCGAGCTGATCTGCCAAGAGAGGCGAGGGGTCACGCTAACTCCGGTGGGATCCACTTCATGCTCCGTCCGGAGGTCATGCACCGCGATGCCGGATGCCTGAAGCAAGAGGGCGGAAAGGAGGAAAATGAGAAGGACTTTCATCTCTGGAAAAGAAACCCGAGGTGGCGGCTGAGCGCAAGAAGACTTGTCTTTCAATTCGGCTCAGTGTCCTCTCTTGCGCAATGCTACCGCGCGCTCTTCTCTTCGACTTCGATGGCGTCCTGCTCGACACCGAGTGGTCGATTTACCAAACCCTGCTCGAGGTTTTTCAGAAAAACGGCCACGACCTTCCACTCGAAACTTATGTGAAATGTATCGGGTCAGACTTTGCTACCTGGTCGCCGGAAACCCACCTCGAGGAGCTGACTGGACGGACCTTCGACTGGGAGGAAATCGGCCGCGTGCGAAATGTCCGCATCCGAGAGGAGATTGCTAAGCTCGATGCCGTGCCGGGCGTGCGTGACTGCCTTAAGTGGGCGCGGGAGCAGGCGATACCCTCGCTTGTCGTTTCCAGCTCATCGCATGACTGGGTGGATCGCTGGCTCGATCACCTCGGCTTGACCGACTTTTTTCAGGAAATTGTGTGCCGTGGTGATGCCCCACGCATCAAACCGGCGCCCGATCTATATGAAAAGGCGAACTCCCTCCTGCCGGATCTGGAAGAGAAAGATTGCCTCGTCATCGAGGACTCCCTCAATGGGATGAAAGCCGCCCACGAGGCCGGAAATCCGGTGGTGGCCATTCCCAACCGTATCACCGCATGCATCGACTTCTCAGCCGCCGAGTATCAGTTCCCTACGATGGTAGATTTCTGCGCCGCGCTTAAGGCGGGCAGCCTACCGCCGCGCTAGCGAGGGAGGAATCGCGCTAGAGCGGGCTGATCTCAAGCAAGGTCAGAACGACTTGCTCGCGGAGGTCAGATGCTTGCTGGTCGATCGCCATGGTGATGCGCCAGTCGTTAAGCTCGCCGTCATCGACCAAGATCTGCTCGATCTCGTCGCCTTCACGTCGGAAATACTTCGTACTTCTCGCCTCGGGGTCGAGACGGATCAGCCCATGGTCGAGATAGTAGCTCGCGAATTTTTCGCGCAGCGTGCTCGAGGTCCAGTCGCCCTCGACCAAGCCCAAAGCCGCCTCATAGTCCTCACGCGAGAGCATTTTCACAAAGTCGAAAATCGCTCGTCTGAGCGCGCGTTCGAACTCGCGCTTCCTGCGGGTAAAGGGCGCGCTTTGGGCAGCGGAAGCCACCTTTTCTTCGACTTCAGCCTCAGGGTTGCGAAGCTTTTCCCACTCATCGATGAGACTCGAATCGACATTGCGAAGCATGCCCTCAAGAAATGATTCTGCTTCTTCTACTTCGTCCGTTTTCAGGGCAGGCGGGACGGTCTGGACCAAAACCTTATAAACCTCGGAAAGATGCCGTAGCAGGACCGCTTCGCTACGCTCGAGGCCGTAGATTTTGACGTAGTCCTCGAAGGACAGCCAGTCCTCGAACATCTCCCGCACGATCGACTTGGGTCGCACCCCGGCCTCTTTTGCCCACGGGTTCAGGAGGACAAATTGATTGTAGGTGTCGTAGATGAAATCCTTGCCGGGCTTGGGGTGCTCGACTTCCTCGAGCGCATCCATGCGGTCGTCATACTCGACGCCGTCTTCCTTCATCTGAGCGACGAGCGCGCTCTTAATCTTATCGACCTGCTTCCGGATGACAGCGGTGGGGTCCTCAAGAATCGCCTCGATGAGTGAGAGGATATTAAGAACGTAGTCCGGCGCTTCACGGTCGAGCTGCGGGATGGTCTCGATGAGATAGAGGCCGAGGGCTTGATTCATGGTGAAGTCGTCTTGGAGCTCGACATTGAACTTCACCTTGGCAGGCCCGGTCCGCTCGTCCCGAGGAATGATCGTGAGGACCTTCCCTTCCACTAGGCCGCGGAAAAGAGCGAAGGCTTTTCTGCGAAGCTCGCGCTTCCGGGGGTCGCTCTCGTGACACGAGTTGATAATGCGGCGGAGTTCAGCGCAGCCGTCTTCATTTTCTCGCGAAAGGACGTTAAGGAGAGTGCCGTGACGGATATTAAAGGCTGAGATGAGCTTCTCGGGTGCTGCTTCTTGAAGCTTGAGAAAGGTTTTTTCATCCCAGTTGACGAAGCCTTTTTCCGGCGGCTTCTTTTTGACGGCTTTGCTCTTTTTACCTTTAGCAGCCGCCTTCTGGTCGGCCTTGAGATTATCAATGACGTATTCGGGTGCTTGCGAGACGACGTATCCGACGTCATCGAATCCCCTTCTCCCGGCTCGTCCTGCGATCTGACGGAAGTCACGAACTGCGAGGATCTTCGTACTTTGACCACCGAATTTGTAGAGCTGGGTGAAGAGGACAGTGCGGATGGGCACATTGACCCCGACACCTAGGGTGTCAGTGCCGCAGATGACTTTCATCAGGCCGCGCTGGGCCAGCTTCTCGACGAGGACGCGGTATTTTGGAAGGAGTCCGGCATGATGAATGCCGAGGCCATGGCGGAGTAGTTTTTTGACCTCCTTTCCGTAGGGACTGCGGAAGTCAGCCCCCTCGAGAACTTTGGCGATAGCTGCTTTTTCTTCCTTGGTGCAGAAGTTTCGGCTCATGAGATTCTGAGCCGTGCGGGCGCAGGAAAGCTGGGTGAAGTGAACGAGGTAGACAGGAGCACGACCCGCTTCGACAAGCTCCTCTACCTTATCCTCGAGTGCGGTGACGCTGTAGTCGAACTCGAGCGGGACGGGGCGCTTCTCAGACTTAACCAAGACGGTGGGAGCACCGGTGAGGGCGGTAATCTCCTTCTCAAAAAACGAGGTATCGCCGAGAGTTGCCGACATCAAGAGGAAGCGCGCCTGTGGCAGGGTGAGAAGCGGAATCTGCCATGCGACACCACGCTCGAGATCAGAGTAATAGTGAAACTCGTCCATAATGACATCGTCCACGTGGGCAGCCGACCCCTCACGGAGGGCGAGGTTCGAGAGGATCTCGGCGGTGCAGCAGATGACTGGTGCTCCGGCATTTACGGTGGCATCACCAGTGATCATGCCCACGTTCTCGGGCCCGAAGGTTTCGCAGAGCGAGAGGAACTTTTCGTTCGCAAGTGCCTTGATCGGAACGGTGTAAAACGAGCGGCGCCTTTGACAGATAGCGCGGAAGTGGAGAGCTAGCGCGACGAGTGACTTACCGGAACCGGTGGGGGTGTTGAGGATGACGTTTTTTCCCTCGAAGAGCTCCAAGATCGCCTCCTCTTGGTGATCATAAGGCTCGATATCATTCTCGATGAGGAACTCGAGAAAGGCATCGAGAACCTGCGATGAAGACGAACGGTCAGCAATTCTGGAAGGGTCGAGGGAAGCCACGGCCCGACCTTGGCGCAAGGGGTCTCCTTAGGAAAGGAGAGACATCGCTCCCGCCTTGTCAGCGCTCATGGCGCGCACCATCATCTCCCCATGCCCGAACTCGCTGAAGTCGAACTCGCCCGCCGCCAATGGGCCGCCTTCCAAGGCCAGAAGATCCTCACCGCCGAGACCCACCCCAAGGCCCGCATCTATCGCGACTGCCCCGCCCCCGCCCTCCGCATTCTCGAAGGCAAAAAACTCCTCTCCTCCAAAGCCCACGGCAAGCGCATGCTCTTCACCTTCGGCCCCCAGCTCCACCTCGAAGTCCACCTCGGGATGTCCGGCAAGCTCTCCACCTCCCCCGCCGATCACGCCGTAGAGAAACACGACCACCTCATCCTGCGCACCTCGAAAGCCGCCCTCATTTTCAATGACTACCGCATGTTCGGCCGCGTCATGCTCCACGACCTCGCCGACCCTTGGGCCGAACTCCCGCCCCAGCCGCAAGACTCCCGCTTTTCCGTCGCCTACCTTCGGAAAAAAATGACCCGCCACGCCAAAAAACCCCTCAAAGCCCTTCTCCTCGACCAAACGATCTGCCCCGGCATCGGGAACTGGATGGCCGATGAAATCTGCTGGAAGCTCGGCCTCCACCCCGCCGTCCCCTCCGGCGTCCTCGACCCCGCTTCGGTCCGAAAAGCCACCCGCTTCGTCACCCTCGGAGCCCTCAAGCACGTCGCCGATAAAAACGAAACCGCCGCCACAGATGGTTTCGCCCCCGGCTCCTACGTCGCCCAAGTCCCGCCCAAAAACTGGCTCTTCCAGCACCGCTGGAAAAAAGGCGGCACCTGCCCCAAGTGCAAGACCGACCTCGCCCGCGACACCATCGCCACCCGCACCACCGCCTGGTGCCCCGCCTGTCAGGCGATCCACTAATCCCTTCAATAGGTTCAAACTGCACATTTCCGTTTCAAAAACCACCTCAAAACCAAAGCAAGAATCACAAGGATCCCAGCCGCCAAGAAAAACTCGCGGAATGAAATCACGCTCCTCCCTGCGCTCTCACCAGCCGATCGCGATTCCCCCGTGATCTTGATCTGTTCGCTATCCTTGTGCGGACGGGGGCGAGCGCTTTGATCCTCCTTCACTGGCCCATTGATGTCGTAAACTTGAGGGTCATCCGGAAAGCTAAAAGTCCGCTGTCCCGCTTCGATCTCTTCCCACCACTTCACCCAACGACCCGTGACAAGCTCGGGAGTCTTCATGACCTCAGGCCCAAATGATCTCATCTCAGCTTGAGGAATTCCTTCCAGCCCCATTCCAGAGAGAGTAAATGAGGCCCAGAATGCCAAGCTGGGATGACTTTCGTCCCCAATCTTGAAAACTCTGGGATAGCCTGGTTCTCCACGACGATCTTTAAGAAAACGAGCGATTTCACAGACCGACTCGTGACTTTTTATATAGCTCAGGACAGTCATCTCATGAGGGATACTGCGGTAACTTGTATCACGGAAAATTCCAACCTCACCAGGAATCTCCGAAGAAGAAAGGAGTCGGCGCGAAACCGCCTTGGCGTGCCCCGGCTGGGTCATCACCTTCTGCCGATATCCCTCCTTCAATACCTCGACCCGCACATTTTGTTCGGCAGTGAGCGGATCTTGAAAAGATCGCTCAAAATACCCAGCGAAATACGCAAGATCTCTAAAACTCAAATTTTCTCGGTCTTCAGTTAATTGAGCAAATGTTTCTTCATATTGTTCAAGCCGTCGGTTGATATTTTCTTCTCCGGAAACCGAGGTTAAGTAACCCGAAGCGAAAGTCTGGTGCGCGATGATTACAAAAGGTAGCGCCATTATAAACTTCTTCATATCAGGGGTTAAGAATTAAGCTGGGAAGATTATTTTCTGCGGCATCCTATTCTCTTTTTATTAGCTTGATGAATTTTCGGCTTCCTAAGCTTTGCCAAACTTCTTGATGAACCTCAAAAGTCCGACACCAAGGATCACTAGGACACCGGCCGCCAAGGAAAACTCGCGGAATGAAATTAAACTTTCTTCCGAGCGACCCCCATCTGCCCCTGACTTCCCCGGAATCTGAATTTGTTTGCGATCCTTGTGCGGGCGGGGGCGAGCGCTCTGTTCTTCTGTCACTGGTCCATTGATGTCGTAAACTTGGGGGTCATCAGGAAAGCTAAAAGTCCGCTGTCCCCCTTCGATCTCTTCCCACCACTTCACCCAACGACTAGTGACAAGCTCTGGAGTTTCCAAGATCTCAGGCCCGAAGGACATCATTTCGGCGTAGGGAATTCCGTCCAGACCCATTTCAGAAAGAGTATATGAGGCCCAGAATGCCAGGCTGGGAACACTTTTATCCCCTTGCCCCGACAGCTTAGGGTAACCACGCTCCCCCCTCCGATCTTCGAGAAAACGGGCAATTTGGCAGACCGATTCATGGCTCTTGATAAATTTTAGGACATGAAACTCATAGGGCGGGCTGTTATATACCGCCATGCGGTAGTTCCCAATTCGGCCTGGAATCTGTGGAGAAGCAAGAAGCCGATATAAAACGTCCTTGGCATGGCCCGGCTCGGTCATAACATGCTGCCGATATCCATCCTTCAATGCCTCCACCCTCGCTTGCTGCCGCTCTGAAAGAGGTCCTTCAAGAGACATCTGAAAATATCCGGCAAGATGCGCAAGGTTTTCAAACCTCAAAGTATCGCGGCTATCAAGAGTTTTTTCAAGCTGGTCAAGCCGTTGATTGATATCTTCCTCTCCAGAGACAGTATTCGGAGCTTGGCCTGAGGCAAATACACGGGAAAAAATAAAAATAAGAAGAACGGTAGCTTCTATAAACGTCTTCATATCACGGTTTGGAAATAAGACTCGGGAGATTATTTTCTGCGGCATCCCACTCTGCTTTCACTAACTTAATGGACTCTCGATTTCCCATCCCATAACCAGAAAGCATGAGACGAGAATAATGCTCGGCGTGGCGATTATCCCCAAAATTTGCAGGCCCTCCATCGTTTATATTCCCATTATCAGGATGACCTCCCCCGATGATAATGTGACCCATTTCATGAGCGATCAGATGTTTAGTTCGCTCTTTCACTTCATCTAGGTCTGGAGAACCGGCGTAGTCCGGGTTTCCTACGATATAGCAGATTCTCTGTGTAATTTCCGCCTTTCCCAGAAGATTCACCCCTAAAGTGCTTAATCCGTTCAAACTCTTTATTTCGCGGAGGTTGGAAGCTCCCCCTAGCACAAATATCGTTATTTTCCTGGGTAAATTTGGAAGGTGCTCCGGTAAACCTTGGACAGCGATTTGCTCAGGTGAAAAAAGACTCCTGAGATCAAAATACTGATCCCCGGGTGACGAGGCGAACGCAGGCGCTTGAAAAGGATCGGGATGCGATGTTGCGTCCGCAATATCCCAAGCAGCTTCTCTCTCCGGCAGCATCACGACCTGACACTTAAGGTTGATCTGATCAAGGTAGACGCGATCAAGATACGTCTGGAGTTCAGCCTCAGTCGGCATGACCGGATGAATTTTATCGGGCTGGCCGTCTCCATCGCCATCAGGGAGTAGCGAGACGATCGGCTCTACGAATACCGACACGGTGTGTCTCGCCATATTTTTAATCCAGATAGGAACCTCAAGCGGAGCATTTGTCTGATTAGTTGACTTAAGCTTGAGACCTCCCTCTTCCGGCCAATCCACCGTCCCCGACCATCTCACGTATTGATAATTGTTGGAGAGAATACTGCCATTAGGGCTCCCTGTGTCGTCGGCGATCTGCATAATCTGTCCGCCGAAGGGATAAGCCCCAGTCCCCATGAGAAGTCGGTTCGGCTCTTCATTGTGCGGGGCCATGATCCAGACTGCGGACTGCGCTCCCTGTGATCCGATCTCCCCCCTGCGAGACTGATTATCGACCCCGGTTCCATCAAGCTTCCCTACCCAGAATCCTTTCGTATCATCGACCCCAAGCGCGACGAGAGGAAAGAGGGTATTCGGATACCGTGTGCCATTGTAAGCCTCGCCGGCAACAGGAATCGTAAACGACTGACTCGCGGTGTTTGCCTCAATCACTACCGAAGAGATGGATGTCGTCTTCTCGCTTCCTCCATTTTCATCGAAAGAGAACACAGTGTGAAAGAGATCCAGTGGCGTGCGATGATTCACCGGATCAACCAAGATCTCAAATCTGACGGTGATAATCTTAGGCTCATCGCTGGGCGAGTAGGTGATCGGAAGATCATTTTCAGAGGTGGCATGCTGGGTGAAATGACCGTCAAGAGTCCACTCCACCTGAGTTCCAGTCGGATAAATTAGGGTGATTTTGTAATAGGGCTGGATCAAATCAGGAGCTTCAAACGTCCCGTCCCCCGGTGGATCTGGGGGGCCCTGATTGGTAGGATCACTCGTGCCCGTATCCTCGGGAACAAGCGGATCGGTTCCTAATAGAAGCTCAGCTTGATTACTCCTACCATCGCCATCAAAATCTCCATATTCAGGGTGCTCGCTCTGATTATCGCTATAGGCGAGCCGAAGGTAAAATTGATCCGTATCGGCTGAAAAGCCGTAGGAAAAAGTAGCGCCAGGACCGTAGGCATGCCGAATCTCCGGCACATAACTCCATCTTTTGAGATCCATTGAGTATTGCATAAAGTAGGTCCGTCCTTGAACCCCTTCCCACTCGAAAGACAGATCTCCAGAAGAATCCAGCTCAATCGTAGGAGCAGGTTGCTCCACTGCCGGAAGAATCGAGCTCACCCCGACGATGCAAAATAGGAGCGCAGTAAAAAACAAGTTCTTCATTTGGAAACTGGCTGGGGTTTTGATTTCGGATTATTCCGCCAAAACCGAATCGTGACATCTGGCCTGGGAGACGAGTCTTTGGCTCGATCCTTGAGTTCTTGTCTCCGTTCTGCGGCCCGATCCATTTTTGCTTTGATCATGTGCTCCCCGCTTTTCTCGTAATACCGATGAACCTCCGTGATAAAATCGTAGTTTTGGCTCTTCTGCCTCGAAGGTTGCGGGTGAGAGAAGACGAAGTTTTTCCCAGCTTTTTCATGAGTCAGGAGATCAGGGACCTCAGGCCAAGCGAGGTCCTCCTCTTTTTCCCTTTCTGCGGTAGAGATCTCAGTGACGGCTGAAATGATGGAATAATCAACATTTTCATTCGCAAAGCGATGATAGGCCCCGAACTCTGCCCAGTTGATAGTTGTTCAACAGGATTGGCGAGCGTCATAGCCTTTGTCCAGAGACCACCATTCCACATGAGAATATTGACCATCGTATACTGTAGCGGCAACAAAAACCAAACGAGCCGGAGCGACCTCAGCTACGGGCCTGACGCCTCCTTGCTGATCAGGAGGGGGTTGCTTGAAGGTGACGGAAGACAGCTTGCTCGCCACAGCAGGTGGCTCGATTCGTTTAAGAGTGAATCTTTGTCCTTGGATATTCTGAATATGGGTTTCGATTACCTTGGCGCTTCGAATTTCCTCTGACTGACCCAACGCATTCATACCGAGGCAAATGAAAAAAAACCATATTTTCCACAACCACCTTCTCATTGACTTATTTTTCATTGTTTATCCCTACACGATTAAAGAGATCTTCAAAAACATCCAGAATAAATATTTTTTATCTTTTTTGAACCCTCAAGAAAAAATCATAAAGCTGAACTGACTCTCTTGATCACGACGTGTCGTGTGACGATGGTCTACTAGGCCATGAAAGCCATTCTTGCTCGCCGCCTCTTCGTCCTCGGATTGGCCATATCGCACGCGATCGCGCAAGACGAGAATCGTCCCTATTTTCCGAAAAGCGTCTCATCTCCAGATCCCAGCCTTGCCATCCAGCGCTAGAATCGTCATTTCTTAGGGCACCTCGTCGCAACATATGTCCGAAATAAACCAGCAAGCGATCGCCGACCGCCTCAACCTGTCTCGGGCCACCGTCTCCCGCTGCTTTACCAATCACCCCGGCATCAGCGCTGTGACCCGGGCGAAGGTTTTCCAGACGGCTGCCGAAATCGGCTACACTCATCTTGAAAGCCGGAGTCCCAAGGCCCGGAAGGATAAAAAAGGGCATAATTTCACGGTCCTCATTTGCAGTGAGGCTGATGAGTATTTCCGGGGCGGCTACGAGAGCCCGGGCGAGCAGATTCTCGCTGGAGTTTCCGAGTTCGCGCAGAACAATGACACTCGAGTTGACGTCCATCTGATCTCACCAAACGCCACTGGACTTGATGATCCTACATTTAAGGATGTCGTCGGTCTTAAGGATCGGAAGGACCGGGGCATTCTCTTAATTTACCCCTTCCCTGATGGCGTGATTGATGAACTTTCAGGCCGCTTCCCCCTCGTTTCTCTGGTCGATCAGATGCAGCACGAGGAGATCGACTGCGTGGACGTGGACCACCACTCCGGGATTTCTGCGGCGATTGATCATCTTGTCGCCCTCGGTCATCGACGCATCGGGTTTTACACCCGGGACTATCCGGTAGATGCCACTTGGTCATACCGCCGCTACGCTGCCTTCACCGAGAAAATGGCGCGCCTGAAGCTTGAGGTTTCCACGGCGGATGTCATCGGCATTTTTCCCAATGCCTATTCAGATGTGCCACAAGGAATCGCCGAGGCGGCCGAGCGCACCCGCTCCGGAATTACCGCTTGGGTCTGCGCTGCCGACCACCAGGCTTATGATCTCATCGATAGCTTTCAAGCAGAGGGGCTCGAGGTCCCGCGGGACGTTTCCGTGGTCGGGTTCGATGGTATCGACCATGGAAAAGGAAAGCGCGTTCTTGATACCCTTCAGATTCCTTACCGCGCCATCGGGATGAATGGGGCTGAGCGACTGGCTTCCCGCCTGCGACGCCGCTTCGGGGGCAAACAGCACGTCTATATTTCAGGAAAGCTCCGCGAGGGGCAGACGGTAGCGAGCCCGAAGAAATCAGCCTAGGCTAAGCTTAGCCCTCGGCCAGCGCTCGTCGTTGCTCGAGCTCGATCGCTATCGCTTCCGCCTCGTCGTCGGAGAGGTGATACCAGAAAAGCACGAGCCCTGAGAGGATGGTGAGCACTCCCGGAATGACCGAAAACATGAGCAAAATCCCATGGGATGATTCTGCGGATTGCTCGACATTTGCAACATAGCCGAAATAAGCTAGGAGCACTCCCACGAGGCTTCCCCCGACGGCGAGGCCCGCTTTTTGGACAAACATCGCCGCGGCAAAAGTAAGCGCAGTGGTCCGGCGCCCGAACTTCCATTCTCCATAATCCACGACGTCCGTGTAGATCGACCAGACGAGCACCGGCATGGGACCCGCGACAAAAGCCGAGAAAATATTCAGCCAAAAGATCTGCTCGAAGTTGCTCGCGGGGATGAAGTAAAAGGCGATCACTGAAAAAGCATTCAGCATCGTCAGCCCGATCAGCGCGTTCCTTTTTCCAAAAATCCGGGTCAGCGGCTTCGTCATCACGAGGCCGATCACGAGGGCGATGGGCGCGGAGGCATAGAAGATCGAAATGCGATCAAGATACCAGAAGTAGGTTTCGCCACTGAAGTTCGCGACGTATTTGAGATACGGATAAGTAATCCCCCAGCGCAAGCCGGAGAAGAGAAGAGTGATAAAAGCGACCACTAACATCACCACCAAGGGGCGATTTTTAAAAAGGAATTTGAAGTCTTTTGCGAAGCTCCCTTGCTCCTGTTTGCTCGGCTTCACCCGCTCCTTCGTCGTCGCAAAAGTATAGAGAAAAAGCAAAGTCGCGAGCACTGCGAAGACCGCCATGGCATTCCTCCAAGCATCCGGATTATCGCGCCCGCCGAACTGTGCAAGCATTGGAAAAAGTGCGAGGCCAATGACGACTTGCGCCGAGAAGGCACCCGCGAAACGAAAGTTCGAGAGTGAGGTCCGCTCGGCCGGATCCGCAGTGATCGTTCCCATCATCGCCGAGTAGGGCACATTGATCGCGGTGTAGACCGTCATGAGAGCGATATAGGTGATATAAGCGTAGATCAACTTTCCGGTGTCGCTGAAGTCGGGCCCGAGAAAAGCGAGGAAACCGATGACTCCGTAAGGAATGGCGATCCACAAAAGATAGGGCCGGTATTTCCCCCAGCGGGTCTGCGTCCGATCGGCCAGTCCTCCCATCAGAGGATCAGAAATGGCGTCCCAAATGCGAGCCACGAGATAGAGCGTTCCCACCGCAAGTGGGTTGAGCCCCATGACATCGGTGTAATACGAAATCAGGAAGGCGTTCACGATGTGGAACACGAAGTTCGAGGCGGTATCCCCGAGTCCGAAACCAATTTTCTCCCGAGTTGAGAGGCGGTTTTTTTGATCTAACATATTTTTTAGGGGGACTTAGGCAATGAGCCACTGGGCAGGGACCTGCACCTCGACTCGGCGGACTTTACCGGTCTGACCTAGGATTTCGAGCGTGGTCTCGCGGTCGAGCCGACCTTCAGGCGCAGAAACTTGCGACCCATCGATGAGGTGGACCACCGCCGAAGCCGCTGCGAGTTCCTCGATGCTCCGGTAGGTCACCGGAGTGCGGGCGATGGTAAATGAAATGGTGCCCTGTGGAAGCGCCTCACGATCCGGCCCCTCGCTGAGTCCGGCGAATTCTGCGGCCCGCAAAAGGCGCGGCTTGAAATGAAGGCGGCCCGCCTCAAAGTCCACTCCTAGCTCACCGAAGCGACAGAGAATTCCCTCCTTCACCTGACCGGTAAGTCCCGGCTGCTGGGCTCCAGCCTGACCAGAGCTATGCGAATAGGGCTCAGCCGGGAAGGCTCCGAATTGCTCGGGCGACTGACGGAAGCCTAGGCCTCGCTGGATCGCATAGTAAGCCGTGAAGAAGCGCTTGATTAGCTCATCGTCCGCACCTTCCTTGACCGCGCTTAGCGTCACTTCCTGCGCCGCGAGCATGAGCTTAGAAACCATGTGCCAGTAGACGCAGCCCAAGCCCTCGTAGCCGAACATGGAGCCACTGCGCCCCGTGAAAGACTGGTGCTCAAAGACGTCCTCGTAGAGCTCCTCAATCCCCCGTCGATCGCCCGCGGAAAGCTCCGTCATTTCCGCCAAGGCATCGCCGAGCGCGTAGCCATTCACGAGTGAATCGACGAAGCGGAATCCACCCCCGGGATCGCTCACGATGAGGTCGGAATTTTTCAAAGCGGGCACCTTTGCCAACTGCTCGGCGGTGAAAAGGTTCTTCTCTAAAAAGCGCGGAAGCTCGCGGTCGGGATAGAGGAGATAGGTCGGATGCTTCGAGGAGCGGAGATCACTCCGCGCCATCTTTTCCAAGAGCGCTACCGCTTCGTCAGGAGAGAGCATCCCCGAGCTTAGAATCGCGACCTGTCCCTCAAGCATAAGCGGGAGATACTTGATCCCCATCGCCCGCTCATCCTTGCGGATATCGAGGACGTTGTAGGCATGGAATAAGCCATCGGGCCGCTCGTTGAGCCGGAGGAGGCCTGCCACCGCAGCTCGCGCGCTCGCGAGAAAATCGGCCAAGGTTTTCTCGGTAAGCTGCACCGCATTTTCACCCGGAATCTCGGCACGGTAGCTCTCCGCAAGCCGACCTGAAGCTTCCACGAGCGTGAAGCGATCCTCCGCACTGAGACCAGCTTGGTTCTGCCAGCGGGCATCGCGGAAAAGATCTAACAGCCCCTCGATCAAGCGCGCGAGCGGCGCGGAAATTCGTGCTCCCCTGAGCTGCGCTCCCAGGAATTCGAGGTAGCGCAAAAGGTAGCCAGCCGTGACGACCGAGAGGCCGCTTCCGGCGAGGGCGTTGTTCGCATCATTCCACTCAGGCTTCTGGGTGTTAAGCCACACGCCCCCACCGGGCACGAGATTGGCGAGCTTGATGACGGCCGGAAGAAGCATCTTTTCCGCAAGGGTGGCGCGGACCAGCTCGCCCGACTTATCGCGCAGAAGCAGACCATCGACGCCGATCTTTTCCTTCCGGGCGAGAAGCTCTTCGTGCCGCTCTTGATCGAAGATAATGGTATCGCGGGGATCACTCAGGATATCTTCCCAGGGCTTGAAGCGATAAGGGACATCGGCGTAGACGTAAGCAGGCGAGTCGAGACGCTCGGCCAGCCGCTCAGGGTTCATCTTTGCCTCCAGCTCGAGAAGCTTGAGAAGATAAATGATCTGGTGGTCGCCCCAGTAGCCGATCGAAACCCAAGGGTCATCTTCGTCCGGCGATTCCCAATCGACCCCGCTCGAAGTAATGCGATAGGGGTTATAGCCATCGATGGTAGAGGCGTTGAGAAATTTAGAAATGAAGCCGCCCAAGAAATCCGGGTAGCTCCAAGCAAGCGCTTCCCAATTTTGAAAAATGTCGCGCCAGTTTCCCTCGTAATGGTGCATCGGCTGCCCGTCTTCGTCATGCAGCAGAATGTTAAAGCGGTTCCACGGGCGGCTCGGATCGCCATGCCGCCGACTTAGGATGAGCGGAAGATATTCCTCCGCCAAGCGCAGGAGATCAAGGTCGCCCGTCTCCCCAATTCTCGAGATTAGGGCAGGTCGTGCGATTACCTCGGGAAGCGCTTTGAGGAAGTCCGCATGCTTCGTGCAGAGCGGCGCTTGGTGGACTTTAAGATGGTGAATAAGCTGCTCTCTCCGGAGAAGGGAACCCTGCTCCGGGACTCCACCACGGAGGATATTGCAGAGAGTATTTTGATAATGATAGAGCGCGTAATCGCGGTCTGCCGTCTCTTGGAAGCCGTCCGAGGAAGCGACTATTTCGTGCAGTCGGTCACGCCCTTTCTGGAGATTCTTCTCCACCTCCGCACAGAGAGCCGCAGGGTTAGCCAGCTCTTGGCGCAGCGCCTCGACCTCGGCCTGAGTCTGCTCGACCTCTGCTACCATGATCCACTCTCGTGACTCGCCGGGGGCCAGCGCCATTTCGCGGGCGAGGAGGAAGGCTCCGCGGTTCGCGCGGACCCGATCCGGCGAGTCGGGGGTCTTCCCCTGAAGAAATTTCTCGGCATCACGACGCTTAAGGTAGGCCGGTCCCTCGCCCAAGCCATCAGTCCACACCGTAGTGGCGCGCAGGCTCTCGAGCGGAATGGGCTCGTCCACGATTCCAGCCGCCAAGCGGTGAACCATCAGCGAACTGCCACACTCGAGCTCGCTTAACTTATAAGCATCCGCGAGACAGCTGTAGCTCTGCTGCATCCTGTTACCTACTCCGGGTGGCAGAAAATTATCAAGACCATCCACCATGCGGAGATCGCAGGGCGCGCTGCCCTCGTTGGTGAGTGTCGCCTTCCGCACGAAGCCATACTCGTCCGAAAGCTGCCAGCGGTAGGTCATCCGCAAGCCGAGCCCCTCGTGCAACTCATCGAAGACTACTTCATCACCGAGAAGACTTTTCAAAAGGCGGCGCTGAATGGGCGCCAGGTGAGCCACCGGAGGAGTAAAGGGGGTCCAAAGCTGCCCCGCAGATACGATCCCAGTGTAAGGGCCAGTCGAGTTCCAGTTATCAATAATTTTATCGACGGTGCAGTAAGGGAAAAGCGCCGTCTCCGGCGAGCGCCGCCCCGCCGAGAGTGCGCCACCACTACTACAGAAAAGCCACTGCTCCCCCGCTGTCACGATATTAAGAAAAAAGGCCTCAAACGACTCCAAGTTCTCGATCACGACATATTCCTGCCCATTTTCGACAGTCCATCGATTAGCCCCGGCAAAGCTAGCCTCTGGAACCTCATAAAGGCAGCGAGTGGGAGAATGGGAAACTGTCATCGAAAGCATAAAAGAATCAAGAGCGACACATCGAGCGATCTCCTGATCTCAGGATGATGTAACTTTGTGCAACCTAAGAATGCCGAGTGACCCTGACAAGCGCTAAATCACCTCCGCTCCCAGACCGGAAGATCCCCGGATCTCATTCTGCCGGAACGAGGGACGCCGATGAAGTCGGCTCGCATTTCAATCTTTCCCCGACCCGCCCCAGCGCCATTTCGGGGGCTCGCCCTTCACCCAGCAAATCGCGAAGAGAATGGCTGCCACGACGACCACCGAAGCGATGAAAAAGGCTACCTCCGCGCGCGGGTCGAAGATCAGCGGGAGGATCGAGAGCACTCCGATGAAAGCCGCGAGAACAATCCAACCCTGCCAAGCGGAAGGAAGCCCCCAGCCCCAGCCGTAGCGCTTGGCAGTGAACCAGTATCTTTTTTCGCTATCATCTTTCATCTGCCTTTCTTTCTAACAGCCCTGCCGTCACGCTGCGATCATTACTGCGACGAAAGAAAATTTCTTACGCCATTTAGCAATGTCGCCGGTGCAATTCGCCCCGTTCTCAGGCCCCTTGATTTTTCCAAATAGGCCACAAATCCTTGTAGGTATTAGAGCCTCTCTTTGGGCGAGATTGGGGAACATCTCCTGCAAGAAGTAGTAACGAGCGCTGCTGTAGCGGCGCGCAACCAAAAATCGAAATATGAAATCAAGTGAACAAGATAAGACGGAAGGATCTGCCAAAGACCTTAAAGGAAAGATCAAAGAAACGGCCGGTGATGCGGTAGGAAATGAGAGCCTCGAAGCCGAAGGCAAAGCCGATCAGGTCGAGGGTAAGGTCCAGAAGAAGGCCGGAGATGTCAAAAAAGTCTTCGGGAAGTAACTCCCTCCCCTTCCCTAATAGAAATGCCCGTCCGGAGATTCTCCTGACGGGCTTTCCTGCTTTCGCGGATGTGTAAGCCTGCTAAGATCTCTGCCGCCGCCAGTTCTATGAGACTCACCATCCTTCTATGCCTCCTCTTCTCTCGCCTCAGCCTTGCCAGTGAACAGCCAAACGTGATCGTCATCATGGCAGATGACTTAGGCTACGGAGATCTCTCCTGCTACGGTGCCACCACTTTTCAAACTCCTCATATCGACCGGCTTGCCAAGTCAGGTCAGCGCTTCACGCAGGGATACTGCTCCGCCTCGACCTGCACCCCGACGCGCTATTCCTTCCTCACGGGAACTTACGCATTTCGGAAACCAGGAACCGGGATCGCTCCGCCAAACGGCCACCTCATCATCGATAAGGAAACCTTTACCCTGCCCGATCTCCTACAAAAGGCGGGCTACCAAACGGGGGTCGTCGGCAAGTGGCATCTCGGCTTGGGCGAGAAGGGAAAAGGCCCAGATTGGAATGGCGAACTCATCCCCGGTCCCCGCGAGATCGGCTTCCACCACCATTTTCTCCTTCCCACCACGAACGACCGCGTCCCGCAAGTCTACGTCACCGAAAGCCGCGTGCTCAATCTCGATCCCGCCGACCCCCTCTGGGTCGGAATGAAAAAACCCTCGCCCGATCATCCCACCGGCATCACCCACCGTGACTCGCTCAAGATGGACTGGTCACACGGTCATAATCACACCATCCACAATGGTATCTCACGGATTGGCTTCTACACCGGAGGGGAAAAGGCGCGCTTCCGAGATGAAGACCTCGCCGATAAATGGGTCGAAAAATCGAGCGAATTTATCGAGAGGAATAAAGACGTCCCCTTTTTCCTCTTCTACGCTTCCCACGATGTCCACGTCCCGCGCATCCCCCATGAACGCTTTCAGGGAGTGACCCCTCACGGCTTCCGCGCGGACGCCATCGTGCAGCTAGATTGGACCGTCGGCGAAATCATGAAAACCCTCGAGCGCCTCGACCTGACCGAGAAAACCCTCGTTATTTTCTGCTCAGATAATGGCCCAGTGATGGACGATGGCTACAAAGATGAAGCGCTCGAAAAACTCGGCACGCACCGAGCAGCGGCGGGACTGAAGGGCGGTAAATATTCGCTCTACGAGGGCGGCACGCGGACCCCCTTCATCACCTCATGGAAGGGAAAAATCCCATCCGGGACCTCTGAAGAAATGGTTTGCACCATCGACCTCGCAGCCAGTCTCGCGGCCCTAACCGGCTCAAAAATTCCGAGCGACGCCTTCCTTGATAGCTATGATGTCTCCGGCGCGCTGCTTGGTAAAAAGGAAGCCAAAGGGCGCGCCTCTCTCGTGCAGCAAGATAATGGGGGCCGAGGGAACTTTGGCTACCGCTCCGGAAATTGGAAGCTAACCCGCCACTCACTCCTCAAAGCGCGGAACACCGAAGTCGCTAAAACCCTCACCACAGTGCAGGTGCCTAGGGATCAGCTCTTTAATCTCTCACAGGACCCGGGTGAGGAAAATGATGTCGCGAAAGAGCATCCGGAAGTCCTCACCCGCCTTTCCGCTCAGCTCGCCAAAATCCTCGCCGATGGTCGCACCCGGCCCTAGCCGCCCCTACTCCCTGATTATGAGATATTTCGTTTTAAGAAGAGCAGTCGCATCCTTGGTGCTTTTCTGCCAGCGCTTGCCTAGGCTGACTCGCTTCTCAATCTAGCAACTCACCTTGCCGGAGTCTGGTTTTCGATCTCAGCCAGCACTTACTCACGCACCCCGCAACGGTCGGTCGCGTGGCCCATCTCGCTCAACACGAACCGCTGAATCGCCGGACTGAGCCTCGGATCTCGACGACATCAACAAATCTGTTCTTGAAGATCGACAGAATGAAAGGCTTTCGTGAAGCTGGCTAGAGCCTCATCATCATATGAAGAAATCTTGGATCATCATCGGCGTCTTTCTGCTCCTCGCAGTGCTTCATCAAGACGTCTGGAATTGGGACAAAGCGGACCTCGTTTTCGGCTTCATGCCCATCGGGCTTTGCTACCACGCCTGCTATTCAGTCGCCGCTGCTTGCTTCTGGGCACTCGTTACCAAATTCGCGTGGCCAAGCCATCTCGAAGAATGGGCGGAGAGAACTGACAACCCCTAGACCTTCATGACCACCGTCATCGTCATCTGCATTTACCTTGCCCTTCTTCTCGCGCTTGCCCTTTTCTCTAAGACGCTCTTCCGTGGGACTTCCAAAGACTACTTTGTCGCGAGCCACTCGATCGGTCCCTTCATGCTCTTGATGTCGGTTTTCGGCACCACCATGACGGCCTTCGCGCTCGTCGGCTCCACGGGTAAGGCCTTTGAGATCGGGATCGGAACTTACGGGCTGATGGCCTCTTCTTCCGGGCTCATCCACGCCGCCTGCTTCTTCCTAATCGGGATTAAGCTCTGGGCCATCGGGAAGCGCTACGGCTATGTCACGCAGATCCAGTTCTTCCGGGCGCGCTTCAATTCGAAAGGATTCGGCTACCTTCTCTTCCCGATCCTTGTGGCGCTCGTGATCCCCTACCTTCTCATCGGAGTGATCGGGGCCGCCAAAACGATCTCAGGGGTCACGATGGCGAAGGGGCCTAATCCGGGCGCTTTCCCGGAGTTTTTCGCCTCAACCAATGGCGCGGTCCCAGGCTGGCTGACTGGCCTCGTCATCTGCCTCGTCGTCCTGACCTACATCTTCGCCGGTGGATCGCGGGCGACGGCTTGGGCCAACACCTTCCAGACCCTCGTCTTCATGGTGATGGGCATTCTCGCCTTTTACCTCATCTCCAGCAAGCTAGGAGGCGTCGGCCCCGCGATCGAGCAGGCGAATGACGCGCATAAGGTCCGCACTCTTGCTAACGGCGGAGAAGTAGGAATCTCCAAAAGCGTCTTCCTAACCTACATGTTCATTCCGCTAAGCGTAGGGATGTTTCCGCACCTATTCCAGCATTGGCTAACTGCCAAAAGTGCTAAGAGCTTCAAGCTCACCGTCATCGCCCATCCAATCTGCATCATGATCGTCTGGGTGCCCTGCGTGCTGATCGGAATCTGGGCCACCGGGCAGCTTCCCGAGAGCGCGCCGAGCGGAGCGGTTCTCGCCATGATGGTCGGCAAGCTGGTGCAAGACCCCATCGTGGTGGGACTCGTCACCGCAGGGATCTTAGCGGCGATCATGTCATCGCTCGATTCGCAGTTCCTCTGTCTGGGAACGATGTTTACCAACGACATCATACTTCATGATACGAAGAAACAATACAGCGATCGCCAGACCGTCCTCATCGCCCGCGGATTCATCGTGGGGATTGTGACCCTAGTTTACGTCCTCTCTCTTCTCCTGATGAAGAAGAACGTTTTCGATCTCGCGATCTGGAGCTTCTCCGGATTTGCCGGACTGACGCCGCTCGTGCTCGCCGCCCTTTACTGGAAACGTGCTACCAAAGTCGGCGCCTATGCCTGCGTCATCGCCGCCTTTTCGACTTGGCTCATCTTCTTTGTGAAAAGCGGATACGGAGGGGAGTATAATCCAGGCGGGGTGACCTCCGCCTCCGTCATCTGGGTCGTCGCCGCCCTCGCCATGATTATCGGTTCGCTTCTCTCACCGCCCCCGAGCGATGACGAGATTGCAAAATACTTTTAGAGCAAACTGATGAGTTAAATCTAGGATGTGTCGAAAAATCCCGGTTGCAGAACTTCCGTTCTTTGGCAACCTACGGCGCACCCATGGACGAACTGACTAACGAGCCGCCGACTTCCTCGGCATTTCTTCCCTATCCGGTCTCTACCCTGAGCCCGAAAATCATCCCTAATGATCTCACCTCGTTCAAATCCCGAGGTCTAAGTCAGGTCGAGCGGGATCTTCATCAGAAACTGGTAGAGATGCGGGAGCAGTATGAACGCACCATCGAGCACTTTAACTGGAACAAGCTCGTTTATGAAGCTGAGATCCAGTTCGAACCCGTCATGGGCGAGACTTATCATCTCTACCGCGTTCGCCAGAAGCATGTTCTCTCAATGATTGGCCCAGATCAGTGGGCCCAGAAGCATCTCGCAAGCTTCCGACTCAATCTTGACCGTCAGTGGGAGCTGATCGAGGCAAGTGTTGACGCACGGGATCTTTTTAGCGACGAAGGGGTGGCCGATGTCGGCTAGCTTCTTATGTCCATCCATCAAAGCGCAGTCATCTCGCCGCAAGCCCAGCTGGGCAAGAATGTCGAAATTGGGCCCTACTGCGTCATCGGAGATCACGTTTCCCTAGGAGACGACTGTCGGCTGCATTCGCACGTCGTCATCCACGGCCACTCTGAGATTGGCAGCGGGAATGAGTTCTTTCCCTTTGCCGCCATCGGCATCAAGTCGCAGGACTTAAAATATGCTGGCGAACCGACTGCGCTCATCGTGGGTGATGACAACGTGTTTCGAGAAAATGTCACGATCCACCGGGGGACGAAGGAGGAATCGCCCACTTGCATCGCTTCGAATAATCTCTTTCTAGCCTATTCTCACGTCGCCCATGACTGTCAGGTCGGGAGCGACAACATTTTCTCTAACAACGCGAGCATTGCGGGGCATGTCGAATGCGGGAACCACGTCATCATTTCGGGACTTACCGGAGTGCATCAATTCTGCCGCCTAGGATCCCACGCCATCATCGGCGGGATGACGAAGGTGGCCCAAGACGTGCCTCCCTTCACCATCGTGGACGGCAATCCCGGCCTCGTCCGGGGGATCAATAAAATCGGCCTCGAGCGCCGGGGCTTCACCCCAGAAGATCTCCAAGCGCTCAAAAGCGCTTACAAAAAGCTTTTCTTCCGGAAGGATGTGAACCTCAGCGAAGCGATCGCCTCACTGCCTGAAGAGACGGCAAAACATCCCTGCGTCGCGCAGCTGGTGGACTTCATCCAAGCGTCCGAGCGCGGCATCATGCGCTAAAAAAACGAGCACCCTTCCTCAGGATGCTCGTTCAATAAACTGCTTTCCGGGGATCTTAGAAATACATCCGGAAGGCTGCCCAGAGAGTGGTGGACTCGAGATCGACGTTACTCCCTTCAAGGGTCTCATACTCGGCTCCGACCATCACTTTAGCATTGTGATCGCAGAGGTAATAGTTCAGGCCAGCATAGATGGTATGGTTCTCATCTCCGCGGGCGATCGGGACGGATGGCGAACTCGCGGAAGCTGCATCTCGGACTGCTCGGCTGTTGATTTTAAAAACACCATCCGCATCTGAGGCGGCATACTGGTAGCGCACGACGGCCTCGAGCTTGTCCTCGATCAGGAATGTCGAGGGCATCACGACGACTCCGTAGACCGCGTCATGGTTGTCCGTTTTGCCGTAGGTCGCATTAAGAAATAGCTCCCAATTTCCGATCTTCGACTCGTGGGTGAGGGAGGTTGCCCACTCGTAGCCGATCGAGTTCTCTTCCCCGTTGGTGGTGTCCGCATCACTGTAGATGAAATCAAAAGTGACATCGCCCTCGAGCGCCTCGAACTCGGCACTCATGTAGTAGGCGAGTCCCTCGTTCCAGTCAGCAAGCGCCTCACGGTTATCATCAGTCGAGAAGACTCCGAAGGTTAGTTCGGTGTTACCCACCTCCGCCGCGGCCAAGATGCCCGTGGAGCGACTCGGAGCAAAAAAGTTATTCAGATTGCTTCGTTCAACCGTCTTAATTCGCTTGGAAGATTCATGCTCTTCGCCGCCGAAGCCTACCTTGAGTCGACCGTAGGTGAACTCGACATCTTCAAGGATGCCGATGTCTCCGGCATCGTAACTGAGGTAGAGCTCATCGAAGTCATTGTAGGCGATCTTGTCCTCACGGTAGTCACCATCTTGGATATTAATCCGAGCGCCGATCTTAAATCGATCAAGGAACTCGATGGAGGCTCCGACCCGGAATCGGCGAAATTCGCCACCATCGCTGTCGAAATCTTGGCCGTTGTTGTTACCATCAACATAGCTGAACTGGTAGTGAGCACGCCCGAAGATTTTAACTTTTTGGATGAAGCGGTTGTCCTTATTTTTATAAAGGGTGCCAAAATCGCTCTGGAAGAGGTCGCACCAGTCGCCATTAGTTCCTAGCTTGGGCGCTGGCTCTTCCACCAGGGAAATTTCACCGGCCACTGCTCCGAAAGTGGAAAGGATAAATGAAGGTGCGAAGAGATGTTTTAACATATTTGTAATTTACTTAAGAGAAGCCCGAAAGGAGCCAATTTAGCTCCTGCCGTCAACAGGCAATTTCTCAGGTCAGCCACGAGGGGCTCAGCGGGCCATCTTTTCCTCACGCTCGAGGCGGAGGCGTTCCGCGCTTGCTTTTTCTCGCTCGGCAGCACGCTGGACGCGGCGGAGATACTGCTCAAGCGCTTGCTTCGAGCCAGTTTTAAGTCGCACGGCTTGCTCAAGCCGTGGAAGGGCTTTGAGATATTTGCCATCTTTGACGTAGAGCTGGGCGAGGCGGAGATTAGCTTGGAAGGCGACTTTTTGATCCGAGTCATCCACAGCGATGAGGAAGAACTTGCGGGCCTCGAGGTGGTATTGGGCGGCTTTTTTTTCGTCCGCCTCCTCAGCAGCGCGGCGTGCTAAGAGCTGGCCGAGGCTGACGCGGGTCGCTCCTTTGGTGGTGTCCAGCTCGAGCGCGGCGGTGAGGCGAGCGGTCGCGGCGGGGAGGTCGCCAAGCGCGCTTGCGATGTCTCCCTCGATCATGAGGGTGTCGATCTTTTGCTCGCGGGTAAGCGCTGAACCGGCCTTAGCGCGGAGGTCGGCGATGAGGCGGGAGGCCTCGGTGGGCGCGTTAAGCTGGACGAGGTAGCGCGCTGATTTAAGTGAGCGCGGGACGTTCACCGTCTCGCTTTTTCTCATCGCGGCGAGGTAGGCGCCGAGCGCGAGGAGGGGGTCGTCTTGGTTGGCATAGATGTCTCCGAGCTGGTTGAGCGAGGCTTCATCAGCGAGGCCTTTGAGGCGGAGAGCTTCATAATTCTCAGCGGCTCGCATGATCTCGCCGCTCTGGATGTAGCAGTTCGCCTGCTGCTTCCAGAAGAGGGCATTTTCAGGATTTTCATCAATGAGGGTCTGGAGCATGGTGGCGGCTTCGACCCAGCTTTCCTTCCCGAGGAGGGTCTGAGCGAGGCCGAGCTTCCAGTCTTTCTCATCAGGATTGAAGAGGTAGGCCTGGCGGTAGGCTGCTTCTGCAGCGAGCATTTTCTCTTCTTTGAGAAGGGCGTAGCCGAGGAGGCCGAAGCTGCGGTGGTCGGACTCACCGAGCTCGATCGCTTTCATAAGATGCGGTTTCGCTTCCTTTATTTTATCCTGCGTGGCGAGAAGGAGGGCGAGGTTTTTATGAGCACGCCGGTAGGAGGGATGACGCTTAATGGCGTCCCTATAAGCCGCTTCCGCAGCGGTCACTTGGTCATTTTGAAAATAGAGATTTCCGAGAGTGAAGATGACGGCGGGGCTCACCTCGCGCGGCTCTTTGGCGGGCTCAGGGTTAGGATTTTTACGAGTTTTCTTTTCCGCCGGAGGCGGGTTGCGCTGCTGGTAGATGAAGCCCTTAATCCGCTGCTCGGCTTCTCCAAAGCGGGAGGCGGCGAGGACTTCGCTGAGTTCGGCGAGGAAATCGGCCTCATCGCGATTAATCTTCGGCTCGACGAGAGGGAGAAATCCGTAGCTACCGACGAAGCTTTTCTTAAAGTCAGCACTGCTAAAAAGCGAAGGCGAAAGGCGAATGGCCTGCGCTGATGCGAGCGAGATCGAGAGGAAAAAAAGCAGGAGTGATTTCATAAAAATGGAGTTATTTCACGCGGAAGGTGAAGGGCTGATTGATACGGGCTTTGGCTTTGCGACCGCCTTTCAAAGCGGGTTTGAACTTCCAGCGCCGGAGCGCTTTTTCAGCTGCAAGATCGAGCGCAACGATCCCGGAGGACTTGCTTACTGCGGCCTCGACGACGACCCCGCGCTCATCGATGAGGGCACTGATGACGACTTTAACTGAACCACGTGACTTAAGCGCCTTCTTGATGGAGTTGGTCAGAGGTGGGTCGAAGGTGGAGGACGGAGTGGGTTCCTGATCCATCTCCCCCCCTTCTTCTAGCGCGGCGCTACTAAGGGCGAGCGAGGCCGCGAGATTAAGCAAAACCTTGCCCCCGGTGCCCGCTCCAAGGTCAGGGAGGTCAATGGGATCGACCGAAATTTCATCGTCATTCTCGGCCAGTTCCGGCTCTGGTTCGGGCTCTTCTTCCTCAGGCTCGGGCTCTTCGGGCGCCTGATATTCTTCCTGCATATCTGGAGCGATATTGGCGACAAGTTCTCGACCATCATCTTTCTGGGAGCTGTCCAGCTTCCGCATAAGCGGTATGATAAAGAAGATGAGGAAGGTGAAAAGAGCACCACCTGCGACGATCACGAGGGTGCTCACGAAGCGGTTTTTCCGCGGGGGGCGGTAGACGTGACGCACTTTCATGAATCTGTCAGGGTGATTTTGTGCGGCTTGGCACCGCCCTCAAGACAGGCGCTCTGAACCTGCATCGTGATTCCGTGACGCGACTTGGCGTGACTCTGGATAATAATGGGACTTTTTTCTTCAAGCGCGAGCTGGGTCTGGACGAGTCCTGGGATGGCATCAATGCTCACGGTGCGCCCATCGACCTTCACCAAGCCATCCTCGGTGATGGCGAGCACGAGGGTCTGGTTATCATTGGCTTGGGCGGCGCTGGAGTCTTCAGGGCGGTTGATTGCGAAGCCATCCTCCTCGACAAAAGTCGCGGTCACGATGAAGAAAATCAGGAGGATGAAAACGCAGTCGATCATCGGCGAGAGATCCGGCTCGGGGTCGGTATCATCAATTTCGAATCTGTTATCTCCCAGTGGCATCTTGAGTTCTTAGCGGGTAGCGACGGTGATTTTTCCGGGAATGATTCCGGCTTGGAGGCACTCTTTTTCAACATCCGAAACGACGCCACGATAGGCGTTCGTATCGGCTTGGATGATGACGGGCATCTCGTCGTTCTCGAGGAGTTGGGGGCGGACGACATTCTGGATTCCCCCTACACCCACTTCTTCACCACCATAGAAGATCTTGTTCTCAGCGGTGACGGCAAGAAGGATGCTGTTCTTCTCCAAGACGACCCCTAGACGAGCCTGAGGACGATCGACTTCCACGCCAGGTGGCTTTTGAAAAACGGTGGTGACGATGAAGAAGATCAGAAGGATGAAAACGCAATCGATCATCGGCGAAAGGTCGGGCTTCGCTTCTTCATCCGCCCCCGAAGAGCGGCCACTGCGTCTGATCAAGCTCATAGATTCCGGAATTTTGTGGTGATAATCGCGCTCTGGAGTTGGGCCAGCGTGATGTCGATCTTGTTCTTCCGCTCGCGGACGATGAGAGCCATGAACATCCCAGGTAAGGCGATAACCAGGCCTGTGAGCGTCGTAAAAAGCGCTTCCTTCATCCCGGAGGCGATCATGCCCATGCTCTGCTTCCCGCCGCCGGCTGCGAGGCCATCGAACATCTCTAGCATACCGCCGACCGTCCCAAGAAGTCCCGTCATCGGAGCAGCGGCGACGAGGGTGGTGATGATAATGAGGTGGCGATCAACGGTCTTAATAAGGATCTCGCGGACTTCGTCAAAGCGGCGCTGCACCCGCTTGATCGAGACACGTTTTCCCTGCACGGCGTAGCGGATGATCTCGCCAATGCGCCCCTCGGCCTCCACAGGAGCATCGATCCAGCGGAACCATTGCGCCTTTTGCCGGTTATTGAGATTCCCGCGCATCACGAAATAGAGGGAGGCCGTAGCTGTAGAATAAAGAAGGAATGCTACGAGCGCGAGGGCAGGCATGACCAGTCCGCCATCGGCGAAAATGTCGAAAACTTCCTGAAGACTCGCGAGGACCATGATGATTTTTCTAAGCAGTTACGAGGTCGGTCTCGTCCATCTCCTCTGGCTCTTCCTCACTCTCAGGCGAGCTCCCGATCTCGGTCGTGCCATTAAGAAGTGCGAGCGCGACTCCTTCGGCCTGGCCGAACTTGGCTTTGGCGAGACTCTTTAAAAGCCCATGCACGATAATCACGGGTATGGCCACGATGAGGCCCATCGCCGTGGTGATTAATGCCTCACTAATTCCGGCTGAGAAGGCACGCGAGTCTCCTGTGCCGATCGCAGACATCATCGCAAAGGTCTTCATGATTCCGAGAACTGTTCCAAGAAGTCCCATCATCGGTGCAGCCGCGGCCACGAGAGCAAGGAAGGGCAGAAAGCGCTCAAGACGGGGCTGAATGTTTCCAAGCTTCTCGAGAAGGGCGTCTTCCAAGATGCGACGCTTGTCGAAGAAAAAAGTGACCCCAGTCTCGACGAGTCCACCTCCAAGGCCCTTGAGCGACTTCGCTTTCGCCTCCGCTTCCGGAATACGGTCGGCGAGCAGATCATCGAGGACGAAGTTGATTTCCTTCCGGCTCGGGATCGAGAATATTTGGATCTCTAGAAATTTGAAAAACGCGATCAAAAGTGCGACCAAACCGAGGCCGAGAATCCCATAGCCCACCACTCCCCCACCTTGCAGGTAATCCCCCGCCCCCTTCTTTGTGCGCGCGACTTGGAGGGCCTTGCCCATCGAAGCATCGACCGGGACAGTGCCCGATCCCTCCATAATGAGGGCAGAAATGGCGGCTCTACTCTCTTCATCGGCAGAGAGAATGGTTGGAAAATCGACACCTTCCGCTGTGAAGCTAGTGAACCCGGTAACGGAGGAATCGTTAGCCGTGAAGTATCCTAGCGGCCCTGCGATGGCGAAATCGCCATCCTTAATCGTGCTTCCAGCGCCGATCGCACTTCCCGAAAAACGACTTCCGCCGGTCACTGTCAAAAGACGGTCCGCGGCCAGGCTAAGGACAGCGAGACGGCCCTCAATCTCGGCTGCAAGATCGTCACCGACGTCGTTGGCGGTCTTCTCGGCAGCTGCGATCTCCCTTCCGAAGAATTGCTTCTCGGCAGAGTTAATACGATTCTTGATACTGCTGCCGTAGCTACGGAGGCTTGAGCCAGTATAGTCGAACTCGCCCTTCCGGCGGTCGAGCTCATTATTGAGCTGGCGCTGCTGCCCTGCGACTCCCTCCTCATCCTTTAGCTTGCTGCGCAGGATCTTTCCCCGCGCTACGATTTTGTCATCGAGCGCCTCGACCTCGCGGATGAGGGCGCCCTCTTCAGCATTTATTTCAGCACTGAGGGAGCGGAGCTGCTCCTGCGCAAGACGTAAATCAGTCTGAGCCTTCTTGAGCGCGTCCTGACCGAAGGCGCTAGCGGGGAGGAGAAACAAGAAGAAGAAATATTTCATAAAGATCATCTGTTAGAAGCTTAGCGAGCGATCTCGAGCGGCAGAGTAACGAGTCGCGTTTCGCCAGAACCATTTGCAACATCGATGAGCTCACGCACCTCGGCGATGACCGCCGCATCGGTGATCTCCTCCTCACTCCAGCCGTTAGCCGAGGGTGTCAGCTTAAAAGCACTGGTGCCCGCTTCATTTGCGGCGAAACCAGAAGCGAGCCCGAAGTAGGCGCCATCTAACAGAACGCGTTGCTCCCCGGCCTGAACCGTCTTTCCATCAAAGGTGGAGACGATTTGATTGAATTTTTCCGCTTCGGTTAAGATCGTAAGCATCGCGGTGAGGCGGCTATTGAGACCGAGAGTATCTTTATCCTTGGTAGCGACGAACTTCTGATGATCGGCGATGGCTTTTTCGAGTTTGCCATTTTTTGCTAACTCAGCTGGAAGGATCGGAATGACGGCAGAAACCTTGGCGTCAAGGGCGTCGAGGCTAGCTCGGAAAGCCTCGCGTCCGGCATCAAACTTCGCTTTACGGGCGAGCTTATCCTCCGAGGCCTGATCTAAAGTTTTGCGGCGCTCGTCAGCTTCCGCGATCTCTCTTTCTACCTGAACGAGCTCGGAAGTGAGTGAGTCGCGCGAGTCGAGGAGCACTTGCTTTTGCTCCCGCCAATCCTTTTGCACGGTTTGGGTTTCCTTCATCACCGCGACCCATTTTTGAATGGCCGCACGGAGAGATTTGTTACTTTCAGTTTTGGACTCCTGCGCGCAAAGAGGCTGCGAAAAGAGAGAAAAGAGGATCAAGAAGTGACACTTCATAATTGAAAGGAACTTCTACCCAGACCCACTTATAATGTGACGCTCGAAAGAGTGACACTGTCGTCACGAGAAGTATACAAAAGAGCCGCCCCGAAACCACTCGGGACGACTCTTACTGGTTTGCCTGCGAAAGGTTTTAGTTGGCTTCGATGCGGAAGAAATACTTCGTCGCGCCACTAGGAACAATAAAGGAGATCGAGGCGGTTGATCCGGCAGCTGTTACATCACCCCCTGCAATATCGACAAAAGTCGCGGCAAGGTCTGCTGATTCGGTCACCTTATAAGAGTTCCCTGCAACAGCACCAAAGACAATCGTCATCGTATCACCCTCTAGGGTTGTTGAGACAATCGCGAACTCATCAACAGGGAGATCGAAGATCCTGAAGGCATCAACTCCCGTCCAACCAAGGGCCCAATTTTCTTCTTCAGAAAAGGCTCCCTGGTAGTCCGCAGCTGCGAACCAGGTGTCGATTGCGGTCATGTCTGTGACAGCCGCTCCATTACCTGTGAGCAGAGGCGAATCGGACGCTGGACGTGGATCGAAGAGACCGCTCACGACATCGATGCGCTTAAGCTTAACATCTGTGACGCTGGTGAATTGACCTGCAAGAAGGCCCTCGACAACAAGGTTGTCATCCGAGCTATTGGCGACATCGGTGGTGACATTGGTGAAGCTACCAGTGGCAGCGGCACTGTTGTCTCCGGTGACGGTGATGAGATCCACGTAGTTGGTCGCAGCACTGTTATAGATGTTTCCGGCGAAGAAGTCATCGAACTTAAAGGCGTGGTCACCTTCGTTGTCTCCGATGAAGGTCAGGTTCGCAATGGTCGGTGAGGACTGGACATCGCTGGAGTCACCTCCACCATTTCCATCCCACTCACCGCCGTGGTCACTGTCTTGCACGGACTCACCTGCGGAGTTCGTTCCGGTAGCATTCTGAAGGTTCGCGATGAACTGCATGCGACCGCTGTAGCCTTCGTCAATGTCGAAGGCGTCGTCCTTACAGAACGCAACCAGCGCATAACGAATGTCGACCGAACCGCCGAAGAACTCGATGCCATCGTCTGAGTTTGACAGAACTTCGATGTATTCGAGGGTCGTGCCATTTCCGACTCCACCAAGGGTGAGACCATTGATCTCATCTCCGGCGGCGAACTCGTAGCCACCGTGGCGGATCGAGACGTAGCGCAGAGTTCCGCTGTCATCAGCGTCATCATTGCCGCCGTATTCGATGAGGTCGGTGAGACTGTCTGAGTCTGCGTCCGGTGAGAAGGCAGGCGCAAAGCCTTCGATCTCATTTTCACCGAGGCGGGTGCCAGGTGCGCTGTAGTTATAGACGTTGGCATTTCCGAGGATCACGAGCCCTCCCCAAAGTCCACGGTCGAAGCGGGTGAGAGTCGGCGAAACGACACCATCGCCATCGATGTCAGTGCCGCGTGAAGCCTCGAGCTCCCCAATCGAGGTGAATGAAATAGGAGCGGAAGAGCTGCCATCGGCCACAATTTTTCCTCCGCGAGTAACAATGATCGAGCCAAACTCATCATCGGCTTTTGCAGCAGTGCCGACATCACTGACGGTGTTATAAATAACAGTGCCAGGCTCAATGGTCAGAGTGGCACCTGCATCGACGAAAATTTTACGTGTCAGAATGTAATTCGAGCCAGCTGACCAAGTGGTATCAGTGGTGATTTTATAGACACCATCATCAAGAGCACCAGCGCCATCAGTATCGATAAAAGAAACCCCATTCGCTCCCGGTGTGGCATCGGCTTGGGAGACAACATCTACGTCAGATGCCGTGAGATTTGTAAGCGTGAGAAAGGAACCCGAGCCAGCTAAGGCTGAGGGAGCCAATCCCGCAACGGCAGAAGCCGCGAGAAGGAAGTAGAACTTCCGATTAATATTTTGTTTCATTAATTTGTAGGACGTTTGCAAAGAAGCAATGTGAAGCAGTAGCTTCAACAATCTCCTTATAGAGAAGCCTACTAGGAATTTCCCAATGAAAGGTAGTGACGAGTATGTCACGTGGCATCTTTGTCACATAAGAGACAAAATCAGAATTCGATTTTTCCCTCTAACCAAATAGATCGTCCGGAATCTTTGATGTCGAAAACCTCATCTTCAAATGCCGTGCCGCCGCCATCGAACTGCACCTTTGCCTTGGAGTCCAAGACATTCTTGACGGTAACACCGAGAACCATATCCATATTCGTAAATTCAAAGCGCTTCTGCAGATTAAAATCAAGCGAGTGAAATGCAGGAGATACAACATCCGCATCATCCTCGCTGATTTTCAGAAACAGCGCATTCTCACCCGTGAAATTATAGATAAGGTTACTACTCCAACCATGCTCTTCGTTCTCGTAGCCAACTGAAAAATTAAAAATGTTCGACGGCTGATTGGGATAGCGCAGACTAACAGGTTGAAACCCTGCCCCACCGGTATTAATCTCAGCGAGAAGCTCAGAATCAATAAAAGTATAATTCCCGCGAAAAGTGAAGGGCTTGAACTCTCCAATATCGAATTCCAGCTCGAATCCTTTCAGGTTCCCTTCTAGGGCATTTTGAAAACCAATGAAACTCTGGGAGCGACGGACCACTGAGATAATGGGGTCATCAAGGTGCTTATAGAATGGCGCTATGCTAATCCGAGAATCGTCGGTCACATCCCACTCAAAGGTCAGATCCAGATTCGTGATGGTGGTATCCTTTAAACCAAAGTCTCCGCGACGCTCGAAGCCAGTATCTTGCTCAATAGTCTTCGCCGGCAGAAACTCGAAGAAGGTTGGACGAGCCACCGTCCGAGAAAAATAGGCCCCGACGCGGAAGCGATCATCATCAAAACTTCTCGTGAGATAGATGCTAGGAATATTGACGCTATTGCTAACCTCACCTGACTTATTAGCGGCGGTCGAAAGATTAAAAGGCTCAGGAAGTGTCTGATAGCCCCGGGTTTCTTTTTCGTGGCGCAATCCTAGCCCCAAGAGATAAGTATCCCACTCGACCTCTCCACTCAGATAGAGACCGAGGAGAGATGAATTTCCATCAAAGTTCCGCACCTCGAGCGCATTTCCATCCTCAAGAGTGATGCCATTTTCACTTCCATCCGTGCCTCCTGTGAGAAGGTCGGGATCATCTGTCGCATCGACACCGAGACTATCAGGTCCATAGAGCTGATCTTCGGCAAGGGTATTTACATCGATAAGGTAGCGCTGCCCGCGCGAGCTCCGCTTTTTGGTAGAGGAGCGAAACCCGCCTTTGATTCGCGCTTCGATATCATCAGTGACGAAGAATGAATAAGCGGCATCAGCGAAATACTCCGTGGTGTCCTCCTCAATGCGCTGATTCAGAATTTCGGAAAAAAGGGCACCGGGGCTGTCTCCGGTATACTCGGTATTCGCAAAGGTGGTGACTCGACCTAGGCTGGGGTCGTAGACGGGGGCGTTCGCAAGAGCGCTGGCCGCTATTCCCTCTAAAATGGAAGCAGTGCTCGCCCCAAAAGTGCCGCGCGCAATCAACTCCGTAGTGACCTGATCCCAAGTCGGCGAGTCAAAGCCGAGGCCAAAGGTTGTATTGAGATCCGCAGCAGCCGGGCCGAGAGCATTAAGGGCAGCTTCGGCAATGCGATCATCAGTGAAATCAAGAACCCCGTAGCGAAGAACTGAAGAATTTGGACGCGCTTCAGAGGACTGATTACTAGTAATCCCCCATCCGAGTTCGAGCGCTCCTTCACGGAACTTATGCTGCCCACTGAGCTGGAAAAGAGACAGGTCCCGGATAGTGGTATCTCCCTGCCAGTATTCCCCGAGGTAGTATGCATCGGCCCCGAAACCAGGAATGGAGCCAATGCCATTCCGCACTTCCGACGTGCCCCGCACCCCCCAGCGAATTCCTGCTTGATCAAAATCTACATCAGTCGCGAAGGTGTAGCGATCCTCAGCAATGCGCTTTTTAAAGTAGGTCGCACGAAGCGTGTGATCATCACCTATTTCAAGTTGACCCGAGAGGAAAAGCCCCCAATCGACCTCACTGGTGTAGTCATCCTGAGACCAGTAGCGCTCGATTCCGGGGCGAGAACGAATGCGCCCGAGCTGCATCTTGTCTTCCGTCGAATGACTAAAAGAAGCGATGACTCCGAGACGCACATCATCATTAAGATCAAAACGATCCCCATAGGTGAGGTTAAATTTTTGAGATGGACGAGGCTTGCTTGCACGGCCCACAAAACCTGTGCTCTTGATCAGACTATCCCATGCAGCATTCGCTTCGGGATCAGGACTTCTATTCCCCGACCCTCCTAGAAAGCTTCCATTTTCATCAAAGATCTTACTGCGATCGAAAGGCTCATCAACATCGCCCCAAAACCCAAGATCCCGATTAGGATTTCGGTAAAAGGTGCCGCCCAAATTACTGTTCCACCCGATCCGGTAGCCCACCTTTACGAAGCGCTCATCGGGCATCGAGAGAGTCTGAATATTGATCGCGCCCCCACCAAAGTCACCGGGCATGCTCGCGTCATAAGTCTTCGCGACCGAAATTCCCTCCAGCACCGAGGTGGGAAAAAGATCTAGCTGCACCGTCTTCCGCGAAGGGTCCGCTGAAGTAATCGAACCATTATTAAAACTCGTGGTGACGTAGCGATCCGCGAGCCCTCGCACGACCGCATATTTCCCATCGACAATATTGGCACCCGAGACCCGCCCAACCGCCTCCCCGGCATTACTTACCGACTGGCGGGCAAAATCCTCTTTTCCGATACCGCTGACAAAACTCGCCGATTCCCCACCCCCCAGCACAATTCCCCCAAAATTCTCTTCTTCGTAATCGACCAACACCTCGCGCTCTTCAAGAACATATCGCTCATCCGCTAATTCGATCGGCTTCAGCTCCATGCTGAAACTCACTTTGGTGAGCCCCTGCCCCAGCACCTGAATCACTTCTAGGCGCGTGAGATAAGAAGGCTTTAGAATCTCGACCGCTAGAGGCCCCGCCGGAAGCCCAGTGAGGGAAAATTTACCCTGTCGGTCGCTCCGCAGCTGAAGGCCGCCGAGATCGGGAAAAGTCAAAAGCGCTCTCGGAATCCCTGCGCCCTCACGATCAAAGATCACACCCTCAATTTTCCCGGGGCCCTCTCCGGCGCTCTGAATGAGTGGAGCGGGCGGAGCAGGAGCAGCTGCTACCGCCGGCTCCTCCGTGAGAGGTGGCTCCTCCGTGGAAGCCACGGGAGGGATCAGAGTGACGGGCACTGCTTCGCGAGCCACTTGAATCTTCTCGCTCGCAGGATCAAAGAGTTCTGCGCGCCCAAGAAGCTCCTCGACCTTGACCTCGTCCGCGCTTGGCTCGGAGGAATCATCCTCACCCGGCAAAGGAAGAAAGAGTAGGATCCCTATCAAAAGAGAGCCGCCTGAGCGGAGCGTCGCAGACATAATATGGTGGCGGAGCTAAGCGCCCTAGCTACCCCATAGGAAGAGTGCGATCGTGACGACCTTGTCACGCCCTAATCAGCCCCTCTCACGCCTCACTGATTCCACCAATCGGGATCCTTTTCCCAAGGGTCTCGCGGTGGTTCCTTCTCAGCCCGGGGAGACGAGCTCGATGGCGCCGGGCGCTTCCTCACACTTTCCTCGATCACCTCATCCACTTCGTCTGGCTCACAAGAAGAATTTTTTCTAACAATTAAAATGATGGAAAGGAGGATCAAAAAGGCGATCCCAAGAATGCCCAGCATCGACAGTGCGAAAAGATCGATCGGTGACATCGGTGCACGCTAGCCGCGACATCGCTCGGCGCAAGGTGCCAATTCGCCTCGGGTCAAGCTGCACCCCGCTTCCGAGAAATTCCTCACCGGCTGCTCCGAGAACCCAAGCAGCCGCATTCCTGAAAAAATTCCAGCCCGCCACCATTGAGCCCCTCCCTCGCCGCCAAAAAGTTGGAAAGTCTTCAAAATGTTTCCTCTAAAAAGATTCGGGATGAGTTGACAAGTGCGGCCCTCCGGCTAGTCTCCGCCTCCCTCGCCGAGATGGTGAGCCTTTTCCCTTAACTTTTTCCGACCTACTGCCATGAAAAGAACTTTCCAGCCCTCCAAGCGAACTCGCAAGCGTCAGCACGGATTCCGTGCCCGTATGGCTAAGAAGTCCGGCCGTGACATTCTCAAGAATCGCCGCCGTAAGGGCCGTAAGCGCCTCCTTCCAAAAGGCGCCGAGATTCACTTCAAGCGCCACACGGTGCAGAACAACACCAAGTAATCAGCTGGCCGCCTCGAGTTCTCCTCAGGCGGCCTTCTTTTTATCCGCCTCAAGCAGCAGAGAGCCGCAGCTATGGAACTCTCCCGCAAGCGGCGCATGCGAGACTGGAGCGAGTTCCAGAAGGTTCGCGAGAAAGGCACATCAGCTTCCGGGCGCTACCTCGTCATCGCCGCGCACCCCGATCCCACCCTCGATGACCGCAGATTTGGCCTCATCACCTCTAAAAAGGCCGCTCGTAAAGCAGTCACCCGGAATCTCCTCCGCCGCCGCTTCCGCGAGATCATCCGTAAATGGGGCGCTCACCTTCCAGACAAGCACCGCTTCGTCACCATCGCCCGCTTCCGGGCGCCCGGAGCCAGCTTCCAAGAACTCGAGGCAGATTGGATCAAAACCGCCAAGCGGCTTAAACTCTGGACCGAAGAAGGATGAAAAAATGCATCCGCCTGCTAATACGCTTTTATCAAATCTTCCTCCGACCCGTCATAAAAGCCTTCGCAGGTCCTCACGCCGGATGCCGCTTCGCACCCACCTGCTCACACTACTTCTTGGAAGCCGTAGAAACTCACGGCTCACTAAAAGGCAGCTACCTCGGCATTCGCAGGATTTTGCGCTGTCATCCCTGGGGCGGGTCCGGTAATGACCCGGTCCCACCCGTAAGGACTTCGCCACCCCGCCCCTGAATCCCCTTTTTCTTCAGACCCCTTTTTAAATCATGGATCGTAAAGCCTGGATCGTCGTCATCGTCTGCAGTCTTCTGCTCGCCTATAATTTCAAACTGCAGAACGAAAATGCCAAGATCCTCCGCGAGCAGCAGGAGCAGCAAGCTGCACAAAAGGCGGCCGAGAGTGAAAGCGCCCAACCCGCTGCCGGTCAAGCCACCGCGAATCCCGGCCTCGCCGTCGAGCGCGCCCCTGCCCCCACAAGCCTCGGGACTGAAAAAGAGCACCTCATCAGAACAAACGAAACAATCTTCGAGCTCTCTTCCCTAGAAGGAGGCATCAAAGAAGCGACCTTCCTCAACGAACTCGCCGTCAAGGACCTCTCCCGCAAGGTCCGCATGAACGACCTCGGCGTCAATCGCATCGGAGCCCTCATCGGCCCCGGCGGTGAAGGCCTCGACCAGCGCTTCTACAACATCCAGTCACAAGACGAGAACTCCGTAATCTACATCGGGAAGCTCGCCAACGGGCTCGGCGTCACCAAATCATGGAAGAGGACTTCCGAGGGCCCCGGAACCGACTACCGCCTCCAGTTCACCCTCGATCTCCATAACATCTCAGACATCGCCATCCCCCTCGGCTCCATCCAGCTTGTCACCGGCTCCACCGCCCCCCTCCACAAGGATGAGCGCGCCGATTACGTCAACTTCTTCTGGCAAAATGGCGACTCCTTTGACCATGAAAACCCGAGCTATTTCAAAGGCGGCTTCTTTGGAAAAGAAAAATTCGACTTCACCCAAGTCGCCGATGAAGGGATCGATTTCGCCGGCGTCGAGAACCAGTTCTTCGCCACCATCGTCGATCCCGTCGATAGCTTCATCAGCACCGTCCGCGCGAAGCCCTCCCTCATCACCCTGCCGCCAGACCGCGGCGGCGATACCACCACCCTACTCACCGCCTCCCTCAGCCTCCCAGACGAAAACCTCCTCCCCGGAAATCGCAAGACCCTCGTCTTCGATATCTTCATGGGGCCGAAGAACAACTCCCTCATCCGCAGCCTCGATGGCGAGAAGGATGACGTCATGAACTACGGCTTCTTCAGCCCCATCAGCCGCGGGCTTAACTGGCTCCTCAACATCCTCTCCAACCTCTTCGGCGGCGAGGGCAACTCCTGGTCCTGGGGATGGGCCGTCGTCGCCCTCACCATCCTCATCCGCACCGTGATGTGGCCTCTCCACGCCAAATCGACCCGCACCATGAAACGCATGTCGAAGCTGCAACCCAAGATGAAGGCGCTTAAGGAAAAATATCCTGACGACCCGAACAAAATGCAGCAGGAAACAATGAAGCTCTACCGCGAGTTCGGCGTGAACCCCATGGGCGGCTGCCTCCCCCTCATCTTCCAAATCCCCGTCTTCTTCGGCTTCTTCACCATGCTCCAATATGCCGTCGAGCTCCGGAACGAACCCTTCATGTGGGTCACCGACCTCTCCCAGCCCGACACCATGGGCCACCTCCCTTTCGGCCTCCCCTTCCTCGGCGACCCCGTCCCCGTCAACGTCCTCCCCATCCTCATGGCCTTCACCATGGTCCTCCAGATGAAGATGACGCCCAAGACCGGCGATAAAATGCAGCAGCGCATCATGATGTTCATGCCGCTTATGTTCTTCTTTTTCTGCTACAACTTCGCCTCCGCCCTCGCCCTCTACTGGACCACCCAGAACATCTTCTCCATCGCCCAGACCTGGATCATGCAGAAAATGCCCGAGCCCGAACTCAAAACCTCCAAGAAAGCCGGCAAAAAAACGATGATGCAAAAACTCGCCGAGCGTGCCGAGGAAGCTCAGAAACTCCAGAAACAGCGAAAAAAAGGCGCCCAACAACCCGGCTCCCAACCCACCAAGCCCAAAAAACCCCGCGGCCCCAAGACCGGCGGATAAGCCCACCTTCTCCATTCACAGCTCTTCCTTCGCAAACTAACCTGCGCGAATGAAGAGCTTTTTTTTTGACCCTCATCATCTCCGCCACCCCCGCCATCTTCCACGAATGAAAACCCTTCTGGCCCGCCCAAGCCCCCGGCTCCGAGCAATCACCGGCTGACACTGAAACCACCGGCGACCGCCTGCACTACTCGAACGTCGAGCTCCCGCGACACATCCGCTACCAGCCCGAAAAACCCCGAAAAATCGGGAGACCAATGCACCATCGTCTCGGGCAAGAATGTAGAAAAAGAAGCCCCACCATCTGGCTCGAGCTCACGCCGTAGCACTCGCCCGCCGGGCCTAAGTTCGTCCCCTTTCCCGCGACCCTTCAGGTCGCTATCCCTACGATACCGATACCCCGGACTTAAGTCCGGGGCTTTGGACCTTTGTCCCGCTGGGACACTTCAAAAACCGGACCTAGACGTTGTCGAAGAAATAATCATCAATGCCGTGCCTCCTTTTCAAGACGTCGCCCCGAGTCGAAAACCGGACCCCCATACATCAAGACTGCGATAACCCGATGGCGGAAGATCTCAAAAGAAAAAGCCTCCAGCCGAAAACTCTCAGCCCAAAAAAGGTCCTAAAGGGACCACAGTCCAAAGCCCGGGATTTCAATCCCGGGTCATCTCCAGCGCAGAACCCGCCTCCTGAAAGGAGGCTGAAACGCTCACCACCCTCCAGCCGAAAACTCTCAGCCCAAAAAGGGTCCTAAAGGGACCACAGTCCAAAGCCCGGGATTTCAATCCCGGGTCTCAT
>Ga0114957_1000401_pt1 | contig 56695 bp, 39 predicted proteins | sample BantaG_FD_87175 | JGI IMG/M metagenome (GOLD analysis project Ga0114957, IMG submission 87175) | Marine algal microbial communities from Bantry Bay, Ireland - BantryBay_4 metaG | ecosystem: Host-associated > Algae > Red algae > Unclassified | place: Bantry Bay, Ireland | collected 2014-11-21 | reverse complement strand
GGTATTTCAAAAAAAAAGAGCTGCCTTTGGGAGACAGCTCTTAATTGTTTAATTGAGTTTATGGAATTGATCATCCGAGGAAATACCTAATTGCGGCCTGTATCTCCAAATCATGATGTATCTCAGGAATCAAATCATGAAAGAATCGTACATTATCAGGGTTCTCGGTAACCGCCTCTTCTAAGATGGACAAAGAGGTTTTCTTTTGACCTAGTTTATATAAAGCTGCAGCCTTACAATATTGTAATTTATCACTGTATGTATGCTGTTCAGCTTCATCTATAATTAAATATGCTTCTTCAAATAAATTTAGTTTTATTAAAAAGGAAGCGTATTCTTCCCAATACAGATTTTGCTCTGAGCCTTTGATTGCTGCAATGTGATAGAATTTTTTTGCTTTTCTGAATTCACCAATGCTGACATAGCATCTCGCTAGTGTATGGTAATATTCTTCTCTGGTATCATCTAAGTATATAGCTTTGTTGAGAGATTTTATAGCTTCAGCAAATTTCTCTTCTTGCAAATAGCAATTGGCTAGTAAGAAATAAGCTTCATCGTAATATGGATCAAGTTTCAACGCTTTCTTTAGACATATTTCTGCATCATCAAAATAACCTAGATTGAATTGACAATGAGCTATGTTGAGTATGATGTCCGAATCAAATCCAAACCGATCATCAGCTTCTTCATATATGCCTAGCGCTTTTTCGTAATCCTTTAGTTGGAAACAAAGTTCTGCACAATCCAAGTATCCATCTTCAAACATTGGGTCAGTAATGAAAGAATATTCGAAGGCATCTATTGCAAACTTATATTCTCCAACGCATGAGTATGCGTGGCCTAAATTATACCAAGCTAAACTGTTGTAAGGTGTTTGATCGATGATATGTTTGTGAAGGAAAATACTTTCTTCAAAATTCTTAGACAACTCTACACTTTCCCAGATTTGACGAAGTGCTTCTTCATGAGTAGGATCTAGTAACAATGTCTTCTTAAGTGATTGAAACATTGTATCAAAGTCACTCATTTTTTCAAATATATGAGCTTCTGTTAAATAGACTTCAGGAAGATCACTTTTAGAACAAGTTTGCTCAATTTCTTTAATCTGTTCTTGAGCTTCAGCAACTTTACCTAAGTGAAGAAAAAGTTGAATCTTAAATATTTGAATTTCAAAATCATAAGGAGAGATTGACTCTGCTTGTTCTAGCAGATTTAAACTACCGTTGTAATCTCGCTGCTCAAATAATAACTTAGCTTTTAAGAAATAGAAATCGTACCTGAATTGATATTGCACAAGTGCAAAGTCAACGACTTCTATTGCTTTAGTTATTTGAGATTCAGATTTGTAAAGCTCGATTAGATCTAAGTAGGATTTTTCTTCTAGGAAAACTACATTTCCTTGCAACTTCATCGTTTCAAATTCGACCAGAAGGTTGTGTAGGGTAGTTTTTAGTTTCGTTCGATTCGTCATTGATAAATTACTTCCAGGGGATTATCATATTCTGAGGCTAATATATGTATTATTTGATCTAATATTACAGCTCAAAATTATTTTTTTTCCACAATTTGGAAGCATTAAACTTAATTGCCATTTAAAAGAAAACCTTGATAATCAATTGATTATATAATTAAGTATTAACACATTTATTTTCTTCACTTCTCTAATATATTAACTGTCACAGAGAAACATATAGGGTGATTTCATAATCTCTTTATGATAAATTCGATTAATATTTTACCGAAATTTTGATTTTACCATGTAATCGGTCAGAAAATATAGAATTCTGTGCCCAATTGACCAATCTGAAAATTGATAATGCTCCTGATAAAAAACCCTCTAGGCTCAATATTCAACTAATAGTCTTTAATCTAATGACTTATTTTTTTAATCTATTGTTTTCTTCGTTTAAGCTTATTCCACATCCTGCGCTTAAATGAATGTTCTGTTTGAATAAATGTCAACAGGCGCTTAGAGGAGAATTCATTTAACAATCGCTCATACAATTCCTGCTTAAGGGCTAATTTATTTTGATCATATGACATGAATTGATCTACCTTGGCTTTACTTTCTTCTTCAGACAGACTACTAATATTGTATTCATCTATATCGTTCGAATTCCCTAACGTACTTTTCTTTTGTTTGTAGTCATTGTATATAGGCCAAAAAATCTTTGATTCATCTAAAGTGAGGTCCAAGGCTGTAGTCATGTATTCAACATGTAAAGCTTCAATCTCTTCCCGATTTTTTTCTTTGTTTTTACCACCTTGTGCCAGCATTATCGTAGGCATGCACAACAAAAAGATTACAGTATATTTTATCATCTTATGCTAAATTTTAGTCGTAAAAAAATTCAAGATCTATCTCATCGAGATTCTCTTCTAAATAAGCCATAATGAGTTCTTCAGAAATAGTAGATTCTTCTACTAAGTCTAAATCTCTGAGGTCATCAAAAATATAGGGTTCAAAATCATCTAGATTATCATCCACATATGCTTCTATAAAACTGTTGTCTATCTGACTCTTGTCTTGTTTTGTTATGATTGCTATAGCTCCTACCAGTAGTGCAACACTTGCAGCAATACCAATGAGTCTTCTCAAAGGCAGCTCTTTATTCCTTATTCTGCCATCCTTATCGAGATTGATATTTGTCATCAATTCATCAATATATGAATCATTGATTGAGTGCGTTTTAATGTCTTGCTTCAATTCAGCAAGTGTAGGTGCAATTTCCTTCAGCTCTTTTATTATTTCGTCGTTTTTATTCATGACTGTAATTTTTAAGTTGAGAAATTTGATGTTCGATCTTTTTAACCGCATGATGGTAAGAAGCTTTCAATGCTCCTTCAGATGTTTTCAACAGTTTGGACATTTCTTTATAACTCTTTCCATTGTAATATCTTAGTTCAAAAACTAATTTTTGTTTTTCTGGCAGCTTTTGTACTGCTTCATTCAAGGTCCGAAGGATAAAACTTGGCTCTAAAGAGGTGCCGCTTGTAGGAATTGAGATGTGATTTGGCTCAATTGAACTGTTTCTTTGATAGTAAAGTTTCTGCTTATTAAAGTGATTAATAGATTCATTATAAGCTATGCGATACAACCAAGAATACAACGATGATTTACTTTCAAATTTTGATACACCTTTCAATACTTTGATGAGTATGTTCTGCATAACATCATCAGCATCTTGCTTGTATTTTACTATTCTTGAGACTTGGTTGTAGATCACTGTGCCATACGTTTTCATTAATAGCCGACAGCCCTTTTCTATTCCATCTTCACTTGTCAAAAGTTCAAGTATTTCCTTGTCACTTTGATTATTCACATTTACTTTGGGTGTTTAATTTGTTAGACCTTTTTTATAAGATTAGGTTTAATAATGTTTGAATATTTTCAATTTACTCGTTTATTTTAGGACTTTGTATGAGGCTATGAAAAAAGAATTTGCAAAATTTTTGTTTACTAAAGTGTGGGGGTGGCGTGTTGAAGGTGAATATCCTTACCATGTGAAAAAGTTTTTGATCACAGTAGCGCCTCATACCTCATTTCAAGATTTTCCAATTGGCATCTTATTTCGCAACTGGTATGGAGTAAAAATCAATTTTGTCATCAAAGCAGAATTGGGCAATAATCCTATCATTGGGCCATTTATCAGGTGGATGGGAGGCATACCTGTGCAACGCAATAAAGCAACAAATTTTGTCCAATCAGTAGCTAAAAAATATGAAGAGTATGATTCTCTTTATATAACAATTACACCTGAAGGCACGCGCAAAAAGGTAGATAAGTTCAAGTCTGGTTTCTACTATATTGCCAAAGAAGCGGATATTCCAATTCTCCCAATTGTATTTGATTTCGAACATAAAACTCTTAGAATCTTATCGCTTTTCCATCTCAATGACAACAACCCTAAGGAAGACATCCAAAAGTTTGAGAATTTGTATCGTGGATATCTTGGAAAACATCCACAAAATAGTTTTGGCTCTCGCGAACCAACAGAACTGATGACTTAAGCAATCCGTCTGTACACATTGTACAGACACCAAACCTTAAACCTTTGGTAACACTTTTACACTCAAATGATGCGTATATTGATTCTGATGAGACTCATTCATAATTTCATATTGTTTCTGCTACCAGTTTGTGGACTATTAGCACAAATAGAAGAAGATGATAGAAGTGATAAACTCACTCAAATTGGAATTGAACTAGAAGTGACTGTCTATCCTAATCCCGTGATAGATTATTTCAACATATCAACAAATACACCATTTTCCGGTTCCTATGTCCTTAGCAATATGATAGGTAAAAAATTGTCTACTGGCGCACTGTCACCAGACCAAAGTACAGAAGTTATGATAGATAATTATCATAGCGGCATTTATCTGTTGAGCGTATTTGATTCACACGGAAAAAGAAGAACAACTCGAAAGATTTATAAAGAATAGCTTATCCTTAATTATCTTCGGTTTATGTTTGATAACACGAAGAAAAAACGACTTCTTGAATTAACTAAAGCTTTTCTTAAAACTGATGCTACCGCTTTACAAATTGAGCAATTAAGAGAAGTATTGCATTTTCATGAATGGAATTATTCAATAAACAATGACCCCTTAATTTCCGATTTTGAATATGACCAATTATTCAAAACTCTTCAAGCGATAGAGGCAGAGTTTCCAGCACTTATTTCAGCTAATTCACCAACACAACGAGTAGCAGTCGATATTGTAGATAATGCAAGTACGATCAAGCATTTATCTCCGATGTTGTCACTTGATAATTCGTACAATGCAGATGACTTAAAACGTTTTGATGAGAGCATAAAGAAATTGACAGGCATTCCAGTAGAAGAGAATATAGTCTATTGCGTAGAGCCAAAATTTGATGGTGGTAGTGTCGGTATTGTGTATGAAAATGATTTACTGACAAGGGCCGCATCTAGAGGTAATGGTGCACAAGGTGAGGACATGACAGCAAATGCTAAGACACTTCCAACTGTTCCATTATCTGCAGATTTTTCCAAAAACGGCATCCACATTGCAGAGCTGCGCGGCGAAGCAGTGATACACAAAAGTCGATTCAACAAAATCAATACAGAAAGAGAATCGAATGGTAAATCGGTTTTTGCAAATCCTCGAAATGCAGCTGCCGGAGGCCTTCGAATGAAGGATCCAAATGAAACTCGAGAGAGAGGCATAGAGATATTTTTGTTTCAAATTGGCTATGCTGTTGACCAAAATAGGAAAGATATTTTACCCAGTTTAGATTCGCATTTTGATCAGATTAATCTATTGGCAAAACTAGGATTCAAAGTACCTACCGTAGAAAAAAAACTGTGTGTTAATATTCATGAAGTCATTGACTTAATCAAATCTTGGGAAGCCCAAAGAGAAGACTACCCCTACGAGATTGATGGTATGGTTGTTAAAGTAGACAGTCATGCTCTTCAAGTCAAATGTGGTTTTACTCAGCATCATCCACGATGGGCAATAGCCTACAAGTTTAAAGCAAAACAAGCCTCTACCAAACTCTTAGCGATTGAGTATCAAATTGGTAAAATTGGATCTATTACACCTGTTGCAAAACTCGAACCAGTACAATTAGCAGGAGTAACAATTTCATCTGTGTCCCTGCATAATGAAGAATTTATTCAAACCAAAAACCTTAGAATTGGTGATACTGTATTGGTAGAGCGAGCAGGTGATGTCATCCCTTATATTGTAAAAACATTAGAAGATTATAGGAATGGTACAGAACAAGTCATTGAATTTCCAAGGTCTTGTCCTTCTTGCAATTCCACACTAGTTAAGAATGAAAATGAAGCTGCATGGAGATGTACAAATGCACAATGTGACGCACAACAAATGCAACGACTCATTTTTCACGTCTCAAAAAATGCCATGGACATTGATGGATTTGGAAAAGCATTCGTTGAGCTTTTTTATCAAAAAGGATGGCTTAAAGATTTGAGTGATGTGTATAATTTAAACTATAGTGAAATAGCGAGCTTGGAGGGCTTCGGTCAAAAGTCTGTTCAGAATTTAGAAGCTGCAATTAACTTGGCAAAGAAAAATCCAATAAGCAAATTGCTGCATAGCTTAAGTATACATCACTTGGGAAAAAAGGCATCAAAAGTAATCGCAGAACATGTCGAACATGTGTTAGATCTCAAACATTGGTCCAAAGAAGCATTTACGGAAATCAAAGATATCGGCCCTGTTGTTGCCGAAAATGTCGTTTCATTTTTCAGCCAAGAAGAAAATCTAGAGCTGCTTCAAAGAATGGAATCATATGGAGTTAACCTTAGTCAAACGGAGGCGGACAAACCTTTACTTGTCGCTGAAGATGCACCTCTAGTAGGTAAGACTATTTTATTTACTGGGTCATTACAAAATATGTCTCGAAAAGAAGCACAAGAAATGGCGACTATAGCTGGAGCAAAAAATATAAGTGCTGTAAGCAAGAACTTAGACATACTTGTGGCTGGAGAGAAGGCAGGCTCAAAATTGAAAAAAGCTCAAGCGATTGATACGGTCCAAATATTAACAGAAGCAGAATTCTTACTTTTGATAAATGGATAAGACAATACTTTTAATAACCATGATGTGTTTGCTAATGGCCTGTAAAAATAATACAATTGAGTCACAAGAAGCTGTTACAGAGAAACACGATAATGAACTAAACGTAATAGAAAAGCCATCAGTAGCACAGACTTTTAAAACACCAGATGGTTGGCAAGAATTAACTAATGATACTTCTGACTATGTGACAGATATAAGGTATGCCACAACAAATAATTTTGTCAATGAAATAATGTACGATTGTGGTAAATGTTTTTTGAGAAATCAAGCAGCAGATGCACTACATAATGTTGCCAGACAATTGATGAAGAAAAATCTTAGGATAAAGCTCTTTGATTGTTATCGACCTGGTCCTGTACAGCAGAAACTCTGGGATAAAGTTCCAAATGCAAGTTATGTGACACCACCTTGGAGAGGCTCACAGCACAATCGTGGAGTGGCAGTAGATTTGACTATAGTCGATGCAAATAATAAGCAGTTAGATATGGGCACAGAATTTGACTTTTTTGGAGAAGAAGCTCATCATACCTATACCAAGCATTCAGATGAGATTCAGGAAAATAGGACTTTGCTTAAAACACTAATGGAGCAAAATGGATTTGCTCCTATCCGCACAGAATGGTGGCATTATTCTATAGCGGAGCTCAACCACTTGGAAGTGTCCCAATGGGAATGGGAATGCGACTGACAAATTCAAAAGAGAATTCATAACAATACGCCAACTATTGGCGTTTAAACTATCTTTGTGCTCTTGTTATAAAACCGAGAAGTTAAAATATGGAAAACCAGCAGAATTCAGATGTTGCAGCGGTAGACGCCTTGGCTAAGTCTTACAATGAATTAGTCAATGAGATTGGTAAAGTCATCATTGGGCAGAAAGATGTCGTTAAGAGTGTTGTCATTTCATTATTTAGTAATGGACATAGTCTATTGGTCGGTGTGCCAGGCTTGGCAAAAACATTGTTAGTTAGTACAATATCCGATGTTCTAGATCTTGATTTCAAACGGATTCAATTTACCCCTGATTTGATGCCGTCGGATATCACTGGTTCTGAAATTTTGGATGAAAACAGAAATTTCAAATTCAATCATGGCCCGTTGTTTTCTAATATCGTATTGGCCGATGAGATCAATAGAACACCTCCTAAAACGCAAGCGGCATTGCTAGAGGCGATGCAAGAAAGATCTGTAACTATTGCTGGAACGAAACATATTTTACCAAAACCATTTTTCGTTTTGGCGACACAAAATCCGATTGAGCAAGAAGGAACATATCCTTTACCAGAAGCTCAGCTTGATAGATTTATGTTCAATATTCCTCTTGACTATCCTAGCTACGAAGAAGAAGTGGAAGTTGTGAAAAATACGACGACCAATAGAGATGTTAACTTAAGTAATATTTTGACTGGTGCACAAATAATGGAGTATCAACAGCTGATCCGTAAGATTCCAATCGCTGACAATGTACTTGAATATGCTGTTAATCTTGCGGCTAAAACTCGTCCAGGCACAGATCGAGCCACTGACCAAGTGAAAAATTATATATCGTGGGGAGCTGGTCCAAGAGCATCTCAATATCTTGTACTTGGGGCTAAATGTCATGCTGCAATTGCTGGCAAATATTCTCCAGATATTGAGGATGTGAAAGCTATAGCAAATTACGTGCTTCGCCATAGAATTGTGCGCAATTATAAAGCAGAAGCAGAAGGAATTTCAGAAAATGACATCATCGAAGCATTGTTATAATCAATTGATTATCATTAATATTTAAGATCTTATTCCACCATAAATTGAATTTTTTACATCTAAGGAGTATAAGCTTACTTATGGTTTCTATTACAATGCAATATAGAAGCACTATATTCAATGTTTAACCAAAAATTTAGATGATTCAGACAGTTATCAAATTTGCTTTTTTATTTTCAATTTTGGGGATTTTTGCCTGTAGCAACGATGTGGTAAGAGGCCCTGCAAAAGCCAAACCGAAAGCTTTTGGTAAAATGAATGATGTTGTCGTTCTCACAGAAAAGTCGATTTGGGAAGGTGCAGTAGGGGATAGCATTCGCTATTATTTTGCTGGAGAATTTCCAGTAACACCAAGACCGGAACCTCTATTTGATCTGAAGTATTATCCGACAGAGAAAATTGAGTATGAAGACGCACTGAGAGAATTGCGGACTTATATCGTTGTTGTTGACTTGAGTGATGAAGAAAGTGCGACAACCAGAATGCTCAAGAAAGATCTCGGAAATGAGAAATTTGCACGAGCAAAATCTGATCCCAATTACACAACGTCTCTTGGTAAAAATAAATGGGCAACAAATCAAATCTTAATCTACGTCTTTGGAAATAGTCATAATGAATTGTTTTCACTTATCAGAGATAATTTTCCAGCAGTAGCTACTCGAATAAAAAATCATGATGCGCAACAATTAGCATCACTTACTTATGCGGCAGGAGACAATCTTGGCTTATCTGAAGAAATTAAAAACAGATACGGATTTGATATAAGAATTCCGGCAGATTTTTCAGTTGCTTTGGACGATAAACAAAATAATTATTTTTGGTTGATTAAAGACATGCAGGGAATTGGTGCAATGTCCATAACCTTTAGCGAATACCCATATAAAAATACAGAACAACTTTCTAAAGAGAATTTTAAGATAATCAGAAACAAGCACGGCAACGATCGGAATTATTCTGGAGAAACCAGCTCAACTATGTTAATCAATGATATTGATATGCCGGTCCTCGAATATTCATTTAACAAAAATGGTTCATATGGTAAAGAGTTTAGAGGCATATGGGAGTTGAACAATGATTTTATTGGTGGACCATTCATTAGCTATCTTTTTATTAATGAAAAAAAGAACACCGTCTTGTTTGTTGATACATGGGTAATGGCACCCGGAAAAACCAAAAGAAGGTATCTGCAGCAACTAGAATTGATCGTAAAAGGCAAATAATATTTATTCTATTCCCTTTTTCTTCCTTCATGTCTTCCAAAACCATTTGTTGGCATAAAAGATGTACTACTTTTAACTTGCTATTGGTGCAGACTTTGGTTTTATATGCTAAATTTTAACTATATGTTTTTATCGAAAACTTTTAGGAATAAAAAGAACTCCATTTCTATTTTATTGATATGTGCATTCGTTTGGCTTGCAAACTCTAATAATCCGCCAAATGAACGTTCAGGAGCACCTGGTGAACAAACATGTGCCTCAGCTGGTTGCCATGCTAACCAAAGTGATACGATAGAAGGAGATATTTCTCTACTTGGATTTCCGGAAGTACTAGATGCCAACATTACGTACAATTTGACCATTCAAATGGTAAGAACAGCTGGAGATCCACAACTTGGTGGATTTCAGATGACTGCAATTTCAGATAGCTTGTCTGCTGGGATATTTTCAAATCCAGGAATCTCATCCACAATATCTGAATCCAGTGGAAACATGTATGTCGAGCACGATAATGGTGCAATGGAGTTTTCTTCGGATACCATTCTATATACAGTAGACTGGCAATCTCCAGCTGACATCAGTTCAAATGAAGTGACCTTTTATTTTGTAGGTAACTTTGTAAACGGCGACGGAGGGATTAGTGGTGATAAGACAGTCGCAGATTCAATAAAAGTATCTGGACTTCTTATCATAGATGAGGACGGCGATGGCTTCACCTCTGATGTGGATTGTGATGATACCAATGCAGATGTGAATCCTGACGCTATGGAAATTGTTGGCAATAGTGTCGATGAGGATTGCGATGGTATCGTACAAGTTGACTTGGATATGGATGGCTTTACACAGGATCAAGATTGCAACGATGAAGACTCGAATATAAATCCGAATGCAATGGAGATTCCAAATAATGATGTTGATGAAAATTGTGATGATGTGATAGCCGTAATTGATGAGGATAATGATGGATTCAACTCGGACGAAGATTGTGATGACATGAATCCTGATGCAAATCCAGGAGCAACGGAGATACCAGACAATGACGTTGATGAAGATTGTGACGGTACTGCACAGACAACAGAGCTTGTAGATGCAGATATGGATGGCTTCACCTCTGATGTGGATTGTGATGACATGAATCCTGATGCAAACCCAGGAGCAACAGAGATACCAGACAATGATGTTGATGAAGATTGTGATGGTACAGTCCAGATGACAGAACTTGTAGATGCAGATATGGATGGCTTCACCTCTGATGTGGATTGTGATGACATGAATCCTGATGCAAACCCAGGAGCAACGGAGATACCAGACAATGACGTTGATGAAGATTGTGATGGTACAGCCCAGATGACAGAACTTGTAGATGCAGATATGGATGGCTTCACCTCTGATGTGGATTGTGATGACATGAATCCTGATGCAAACCCAGGAGCAACAGAGATACCAGACAATGACGTTGATGAAGATTGTGATGGTACAGCCCAGATGACAGAACTTGTGGATGCAGATATGGATGGCTTTACTTCTGATGTGGATTGTGATGACATGAATCCTGACGCAAATCCAGGAGCAACAGAGATACCAGACAATGATGTTGATGAAGATTGTGATGGTACAGCCCAGATGACAGAACTTGTGGATGCAGATATGGATGGCTTTACCTCTGATGTAGATTGTGATGATACGAATCCTGATGTCAACCCTGGAGCCATAGAAATATTCAATAACGAAGTGGACGAAGATTGTGACGGTACTGCACAGACAACAGTTACAGATGTTGATATGGATGGCTTCACCTCTGATGTGGATTGTGATGATCTAGATCCAAATGTGAATCCAGGTGCCGAGGAAATCCCTAACAATAGCGTAGATGAAAACTGTGATAGCATAATAGCCATCATAGATGAAGATAATGACGGTGTAAGTTCTGCGATTGACTGCGATGACAACGATCCAAATGTGAATCCATTTGCTGAAGAAATTCCAAATAATGGCATCGATGAGGATTGCATGGATGGAGATTTAATTGTGCTAGTAGACAATGATAATGACGGATTTTTAAATGATGTAGACTGTAATGATGATGATCCTTTGATTAATCCAAATGCTGAAGAAATACAAAACAATGATGTCGATGAAAATTGTGATGGTACTGTATTAGTTATCGATGAGGATGGAGATGGCTTTAATTCAGATGACGATTGTGATGATACCAATGCAGCGATAAATCCCAACGCCGTAGAAATCCCAGGAAATAACATGGATGAGAATTGTGATGGTTTTGATCCACTCAGCAGTGATTCAGTCTTGCAAGGAATCATCAAAGATTTTAATGGTGAAACAATCCCAAATGTCACCGTCAATTTATCTAATGGACAAAGTCTTGTGACGGATTCAACAGGTGTGTTTGTTTTTGGAGAGATTAGCTCTTTTGATGGATTAACTGTCAGTTTCTCTAGAAATGATAATATTAGAAATGGTATTTCTAGTATCGATATAGTTCAAATAGTTAACCACCTACTTGGCGTTGTATCATTTACAAATAACTTACAAATTCTTGCTGCAGATACCAATGGCGATGGCAATTTGACAGGATCGGATCTCGTGATTCTAAGAAATGCAATTCTTGGTCTCATAGATGAATTTCCGACTAGAGAGAGTTGGGGTTTTTCACCATCAACATTTACTCTTGATATGTCACCAAGCGTTTCATTTGATATCGAAGCATATAAGGTGGGGGATGTGACTGGAGATGCAGATCCTGGAAATAACTAGGCCGACTGAATAACTATTGAGTTAATTCTATTGAATTCTATCCGACATTGTTATATTTTGGTTCACGGAATGGAAGGCCAGTACAAAGACATACACAAAGTTAAATTAGAAGAAATCTCTTCTGATGGTGAACAGTCATATAAAGTGCATTGTCCTTCTTGTGAAGCAACTATCTCAGCAGCAAATATGTATATAGTAGACAAAATTGCTAAGTGCGATTCTTGCGATTCACTGTTTCCATTAGACATCAAAAAATTAAAAGAGGAACCATCATCCAAACAAGATCTAGTAGAAAGACCAAGTAATGTCACAGTAACCCATAGTGGTGTCTCAAAAGAAATAGAAATTAGAGATAAGAAAGGAATCAAATGGTTTTTAGGAATTCTATACCTGATTTCTGCGCTTTTATTACTGATTCTTTTTAAAAAAGGTTTCAATGAGATGAGCATAACCTTAAATGTTATTGCTTGGTCGTTTACACTTTGGTATTCCTATATATATAGAAGCTTAACACAGAAGATTTTTATAGACGTTGATGGCCATAGCTTGATAATGGAATACGTTCCTTGGTTCTTTACTCGAAAGAAAGAAATTGATGTAGACACTATAAAAGAAGTTTATGTCCAAAATGTTGGCGACCCATATGGTACGGGGGCTGAGTATCATCAAGTCCGTTTGCGCATCGATAAAGGCGATGGCATAGAAGAAATCAAATTGATGCCTTGGACAATGCAGAGCCTTCATGAAGCCACATATGTCAAGCAACAACTTGAGGATTATTTGCAGAAACAATCTTAAATAAGATAAGTAAGAAAAAACGCCGTAGGTGCGATATTTTAATAGCACGGTACGAAGTACGTGCGAAATCGTTGCAAAAAAGCTCTATTTGGCGGGATTTTTGGTTAAAATCATGACAAATGTAATTTCAATAGTATTGCTTCTGAGGACACAGTCCTCAAAGAACGACATCTAAGGTGAAGGAACTGAGGCTCAAGAACACAAATCAAGAGGCACCAAGACCTTCATTTCATAAGTTAAACTGAGGCAAAGGATTTGTTCCTTTTGCCGAACTCTAGAATACAAATCGAATACTCATTTACTCATTTACCCAATCTCTCATTCCTTCATTCTCTCATCGATCACCCCACAAAACTCAAACTCTTCTCAATAAACTTACTCATGTCTTCTCCTTTGAGCATGTTTTGATTGAGTCTGGCAAGATCATATAAGTAGCTAGCAAATCCTTCCTTCCGTTCAGCTCCTTTCATTTTCAATAACTTTTCTGCTATCAAAGGATGATTGGTGTTCACAACCACATTGTGTGAGTCAGGCATCATGCCCATATCCATTCCTTGCATGCTTTGCATCTCCTTCATTCGTCTCATGAATTCTGGCTTAGTAATGACAACAGGATGATCTTCTGGAGATAATGCTTTCAGTGATAACATGCCACCATTTTGGCCGAGCGCAGATTCAAAGAAATTTTTGACTTTATCTTGTTCTTTCTCATTCAATACAGATTCTCGTGTTTCTTCTTTCTGAACCAGATTATCAACGGTATCACTATCTACGCGTACAAAGGTGATATCACCAACCTTCGATTCTAAATGTTGTAAAAAATGATTGTCAATCATGGTATTGAATACCAACACATCATAGCCGTAGTTCTTAGCAGACTCAATGTAGCTGTGATGCTCAAGTGGATTATTCGTGTACAGACTGATGATTTTATTATGCTTATCTGTCTGAATCGGCTTTATTTTTTCTTTGTATTCCTCGATTGTAAAATACTCGTTAGAAAGATTTTCCATTAAAGCAAATTTGACAGCTTTGTCATGAAATTTTTCTTCTGTCAACATACCGTATTTAACGAATGTGCCAATCTCTGACCACTTTGATTGATATTCTTCACGATCTTTCTTAAACAGCTTGGCTAATTTTTCTGCTACTTTCTTAGTAATGTATGAAGTGATTTTCTTTACGTTAGAATCAGACTGCAAATAACTTCTAGACACATTCAAGGGAATATCTGGAGAGTCAATCACGCCGTGTAAGAGTGTCAAAAATTCTGGTACAATTTCTTTGACATCATCAGTCACATACACTTGATTACTGTATAACTGAATTTTATTTTTCTGAACCTCCATTGAATTATTCAGCTTTGGAAAATATAAAATACCAGTTAGGTCAAATGGAAAATCAATATTTAAGTGAATCCAAAATAGTGGTGGTTGACTAAACGGATACAATTCTCTGTAAAAGTTTTTGTAGTCTTCTTCCTTTAGCTTCGTCGGTTTCTTTTTCCAAGCAGGACTGGTGTTGTTAATCAGGTTGTCTACTTCAGTCTCGATGGAGGTTCTGTCATCACCTTCGCCCTCGTAAGAAGTTTCTGTCTTTGTGCCAAAGCGAATTTGTATCGGTAAAAACTTACAGTACTTATCAAGCAGATTTTGAATTCTTGTCTCTTCTAAAAACTCTTTGCTATCATCACTAATGTGCAAGATGATGTCTGTTCCTCTTTGCTTTCTCTCCCCTTTTCCAATTTCATAATTAGGATCACCTTCACATACCCACTTGACTGCTTTACCAGATTTTTTATAAGATCGGGTGACAACTTCAACCTTGTCTGCAACCATAAATGCAGAGTAAAACCCTAGGCCAAAATGCCCAATAATATTTGCTTCGTCCTTATATTTTTTTAAAAAATCTGTTGCAGAAGAGAAGGCGACTTGATTAAGGTATTTCTTCACCTCAGCTTCTGTCATGCCGATACCTTGATCACTGATGGTCAAAGTTTGATTTTCTTTATCAATGCTGATATCAATCATTAAATTATCTACCTCAGTTGATACCTCTCCTTTAGATACAAGAGTCTTGAGTTTAGAACTTGCATCGACAGCATTAGAGACCAATTCTCTTAGAAATATCTCCTGATCTGAGTATAAGAATTGTTTGATGATTGGAAAGATGTTTTCCGTTTGTACTGAAATTTGACCCTTCTCCATGTTTATATTATTTGAAACGTTTTATCAATTGATTGTTTACAAGTGCATAGGTGTCAAAGCGTATGCCAGTTGTCAATGTCTGTCAATTTGACATAAATTACTTCGCGGTTTAGTAAAGTTGTCATCATTTGGGTTGTTTTCAGCAATACTGATAGGACTCAAAAAGGGCAAACCAGATGCATACACAATTCATCCCGATTGATTTTATTTCTTCCACATAGCAATCGATAGAACAATGTTTTATGCAAGAAAAATTCAAGACTAGTGAAAATATTTCTACAAAAATTACCGTAACCTGTAAGTTACTTATATATTTGGGTAAACTTAAAGTTACGTATTTATGAAAACTGAAATAAAACGAAATTGGATTTATAGTCAATCCTCTCAAGAAATATGGGAATATCTTACCAAAGCAGAGCTAATTGAAAAATGGTTGATGCCTAATAATTTCATACTAGAAGTTGGACATGAATTTGAGTTTACATCAAATCCAATACCTTCTTTAGGTCTGAATGGAACATTCTATTGTAAAGTTGTAGAAATTGTTCCCTTTAAGAAACTTGTATATAGTTGGAAAGGAGGTTTGAGCAAAGCAAATCCAACTCTTGACACAATTGTAGAATGGACTTTAGAAAGTAAAGAGGATGGCACTGAGCTGAAACTTGTTCATAGCGGATTTAAGGATGAAAATGCGTCAATTCTTGATGCCATGTTTCATGGTTGGGACGAACATATTCAAAAAATGATTACGAATTTAAATTCTAATTAAATGTCAAGATCAAACCTTGATGTCTTCCAAGTAATTGCCGATCCATCTCGAAGAGAGATATTAAGTATGCTTACTAAAGATACTCACAACATAAACTCATTAGCTGAGAATTTTAACATGAGTAGACCTGCAGTATCAAAACACATTAAAATTTTACACAATGCTGGATTTATATCAATTCAGGTGATCGGTAGAGAAAGACATTGCAATTTGAATCAGAAAGGTTTTACCGAATTAAAAAATTGGTTAAAATACTTTGATAATTTCTGGAATGACAAACTACAAAATCTCGAAAAAGCTTTGCATAAACAAAAGCCCTGATTTATATTGGATATTCTATGTACAGGTATAGCAATATTTACATCAGAAAACTATTTGAAAACAATGAACGACGATAGATAGAAGTGACAGATTATATTGAGCCGAAGAAGTTTTTGTAATTACTCAATAAGACTTCTAAGGTTGCAATTGATAGGATCTTGTCTGCTCACCTTCTTTTTCAAATATGGTTGCAACAAAGTTAGACGGAGAATAAATATGTAAGGAAATGGCCGTTTCCGTTTCTGATGCATTACCTAATCTATGAATACAGATGTCATCGTCTATATAACTGAATTCTCCAACAGTTATGATGCTCGTTTGTTTGGGTTTTAATTCTTGACAAAATCTTTCTTCATTAAGATTACCTTGAATTGGATAAACAAGACAGCCATTTGAAGGATGATTATGAATGGGGCTTTTTTGGCCTGGATTCCAGCCGATAAGTACAACGTCAAAATCTTTGATGCGATGTATCAACTTTCGAGAATAATGTTCATCAGAGAATTCTGCGTTTGATACCCCTTCATCTATATGTGTCAGAATCGAATTTATTAATTGATCACCCTGATGTGACAAGTTGTAATCTGGCAAATTTTCAATCAAAGATTTAAGCTGAATAAACATGTTAAATTAGTTTTTGAACCACATAGAAGAATAGATACATAGATTACCTTTTTAAAATTGTAATATGTAAGGTATTTGAAATTATTGAGATTTATACGTATAAATGACGATATTCATTTTACAAGAATTATAAACTTCGCTGATGAAAATAGTACATGACTTCGCATTTATGACACCGTTTGGTATTGCAGTATTTTTTGTAATTGTGTTTTTGGTAACAAAGACTATAATTATATGATACTCCTATCTGCCTTCGACGGAGAACTCATAAATTTTGTACTTCTAGGCGTAATTGTAATTGCTATCGGGAGTATATTAAGATATTACAGACAACCTTACGTCATCGCTTACATTTTGGCTGGAGTTTTAATGGGCAAGCACGGGATGGAGATTCTTACTGATGAAGTCGCCATTCATTCGTTGGGTGAGTTCGGATTAATTCTATTGCTATTTTTTATTGGCATGGAAATAAGCTTACCCGACTTAATTAAGAATTGGAAAATTCCCACATTTGGCACTTTACTTCAAGTTATAGCGAGTATAGCTTTGGTAGGAGTACTAGGATGGTACCTGAATTGGGGTATAAACCAAATAATTATTTTGGGATTTATCATCAGTTTGAGTAGCTCAGCAGTAGTCATTAAATTATTACAAGACAACAATGATAGTCAAACCAAGATAGGTCAAAGTGTGATTAGTATTCTGCTGATGCAAGATATATTAATAGTACCAATGCTGATAATTACTAATTATCTTGGTGGCAAAACACCTACCACACAAGAAGTATCATTACAGATAATAGGAGGGATCATCATTATTTCGATAATCATTTTCATTATAAGGAAGAAGGAGTTTTCATTGCCGTTCACCAAAACCTTGAAAGATGACCGTGAGCTGCAGATCATCATTGCCTTTATTGTTTGTTTAGGTTTTTCATTGTTGACGGCATTGTTTGGTTTGTCGGCAGCACTAGGCGCTTTCGTAGGAGGCATGGTTGTACACGCCTCTCGTTCAACGGAATGGTTTGAGGATAGCCTTCACTCGTTTCGGGTAATATTTGTTGCACTTTTTTTTGTATCAATTGGAATGTTGATCGATATTGAATTTTTAATCACAAATTGGGAGATTGTCTTATTAATTCTATCAGCGGTATACATCAGTAATCATTTTATCAACGCTGCTGTAATACATTACTTCGGTCGGAATTGGAAAAATAGTTTGTATGGGGGTGCATTATTAGCACAGATTGGAGAATTGAGTTTTATCTTAGCTTCAAGCGCATTTTTCGCAGAAATAATCTCTGATTTTGATTATCAATTGACAATCATTGTTATCTCTTTGACGCTGTTGATAAGTCCTTTTTGGATTGGAATGACAAAAAAAATAGTAAAAATAGAAAGCCCAATAACACAAAAACCACATTGATGAAAGTAGTCCATGACCTCAGCTTTATAATACCACTAAGTATTGCAGTATTCTTTGCAATTGTATTTTTACAATCCGGATTAGATAAAGTGATCGATTGGAAAGGTAATAAGAGTTGGATCACTGGTCATTTTAAGGATACCTTCTTAAGTCCGATGGTTCCTTTAATGTTAGGCGTAGTGACCGTTTCTGAACTTCTTGCTGGGGCATTAGCGGCCTTTGGAGGTGTATATTACATTATATATCGATCTACATTTTGGATCGAGCAGGCGCTGATTCTATCGATTTTGTCGTTATTGATGCTCTTATTTGGGCAGCGAATTGCGAAAGACTATGATGGCGCTAAAACAATAGCCATCTACTTTGGAGTAGCGATAGTCAGTGCAATAGCTTTAATGAAGTAGTTTTTGGCTATATAACGTCAAAAGCTTTCACCAAAGAAGTCAATAATCCTGGCAACCATATCCAAAACCAAGAATTGAAGAAAATTAACCAGATTATCGTCAATATGAGGAAAACCAGGAATGCTCCCCAATATTTTTTCTTAGACGTTTGTACCTCAGCCATATCATTCTATTTTGCTGTAAAAGTAATATTTATAAAGCATTCATGCATTAGCTAGATAACTTTATCTTTGCTGCTTCAAATAAAGAAAACGATGGATTTTAAACAGTTGATTTCGCACTGTAAAGAATATGGCTTCATTTTTCAATCAAGTGAAGTATATGATGGACTAGCAGCAGTATATGATTACGGCCCTAATGGCGTAGAGCTTAAGAACAACATCAAGAACTACTGGTGGAAAAGTATGGTCAATATGCACCAAAATATCGTTGGGCTTGATGCCGCGATTTTTATGCACCCGAAGGTTTGGAAAGCTTCAGGCCACGTTGATGCCTTTAATGACCCATTGGTTGACAATAAAGATTCCAAAAAGAGATACCGAGCAGATCAATTGATCGAAGGCTATTGTGAGAAAATTGAGGCCAAAATCAAGAAAGATGTAGATAAGGCGAGAAAGAGATTTGGTGACGAATTCAACGAACAGGAATTCCGTACGACTAACGGGAGAGTCATGGATCGTCAAAAACGCATCGATGCCATTCTCGGTCAATTGGCTGACAACATGCGAGATGAGAATATGGAAGGTCTCAAAAATCAGATTGTCGAATTAGAAATAGCGTGTCCTGAAAGTGGGTCAAGGGATTGGACTGATGTCAGACAATTCAATTTGATGTTCAATACCCAACTCGGAAATATCGCTGGCGAGGAAGGAAAGCTTTATCTCAGACCAGAGACGGCTCAAGGTATATTTGTCAATTTCTTAAACGTTCAGAAAACAACGAGACAGAAAATACCATTTGGAATCGCACAGATCGGGAAGGCATTTCGAAATGAGATTGTCGCTAGACAGTTCATCTTCAGAATGCGAGAGTTTGAGCAAATGGAAATGCAATTTTTTGTTCCACCTGGAGCAGAGATGGAGTGGTACAATTACTGGAAAGAGACCCGAATGAACTGGCACCTAGCCCTAGGGACACCTCACGATAAACTAAGGTATCACGATCACGATAACTTGGCTCACTATGCTAATGCCGCTTTGGATATTGAATACGAATTCCCATTTGGCTTTAGAGAATTAGAAGGTATCCACTCTCGTACAGATTTCGATTTGAAAAGCCATCAAGAATTGTCAGGAAAGAAATTGCAATACTTTGACCCTGCTAGAAATGAAAACTATATTCCTTATGTCGTAGAAACTTCGATAGGTTGTGATCGGATGTTTTTGGCGATGATTAGCGAATCATTGCAAGAAGAGACTGTGCCAGATTCCGAAGGAAAAGAATCAACACGTATCGTGATGAAGTTGCACCCTAGTTTAGCACCTGTGAAAGTCGCGGTATTGCCATTATTGAAAAACAAAGAGCCATTGACAAATGCAGCTAAAGATGTCTATGATCAATTGAAGTTTAAATTCAATTGTCAGTACGACGAAAAAGATGCCATTGGAAGACGATACAGAAGGCAAGATGCGATTGGTACTCCATTATGTGTCACCATAGATTTTGATACACTCGAGGATCAGACAGTGACAATAAGAGATCGGGATTCGCTCCAGCAGGAGAGAGTTGGGATTGACCAATTGGTGTCAATCATTAGTGAAAAGGTGGATGTCAGTCAAGTTTTACATACTTAGGCCAAGCTTGTTTCTATAATTAAATGCAAGTAATGCGGAGAATAACAACTGCAAACTCCGCATAATTTGCGGATATTATTTGATTTGCAGAGAATACGGTATATATCTACCTCAATATTTGCGGAGAATGAGTCTTTATATTCATCAAATAAATAAATGGCCACAATTCAGATGGGACGTTGAAACCTTTGTTTCATTGTTATCAGATGTTAGAAATAAGCAAGGAATTCTAACAGGTAAAATGGATGCGCTAGGTTTCAATTTGAAAAATGAGGCCTACTTAGAAACATTATCACTAGACGTCATAAAATCAAGCAAAAGTGAGGGAGAAATACTTGATACGCAACAAGTGCGATCTTCAATAGCTCGAAAATTAGGAATAAATATTGGAGGTCTCGTAGATAGTGAAAAAGATGTAGATGGTATTGTGGAAATGATGTTAGATGCCACTCAAAATTGGAAAACAGAATTAAATGAAGACAGATTATTCGGATGGCATTCTTCCTTATTCCCTTCTGGTAGAAGTGGGATGCATAAAATATTTATTGGAAATTGGAGAGATGATTCAACAGGTCCAATGCAAGTTGTTTCAGGTCCTATGGGAAAAGAAACTGTACATTTTGAAGCGCCATCAGCAAACATACTGCAAATTGAAATGCAACAATTCTTGAATTGGATCAACGCAACAAATAGTAACGACCCAGTTATAAATGCAGCATTATCACATTTATGGTTTATCACTAAACATCCATCTGAAGACAGAAATGGACGAATTGCAAGAGCAATAGCTGATATGATGCTATGTCGTTCCGAAAGAAAAATCCAAAGGTTCTACAGCATGTCCTCACAAATCAGAGAACAAAATAAAGAATTCTATAATATTCTAGAGTCAACGCAAAAAGGAGATTTAAATATTACAGAATGGCTAATCTGGTTTTTAGAATGTTTAAGAAATGCAATTGAATCTTCTTCAGCTATTGTCCAAAAAATAATGGCAAAACACAAATTTTGGAATAGACACAAAACAGTAACACTTCATGAAAGGCAAATAAAAATCATTGAACTTTTATTCGGAAATTTCTTTGGAAATTTATCGACATCTAAATGGGCTAAAATCAATAAATGCTCTCCGGATACTGCTTTGAGGGACATACAAGATTTAATTGAAAAAGGCATAATGAAAAAATCAAAATCTGGAGGGCGAAGTACAAGCTACGAATTGATAAATAATAGCAGCGAAAGTGGTAATGTCATTATAGACTGACCCTAGGCTGCCTACCACAAAACACCTAGAGACTATTCTATATCTTAATACACAACCAAAAATGTACCCGATATGATCTCTGTTGATCCTCCGACAAACTGCACACTAGCTCGGAAAGAGTAAACTCCTTGTTCTACAAATTCGTTATCGAATGTTCCATTCCATCCAGAGGATATATCATTTAAAATCAGTTGTTGATTGATGTATAATTGATTGCCGTATCTGTCAAAAATAAACAGATCTTGTATCATCCGTACTACCAATGGATTGGCAAAAATGGAGAATATTTGATTTGCGGCTACCGTACTATTAGGTCTGATGACATTGGGTATGTACAAAGGCTGACCGTCTAAAACTGTAACAGATAAGGTATCCATATCTTTACATCCGTTGGGATTTGTAGCGGCAAGAATATAATCAAATGATTCAACAGGAGTAAAACTAAAGTCTAGGCAATCAGCACAACTCTCAGTCGGTATCCTATTCCAATTAAATGTTTGTACAGTTGTTGTCGAGCTGATGGCAACGCTAACTGATTCACCCAAATTTATAGGCTCTATATCAGCTATAGTCAAATCAAAGACATCAGTTACACCGACTTCTGTAAATTGACTGGAGATGCATTTAAATCGATCTTCAACACGTATGTCATACGCACCTACTTCTAAATCGCTAGCAATGGTTGAAAATGATTCTCCATTTATGAATTGTTCATATGGTCCTGTGCCTCCAGGGATTTCCTTCACTTCAATGGAACCCAATTCATCAGGCATACAGCCAACAGGTATAGTTATCAAATCAAAATTTATTGCATCGTCAAAGGCTTCCACTCTGAGGTCAATGGTCACAATACTGTCGCATCCTTTTGAACCTACAAGAGTATCGGTATATATGCCAGCTTCAGTAATGGTTTGGTCGCCTAGTTGCAAACTTGATCCTTGGCAGAGTGTATCAATTATCACTGCTCCTTGTATGGGTTGTAAAGTCAAGTTTATATTGGAAAGACCACCACAACCAAAACGATCAATGACGACAAGTGTGTATCGACCAAAAGAAAGGTCTTCAAACATATTTGAGAGTTGCGGATTTTCGAGTGGAAGCTGTATTTGATTGAAGGATAAAAATCCATCAAAGATAGCATATTGTATCGGCTGAATTGCATTTTGCACATTAACAGCAAATCCACCTAGACTATCTCCCAAACAAGAGGGAGCGAGGGTGTCAATCTCTATAATGAAAGATACATTAGGTGTCTCTCGTAAATCTAAATTTACAATACTGTCACAATCTTCTATGTCCTTGAAAGTCTGTGTGTATAATCCCTCGTTTCTAATTAATGTGTCACCGAAAAAGAATGTGGTGCCAGTACAGAAAGTGTCTATTGTTTGGAAGGTGTTCTCACAGTTTTGGGTATACGAGAATTGTAATTCTGTCAAACAGAATAATAGAAATAGGAGCAATTTAGACTTCACTTGCTGCATTAGAATGAAGCGCGAAAATTGCAAAAATTATTGGCTAGTTTGGTCTAGTTTTCCTTTATCTTATCGAAGTTGTCTTCTGTAAACTTCTTTCCATCCCATTTACCTAACCATTCGACATTTTTCTTCGCTTTTTGATAACCCATAAAAGTTAACATTGCTTCTCTTTTATCCATTCTGTTGATGGTGATAGCTGTTTGGGCACTAGTTTTGATGTTGAAATAGTATTTGTCTTTAGCGTAGTCAAAATTCTTTTTCCTCATAAATTTGAAACTGTTTTCTGTTAGAATATGCAAATATACGAAAAAACTGATGACAAGTCAAGTTTACTGTCTCTAAAACGTTGAAATACAAGCAGTTGACTATTATTGTTGGCTATCTATATTATTGGGAATGGTTTGGAACAACAATTTCCCCTTGGAGATGAATTAACAGTAATATTATCATTACTCAACAACTACTCCGCTTAATCTAAGCAGTTCTAATTCAGACAATCTTATGCTAAATTGTGCTTCTACTAGACGACTAAGCGCTATGTCATAGGCTCTTTGAGCTTCATTGAGTTCGAGGATAGTAGAACCACCCAATCGAAATTTTTCTAAAGAAATATTTAAATTTTCTTCCGCTATTTCTTTGTTGAGGATTTCAAAAGTGAGCAGTTCCTTATCTGAAAGATATTGATTGTAAGCGAAGCTAAGATCGTTAATGATTTGTGTCATCAGCTCTTCTTGTTGGAGAGCAATAATTTCAGTGTTGACTTTGGCGATTTCGATCTGTGTCTTGTTGTGCTTGCCATCGTATAGATTCCAAGTAGCACTGACACCTACTGTTGCGAATATACTTCTGTTTGTTTTTAAGAAGCCAGAAGTACTTTCGCTATAATTGAAACCAAGTCTACCACCAAGACCGACTTGTGGTTTCAGCAATGCTTCTGCTTCTCTTTCTTGTATGAGTCTGATGTCCATGGACTTTTGAAGTAGTAGTATTTCACGATTACTCGTTTTAGCTTTCTCGACCATCTCTTCTAATACATATTCTCTCGGTAAAGCATCAATTTTTTCTGTTTCAAAATCTAAATTAGGATCTCTGTTCAACATACCATTGAGTGTAATCTTTGCATTTCTCAGATTATTCTTGGCTGTCACGAGTGCTGATAACTGCGCGTTAAGGTCTGTTTTGGATTGGAGGTAGTCAAGCTTAGATCCTTTACCATACGTCCACCGCTGTTCAGTTATATTTAATCGCTCCTCATAGCTTTTTATAATCGTTTCTAAAAAGCTTACTGTTTCCTTTTGTCTGTTGATTTCATAATAAGTGGCCATGATGTTGATGATGGTAGTTTGTATGACTACGTTTCCTTCTAATCTGCTAAGTTGACTAAGGTGTCCCAATCTTTCATATGTTGCTTGCATGCGTCCACCATCATAGAGAGGAAGATCGATAGAAAAATCTGTGTTTGGATTGTAAGCGCGGGCGTATCTGCTTACAGTTCTTTCATCTATAAAAACCTGATTCACATTATTTCCAGTGAAGTTTAAGTTGGCATTCCAATCTATGACTGGTCCAAATCCAGCGTTGGATTTATAGACTTCCATCTCAGCTGCTTCTTGTTGTAGTTGTACGACTTTGATGCCATAGTTTTCTTCCATAGCGATCTGAATTGCATTAGCCAATGTCAGTACTTCCTGCGAGCTTCCTGAAATGGATAGGACTAAAAAAGAAAGAAATATCAAATGTTTCAAGACAGTATTCTTCATTGTAGAAAACGGATTTTTATAACTCATCATACGATTAAAAGTTATGTCTTTATGAGTTCTGGTTGAGTCGTTTCTGAACCCGAGGCTTCGGTTCTTTTTGCAATCTTGTCTATTTCAATCATTCGTTTATAATCCTTCTTACGACTTAAATAAGTGTACATGATTGGGATAACATAAAGCGTCAATGCCAATGAGAATATCAGACCACCCATTACTACGATTCCCATAGCCATCCGACTTCTCCCTGCGGATCCGAGTGCAAGGGCAATAGGCATGGCTCCAAATACTGTTGCCAAGGTCGTCATGATAATTGGGCGCATACGCATCGTAGCTGCTTCCAAAGCGGCCTCTTTTACGTTCATGCCTTTCTCCCTAAGTTGATTCGCAAATTCTACGATTAGAATTCCATTTTTAGTAACAAGTCCAATAAGCATGATAATACCAATCTGGCTAAAAATATTAAGTGTCTGATCAAAAAACCAAAGTGAAAAAACAGCTCCTGCTATGGCCAGTGGAACAGTAAGCATGATGATGAAAGGATCGACGAAACTTTCAAATTGCGCAGCCAATATTAAATAGACTAATAGTAGTGCAAGTAAAAATGAAAACAGTGTATTGTTAGAACTCTCTAGAAAATCTCTCGAACTACCTGTGAGTTCTGTTCTGATTGCAGGATCGTTTATTTCTTTTTTAGCTTTTTCCATGGCTGCGATGCCATCTTCTATACTTTTGCCTGTAGAGAGTCCCGCCGAGACAGTGGCACTTAAGAATCTATTATAATGATACAATTGAGGAGGACTACTTTCTTCTTCAGTCGTTACGATATTATCCAGTTGGATCATATTGCCCTGAGCATTTTTTACATACAAGGTCTTCAGATCGACTGGTTCATCTCTATTCTCTCTATCAAATTGTCCAATGACCTGATACTGTCTGCCATCTTTCTGGAAATAGGAAAATCGCTGTCCTGCAAATGCCAACTGCATGGTCTCTGCGACATCGGCAACAGAAATGCCCATACTTTTTGCTTTGGTTCTATCTATTGAAATATTGAGTTCTGGTTTATTGAATTTTAGATTCAAATCAGTAATTGAAAACGTTGGATCCTCATTAATCTTATCCATGAATTTTGGCACATATTCACGCAATCGTTTAAAGTCTGGTGCTTGCAATACGTACTGTACTGGTAAACCACCTCTTCTATTCTGGGCGATGGTCTGACGCTCACTTGCAAATGCTCTTGCATTAGGCAGGGTTTTAAAACCTGCATTAAGTACATCTTTGAGTTCTGATTGGGTTCTTTCACGATCATGAACAGGAGAAAGGACTATCCTAGCAAAAGCAGAGTTAGATGCGCCAGATCCTGCAAAACCTGGGGCAGTATAGGTCAGGATACCTTCAGCCTCCGGTAGGGTTTCATGCATCATATCATAGGCATTGAGTACATAGTCGTCCATAAACTCATAAGAGCTTCCTTCTGGTGTTATCATCATAACTCGCAGAGAGCTTCTGTCATCCAATGGGGCTAACTCTGATTTTAATCGTGAACCAAAGAAATAGATCATAAAGGCTACCAATGCGAATATCGGTAGAGCCATCCATCGGATCTTCATGAATTTCGCAAGTCCATCTCGATAGCTATTTTCCATACCGCTAAAGAAAGGCTCTGTCATCTTGTAGAACTTGCTGCGCTTATCATTTTTTCTAATCAGATATGCATTCAGCATAGGTGTCAAAGTCAGCGATACGAAGGCTGAGATAATCACAGCAGAAGCCAATACAATACCAAATTCCCTAAATAAACTACCGACAAAGCCTTGCATAAAAATAACAGGAAGAAATACTGCAGCTAGAGAAGCTGAAGTAGAGATAATGGCAAAGAAGATCTCGTTAGACCCGCGGATTGCTGCCTCAATGGGCCCGTATCCTTCTTCGCGCTTTTTAAATATATTTTCAGTGACAACGATACCATCATCCACAACAAGCCCTGTCGCCAGTACAATGGCCAGTAAGGTGAGGACATTAATGGAAAATCCAAAAATGTACATGACGGTGAACGTACCGATAAGCGAAACTGGAATATCAATCAAAGGTCGAATTGCTAAAATCCAATCTCTGAAAAAGATGAAGAGTATAAAGACAACTAGGACAACTGCAATGAGTAAGGTCTCTTTCACCTCATCAATAGAATGCTGGATAAATGTTGTATAATCTAAAAACATTGTCAAGGTGAGATCGTCAGGTAGATCGTCTTTTACAATCGCAAATCTTTCTTTTACTTCATTAGCGATCTCCAGATAATTAGCACCAGGTTGTGGACTGATGGCAATTCCGACTTGTTGTTCGCCATTGATCCGTAAAATGCCTTCCTCTTTCTCTGGACCTAATACTGCATAGCCGACATCTTGGAGTCTGATGGTCTTTGCCCCATCATTCTTAATGATAAGATTGTTAAAGTCTTCTTCTGATACAAACCGACCGATTGTCTTTACGGTCAATTCTGTATTGTCTCCTTGCAATTTTCCGCTTGGGAGTTCGACGTTTTCACGATCCAAGGCATTCTTGATGTCGCGAGTCGTGACGCCTTGTGCTGCCATCTTATCGGGTTCCATCCAGATACGCATGGCATATCTTTTTTGACCCCAGATACGCACTCCACTGACATCATTAATGGTTTCAAATCTTGGGATTACGTCATTCTCAGCATAGTCACTCAACTCCATTGAACTTCTCTCCGAACTCTTTAGACGCATGACGACGATGGTCTCAGAATCTGCATCTGCCTTACTCACAGTCGGAATCCCATCCAGATCTCTCGGTAGTGATCTGGTTGCTTGGGCTACTTTACTTCTCACATCATTAGCCGCTTGCTCCATGTCGACACCGAGATTAAACTCGATGGTGATGGAACTTGACCCTTGATTACTGGAAGAACTGATCGTTCTAATCCCTGGCACACTGTTAACGATTTTCTCAAGCGGCTCCGTAATCTGAGATTCAATGATGTCTGCATTGGCACCTGGATAATTGGTTCGTACGGATACCACAGGTGGATCGATGGAAGGATATTCTCTCACACCGAGATAGGAAAAACTGATAAATCCAAATATCAGAATCATGACGTTCATCACGATAGCCAGTACTGGTCTTTTGATGGAGATGGAGGATAATGACATTTGGTTTATTTAGGGTTTATCACAGACTTCTTTTGTAATCATATTCATTTATGTCTCTTATTCTAAGATGCTGCGCACTGAGACGGCGGTACCGTCTTTTACGCTCATCAATGCACTGACAATCAAAGAGTCTCCTGCATTAAGGCCGCTCTCAACTTGTATATCGGAATCTGTTCTGAGCCCGGTTGTGATAATCACTTCTTTTGCTTTTTCATTTTTCATCACGTACACTTTTTTACCTTTTAGAATAGGTATGATAGACTCGGTAGGTATCATGATAGAATTAATAGAACCAATAGGCATCTCTACTCTGACAAACATCCCAGGCAAATATTTTCCAGAAGGATTAGATGCCTGTGCTCTGATCTTTAATGTCCGAAGATCTTGATCGACCTTAGGATCTATGGCAATGATCTTAGCAGATTCTACCTGATCATCTCCATCTATTGTAAAGTTGATTGATTGGCCTCTCTTGATTTTCTGGGCGTATTTCTCAGGTACACTAAAATCAATTTTTACAGGATTGGTCTGCACTAAGTTAGAGATGACAACATTAGGGGTAATGTAAGCTCCCGTACTAATGTTTTTTAAACCCATCATTCCACTAAAAGGTGCTCTAATGGTTGTCTTTTCTACTTGTACTTGTAAGAACTCTTTATCTGCACTTAGGGTATTGACAGTATTTGCAGCCATGTCATATTCTTCTTTACTGATCGCATCTATTTCTACTAGTTTTTGGAGTCTGGCAGAAGTCTGGGCTGCAAGCTCTTCCTGATACTGGAGTTTCTTCAATTGTGATTGTAGGTCTGCATCATTTAGCCGTGCGATGACTGTACCTTTCTTAATGTATCCACCCTCATTGATGTTGAGCTCTATGAGTCTACCTGAAGCTTCGCTTTTGATTTCGACCTCTTCGTTTGGCATGACGGTACCACTGGCGAATATTGTGTTGCTTTGATTGACTTCTTTGGCGACATAAATATCTACTGCAAGTCCTGTTTGTTTGGATGAGGCTTGATCTTTTCCAACTGCTGTACTACTTGTATTCTCTGCTCCGATCCCATCAGTATGCTCCGCATCGAGATAGAAAGTTTTGAATAGAAAGAGCCCTAAAATGATGACTACAATGATCAATAATGGGCGCATAGCGATTTATCTTTTTATATAAAATTTACCAGTCTGATGACTGTAGCTTTTAAGTACCGCAAAGGTTAGCACTAAATTACAGCTATAGCGATATATAACACAGTTTAGCGAATGATTGTTCTTTGAACGACAGTACTTAGCGTGTGAATGACTTAATCAGAAGGGTGGGGTGCATTTTCAACCACCCACCTGCATGTTGCTAGGTACAGAAGTTGGAATAGTCTTATCAAAATCTGTATCGGTTAGGGTCTGCAAAAATGCAATTATATCATTTATCTGATTATTATTGAGATTCAGATCGCGTGCTTCAATGGCTATTTGGTTGTCGTTTACATTACTATTCTGGCTATTGCCATTGCCTCGAGAAATACTGTCGTAAAACTCCAAGACATCCTCTAAAGAATCGAAGACACCATTATGCATGTAAGGTGCTGTCAGACTAACATTTCGAAGTGAAGGCGTACGAAAATCATAATTACCCGTAGCTCCAGCATCATTAATACGATTATTGGGAACACTTAATGTATGCAGATCAAAATCTGAAAACATAGCACCACTGTGACAATCAGCACATTCGACATCTATAAAGTCATTTAGCCCATTGAGTTCTTGTTGTGTGAGTATATTGGCATCACCTCTCATATATCGATCGAATCTGCTATTGGTTGTGATAAGACTTCGTTCAAATGTAGATATGGCAAGGACGATACGATTTTCTGAAATCCCTTCACTACCAAATGCAGATTCAAAGAGAGAAACATATTCTGGAATTGCTTCAAGTCTTTCAATGACGATTGGAATGATCTCCTCCTCAGAAATCTGATTTCCTCTCATTTCAAGTGCACTTAGTAGCGGCATGATACTTTGCTCCTCTAAAACAGAATTTCGATTATCCCAAAACATTGGAGCTGCTGCTGGATTATAATTTTCTAAAAAAGTCATACCATTGAAAGCGGTATTAAGCAAAGTTGGAAAATTTGTATCAATAAGGTTTGTACCAGTTCGATTTGGTCCAATTCCATTTCCACCCACACCAATCGATCTCTCAAGCCCGTCTGCATATCCAAAATTAGGGTGATGACATGTGCCGCAAGAAATGTCCATTGTTCCAGATAGTACAGGGTCCCAAAACAACAGTCGACTAAGGTCTTCTTTGGCTTGTGAATGTAAATTATTCCCTGGATAATTAGGCATTGGTGGGAGTGTAGCGACTTCTTGAATGTTCCCTGGGTTTTCTATCACATGATCTTCAACAGCATCGGCTATGACAGCTGGATCAAGCACCAAATCTTCTTCACAGGCTACAAATATTAATCCTAATAGTACGATATAGAATTTAAATGTCCCTTTTATCATCAGCAATCTTTAGAATGAAACAATAGTTAAATGATAGTTTTCATGCTGATTGAATACAGCTCCTACTGACTTAAGGCAAGTGTGTCAATGTTGTACTCTTTTCTTTTGATTTAATTTATATTCCCGTTCATTACCTCTTTATCAATTTTGCACTAACAATACCGCTCTCTCTCTGTTATACATATTGATGAAGCAAAACAATATTACAGTCCCTCTCCCGTATGTGATTTTTAATGGTTTTAGGCATGCAAAAAATCCAATTTATCTCATTAGTAAAACACTCGATACTTATGAGACTTCTACCTATCACTTACAGGTAGGAAAGACAAGGCGTATGCTCACACAAGACCCTGAGGTCATCAATCATATCCTTCAGAAAAACCATAAGAATTATATTAAATCAAAAATAGTAACAGATACCTTATCCAAATATGCAGGTAAGGGCATCTTGACCACGAATGGTGATTATTGGCTCAAGCAAAGACGATTGATCCAACCTGGATTTCATAAAAAGAAAATTGAAAATCTGCTGAGTGATATGCATACGGTGATCACAGATATGATGGATGATATTGAAGTTAAGATCGGGGAAGGAAATCATGAGTTTGATGTCTTGGATGAGATGACGAAGATGACGCTACGAATCGTCTCAAAGGCTTTATTCAGTACTGACATTACAGAAGACCAAATCAATATTTTAAAAGAAGGTGTCCAGTCATTACAGGACATTACGCTTAAGGAAGTGCAGAATCCGTTTTTGTCTGGATGGAGAAAACTATCAGGTCTTCAAAAACGATCTGAAGATCATTTAAAGCAGATTTATGAAATGATATCAGGCTATATCAGCGAGCGGAGAAAAGATCCTTCCCCACCGTCGGATCTGATGACCATGTTACTCGATGCCAGATATGAAGGGACAGATCTAGGCATGAATGATCAACAAATACTTGATGAGATTTTGATCATTTTTGTTGCAGGTTTTGAGACAACCACTAATGCGTTGACATTCTGCCTATACTTATTATCTCAACATCCAAAAGTGTTGACTACATTACAAGATGAAATATCAAAAGTTCAACTAGATACGAACACCTCAATGAGAGATGTTATGGGCATGAGCTATACGTCTCAAGTGATATCTGAAGCCATGAGACTTTATCCACCAGCTTGGTTTATGGATCGTGAAGCCATTGATGATGAGTACATCGGTGATGAAAAAATAAGTGCAGGTGAGATAATCGCTTTATATACTTTCGGACTTCATAGGTCACCTAAGTTTTGGAAAGACCCTGACTCGTTTATACCAGAAAGATTCTCAAAAGAAAATAAATCTCAGATAAGCCCTAATACTTTCATCCCTTTTGGAAAGGGCCCACGATTGTGCATTGGATCTCAATTTGCGCAGATGGAAATGAATTTGGTATTGGCTGAGTTTATCAAAAGATTTTCCTTTGAGTTGATAGAACCTTATGAATTAAAGTTGGACACAAAGATTACGATTCGGCCAAAGTATGGGATGCCGATGAGGCTAAGCTCCCTGCGGTCGCAGTGTTGAGTGTTGGGTGTTGAGTGGTGAGTTGGTGTCAGTGCCTGATATAGCTTGACCTATATAAACCAAGACAATGCGAAAATGAGTATTACCGTGTCAAGCGGTATTCTGAGGAATTTAAAAAATGTAGAGTTGAAGAATGTGAATCTGGGAGTTTTCAAAATTCAAATTTACAGGGACTAAAAAGTAATCAAATCACTATTTCATGTAAAGATTTAGTTGACTTTGCAAAGACGATGCCTTTCAATAAGATCGAGTCAAAAACTATATCTTTTTACCAAACGAAGATAAGTCGATCGAAAGTGACAGATGATTTGTTGCTCCTGCCAAATGATAATACCCAACACCGTAATCGAATCTGAAGTTGCGGACTTTAAATCCAAGACCAAAAGACAAACCACCAAGTGATCTAAATTCTGAGACGGACAGTTCTTGTTTCCTCAAGTGATTATAACCTAAGCGTAATCTAAAATTGTCATTTTCTCCAATCAAGAACTCACCACTAAACACAAAATGTCTGAAAAAATTATCGAGCTCCTTACTTAGACTGCTTTGCTCAACTGGTTCTTGACCGAGAAATGTAATTGTATTTGTATTGTTGGCATCATCAAGTCGGATGTTCCATTTATGAAGCTGGTATGCCGTTATAGATATCCTCAAAGGCAAGTATTTCAAGCGTTTTGAAATACCTACTTGAAAATCAAAAGGTAGCGATTCTCCTTGTGCTGTAAAGTTTGTGATGGGTGTTCCAATATTTTTTGCAACGATTCCTAGACTAAATTCTCGCTCTGGATTTTCATAAAGAAAACCAATGTCTCCAGCTATTGCAGACGCTCGATAAACGTCAAAAGTGGAGTTGGCAAATTTAAGATTGACACCTGATCGTATTCGTTCATTTAATTGCTTACCTGCTCCTATCGTAATTGCTACTTCTCCAGCATCAAATTGACCTAACTCGTTACCGAACAAATCTGTCCTCACGAAGTCTCCATAACTGATGTAATTGAAGCCTAGGTGAAAAGTCGTATTTAATCCACTATGATGATAGCCTGCATTAGCAAATCCATGACTGATGCCAGCAAAATGAAAATTGTGATTGATGCTCATCTGACTATGCATGTCAGTATTGAGTGTCGCAGGATTGCTATATCCCAAACTGACGTCACTGTCTGAGACACTAATGAGTTGACCGCCAAGCGCCGTGACTTTAGCCGATTGCGTGAGTGATAGGAATTCAAAAGAATCTTCTCCACCAATTTGAGCATGAAGCTGACTACACATCAACATCAAAAAAATAAAAGCAAGACTACTTTGAGCTTTCATCGTCTATTGTCCATATGGTTGTGCAAACTGATTTGTCATTACACTCAAGTTTACGAATTAGCTTTCCAGATTCATCGTATTTCTGTAATAATCCGACCTCATTGTCTCCGTTCTTATACGTTCCAGCCCATTTTTTATTTCCATTTTCGTAGTACTCTACAAATGGACCATTTTCTTCATTGTTTTCAAATGTTACCTTCTCTTTTATATTACCATCAGGATAATATTGAGTAAACAAACCTTTAAGTACATTTTCAGAATAATGAGTCTCATATTTTAATTGGCCATCAGGATAGTATGACTTATAGACTCCTTGCAATAAGCCATTGCTGTAGGTTTCTTCTAATTCAATTTTACCTGATGGAAAATAGATGGAACGTGTCCCATGCAATTGGCCGTCTTTATATTGTGATTCTTCAAATATAAAACCATTGGGGTGGAGGACTGTTTGCTTGCCTTGTTTCTGATTTTCGGAATCAATAGAATAGGAATAACTGTAGCCATTCTCTTCAACGGTTGTTTTCTTTTGATTGCTTGCACATGCAGCTACACCTATAGAAACAATGAGAATACACACACTTATTTTATACATCGTATTGTTACAACGGGCAAATCAACAGGTTTATTAAGTTTGTGTTTAGCTATACCATAAGAAAGTGGTTCGGGACTTTCATTTTAGTCGTTATCAAAGCGAGAAACTCAATAAATGCGTGTACACACAACTATTCTCAACGAAGAGAGTGGATGAAAGATTAGCTGAGAAATTCCCAAAATGGTTTCTCTTTATATCTGTTACTAAGTGGCTAAAAGAATGTAAATCGATCGTCAGTAACATTAGCTAGCTTTCTTAATGAAGCCATCAACCTCTGAGTTACTTTACTTCTTTCTGTAGTTGCATCTGTTTTACGGAATGCAGGTAAATCAGGTGCAGCACCAGCTTCAGTTCTATTCGTTGGTTTCACTATGAATACTCCAGAATTTCCAACCACAACATCACCAGCGCTATTAAGATCTGTACCTATTGCTGCTGCCAACACTTTTGGCTCACTACCAATAACTGGCAAAAATCTAGAATTGTAAGCTATACCATTTGCAGATTCAATACCGACATTATATTCTGCAGAAGCAGCTTCCAAAGATTTACCATTTAAACCGCTAGATATAATCTCAGCTTTTTTCTGATTTCTGATGATAGGGGTCAATTCATCTTTGACACTAGCCAATGTACGAAGACCTTTAGGCTCGATAGATCTTAGACCAGCAATGACATACTTATTATTGTAGAAAAGATTAGGATCTGTATAGATAAACACATCAGGTGCCATATCATTAGTATCAGTACCTCCATCAAACGCCCATCTGATAATCTCTCTAGAAGTATTACCTGCAGGGAGATCAGCAAATTGATAATCATTTCTCTTCACATTCGAAACTCTATCAAAAGAAACATCGTCTCTCTGAGAAATTGTATTAATCATATCATCTAAGTATGGATGACTAGCTACTAAATCTGCAACTTCTTCATTGATTCTGTCTTGAGTCTCTGTAGAAGGAATGATTGCTTTATTAATAAAGGCAAGTTTATACTTTGGTTCTCTGTCCAAGAACTTTTGATCTTGAATGTTGATTATGTGCGTGCCTGCTCGGGTTTTTACAATTGTATAATCACCTGTTTTACCATTATAGAAGGATGCTGCTGTAAATGGAGCTAACATTCTAGTTTGGTCAAAATAGCCCAATTCTCCACCCTTGTTCTTAGAGCCTGGATCTGCGCTAAATTTAACTGCTAATGAATCAAACCGTTCTGCTCCTCTTTTAATCAAACCAAGTAAACTATCTGCAGTCGCTTGTGCATTTGCACCTTGAATTAGAATGTGACGTGCTTCTACTGAATCTGGAACAACTCGCTTATCTATCAATTTTATATTCCTATAGAAACCAGTTTCTTCTAATGGACCGACGACTTCACCAGATTCCATTGTTCTCAATGCGTTTTTGATACTCTCAGAGAAGTTATCATCAAGTTGTGCATCCGAATAGTATAGGTTTCTGTAAAACCCATCATTATTAACCGCAAATAATGAATCGTTAGCTGTAGTAGCAAACTCATTTTTGAGATTGTTCATTTCATTGAAAATACCAGTTCGATCTGCTTCTGATGCATTAACATCAAAAACGACATATTCTAATGTCCGAGATTCTTCGTCGTTGGTGTATTTATCTTTATTTGCATTTAGATATGATTTGTAATCCGCATCTTCTAAAGTGATTTGTGAATCACTTATATTATCGAATGGTACTTTTACGTAATCAAAATCTACTTTTCCGTTTTGATCTTTATACGATTCTTCTGCCATCCATGCAGGAGTAAATATTGATTTAGATACAAGATTGTTAAGCTTGTTTTGTTTTTGGTACTTAATGATTTGGTCTTCTTGCTCAGCCCAAAACTCTCTGAATCTAGGATCTAATTCATCCCCATTTTCAATGGCAGTTTTGAATGAATTCAATTGATTTCTGTCTATTTGGCCAGTCTGTGGGTTTACCCAGTTTTGTTGTATGATCGGACTTAGGTTATTACCAAATTCAAGATCAAGTAACTCGTCTCTAGATATATCGATGCCTAGTTTTTCAGATTCTTCATCTACGATAGATTTCTCGACATAGTAATTCCAGACTTCCTCTCTGGTTTGATATGCGTCACCAGCTCGATTGCCAAAATATACCTGCTCAGTACGTTGAAAATCACGGTAACTGATTTCTTGTCCATTTACCTCACCCATCTTCATATTAGCTTGTCCACCACCTAATCCAGCAGCTGAACTAACGTCCATAATTACGAATGCAGCAAGGGCTAAACCGAGCAAAAGCAGTACAAACCAGAAATTTTTACGAATTCTTCCTATTAGTGCCATAAGAACTTAGTCTTTGAATATGTCTATAAATAATTGATTAACAAGCGTTTAGATCAATTAAGTGGATCCTAGTTAGCTTATTTTTCAAGGAGTGCAAAAATATAATCTTTAGGTGGTTTATTCAAATTAAAGTCCTGAAATACATGGAATTACACAAATTGAAGTCTTTCAAGCATTAAATTCATTTGATAATTAGCTGAAAAGTCGATTTTTCATCGTGCTGGTCATAGTTCCGCCAAAAGCCGACACGTCTTATCCAATTCCTCCATTGTGTTAAAATAATGAGGTGATAGTCTGATGACCCATTCAACGCCTTTTTGTGTAAAATCAATGAGCCCCCATTCAAGCGTGCTGACACTATAAAAAACTTGATGCTTTTGTAAATAAGCTTCTGTCTCCAAAAGGGATTTATCATTCTTCTGTATGGTCGTAATGTTAGCAAGCTGACTCCCGTTATCAAAGACGTGAAGTTGCGGAATGTCACCTAGCCTTGACCTGAAATGAGTCATCAGTTCAGCGTTTCGAGCTTGTATGTTAACCATACCAATTTGATTGGCATAGCGTAGTGCTTCAGTTAATCCAATGATCAGTGCAAACGGCGCTTCCCATGTTTGAAAACGCTTAGCAGAATCCCTTATTTCAAAATGCTCGTTCTTAGTCCATTTAGCTCCATAGCCATCAATAAATAAAGGAGTGAATTGTCTCTCTAATACTTTATCGGAAACATACAACAATCCTGTACCTCTTGGGCCGCGCAAAAACTTTCTACCTGTCATACTTAGAAAGTCGCACCGAATCTTTTTTACATCTACTTGAATTTGACCAACAGATTGACAAGCATCTACTAAATAGAGAATATCATGTTGATGGCATATCTCACCAATGGCTTCGACATCTTGAATTTTACCAGAGTTGGTCGGTATATGTGTAATGGCAACTAGCGTTGGCTGTTTTTCTGAAATTAAATCTTCAAAGTGGTCCAAATCTATATCTCCATTATCCAAGGTTCTAATGCGTTTTATCTGAATGCCAAATCGCTGCTGTAAAGAGATAAATTGAATTTGATTAGAGGCATAATCATCTTGAGAGGTGATGATAATGTCTCCTTTTTGAAATGGGATTGAGGATAATGCTTTGATGTATGCATCAGTCGCATCATGCGCGAAAGCGATATTGTCACAACTGCAATTTAGTAACAAGGCGGCTTCATGGTATAATTGATCTAAGTCTTTTGCGCGCATGTCGGCAAGTTTGTAGCCGCCGTAGCTTTCTTCTTCGACTAAGTATTGGTCAATAACTTGTCGGACAGATTTGGGCATTAACGATGAACCAGCACTATTTAAGAAAATTTTGTCACCATAGTTTACTATATCGTTTCTAATGGCCTGGATATTCATGTTTCTGGATTTGTTAGAAAGCCCTAATGTAAGTTTTAATTGTTAGGATTGGTAAGAGGTATTAACGCGTGTTCTTAAACTTCTACAATTGAAACTTCTAAAATGTGGGACAATCGCCTTTGTATTTTTTCTTCTTTCTTTTAAATAACTTAAACCGTTTTTTCTTCTTGCTTTTTTTACGCTTGGTTTTTTCCTTACAATCTTTATCAGAATAAGCCAGCATGTAATCAAACGTCTCTGTTTCACTAAATTCACTATCAGTCTCAAGCTGAAATGGGTTCTCAAGCTCTAGTGTAGGAAGATCTTGGTTCAGTTTATAGTTTGTCAAAAACTTATAGTTGTTATTTAGTGGAGTTCTAGATCGCACTAAATTTTTATTGTAATCCAAAATCTGATGTTTCTTCTTTTGTCGATCCCAGAGATCATCGCTTAAACGCACAAGCAATTGATAAGCTTGATTAAATTCTCGTTGACTTGCATAGTAAATGGCCAAATTGTTTTGACTAGACATTTCATCGTTTCCAGTCCAAATGACTTTCGCAGCTTCTTTTTGATTTTGTAGAAAAAGCGAAAGTGCTCGATTGCTGTCATAGACTTTTTTCATGCGGTGGTTCAAAACTTTTGCTGAAAGAAAGGCAGCTGCTGATGTCTCAAAATATGGTTTCGCTCTGTGCTCATGGCCATTGTTTTTGTGATACAAACCGATGTCTTTGTGTATAATACCTTTCACATTCCAGATCGAGTGGTTATCAGCATGGACTATGGATAATGAATCGATTAATGAAATTGATTTGTCGTGTTTATTTAGGAAAGAATAACATATTGCAGATCCAACCTCTGCATGTATATTGCCTTGTTGCATAGATTTAGCTCGATCAAAACAAGCTAATGCAAAGGTGTATTTTTTTAGTCTGATTGCCGCATTCCCCCAGACCACATAAGTGTTTGCATGAGTGACGTGACGACCTCTTAATACTTCTAGCGTCTTTTGATATTTAGAAAGTTTAAGATAATAGTAGGCCAATAATTCTCTTGCACGGATGTCTTCATCACCTGACTCCTGATGAATTTCGTTTTCTAATAGGCGGATAGCTTCAGGCATCCGGTTTATCCTTCCCATACAGTATGCCTTGAGTAAGGTCAATTCAAGTTGCTTTTGTGGAGTTGTTCCCACATGGTTTATTTTTTCTGCTATTTCTAGACTAACGAATGGCTCACCTTCCAATAAACCCAAAACACTTTTTGCGAATAAGAGATGTGCATCATCGGGTTTGAGTAACAATCCTTGATCATAATATTGATGAGCCAATTCTAAATTTTGATCTGCAGTTGCTTGTTCTGCTAATTTTATATATGCTTCGATTTGTTTTGCTTCTGATTGCCTCTTTAGTCCAACAGCATGTCGTTCAGATTTTGACCCTTTCTTACCACCAAAACCAGTTGCTATTTTGAAATCATCTATAGCAGGTAAATATGCACCTTGATAGAGGTAGACTATTGCTCTATTATAATAGAGCTCTGGATTTTGTACCTCTTTTTTAATGGATTTGTTGATGTGCTCAATGGCTTGATCATACTCGCCCAGTAGTGCAAATAATACCGCAGAATTTTGTCTTACTTTATCTGATTCTCCGCAGTGCTCTTCCGCTTTTTCCATTAAAGTTTCTGCACGCTGAAAGTCGTTCTGTTTCAAAGCGACATTAGCAGAATTGATGTAATTCGATTGGGCATATGTTCTGAATGAAGCAAACAGAATAACGAAAGTTAAGATGATATATGTGAATCTTGGTCTTAGCACAAAGGAGTGTATAACAAATGTACAATCTCAGCTGTCTTTAAGTTCCTAAATCTGTACGTGCTTAGTGTTAAAGTGGTTATTAGGCCGCACTAAAAACTAGCTTTTGGGTCGTTCGCAGGCTCACTGTTAGTGCACTCGAAAGCTTGCTGTTAGGTCGCTCGTGAACTTGCTGTTAGTTAGCTTTTAGAATGGGGAATGCTCTTTTAATTATTAGCATTTAGATATTAGCAAGGCAAAATTCTCCTCCCGTGGAGGAGTGGTCCGCCAGCTGGCGGATCGAGGTGGTCATAATTGGAAGCTAAGCTTGATGAGAAAACTAATTTATCACCCAACTTGTTCTGATGAAACGGTTCCGTCACTTCAAAGCAAGATCTACTTGCTTTGATCCCGTAGATGCGGACCAATCAGTTCTCCAGCACTTTCTTAATAACAGGCAACGCCGTCTCCTCCATTATGCCAAAGCCTTTTAAATTAGGATGTACACCATCTTCTGCAATGTCAGGATTCATTGCATTCTTATCATTGCGCAGTGCGTTGTGATAATCGATGACTGGAATGCTATGGTCATGAGCATATTTCTTGATGCGGTTGTTTAGATCTACAATGACAGCTGAGCGATCTCCAAGCTTTCTGTTCCATTCAAATATTGATGAAGGTACGACGGTGGCTAGAATAACTTTGATATCATTAGTTTGTGCAAGTTGTGCCATAGACATGATATTACTCATGGTGTAATCTGGATCATAAGGTCCGGTGTTTTCTGCAATGTCATTGGTCCCAATGTGGATGACTACGGCATCTGGATTTAGATCTATAACATCTTGCCTAAAACGCAATAATAATTGTACAGAAGTCTGACCACTGATTCCTCTCCCGATAAAATTGTTGGCACTAAAAAATTCTGGGACTTGAGCTGCCCATCCTTCAGTAATAGAGTTGCCAAGAAAGACCACGCGCTTCTCACCAGCTTTTGGAGGGTTTACTTTTGCGTTGGCTTCTTTATATCTCGATAGTAAGGCGTAATCGTTTTCCATTTGATTAATTCTGTCTTTAGCTCCACGTCGCACGGTTTCTTGTCCGTATTGTATTTCGTAAATATTTGGATTTAGTTTTTGTAAAAAACCTTGGACATTCATCCATTCCCAAAATCGCTCTATCCAAGTATCTGATGGCAGCAACTTTTCACGCATTCCAAAACCATGTCCGCCATTTTGATAGACATGTAATTCTGCTTCTTGACCATCCTCTATCCAGTTGCGATATGTATCAAGACTATAAGGTGCCAGATCGAGTTGATCATCCAAGGCAACAGATACAAACAATGGCATAGAATCTTTTGGTGTCTTAGTTCCTATCACACCTACATCCCATGGATAGATTGGAGCTATAAAATTAGGACGACTTGCAGCCGTTGCATTGCGAGCAACATTTAGTGTCAGAGCACCTCCAGCTGAAAATCCTATGAAACCAATCTTGTTTGGATCAACATCAAATGTACTTGCATGTTTCCTGATATATTTGACTGCTGCTAATCCATCTGCCATTGCCAAGGGTGCCACTTTACGCGCATCTGATTCGACAGAAGATTTAGTGGAGTACTCTTTGACTGGATCATCAGTATTGGATTTTGCCAATCTGTATTTCAAAACGAAAGCAGCTATTCCTTTGTCACGCAACCACTCTGCAACTTGAGTGCCTTCGCTTTCCCAACTCAACATATGTAATCCTCCGCCAGGAGCAATAACGACTGCAGTACCTGTGGCGAGATAGTAGGGTGGGATATAAGCTGTGATAGATGGTTTTGTCACATTATAAATGACAGGCGTATCCCAATCATTTTCATCGTTGGTGCCTTCAGTCCAATTCCAATCCTCTGAGCCAGGAGCCTTGCCGTCATAGAGTGGAATTTCCTGCTGTGCAAAAGCACTGATCGCAATTGTTAAAACTAGATAGGTGATGATATAGCGTAGCATGTGTCTAATTATGTTTCAGGAAGTTAACTGTTGTTCGTGAGAACACCAAAGTTAAGTGAGTTATCTGACGTGATGATTGAGAAGTCAAACAAGCCGAGCGAGAAATCTGACTGGTTTTTAAAACCTGTTAGATTTTATCTAACGATATACTCAATTCTTTAAGTTGTTCAGCATCCACTGGTGATGGTGCATCGATCATCATATCACGACCTTGATTGTTTTTCGGAAATGCAATGAAATCTCTGATTGAAGATTGTCCATTCATGACAGCAGCTAAGCGATCAAAACCGAAAGCAATACCACCATGTGGAGGTGCACCATATTCAAATGCATCCATTAAAAAGCCAAATTGGGCTTCTGCTTCTTCTTTTGTAAATCCAAGAAGATCAAAGTTTTTCTGTTGCAAAGCTCTGTCGTGAATTCTGATTGATCCACCACCTATTTCAGATCCATTAATTACTAAATCATAAGCATCTGCCTTTAGAGATTTCATAGTATCATGATCTCCACTTAGCATTTTATTGACTTCTTCTTTTTTAGGTGAGGTGAATGGATGATGCATCGCATGAAACCGTTCTGAATCTTCATCCCATTCTAATAATGGAAAATCGATGACCCACAGCGGTTTGAATTCACCTTCTTTCATTAGACCTAAACGGCGACCCATTTCTAGTCTTAATTCGTTTAGTTGTTTTCTTGTTTTTTCTTCTTCGCCACTGAGTACAAAAAGTACATCTCCTGTCTCAGCACCTATTTTTTCACCAAGTGCTTTCAATACATCATCGCTGTAGAATTTCCCAACTGTTGACTTGATACTGCCATCATGTTGATACTTAACATAAACCAATCCTTTAGCGCCGATCTGTGGTCGTTGCACCCATTCTGTCAATGCTTTCATTTGCTTATTCGAATAGTCATCTGCAATGCCTTTGGCTACGATGCCTACGACAGTTTCTGCGCTATCAAAGACATTAAACCCGTGACCTTTCATCTCATCTTCTAAATAAATGAACTCCATGTCGAATCTTAGATCTGGTTTGTCAGAGCCATATCTTTTTAATGCTTCGTCATAGCTCATGTGTGGGAATTTGCCTAGGTCGATGCCTTTCAATTCCTTGAATAGATGAACTGTCAATCCTTCAAATGTCTCTAATATTTGGTCTCTAGTGACATAAGACATTTCGCAGTCAATCTGTGTGAATTCTGGCTGTCTGTCTGCTCTAAGATCTTCGTCTCTAAAGCATTTCACAATTTGGTAATACTTATCTAAACCTGCAACCATTAAGATTTGCTTGAATGTCTGTGGAGACTGTGGTAAGGCATAGAATTGACCTTCATTTAGCCGGCTTGGTACGACAAAATCTCTGGCACCCTCAGGCGTACTTTTTATCAAAAATGGAGTTTCAACTTCAATGAAGTCTTGACTGTCCATATACTTTCTTGTCTCCAACGATAGTGAGCTTCTAAATTTTATATTCCGCTGCAGCGGTCCTCGTCGTAAATCAAGATATCGATATTGCATCCGTAGTTCATCGCCCCCATCTGATTCCTCTTCGATCGTAAATGGAGGTACTTTTGATGCATTAAGGATTTGCATTGCGCTTACCTCGATTTCAATATCACCTGTATCCCTATTCGGATTTTTATTAGAGCGCTCTCTTACTTTTCCTGCTGCTTTGATCACAAATTCTCGACCGAGAGTTCTGGCTTTTGAGCACAATTCTTTCTTGTCATCCATGTTGAACACCAACTGAGTGATGCCATATCTGTCTCTTAAATCCACGAATGTTAATCCACCAAAATCTCTGCTTACCTGTACCCATCCGGATAAAGTTACCTCATTCCCAACATCCGCCATTCTAAGTTCTCCGCAATTATGTGATCTATACATTGTATTGAATGATTTTCATTTTAAACTAAAAGACTGCAAAAGTAATGCAAAAAGGGTTCCTATTTTATGGTATTTAGCTGATAGCCTTGACAATATGATGACAATTGAACATAAGAGCTGAATTATCTTTGTTTTTTAAGGTTTTCCTATACGAAATGATAGATTCTTATAAAATTATCACAATTACTCATCATGATTTGAATGTCAATGAGTTAGAGCGTTTTGTAGTGAAAGATGGAGGTGAAGATAATCTAGTAAAATTAGAGGAAATCAAGCAAACAATTGGTCTAGAAGAAATACAATATTTAAGCACCTGTAATCGAGTCATGTATTTTTTTTATACACCTGAAGATCTGACTGACGATTTTCTAGCGTCTTTTTTACATGCTGTTAATCCAGACTTTAAAAACGATAAGCTGAGTCACCTCAAGAAGTTTATTAAAGTGTATGAAGGCCATAAAGCAATCCAACATTTTTTCGCTGTTTCTAGTTCTCTGAATTCTCTGGTTATAGGGGAAAGAGAAATACTAAGACAGTGCAAGGAATCTTATAAGGCCAATGCCGGTGCGGGCTTGACTGGTGACAATTTAAGATTGGTGAATGAGTATATGATTATGGCTGCCAAAGATGTGTATTCGAATACTCGCATAGGTGAGAAACCAGTATCTATCGTTTCTTTGGCAATTCAAAAATTATTGAAATCTTTCATAAAGCCTTCAGATAGACTATTATTATTGGGAGCAGGAGAAACCATAGCGTTAGTCAATAAATTTTTGACAAAACATTCATTTTCCAATATTTCTATTTTTAATCGGAGTATCGACAATGCGGAGAAACTGTCAGAACAGCCTGGGGCTAATGCTTATCATTTAAGTGAATTGGAGACGTATGCTGGTGGGTTTGATTGTATCATCGCCTGTACGGGTGCGACACAAGCTATTGTGACACCAAAAATATATGAAACCTTGTTGCGATCAGATAAAAATGAAAAATTAGTCATCGACCTAGCAGTGCCTAACAATGTAGATCGCTCTATTGGAGAGAAGCATAATGTTGAGATTATTGATATTGAAAATTTGCGAGAATTGGCTGAAGAAAATCTAAAATTCAGAAAGACTGAGGTCGTGCAAGCTGAGGAAATAGTCTCTCATCATGTGGAGACTTTTGTCGACATTCATCGGCAAAGACAAATAGAAAAATCGCTGTCAAACCTTCCCAAAGAAATAAAAGCTGTTAAAGAAAGAGCACTCAATAAAGTTTATAATAAACAACTCGAAGACCTGGACGAATCCACCAAAGATCTCATTACTGAAATGATGGGGTATATGGAGAAGAAATGTGTTGGCATACCAATGAAGCTGGCAAAATTGCAACAGAATAGTTGAGCTATAACCGAAAACTTAAAATTTATATTTGTTTAGGGGGCTTATCTTAATTACCTATTTAGGCAGTTATTTTAGATTATACGTTTAATGTCAATATGGTTTCTGCACCACAGGGCGTAGTATTTTTATAAATGTTGTTGTTGATTTTTGTGCGCGAAAAGGTGCTATAGCTCTAACTTTAATTATTCCACAAGGAGATGGAACCGCGATGAGTCGTATTTATTCTTTTAATCATTCATTCGATTCTATATAGACAACTTTCGAGTATAGAAATAATCAATCCAAATAAGCGCAATAGCTGCGAATGATCCAAAGATATACGGTAAGTATTTTTGAGATATTTTAAAATTTAGTGCTAAGAAATTCCAATCAACTGGGATATAATCAGAAAGAGGCGTTGAAGCTTCTGGAAGGAAATAAACGGTTGTTGCTAATAAAATTAAAATGACAACCATAGCTGGAATTAAGCTGAATGTTGCAGGTTTTATTTTTGGTTGTTGATTGACTCTTGCTAATATTGAATTGGTCAAATGAATTGGGGCAGATTGTAAAACTGTTTTGTCTATTGAATTATCGAGCATTTTTAACTGCTCTATTTGCTTAGCAAATGTTGGATCTGTTTTGATACGATTATTTAAGTGATTGGTCTCGGCTTCAGTGCACAGACCGTCAAGATGTTTCCAAATTAATTCTTCTCTATACTTCTGCTTCATAATTATAAAAATAAGTCATTTTCTTGATTAAAAAAGTCTTTAGCCTTCAGCCGTAAGGAATTCCTTGATCTAAATAGCTTTGTCTTAATGTTTGTTTCTGTCAAACCAGTGGCAGATTGCACTTCTTTGATACTGCGCTGATTGAGATAGAAAAGTGTCATAATGGTGGATTCTTCTGAAGGTAGATTCGTGATAAATTCCTTTACAAATTCCAGTAAACTTTGCTGATGAAGATCTCGTTCTAAGTCTGTTGATGAACTGATATGTTGATGCTTTGTAACATCAGACAGATGATGCTTTCTTTTCTTAAGATAGTCCAGCCCTGTACGATAGGCAATGCGATACATCCAAGTACTTAACTTTGAATCTTTATTAAAACCTGCCATTCTTTTGAATATTTTCATAAATGTATCTTGAGTCGCCTCTTCAGCTTGATGGACATCTTTTACAATTGATAAAATAACCGAATACACATAGTCCTTATATTCATCGATCAACTGCTTAAAAGCATTTTGATCTTTTGCAATGATTAACGATATGATTCGATCTTCGTCGAGCATTTATTAAGGAGTTTCAAGTCTTTGACGACGCATGATGATTACAGGTTACAGATACTATTGATTATTCAAATTAAAATCACTTTCCCAATTGATGTTTACAAAGAAATATTACCTGAACACAATTGTCTATTTCTGCTATTATTAATTTTGAAGAAATATAAGTTACTGATTTTAAATTTATTTCCTGTATTCTGCAACCTTCAAGAATGAAGCTTCGTCAAAGCATCAAATTATAAACATAAAATTTAAAATCATGGCAATTCCAATCGTACTTTTTCTTTCAACAGAATGTATCATTATTACCTTTTTTTATTTACACTTTTCAACACGACATAAAGAAAGAATGTCACTTATAGAAAATGGTCAAGATGCTGGAATATTTAATGACCAACAATCGAATAGAATTGGATCTAATTCACTAAAATATGGACTTTTTCTAGTCTTAGTAGGTTTTGGAGTCATCGTGGGTATGATCCTCGTAGAAGTCTTGAGAGTTGATGAGATAATTATTTTACCGTGCGTTTTAATTAGTGGTGGACTAGCATTATTATTATATTATAGAATCATGCGAAGAGAAGAAGAAGAGTTAGAATCCAAAAGCATATATTCCTCCACCAAGGATGATATACATGAAGTCGTATAGACCATTTATAAATTGTCTGGAACAGGATTGTAAGGATAATACAGGATAACCAAGATCAATTCTATTGCTTGTGTATATTCATTCATTTAATCATTTATTCACTAAAACAGCTGTTCCTCAATTTTACTCAAGATAGTTTCTGCTTTAGAATAACCTGCAGCTACTCGTTGAGTGCCATGTTGATTATGCAACAAAAGAGTTGGAAAACTCTGAACACCGAGACTCCTTGCTCTGAGAAAATCTTCCTTTATTTTTTCTTTCATTTCTTCTGACTCATAAGACGTCTTGAATTGATCATAGTTTATTCCGAGTGATTCTACTAAGTCTCGATAGCTTTCAGTCAGATGCATGTTTTTATTTTCTTCGTAGAAAAGGGAATGAGACTGTTTATAGAAACTGAATTCTTTATCTGGTGCTAATGCTCTGACTACAACTGTTGCACGAGATGGCGGCTCTGTGTCATAGGTAATTGATGTGCTGTCAAGAATGTTATAACAGAAAACTTGACCACTTCTTTCACTCACGTCATGCCAATGCTTAGTCAAAAATGGTTTCAACTCAACCATCGGCTGCGTATTATATGGGCGGAGTCCGCCTAGGACTAGTTCGAAATTGGCCTTTTCTTTTATGGCTTCTTTAACCTTGACTAACTCTGGTGAGAAACCATAGCACCATGAGCACATGGGGTCACCGACATATATTAATATTGGTTTTTTATCCATAGAAAAAATGAAGGGAACCTTTATGTCCCCTCCACTTCTATAATATTAATCAATTATAACGGCTTTGAATGTCTTACTCGTGAAAGAACCTGCTTTTAACTGATAGAAGATGACTCCAGATATTGGCAATTCATTCCGATCAACATCTATGGAGTGGATGCCTTTGCTGTAGTTTCCAAAATGAGTTTTAATTACTTGACCATTAACATCAAATATTGATAATTCAATTTGTGATTGTACGGGCACATTAAATTTAATATTCGATTTTTCAACAAATGGATTTGGATCATTTTGGGATAATCTAAATTGATCATTAATAGCATCTTTAAATTCAAGAGACAGATCTAAAGTATTTCCATTGACATAAGCTTCGGCTTTTGTAATACTAGAAGTAATGTTTAGTGCATCAGAAATAATTCCATCAGTCTTTGCAATGAAGCTTATTAAGAATAACTTATTATTATCAGCCATTAAATTTCCATTCCAACTAAAGGTAAGTTGATCATCGTGAATTCCAACGTGGTCATCTGTAAGATTGACACTGGCAGCCGTCACGCCAGAATAAGTCAAATTTTTATGATCCAAAGTCATTTGGAATCCATTTAACTCTTCAAGATCTTTTGCATAAACTGGTATCTCCAATACATCTCCTTTCTCAAAGCTAGTAGCATCAGTTTCCAGTACAAGCATGCCACTTGATCTTATTTCTGAATTAATTAATGAATTAGGTTTAGCATCATCAGATACATCTCCTATCTTAATTCCGATAAAATCATTATTCGCATTATTTCTTTGTAGCGGATTGATTGCGATTTGATCTGTAAATGGCCAAGGATTAGAATCGTCTATGAAGTCAAATTCTTTGGGCATAAATCTCCAACTTGAATTTTGCTTGAAGCTTGTCTGAATACCAAGAATGATATCTCTAAATATAATGATATCAGCAGCAGAAATTTGTTGGTCATTGTTAGCATCAGCTGCAATGATATTATACGGAGACTCTAAGCTATTTATTCCCAAGAGATGATTCTGAATAATGATTAGGTCAATTGTAGATATACCATTTCCATGATTATCGTCTTTGGCAGCAGAAAGTGTATAGTTTTGACCATTGGGATTATTATTGAATACGTAGTTGCCAGAATCATTTGTGAGATAAGATTTAGGGTATTCTGCTAACTGACTGCTTTGTATCAATACTTCTACATCCTCAATGGTAAGGTCATCCTGTGTCGTTATTATTCCGCTGATGAAAGAACTCGTAGCTATATTCTCACAATCACCATTGATTAATACTTCAATGTTACAGAAGTCACCATTGCCATCAACATCCCATACCCAAACATCAAATGCATATAATTGTAATGGGTCTTCACAAGTAATTGTAATTCGTCTTTGCGATTCAAAATCTTCTTCACCTGGTTGAATCGGATTTTCACCATCCGCGACAATAGTAAAATCAAGATCCGTACAATTATCAAAACTTCCCAAATCAAAATCTACTGCCCAAACATCGACAGATCCATCTGATTCCATAAAGACGGTGCTTACACCAGCAACGCAAATTGGTACTGGAGCTTTATCATCTACAAATGAGATTAATGCACTAGCAGCACTTTCATTTCCACAACCATCGGAAACAACAATATTTACTGTATGGCTTTCACCTGGACTAGCAGCTTGAGATTCAATACTGATGTTAGCTCCTGTCATGACAGTGGTCTCTACAGATTCTCTATTATCATAATTTATCTCCCAGGTTAAAGCATCTCCTGAAATAGCCAGCTCACCACAGAAATCGGAAGCTGAGGCATTTAAAATACCAATAGCTGAGCAAATGCGATCATCATCTTTTGATGTTCTTCCGTCAGATATTGTCACAATTAAATCTTCCAATTCAATAGATGGTGCAACGTCATCAATGACTTTGATTACCTGGTCATAGGTATAATAACCGTCCGTATCTACTTCGCTATATCTAAAGTAAACAGGGTCAGGTGAAATGCCTTCTTGACATCCAGCACATTCTCCCTGTACCCAATCTTCGACTGCTTCAAAGACATCATGGGCACTATCATTTTCATCATCAATATCATCCTCATTAGCGTCCCAAGTACACCAATCAATGACTGTCCATTTGTTTATTAATTTAAGGCAGGCGTCGGATGCTGCTACGGTGTCAATTTCTGAAGTGACTCCTACCAATCCACAAGAGGTGTTACACCAAACTGGCATTCCAAAATTAGAGGCAGAGCAACTGAAAGCGTCACCCATGTCAACTGAAATTGGAATAGATGTCAATTCGCCATCGTCATTACATTCAAGGTTTATTCCATCAAACGTTTCTCCTGTGAAGTGTTTAGGCCATTTTAATGTGAATGGATCAAATCCTTCGGCATTAATTATTGTAATGACTTGATTGCAGCTATTTTCTCCGTCATCAAGCTGTTTATTTTCATTTAAATCAAAGTACCAGATTCTGAAGATTTGGCCTTCACCACAACCATCAAGGAATTCTGAATCGTCAATGAATTCTATGTTTACATCTTCACCACAAAGTGTATTGTCACCTGCTGGCGATAACACATCAATGCTGCTATCATCAGCACAGTCAATCGTCTGTGGTTCGCAATTAAGCGCTGAAGCAGAATTATCTACGACATTAATTGTCGTCACACAACTATTCTTTAAGCCATTTTCATCTGTCACAACTAAGACTATATCTTGATTGCCAACATCTTCACAACATAGAGTGACATTATCTTTACATAAGACATATGGAAACGATAAGATGGACTCTATATCTCCATTCTTATCTAGAGTCGTGTCTTGTACTTCTCCATCTATGAAGCAAGAGTTAATGGCATTATAAGCCACATTACCATCTATTAATTGCTGATACTCGCCGGCTTCAAAATCTATCAATCGGATGATACAAGTACTGACGCCACCACAGTTGGAATCATGGCTACCACCGTCAATATCATCAGCGAAGATTTTTGCAATTCCATCATTTTGGCCATTGGTCAGCGTCACTTGTATGTTGTCTTTGCAGACTGGCACTGGAGGCACATTATCTATGACAATAACATCAAAGTCAAACAGACTTATATTTCCGCATGCGTCTTTAAACACATAGTTGACGGTATGTGATCCTACAAAGAAGTTAGCACCTGTTACAATAGTACCATCTTCTCCATTTGAAATATCTAAAAATCCACCACCTGAGACATAACCATTAAAGGACACTGATCCGCAGCTCTCTGTGAATTCTGGAATCGGTAGGACTCCTGTAAACGCACAAGTCCAAGGATCAATACTAACGAGTAAATCTAGATTTACATCAGTCACATCTGGTGCATGAGAGTCAAGTACTACAATGATTTGTGTGTGCACGATTGGGTTCGTAGGAGAAGCTCCTTGACACACATCCAATATCTTCCAAGTACGAAGGATACTAAATGTAGAACCACAACCTTCCAATACTTCATCTTCATAACCAACATTAAATAAACATAATCCTGAATTTGTCAATAATGGAATGCCAAATGCCGTAGGCAATCCTGTACTATCTGGATGTAAGATCGAAGTCGGACTTAGTATGCCATTTTCGATCTCATCAAGTGTGGCAGATACCTCTTGACAATCCAATGCATTTTGGGCAGTGATGTCAGGTGGGAAAGTCACATGCTCATTATTGAATGGTATGATTGTTATGATTTGGGTATGAGTATCACGGTGCATTTGAGCATCATCATCTGTCACAATCCATGTCCGCTCAATAATCGCTCTAGGATCTGAACATTGGTCAAATTCAATATAATTATCAATGAAAGTTATGTCCGCGCTAGTTTCGCAATTAAGGATGACTGGGAATCCGAGTTTATGATATTCTGGATCCTGAGGTTCGAGACAAAGAATGGTTGTATCCCTAGGATATTCTACTTCTGGAATAAGCTTTTCTTCAATTCTTACATTAGCCCAACAACTATTTCCAGAGCCATTACAATCAACAACTCGTACTTCAAATACATTATCGACATCTGTGATATCGAAGAAATTAATGTGTGGCGTACCATCAGGGTTTCTCACCTCAATACATAGTAAGTCCGTACAAATATCTGGGGTTCCTTCCAATATCATATCTGGTGTCAATGCCAATTCGCAATCTGATGGCAATGATATATTTAGAAGATCATTACACCCTAGAGTGACATCAAATTCGATCTCCTCTGTCAATTGAACATCAACTTCAATGCTACAAGAATTAGAATTGCCTGAGGCGTCAGTAGCTGTAATGATTACAGTAGAAATGCCAACAGGTAGTCCCCCATTGATAGGTGGGTCGGTGGTAATTCTTACATCACAGTCTTCTGATAGAATGTAAGATTGGATATCAAATGCAGAATCACAAGTTCTTGGATTTAAATCTATGACTACAGGTGTCTGAGGGCAAAGAATAGTAGGGGCAATAATGTCAACAACATTAACGGTTACCTCACAAAAGGACGTTTGATTGTTACAGGCATCAGTTGCAGAAACAAGAACTTGTTGTACACCAATATCTTGACAATTAAAGAAATTCGGTTGTGCTAGAACATCTATATCTGCAGGATCTGTGAAGCAAGCATCAAAGTAATCAAATAAGAGGTCATCACGATCTATATGTACAGATCCATCAGCATCTAAGCTTACTGTTATTTCTTCTTTACAGAAAATTTCAGGAGGATTCCTATCAATTATTTCGAGAACTTGAATGATAGAATCAATATTGCCACACGGATCTTTTGCAATCCAAATACGGTTGACTTCAAATGCTTTGTCTCCTTTACATACTGGTGTGATTTCATCTCTGAATGTCAATAAGAAATCACCATCTCCATATTGGAAATCGGCAAAATCCACAAGTTGTAGGCTGTCATTAGGAGCACAATTGTCAAAAGCATCAGCGATGCCATAATCTTGATCTTCAAATGGTATCGGTTGGAATATTGTTTCACATATCAATGTGTCTTTCTTCTCAACAATGGTCAACACGACCCATTCTCCATTAACGTTAACTGTTGAATCTATGGTCCCAATAATTAATTCCTCGGTAATACAAGTCTCTATTGGCGTTACTTGACATTCTTGTATCAATGTATCTGGAGGAACAATAATGGATGGGGGAGTCGTATCAATTCTTGTGACTACTTGTGTAAACACACTTTCATTAGCTTTAACTGAACCATCCGGTCTGATTTGGGCAGTATCTAATATTGTGAAAAAGAATGTGTCTTGATAATTATAATAGCCACAGTTATTTGGATCTAGAATTCTAGTGGAGACGATGGTATTTTCGATAGTTAAATCTTCTACACAATTGTCACTCACTTGGGATTGGTTCAACACAAATGTGTCTAATTCTATTTCGCAACTTAATGTGATATCAGCGGGTATGCCTGCAGTCAAAATAGGATCTTGCGTATCCCACACTGTAATATTGAATGCACACGTATCAGCATTCCCATCAGTATCAACGACTACATATCCAATGGCAAATGTCCCGGCAGGTATCACATCACCAGACTGAATGTCTTCATAAGTTGTGCCGTTATGGACACCGACTAACTGCGTAATCACTAAACTTGTATCAGCTGTAATTTGATCTGGATCAGCTGGAATATCACAATTATCCCATGCGACTGGCACTTCCCAATTTACTTTGGCTGAACATTCATCTGGATCGTTGCCTACAAATATGTCTTGCGGACAATCCAAAAAGAATGGTGCTACTGAATCACCTACAGTGACTTCAAATTCGCATGAACTGTTATTTCCGCAAGCATCTTCAACATAGTAACTGACAACACTTACACCTTCTTCAAAATCAAAAGTAGTTTCAAATAATGATGGATCAAGATCTCTTCCAGTCAATAGATTTAATATATCAAAAGGTCCATTTATTGTTCCATCTGGATCAGTAATACTATATGTGTAAATGCGTATGCCACAATCATCTGAAACTTGAGTGGAATCAGGATGTATCCAAGTGATGTCACTTTCACAATCAAAGAATGGCGTATCTCCCAGCGTACTAGCAGGACATACAATCACAGGATCAGATATATCAGGAACGACACTAATCATTGAGGAAGCCGAGGAGACATTACCACAAGCATCTGTAGCAATAAACGTCACAATTATTTCTGTTGTTTCATCAGTACATAGATTGATGTCATTGATATTGAAATCATTTGACAACACAGGATCTGTATCACAATTATCGAATACACGTATTTCGGCTAATAAACTATCAATGCTAGTTGCAGGATCTAAGGTGCTAGCCAAAGTGCTACAGTCTAGGACGATGTCATCTGGTACATTGAATGTCGGTGCCTCAGTATCAGGGATGACTGTGATCATTGTTATATCTGTCGTAGCATTCCCACATGCATCTGTTACAGTAAAACTGATTTCAATATTGTATGGTGCTGGAGCACAAATGTCAAGATCACTCTCACTAAAACTTGTTGTCAAAACTGGATCTATATCACAGTTGTCACTAAACTGAACAGAAGCTAATAAGCTGTCGATCAATAAGGCTGGTGAACTTGTTTCAGATATAATATTGCAATCCAAAACGATATCATCTGGCACGATAAGATCAGGTGGAGTATTATCTTCTGTTACGGTTATTGTTGAAGTAGTCGTTGTGAAGTTTCCACATGCATCTGTTGCTGTCCAAGTTACAATGGTCGTTCCTCCTCCATTGCAAATGTCCAAATTAGTCGACGCAAAGTCATTGGTAATTACCACATCAGTATCACAATTATCTGTTGCCACAACACTGTCTAACCAACCACCCAAGGTCACCTGACCAGTCGCACTAATATCGGCACAATCTAAACTTAGTGCCATAGGTACATTCGTAAATACGGGAACTTCCGTATCTGGTACGATACTGATCGTTGTAGTTACTTCCATCGCTTCATTACCGCAAGCATCCATGGCATTCCAACTGATCGTGATGTTATAAGCAGCATCAGCACAGATATCAATATCGGCTCGATCAAAGTCACTTATTAAAACAGGGTCTGTATCACAATTATCGGTAACTCGAACTTCTGCCAATAGGCTGTCAATCATTGCCGCAGGATCGTTAGTTTCACTGATCACGCTGCAGTCTAAAGTAATATTAACAGGTGCGGTGATTATTGGAACTTCAGTATCTGGATTTACGGTAATGGTACTGGTCACTTCAATGGCTTCATTACTACAAGCATCTTGGGAATTCCAATTTACAGTTATGACATAACTTGCATCAGCACAAACATCTAAAGATGTAATGTCAAAATCGTTTGTCAATATCACATCAGGATCACAGATATCAGTGACACTAGCATCACTCAACCAATCAGCGATTAATGCTGTTGGATCAGTTGGCTCATTTAGATTCGTACAATCTATAATGATTGGATCTGGAGCTGTGATGACTGGTGGTGTATTATCTTCTGTGATCGTCACTGACGAAGTTACTTCTGTAAAATTACCACAAGCATCTGTTGCGGTCCATGTCACTATCGTCGTTCCACCTCCATTACACACGTCTAAATTAGTCTCGGCATAATCATTCGTGATTATTACATCAGTATCGCAATTATCTGTTGCCATAGCACTGTCTAACCACCCGCTCAAAGTTACCTGACCTGTCGCACTAATATCGGCACAATCAAAACTAAGTGGCATGGGTACATTCGTGAAAACAGGATCTTCTGTATCTGGTATAATGCTGATAATTGTCACCTGTTCCATCGCTTCATTACCACAGGCATCCGTTGCATTCCAACTGATTGTGATGTCATAGGTTTCATCAGCACAGATATCAATATCTGCTCGATCAAAGTCACTTATTAAAACAGGGTCAGTATCACAATTATCTGTAACTCGAATTTCTGCTAATAGGCTGTCAATCATTGCCGCAGGATCACTAGTTTCGCTGATCAAACTGCAGTCTAACATTATATTTTCAGGTGCTATGATCACTGGTGCTTCTATGTCTGGATTTACCGTGATGGTACTTGCCACCTCTAAGGCTTGGTTACCACAAGCATCCTGGGCATTCCAATTTACAGTTATTATATAGCTTGCGTCTGCACAAACATCCAAAGTTGTGATGTCAAAATCATGAGTTAGAATCACATCTGGGTCACAGATATCAGTGACGCTGGCATCGCTTAACCAATCTGCAATTAATGCTGTTGGATCACTTGTCTCGCTTAGATTTGTACAGTCTATGGTGATTGGATCTGGTGTTGTAATGATCGGTGGCGCTGTATCTTCTGCGACTGTTATGGTAGCAGTAGTTGTCATGCTATTTCCACATGCATCTGTTGCTGTCCATGTTACAGTTGTTGTGCCTCCTCCATTACACACATCTAATGTCGTTTCATCATAATCATTAGTAATCACCACATCAGTATCGCAATTATCCATCGCTCGTGCACTATCTAACCAGCCACCAATTGTTACTTGGCTTGTACTGCTGATTTGACTACAGTCAAAACTTAAATCGGCTGGAGTAAATGTAAATTCTGGGTCTTCGTCATCGACTTCTATGGTGATTGTACTTGTGACAGCTGTGGCCATATTACCACAATCATCTTGCGCGTTCCAGGATACTGTAATGACATAATCTACCATTGCACAGATATCTAAATCTGTGACATCAAAGTCATGAACTAAAGTGATGTCCGGATCACAGACATCTGTGACTGAGGCATCGCTTAACCAATCTGCGATGATAGCTGAAGCTGTACTTGTCTCGCTTATGTTTTCACAACTCAGTGTAATTGGTGCCGGAGCAGTAATGATCGGTGGCGCTGTATCTTCTGTGACAGTGATGGTGGCTGAGGTTGTCATGCTGTTTCCACATGCATCTGTTGCTGTCCATGTTACTGTTGTTGTGCCTCCTCCATTACACACATCTAATGTCTTTTCATCATAGTC